>OGWY01000330.1_pt1 | contig 39627 bp, 50 predicted proteins | sample 1576121 | NCBI WGS metagenome assembly OGWY01 (sample SAMEA3541543, study PRJEB24748) | human gut metagenome | biome: human gut; feature: human-associated habitat; material: faeces | place: China | collected 2012 | reverse complement strand
AATGTTTTTATCCCTTTTTCTTTATATAATAATATTAAAAAATTTTTCATAAAATAAAAATCTATTTTAGGCATTATATTGTATTTTCTAAAAAAAAGATCTAACTCAATATTAAAACTCTTGCGGTCTATAAAAAGCATACCTATATCTTCTTCAATAAACTTAGAATTATCTTTATTTTGATATATTATTTCCAAAATAACTTTTTCTATATCTTTATGATCTTCATTTTTTAATAAACACATTAAATAATAAAATACTTCTTTATTCACTTGTTTAGGTACAATTTCGTTTAATATTTTTTCAACTTTTGTATCTTTATCTATAAATGCACTTTTATATATTCTCCACTTATCCCATAAATAATGTGGATTTTTTTTTAATATGCTTATATTTTTTAATAAAATTAATTTTTGCATATTTTTGTTATTTTCTCTAATTTCTATTAAAAGAGTGGGATCTATCTCAAGAAGAATTCTTTTAAACTCATCATTCTCAAAATATATCAAAAATTTAAAAATATCTTTAAGCTCTATCTTTAAATAGCTTTCATTAAAAAAAATAGAAATAATTTCTTCAATATCTAATTCTTTATATTCTATTTTTTTATGAAAATAAAAAGCTATTAAAAACTCTTCTATAGATTTATGATATACTCTGTATTCTTTTTTCTCTCCTATAAAAATCGGAACTTTAGACAATTTTTCTTTTTTATTTTTTTCTAATTTCTTATTATTGAGTTCTAAACTTTCATTTGGAAATTTTTCTTTTAAAAAATATTTAGAACTCATTAATATCGACAGTTCTTCCATTATTTCATCATGATTCTCACCTATAAAACTTACTTCATTTTCTGTTTCTATTTCCAAAAAATTTTTGCATAAATTCATATATATTTCTGATATTGTAACCTCAGTTTTATAATTTTTATAATTTTTTATTAGTGTTTGCAATATCACAATATTTCCTAAATGTTCTTCTAAATTTGATTTTTTTATAAAATCCCAAAATTGTTCTTTTTCTTCTCCTAAAACTAAATTAATTTGTTCTTGTGTTATTGGTAATAGTTTATATACATCTATTTCATATTTTTTTACTATTTCATTAGGTATATATCCTTCCCTACATGTTAGAATTATTCTATTTTCTGAATTTAAGGCTTTTATTTCATCTATTATTTTTCTTAATTTCTTATTGTATGTTTTTTCAGACTCTTCATTTCTATCTTCATCAATAGAATCTAATAAATAAATCTTTTCATCTTCAAATTCAAAATTATTTTCATAATCTAATGATACAAGTTCTTTATAGATACTATTTTCAACTTCTTTTTCAATATTTTTTAAAAATGAACTTTTACCTCTTCCACTTTCTCCAACAATTAAACTTATTTTATTTTCTAAAATTTCATTTTTTGAATACTCTCTATCATTAACATTTGAATCTGTAATCTCTAAATTTTCAGTTTTAAAGATATATTTTCCTAATTTTCTTTCTATATATTCCATCTTTACCCCCAAAATTTTACTTTTCAATAAATTATAACTCTTTAACAAAAAAAGAGCAAATCACTTGCTCTTCAAAATTTCACTTATTAATTTCTCATGTTTATTATGCTTGTAACCATTTGGATATTCCATATTAAATTCAATATTCAAAGCCTCTATATAATCTTCCTTATCTAATTTCTTTGGATTTCTACATATAGCATATATTTGACTTCCACTTCCCATAGTTTCAACATTATTGAAATATTTTAAACAAACCTCTTTCAAAGATTCTTTTGTATGAAACTTTTGAAGTGTCCAAACTCCATTTCTAAAGGTTGCTGAGAAATTATCCTTATCTAAAAATTCTAAACTCCTAACTTTCTCAATACATCTACTACTATTTAAAGTTGAATCAATTTGACCTTTATTTCTAGTTCCTATGTATAAACTCCCATTCTCTTTTAATAAAGCATTACAAGTGGTTAATACATACTTTTCAAAGTTATTAGATGTTATTGAATTTATAACACTATCCAACACTACATAGTCATATAATCCATTCTGCTTAATATCGATTTCAAGCTTTAATATCATCTTTACTACTTCTCTAATATCTATAGCTTCTTGGCCCTTAAATTTAAAGTGTGGTTCATATGGAAATAATTTATAACCTAATTTTGATAACTTAGATACATAATCACATTGCCCTGCTCCAAAATCTACCCCTCTTTCATTTTTAGAGATATTCTTTAAAATATAACCTTCATATAAAGACGATTTATTATCCTTTATTCCACCTCTTAATCTGTTCATTTGACAATTATGTTGATTATAAGTTTTTATTCCTAGAGCTTCATAATTATATTCTCCATAATCCACGCTCATATACCTTAAAAAAGCTTTTACCTTGTCGTTTGACAATTTATACACCAATACCCTCTTATTTAGCAATTTACAGGCAATAGCATAGTCAGAATTTTGTATTATATTTCCTTCTTCATCAATAACTACACTTCCCCATTCCCCATACTTTGAAATAAGCCTAGAAATCTCTTTTACAACTGCAGCATTTTTATTTTCCTTAAAATTTACATGCATACAATCAATAAAAGTGAAATTTTCTAACTCAATATTTTGTGGATCTTTTATAGTTACATTAGCTTTATTTGTTTCAATACTATTATGAAATAGGTTGAATCTAATTTCATCTTGAATAGATACATCTTTTATTCTTATCGCAGGACAAGTCTTTAAACCAATAGCTTTCATAGCTTTAGTTCTTTGGTGTCCTGCTGTTAGTATATTCTTACTTCCATTTACAATAACTGGTTTTAATACTCCAAACATCTTTAAACTTTCCTGAAGCAATTTAAAAGCTTTCTCATTAATCTTTCTAGGGTTATAATCAGCAGGTTTCAATTTATCTATTTCTATAGCTCTTATAAATTCCATTTTATGCATCAACTCCTAAAAGATACGATACAAAACCAAAGTCAACTCCCATTTCATTTATATACTCTTTATATTTAATTTCTAACCTTTCTAACTCTTCATCAGTTATAATAACCTTCCTAGTTCCAAAAGTTAGTTTTAAAGAAGTTTCTCTTGATATCTCATTTTGTTGTTTGTCTATAGCTAAAACTTCTGGAATATCTAAATCTTCTATTTTTAACTCACTTATTTTCTCTAAAGATAATCCTGTTAATTCTAAATCTGCTTCTGCTAGTTCTAATTTTTCAATAACTAGCTTTGCCATTTCTTCATCTATACCAGTCATTAAAACTGAAGTATTATCCATCATCATTATTTGCAACTTCTCTTCTTCACTTAGATTACTAATCTTTAAACATGGAACTGTCTTTTCTCCTGTTTCTTTTAATGCTAATACTCTTCCATGACCTGCTAGTATCATATTCTCTTCGTCAATAACTACAATACTATTAAAACCTAATTTATCTATACTCTTCTTTATTAACTCTATCTGTTCCTGAGTATGAATTTTAACGTTATTGGGATTATCAATTAGTTTCTCAATATCCATTATTACTACTTCTCTTTGTGAATCAATTTTAAATTTTAGTTCTTGCATATATCCTCCATAACTTTAGTATTAAAAAAGTAACCTTAAAAAAAGTTACTTCCTCTTATTTTTAACTTTATTAGATTCTTTTTTACCCTTCGATTTAATCGTTTAATGCTATCAATAGAAGCTTGATATGTTATCCCTAAATCTTTAGCTATTTTGTCATGAGAATGATTAAATTTATTTCTTCTTCTCCAGATTTCTAATTCCAATTCAGTAGCCAATATAGTTCTTAAATCTTCTAACAAAGCTATTTTTATAGACCTCTCTTTTTTATGAGTAACACTATCTTTTATAGTATATCCTTCTATTGGTTTCATTCCCCCTCCTATTATTTTATATTTACTCTTTAATTGATTATTTGTATAATGTTTTTAAATATATTTTATTTACAAGGAGTTTTTACATGGACATCAATAATTTCAAATCTAAAATTTCTTTCGAAAATTTTAACAAATTAATGATAATTATAAGCGCTTTCAGCACTATTGCTACTGGATATTTCGCTTATACATCATATTCATTATCTAAAACTTTAGCTTTTTCACAATTATCCCCTAATTTTTATATTGCTAATTCTTTAAAATATGAACTACAAACACTGTATACTACAGAGTCTATTTCTATTAAAAATCTTAATCCAACCTCTTCTTTTTTTAACTATACATCAAAAGCTGAATTATATATTATTGCTCATAAAAATGGTCGATATTTAACAATACCTGTTCAAAATTATTTTTTAGGAAAAAGCAATTCAAACAAAGACATTGCTGAAATATACTTTGGTTATCCTGCTAATCACTTTTTAATTAATGATTTTTACAATTATGCTACCGAGAATTTTAATAAATATCATCTAGATATTCTTTGGAAAAATTTTATTATAATAACTTATAAAGATTCTTTCAATAACTATAACTCTCTTTATTACGATATCATTAATTCTCAGTTTGTAAATCAATCTGACTACACACAATTTTCTAATTTAAAAAGATTTTCTATTAATATCGAAGATTTTATCAATCCTTCATCTTATGAAGCAACTTTAAATAAAATAAATTCTTTTTTCTAAAATTATAGTAGTATTATTTTACTTCTAGTAATACTACTTTTCAAATCTTCTACGACAATTTATAGCCTAAAACCTTTATAGCCTCCTCTAATGATCTAACTACATGGTACTCTTGCCCCTGCTCTTTAAAACTCTCTTCTACTAATTTTTGCTCTTTACTTTGCTTTCCTGCAGGTGTTTTAACTTCCATAGCAATAGTTCTTCCCTTAGATATAATCAAAATATCTGGAATACCTTTCTTACAACCTCTAGGAAGTTTCCTGAAAACCATTTTTCCATCAGTTCCCTTATTAACTGGTGGAATGTTATTTAATCGACTAAACCAAATTTTACCTTGATTCTCTAATATACCTAAATAAGTTATTATTGCTGCTTGAATATCTGTTTCTTTCATGTTATCTCTCCTAAATAAATTTGATTTTTCTAATTTTATGTAGTAATTAAATATTATCTTACTTTTTCATATGTCTGGGATTTAGTGGGGAAAAAGCTTCTTAGAAGGTCGGGGACTAAGGAGCTTTTTTGTTTCCCAAATTTATCTACTGACATTTTTATTAAAAAAGTCAGTGGTTTATATTTTTACAAAAAATAAAAGAGCTAAGATTTACTTCACAGTAAACCCCAACTCTTTGCTAAGTCTTTGCATCATATATTAAATTCTAAATAATTTATCCTCTTCACTTAACTCTATTATTTTGCATTCCTCTATAAGATTTTCATCTAATTTACTTACTCTCTCTCTCAGTATAGGAACTATTAACTGTCCATTTATACTTTCCGATATTTCAAATATTGTCTCTAACTGATTTATATATGTATTCTCTAACTTGTCATGAATTACAAATTTTGGACAAATTATATTCATTTCATTTGAAAATTCTAAATAAGCTAAATCAAAAGCCATTGTTACCGCTTTTTTCTTTCCTGTTCCAATTTGCCCACTTAAAGTTTCACAAGTTATAGGAAAACTTTTACTTTCTTCCCAATTTTCGTTATATGCTATGAAATATTTTTCATTATATAATTTTTGAGAATAATCTGAAAAAATTATATTAAAACGCTTTATTATATCTTTACTATTTTTTTCGTTTTCTTTATCTTTTAAAGCATAAAGTTTTGCTGAAATTTCTTCTTTTTCATGATTTATATCAGATAAAATTTTTATTCCATTTGTTACTTCGCCTTTTTCTATTAATAAATCTTCATACTTTTTAGATGCAATCAGTATTTCATCTAAAGTATCCTCTACAAATATCGTTTTCTCTATTCTCTCTTTTTCTTCGAGCAATTTATTCCTTTTAACTACTAAATCAAAACTATCTTTTTCTTTTTGATTTAAATCATTTGAAATATATTCTTTTCTATTTTCAAGCATTGTATTATGAAAACTAACCATTTCTTCAAATTTCTTTTGCAGTTTCCCAATATAGCTTTCTGCTTCATTATAGATTTCTTTTAGTACATTTAAATTTATGTTTGTTCCTTCTTTTTCTAATGCTTGTATATTTTCTCTAATTAAACTAATTTCTAAGTCTAATATTTCAATATCTCCTTCTACTGCATCTATTTGAAGTACTAATTCTCTCATTTTTTCTATTTCAACTTTATTTGTTTTAAGAAAATTTATCTTTTTTTTCTTTTCTTCATACGTAGATAATTCTACATCTATTAATTCTTTTCTCTGCTCTAAAGATGATAAAGATTTCAAGTTTTTATCTTTTTCTAAAACATTTAATTTTTTTTCAATTGCTTTTAATTCATTTGTTAGTTCATTTACTTTACTGATTAGAGCATCATTTTTTAATTTAAATAAAAATGTATAAATAGCGTCATAATCTGAACTTTTAGTTATATCAGGTAAATATTTTAACATTCTTTCAGAAGTTAAATCTGAAATTCTTATAAATTTTGGTATCAAACTTCTTAATGTTGGTTTTTTTTCATCAGATCCAAATAATTTAATTTTTAAAAATAGCCATAAATTATTTTGACTATATTCTTCTCCATCTACTCTCCATTTTCCTCTAGAAAATAAATCTTTTTCAATTATTATTCTTTCATTTCCATTCTCTAGTGTTAACTCTGCAACTACTTTATAAGCTTCTAAAAATTCTCTTACCTCTTCATTTACCGAATTAGTATCAGAATCAAAATATAATGACTTTATATTTTTTCCACCTAAACATAAATCTATAATCTTAATTAAAGTTGTTTTTCCTATATTATTTCCTGTTGCTTGAATTTTACCTTTGGTATCATCAATTATTAAATTTAATCCTTTTTTAAATTCAATATCACGAATTTTGGAAATTGTAGGCTTTGTTTTTTTTATAATTAATCTTTCAAGTTTCATATCTTACAAATCCTTTCATTTTTCATTTCTATTTTAGATATAATAAAAAGCCAATCTAGTGCATAATAAAAAAATGCTATATTTATTCCCTTTTCTTTTGCTTTCTTTATTAATTCATCAATATAAAGCCCTTCTTTATTTACTTGCAACACTTCCAATAATATAGCTCCAATATAATATAATGAATCTTTTGGATTTCTTTCTGTATTTAATATCATCTCTTTACACCTCTATTTTTAGGTTTTTCTAAAATCTTACATTTTACAAAAGCATAGCATAGTATAATATTAATTCCAAAATCTTTATCTTCCTCTAAAATATCATTATCTAATCTATCTTCTAATTTCCTCATTATTAACTCTATAATCTTATCTGCTAGCAATTCTCCTTGTATCAGGTTGATATTCTGTATATCACTGAAATCCTTCTCTTGACACTGTTTCTCATAAATAAAATCACCTATTACATCATTATAAATATCATTTATATTATTTAATAACTTTTCTTTATTATTAGTTTCCATTGTATCATCAAACCTATTTAAAATTTGATCACAAATAGAGTAGTATATTTTGTACTTTTCAAATTTCTTTTTATATTTTAATACAATATTATATTTTATTTTTTCTTCAATTTTAAAAGGTATTAAATCTCCGCTTTTTAAATCTGTCTCCTCTGTTATAGATATATTTTTAGAAATACTTTTTATTACTTGAGATAATATAGAAATAGTTTTTGCTTTTGTTTGTATATTTATAGGACCTTTATTAACCCCTATTTGTAGTCCATCATTATTCCCATGATTATTTAGAGTGGACTCTTTTTTATCGAGCATTTATATCACCATTATTATTTACAATTTGAATTCCACTATTGTTCCCATTATTATTTACTGTATTTTTATTATTATTGTTATTGTTATTATTGCTATTTTTATTTATAATTTTTTTATAAATAAATGCTCCTGAAACATTACCAGCTATAAATCCTATTATAGTCAATACAATTGCAATCTTATTCAATCCATCCCATAAATTTTCCATTACCCAATACCCCCTTTGATTTTTATATTATGATACTATTATAATATTTTTTTTATAAAAAAGTAAGGTTATTTTGGATATTATACTATTTTTACACTATTATTTTCTCCGCATTTACAAACTATTCTAAACTCTTTTCCTTTCAAAGATATCTTTTTAGATTTTGGATTTATATTTATTTCCCCTTCATCATTTCTACTAGCTACAAACTTATTACATTTTTTACAAATATATTTATTCTTCATAAATACTACTCCTTTTTAACTAAAATAAACTTTGTTCTTTATACTTAATTTTCAAATCATTTGCTACAAGATTATATTTACCTCGATAAAACTCTTTTTCTGAAACACCTATCTTTTCAGCAAGTTCTTTATTGGATAAATTAAAATTAACATAAACCAAAGTTTCCAATTTCTTAAATCTCTGCTTTATTTTACTTTGAGATTTTTTATAAGTAATTCCACTTTTTCTTAGTCTCTTAGTTTTCTCCATAACTAAGCTCCTTTTTCCAATAAATAATATTTTTCTAAAATTTCAAACTTAGTTTTAGTTCTTGCCATAATCTTAGCAACAGTTGATCCATATTGTTCTATAGCTAATTGATATGCTTCATCATCAATTTTTTTCTTCTCTGTATCACTTAAAACTTGATATATTCCTTGCAATCTATCAATCTTAGCTGTATATTCCTCTTTAGCTTCCTTAGCTTCTATTGTGCTGTCTATAGCTTCAGAATTAAACTTATGTCCTCTTACAAATTCTTTTTTCTCTTGAGATTCTATTTCAATTTTTGGTATATCAACTACTGAATCCTTATATTTACTTTGTCTTTCACCAGTCATTATTTTTATACTAAAAGCTCCTTCAAGATTCTCAATATTTGGATTAGTTTTCATATTCTCATAAGTTTCTAATAAGTATTCTTCAACCTGATTCTTATTAAGAGTCTTTAACAATTTTTTTACAGACTTTTGATTTGTAGTTGTAAAATTAACTCCAATTATTTTAAATAGATTTTCAAAAAATTCATGTTCTTCATGAGTCATGATTTTTTTTAAATTATTCTTACTAAAGTTATTCTTACTAGAGTCTAAGTTTTCTAGACTACTGTAGTCTATATTTCTAGACTCACAGTCATCTAAATTTTTTTTACTAGTAAACTCTTCTTTACTAGTAAAGTTTTCTAGACTAATAGAATATATATTTAAATAAAATATTGTACTAGAATTAAAACCTCTCTTTTTATCTATTAATTCAAGTTTTTCCAAATCTTTCAAATTATTAGACACTGTTTGTCTTGAACAATTTAAATCAGATTGCATTTCATCATATGAATATCTTATATAAACTTCATCATTCTTATCTATCCAACCTTTTTTAGATGAAAGTCTTAAACGATCGTACATCAAAACATATGTTTTAAAACCACCTTGCGATATTTTTCCATCTATGAATAAATCCATTAGCCACTTTGGAACCTGATAATAATTTATATTTTCTAAATCTTCTTTTTTTATTGCTCTCATTTTGTTACCTCCTAATGAAAGGACTGCCAAGAACCTTTCATTCTTATTTTTATATTTAATTGCTACCCTCAACCCTTAGGTTCTTGGCTATGGGTTAAGAGTATCAATTAAATGCCTACATCAAGTAGGCTTGTATATAAACCTCCAAAAAGTTATAATGAAATCACCACAAAACAAAATACATTTACGGAGGTTATTATCTTGTTAGAAAAAATAACACTTGCTAATACGGGTGAAACTATTAATAATAAATTCTATGTTCTTGAAACACCAGGGAAATGGAATCAAAATTCCTTTTACAAAGAAGCTAAAATTAAAGATTTTATTTGCTTTTTTAATTATATTAATTCATCAAATTGTCCTAATTTCATAGCTCGTGCTTTACCCATAACAATTAATATTGAAGCCGACTTAGAAATGTATCGTCAAAATCACTTTCCAGAATTACCTTCTCGTCTTGCTTGTTTTTTTGTATTTGATAATCTTAAAAGCGTTAAGCAGTACAAAGAAGAAGAAAAAAATAATACTGGAAATATCTTTGAAATCTCTTGTGCTCCTGAAACTCTAAAAATTAGTAAACATAATATGGAGCTAGTAACTGTTCTTAGAGTTATTGCATATAACAACGATCTTTATCATAAAGTTATTCAAGAAGAAAACTTACTTTATAAATATTGGGCTGGAATTATGGAACCTTTTGATTATTCAAAATATGGAAGTAATAATGGACTTATTCTTCCAAGAGCTGAATATCTAATTGAAGGTTCTTATATTTCTGGTCTATATCAAGAATAATTCTTTAATTACAATCCAACGCTATTAAAGGGTTTATGTTTTGGTAAAACTTTTGTATTTCCTGAAAAGAAATCAAAATAATTTTGTGGTAATCCTTTTTCTCTTAAAAAGTTTATTAATTTTTTTTGAAAATATTGCTCTTTTTCTAAAAGAGCTTTTTTTGATTGTTTCCTAATATATCTCTTGTATCTTCTACTTTTTTGCTTAGATTTCCTCATACTTCACCTCCCCAAAGCCCACATTATGAGCTTTAAGCAAGTGCCTACACTAAGTAGGCTTGTGTATTGTTTTCTTTAAGAGTATAATTATTTTGTCGCCTATTATCTGGGAGGAATTATGTTGAAAAGTAGATTTTTATCTCCTTACTCTATTGTTTCAAAATTAGATAACTATACTTTTAAATTCTTTGTTGAACCTTCTTTTTTCTCAAGACTTTTAGTTGGTGATCGTTTTGAAACGTTTCCAAAAATTAACTCAACTAATATACTATTAGTTGATGATTCTTTTTTAATTTTTTCTTTTAATTATAATTTATCTGATTTAAGTAAAGGGTTTTATAAAAGATTTTTATTTCCTAATTTAATTCCCTATGGTTCTAATAATCTAGATAATTCTAATTACACTCTTTCTCTGAATTATAAAAATTATGAAATTCCTAGAGAAAATATTGAAGTAATACTAAACGACAATCAAACTTTTGATATTAACATAAAAATTTTAAATACAGATATTAAATAAACTATTTGTAATAGGCGACATTATTTCATATCTTTTCTTTTTTTTAGGATTTCAAATATTAGTAATTCTAATCCTCCGTTTCTTTTTAAAAGTTCAATTATTAATTCTTCAGATGAAAAAGCTCTTAATACCTCTTCTTTTTCTAATTGTATAAAAGATTGATTTCCAATATTTTCTATATTCATTTCTTCACCTCCCCAAAGCTCACATTATGAGCTTTAAGCAAGTGCCTATTTCCATAGGTTAGTTACTTTTTTATCTTTGTTGATTTACCCCCTATCATAAGGTATACTCGTACTACCTTGGCCAAGGAAATATTTAATAGGGGGTGAATATTTATGACATTTTATATCAATAATGTAACTCATGAAGTACATAAATCATCTTGTGATTATGCTAAGCCTACAAAATATCCTAATATAGTTTATTTAGGCGAATATGATTATCCATACGAAGCAGTTGCAGCTGCTAAGAAAAAAGGGTATCATAATGCTGACGGTTGTGCTTATTGTTGCCCACAATCACATACAAAATAATCTTTTAGGGGTTGCCTAGGCAACCTCTTTTATTTCTATATTAAAAAGTTTAAATATTTCTAATAATATATTCAACCCCCTCTCTTTTTTCTAATTCTTTAACTAATTCACATGTTGAAATATCTTTTAAATTTATTCTCTCACCTCCTAGTGTATTTTCAACTTATTTTGTTGACATTTGACAACTTTATATACAAAAAAATTTACATACTCTTTAGGATAATCATTAAATGTTTTAAAACATTCTCATTTCCTTCTGAGCAAGCCTTGTGTAAATATTGCCAACTTCTCCCATCAATTCTTACCAAATCTATAAATTTTTTATTCTTATTAATTAATTCTAATTTTAAATCTTTAAATACCATTATTATCACCTCAATAGTATATTACAACATCAATTGACAATTGTCAACTTTGTAGAATATTATTTTTAATAAAACTGTAAAAAATTGAAGTTTCATTAAAATTGTTGTGATGTAAAAATTTTGTTTTATTTTGAAAAGTATTAAGTGAAAAAACATTATTTTTAATAACTTTAAAATCTGGATATTCTTTTTTTTATATATACAAAATTTTCTTCGCTTCTAATGGTATCTCTTCTAGGAAATTTATTAGAATCTAAATTATATTCTTTTTCAACAATTAAATCATTTAAAATATATTCCCCACCTTTTCCAATTTCATTAGATAAGTTAAGAGATTTATTTTTAAAATAAAAAACAACCTAGTTTAAGGCTGTTTTTCATTTTTCCAAAGATAAAAATATATTGTAACAATTAAATCAACCATTACAATTAATGTATATATTGATAAAAAGTAAAAAAATAAATATGCTCCTAATTTTATGGGAAATACTCTCCCTAAAAAAGTAATTACTGTATCATGGACAGAAAATTTTAAATCAAATATTTGTAGAATATAAATTACAACTATATTTGTCATTTTTAAGGATATACTATAAAAATTTTTAGTAACTAATGTTTGATAATAAGTAATGTTTTCTTCCTTATTTACAATAAATTCCTTAGCTTTTCTATTTACTACGCTTTCTGCAAAAAACAATCCAAAAAAAGCTATCTCAACTACAATTAATATAGAAAATAACCCAAATATGCTCGAATACAACTTTTCAATTATTGTATCTGTAGCTCTGAAAGCTCCTAAAAAACTAAGCAATAAACTTAACGTTGTTATTTTTAAAATTTTTTTCATACCATATACATCTGTAACATCTCTGAATATTATTTTTATTTTCTCTAATAACATTCTTCCTCCTTTGTTACATTTTTATTCTATTATACCCATCTCTTTCCATTTTTTCTATACTTTCCTTTAATTTAACCTTAATATCTTCTTCTTTTAATTGACCATCTATATTTGTTTCTATTTTTATTTCAGATTTATAATCAACATCTGTAGAAAAAATATCTTCATTTCTTCCACTATTATCTATCCCTTTTATATTTAATTTTGCATCTGGATACTCTTGTAGTTTCTTCTCTATAAACGCCCTTAATGATATATATCTATCACTAAATTTTAATAAACCTTTTTTTTCTCTTATTCGTATATCAACTTTTGTTTTGTATGATGTTTTATCTGAAAATACTAAATCTGAATCCTCTTCTTTTAAAGGGTCAGAACTTACTATATGTATAAAATTAGGCATTATGTTCTCTAATTTTTCAAAAAATTCTGCTGTTCTATAAACATGTATTCTTATATCTGTATCTGCGTACCCTTCTTTATAATATGTTTCTATTTCACTTTTTTTTGAAATATAAAAATCTCTAATTAAATTATACAATTTATTATAAGTAATTCCTATTTGCCTTCCTTGTATTGCAATATCATAACTGTCATCTGATATTTTTTTTAATGTTATGTACTGTAATTCCTGTACATATTGACTTTTTCCTAGTGTAGACACCGTTGAAAAATTTTGGTTTCTATCCTTAATATCTTTTTTTTCTCCGTATCTAACTATTTCAAATTTTAAATGTAAGAAATCCCCATCTTTTTCACTTTCAAGTAATAAAATACTTTTTTCACCCTTTAGTAATATTTGCTCTTTATTTTTTACATCTGTAGTATACATATCCAAAAGATTTTCTAGAGTCATTTTTTTATCACTTAGTTTATCAAATTGTAAATTTGAAAAATAAACTGTTTGCTTCTTTCTCTTTGCCATTTTAATTTCTCCTTTTTTATTATTTTTCATTTGGTATTAATGTTTTTAATAACTTTTCTGCCAGTTCTAATTTATCTCCTGGAATTTTATCTAATAATTGCTGTAATGGATTTTCTCTTTTTTTTAAATCTTTTTTTATTACATTGATCACTTTCCCACAGCAAACTATTTCATCTGTTTTTATCTCAATATCTTTAAAAATATGATTATCGCTTTCTAACACAAAAACTCCATTTTTTTTCTTAAGCCTTTTAACTAAAGATTCGCCACTAGTTTTATCTAAAAATACTCCTATTTCACCTAGTCCAACTTCAACCTCTTTTTTCAATACTATAATGTCCTGATTAAAAAATGTTGGCTCCATACTATCTCCACTCACTTTAATTCCTACACATTCTCCTGTAGTTGTTGGAATAGTTATAAAGTCAATCGGTTCTGCATCAGGTATATATCCCATTCCAGCTGCCACAGAGCTAAAAATAGGGATAACCATCATTTCTATCGGGTCTAGTTGGTCAATGTTAATTTCTTGAGCCTCCATATAATCTAAATCTATAAACCCTGCCATCGCAAATAATTCAATTTGATTTAATTTTAAAACTTTCGATAACTCTTTTAAGTATATTGGATTTATTTTTTTCTTTTTACCATTTTCTATTCTCGATAAATCGGCTTTATTTATTCCAGTATGAATCTCAATATAATTAGTGCTGTAATTCAATTCTTCCCTTCTTTTTTTTATAACACTTCCTATTTCAAGTGCTACCTCTTCTGTTAATTCAAAGTTTTTCATACTGAACGACATCTCCCTTTTTCTTTTTTATATTTTACTAATTTTTATTGACAATTATCAATAAAAATATAAAAAACAGTTGACAATTATCAATAAAAAATTTATAATTCTTATATAAGATAAACATATTAATATTTTTTTAATTTTAAAGTTGATATTTGTCAACTTAAAAAGGAGGAACATATGAAAATAAAAAAACTTACTCATGAAATATGGGAGTTTAGAGTTAATAATATCACACTTCACGGAACTTATAGCGAATGTTTAGCAAGGCTTGAAGTTTATGCAAGGATGTGGGGGATTTAATGAAAGTAATAGCTGAATTAACACTAATTGGATTAATAATACTTACTGTTGAAGTAATAATAATGAGAATTATGTAGGAGGAAATATGTTAGGAGTAGAGCTTTTAGAATTAGAAACAAACTTATTAATTAAAGATTTAAAACCTTTGAAAAAAGATAATGACATTATGTGTGAGTGTGGAGAACATAAGGCCAAATGGATACTTGCAGATGAATTTATGAAAGGTTGGCACATGAACTTATGTGATGATTGCTTACTAGAAATGAGAGAAGAATACAAAAGAGAAGGCACAAAATACAATGTGAGCCTTATAAAATAGGCTCACTAAACTTTAGGTTTTAATTACATACTCAATCAAATAAGATATACCCCCGACTATCTTATATAATCCCCCAATGAAAATTGAGTATGTAATCAAGACTTAAAAAACGGAGGTTTTACTCATGAATGAGAAATTAACTGTAAAAGAATTAAAAGAACAATTAAAAACTTTAGGTGCTAAAGGATATAGCAAATTGAAAAAAGCTGAACTTATATCTCTTTTAGAAGAACTATCACCAAAACTACACGATTCAGAAGTGTTATTCACTGGAGAATGTAGTGGAGAAGGTGAATGGCTAAATCATAGAAGAATAGGAGCTACTGATGTCTCTATATTAATGGTTGATTATGCTTGGAGAAACGGTTTTATTGATAGACCTGATAATTATAATAGTCCATTACTTATGTATTTAGAAAAAAAAGGACAATACAAAAGAGAGTTTAGCTTTGAAAGTATTATTGCTATGAACTTTGGACATTATGCTGAAGATTTTATAATCAATAATCTTCCAGATCTTTTTAAAAGAGAATTTAATCTTGATGTTCAAGAGGTTAGAAAAGGAAATCAAGTAGTTACTAATCCTCAATATCCTTTATGGACTTGTACTCCTGATAGTTGGATTAAGATTAATAATGAGTGGTATCCAGTTGAATTAAAAACAGGAAATAGTTATCAAGCATATGATTGGTCTAAAGATGAAGTTCCTAATAAATACTATGCACAAGTACAACAACAACTTGCAGTACTGAATAAAACTAAAGGCTTTCTAGTTGGTTTTATAGATAATAGATTTACTAAAGTTTATGAAATAGACGTTGATAGTAAGCTAATTGAAAAGGCTTATGAGTTATCTATAGAGTTTCAAAATTGTTTAGATACAAATACAGAGCCTAAATCAAATGGTTGTAAAGCTGAATGTAGTTTCTTTAAAGAAGAGTTTAAAGGTTTTAGCAATAAATTACAGACTACTCCAATAATTGAAATTAATAAATTCCAAGATTATACATCTTTAAAAGATACTTCTAAAGAACTTTCTAAGGAATTGAAAGAAGTTGAACAGGATATGACACCTTTTGTCGCTGAAATTCAAAAGAAAATGTTGGAACTGCAAACTGAAGAGTTAATTATAAATAATGAATATATTGCAACTTGGAAGATAGATAAAAGAGGTTCTAAAAGATTTAATATCAAAGAATTACCAAAATATGTAGCTTAATTAAGGGAGGATTAAAAAATGGCAAGAGTTAAAAATGATTTAGTTGGTAGTAACAGCAATAGTTTAAGTACAGGGATTAATGGAACAGGGATTCCTGCTTTAAAATCTCTACTTGCTACTGAAGCAATAAGAAAACAAATGAAAAGTTTACTAGGAGATAAGGCAGGACACTTTATGATGGCTATTGTTGGAGTAGTAGAAGGAACTCCACAACTTCAAGATTGTGAACCTCAATCTATTATAAATTCAGCAATAGCAAGTGCAACACTAGATTTACCAATAGAAAAGAATTTAGGTTATGCTTATATAGTTCCTTATAAAGATAAAGCTCAATTTCAAATAGGTTATAAAGGTTATATCCAACTAGCTCTAAGAAGTGGACAATATAAATATATTAACTCTATTGAGATAAAAGAAGGCGAATTAGAAAATTATAATCTACTTACTGGTGAATTTAATTTTAAATTTATTGAGGATATAAATCAAAGACTGGAAGCTAAAACAATCGGTTATGCCTCTTATATAGAATTTACAAATGGATTTAGAAATACTTTATATATGACTAAAGAGCAAATTGAAAACCATGCTAAAAAATATAGTCAATCTTACGGATATGATTTAAGTAAAGGATATAGCAATTCAAATTGGAGTAAAAACTTTGATTCAATGGCTTTAAAAACAGTTTTAAAACTTAATTTAAGTAAGTTTGGTGCTTTATCTGTAAGTGTTCAAAAAGCTTTACAAATTGATGGTTCTTCTATTAAAAGTATATCTGAAGAGGGAACTATTAATGTTGAATACGTTGATAATACTAGTGAAGAGAATAAGATAATTGGAGATATTGAACTTGCAACAAATGAAGAAAAATTAGAACTTCTTAGACAATCAGATTTAATTAAATTTAATCTGAAGAAAAAAGCTAGTGAATTAAAAATTGATTTTGATACTCTTACTAAAAAAGATTTAAGGATTCTTGAAAACATAATTGATGTCGAAACTGATAAGAGAATGGAGGATTAACAATGGTTAAAGAGCTAGTTATTATAGATGTTAATTCTACAAATATAGAGAAAATCTTAGATAAATTAACAGAAAATCCAAAAATTAAATGGACCTGTGGTGGCCAAAAGCCTAATACATGGAATCCGTATATTAAAACTTCTATGGTTAAAGAACATCATACTATTGAGCTTAACTACAATACTCAAGGTGAATTATCCTGGAATGATAAAGACGCACATCTTTTAAAAAAGGTTTTAGCTGTTATAACTGCTAGCGAATTTCTACAAAGTGAATAAAAATAAAAAGCTCCCATGCAACTAAGTACATAGGAGCAACACAGTATATAATACCATGCGTGAGAACATTATTATATACTGTGTACTCCTAAAAATCAAGTGGGAATTTTAGGAGGTTACATTATTAAAGATATTAAAATACCCAATATAAAAGTTACTGTTCCTGATATTAAAGTAGAGAAGGAAGAAGAATTAAAAGTACAAGTACCAAAAATTATAATTAAAGAAAATAATGAAAGTGAGGATAAATAAATGCTTAGTTTAAGTGAAGATAAATTCTTTGAAAAAACAATAAGAATAGCTTATTTTGAAAGGATAAAAAAGTTGGAAAAAGAACTTTTAAAAGCTAGAAAAAAAGCTGAAGGTTGGAGTGAAAAAACAATGGAACTTATTCCAAGAAGAGGTATTCGTGGAGGTAGAGCAACTACTAATGAAGCTAAATGTCAGATTGCTTGGAAAGAAGTCAGAGAGATAGAAAAACAAATTAATATATTAAATCAAGAGTTAAAGAGATCATAGGAGGATTATTAAATGGAGTTTATTGAATTATTTAAAGCCAGAGCTAAAAAGATAAGAGAAAAACTTAGTACTGAGTTTGTTTATTTAATGAGTAACTTAGGTATAAATTATAACTATAGAATAAAAGAGTTATTCCAATGTTTAAAAATACTTGAGTTAAAGTTAATAGAAGCTGAAAAGTATTGGTATAACAGTAAGACTAAATTAAAAACTGATTTAATACTTTTACTTGAAGCTACAAGCTCATTAGTTAGATATTCTGGTTGGAAACCTTCTTCTGAAGTTGAGAAAGGCTTTAATTTAACACTAAATGCCTTTTATGTAAGTCGTAATTATGAAGTAGAACATGATAAGAAATTTAAAGATATTGCTGAGAACTATAGAGTATTAAAAACTTTGATTGAATATTATAAACAATACTGTAAGTTTGTAGCTATCATTTTAAATTTAAATACAGAGATAGATTATATAACTGATTATACAGAAACTTACTTTAATGAAATTATAGAGATTATTAAAAAGAAAGAAAATTCATATAAAAAGTATGTTGGAATAAATTTAAAAAATTGGAAAAGTATGGAGAATGCTAAATGTTAACAATGTAAGTAAAAAGCACTTAATTAAGAAATAATAATATAAATAGGAGGTCCATATGGAAAATGTAGCTATTGTAGTTAGTAAAATTGATTTATTATACAACAAAATAAAAAACAGAAAAGAGGTAAAAGACAATGCAGATAGTAGCGATATACATAAGAGTGTCGAAGAAAGAGCAAGCTAAAAGGGGAGTTGAAAGCTCCCTTTCTTTACAGCTAAAAAAATGTACAGACTATTGTAATGAAAAAGGTTATAAAATTTTAAAGGTTTATCAAGATGTTGAAAGTGGTGGCCATGATGATAGAGAAGGATTTGTAGAACTTCAGAAACAGCTAAATAAAAAGATATTTACTAAAATTGTATTTTGGGAGATTTCCAGAATTGCAAGAATAACAAGTACTGGGATGAAATTCTTTGAATCTTTAGATAAATATGGAATAACTTTTGATAGTATATCTCAACCTTTTATAAAAGATGTTATGACACTTGGTATTTTTCTATCTATAGCTGCGCAAGAAAGAATACAATTATCTGAAAGAGTAAAATCAAATTCTTTAGAACGAACAAAGATGGGATTTTTTGTTAGAGGAATCCCACCAAAAGGATATAAACGTTCTGAAGAAGATAGTAAACTTATTGTTCCAGATCCTAAAAATGCTCCAATGATTTTAAGAATATTTGAAACATATTCTCAAACTGGAAACTTAACTGAAACTGGTAGGCAATTTGGTAAAACTAAAAATGAAATTGTTTCTATAATAGATAATCGAATTTATATAGGCGAAGTTGTTCATGGTAAATATAAAGGTAATTTATACTCAAAGTATAGAGAACAGAAAAAAGGTCAAGAAACCTGGTATAAAGGATTACATGAACCTATAATTCCAAAAGAATTATTTGATTATTGTCAAAAATTAAGAGAAGCTAACTTCAGACTTAGTCAATCATATGGAGAAGGAAAACCTTACTTATTATTTTCTGGAATTGTAAAATGTACCTGTAATTATAAAATGTTTCAATTAAAAAGAAAAAGAGAATACAGAGGAAAAGAATATGATTATTACTCATATTGTTGTTCTAACTCAAATCATAAAAAATCTTTTTCTTCAAGAAAATTAGATTCATCTATAAAAAACTTTTTAATTAATTCTGAATATCTAAAGAAAATTAATGAAGTTAAAACAAATTTCAATTATGGTAATGAAAAAGAAAAAATAGAGAAAGATATTAAAAAGTTAATGGATGAAAAAGAAAGAACTATTATTCTTTATCAAAAAGGTTTTATAGATGATGAGCGATTAGAAAGCCAGTTTAAAGATATTAAAAATAAAACTGAAAATTTAAATTTAAAGTTACTTTCCCTTAAATCAGTTAAAGAATCTGATAATGTAATTGAAAACTTTGAAAAATTAAAATATATCATAGAAAATTATAGTGAACAGGATATTATAGAAACTAGAGTCATCTTGAAACTCCTGATAAAAGAAATATCAATTATTTCATTTAAACCACTAGAGTTTTCTATTATTTTTAGATAATATATTTTGGGAGGTATTTATACTAGGCTTTACTGAAAGTGGTATTCCAGATTTTAGAGGAAAAGATGGTCTTTATAGTCGAAAATATAAAGGTTACGATCCAGAAGAGATTTTACATATAGACTTTTTTTTACAAAACAGAAAAATTTTCAATGAATTTCTAGAAGAAAAAATGAACTTTAAAAATATTAAACCTAATAAAGGTCACCTTGCTTTAGTTAAACTAGAACAGATGGGAAAACTTAAAGCTGTTATCACACAAAATATTGATAACTTACACCAAGATGCAGGTTCTATTAATGTATTAGAACTTCACGGAAATATCTCTCATTTTTACTGTTTAGCTTGTGGAAAAAAAGAGCCTAAAAATTTTAGATGTGACTGTGGTGGTATAACTCGTCCACCTGTAACTCTTTATGGAGAAAATTTAGATGAAGAGGTTACTGAGCTTGCCATCAGTGCTATTAAAAAAGCTGATACTTTAATTGTCGCTGGAACAAGCTTAACTGTATACCCAGCAGCTTATTATATTCAATATTTTAAAGGAAAAAATTTAGTTATTATAAATGCAGATGAAACTAAATATGATCAGTATGCATCTTTAGTTATTAGAGACAGTTTTGCTCAAGTTATGGATTATGCAGTAAATAAACTAAAGTAATTAAACTTTTTTAGTGGTTACTTTTTTGTAACCAATTTACCTTAAACTTAAATTATGATAATATAACTCTTATTATAATTTAACGGAGGTAAGTATGAAACCTATTGAAAAATCAAAAAAAATAAAATTTCTCATATTCTTAATTTTTACAGTGATTTTTTTCAGTTGTACTAAAGAGAATACGAAAGATACAGAGAATACATTAAAAATAGCTCAAAGTGGAAACCCTCGCTCTCTCGATGTTCACAATGCCAATGATGGATTTTCTTTAAGAATAAATAAACAAATCTATTCTAGACTAGTTGAAATTGATGGAGATAGAAATATAATTCCAGGATTAGCTGAAAGTTGGAAAAAGGTTAATGATAAAACTTATGATTTTAAAATCAGAGATAATATTAAATTCCATAACGGAGATAAATTAACACTAGAAGATATTAAATTTTCCTTTGAAAGAATGATGAACTCTCCTAGAATAAGTTTTATTGTTCCTCCTATTGAAAAAATTGAGATAGTAGAGCCTAATACAATTAGAATTGTTACTAAAACTCCTTTTGCTCCACTACTATATCATCTTTCTCATCCTGCACTTGGGATAGTTAGTAAAAAAGTAATTGAGTCTTCTGGAGAAAATCCTCAAATTATTGGAACTGGTCCTTATAAATATAATTCATGGATTATTGGAGATCAAGTGGTTTTAGATAAAAATGACGATTACTTCTTAACTCCACCATCATTTGATAAACTTATATTTAAAACAATAACAGAACCTACAAATAGAGAGATTGCTTTAGAAACAAAAGAGATTGATGTAGCTTTAGATATAAGTACTGTTGACGCACCAAAAATAAAAGAAAATAACGAGCTTATTTTATATACAAAACCTTCATACTCATATAGATATTTAGGATTTAATAATAAAAAAGAGGTATTTCTAAATGAAAATTTAAGAAAAGCTATTGATTATGCTATTGATAAAGAAGCTATTGTTAATATTATTTTAAATGGCTATGGATATGTTGCTAACTCAGTCATTGCCCCAAATGTATTTGGCTTTACAGATACAGTTAAAAACGTTGGCTATAATCCTGAAAAAGCAAAAGAACTAATGAAAACTTTTAATAATAATGGTGAAGTCACTTTAGAGCTTCTTACTATGGGATCGAGTGACGAAAAAGCTATTGCTGAAGTTATTCAAGCTAACTTAAGAGAGATTGGAATAGATTTAAAAATAAACATTGTTGAAAGTGGAACTTTTTATGATTTAACAGAAAAAGGATTCTTTGATATGTTCTTAGGTTCATGGGGAACTGTCACTGGAGATGCTGACTATGGACTATACCCTATGTTTCACTCTAAATCTATAGGTAGCCCTGGTAATCGTTCTTTTTATTCTAATGATAATGTTGATAATCTTTTAGATGCAGGAAAAGTAGAAGTTAATAAAGAGAAAAGATTAAAAATATATCAAGAAGCTCAAGAGCAAATTATTAAAGATACTCCACACGTAATGCTTTATAATAGTGTTATTATTGTTGGAGCTCAAAAAGATATCAAAGGATTAAATATCCATCCTGTAACACTTCATGATTTTTATCCACTTTATAGAGAAAACTAATTAAAAACTTAATACCTATCATAAAAAAGGAGGAAACAATTCCTCCTTTTTTCATAAAATAATTTATTTTTTTATATTTTCTTCAAACTTACATCCAAAAGATTTCATATTAACTAAAATAGGTAAAAGTTCATTTCCGCAATCAGTTAACGTATAATAAGATTCAATAGTATTTCCTTTATAAACCTTTCTATTCTCTACAATTTTATGTAAAATTAATATATTTAATTGTTCAATTAGAATTTTCTTACTACATCCTAACAAACGTTGTAGTTCTCCTAGTCTTAACTCTGAATCTTTTAATGTAAAAATAATTGTGGGAACCCATTTTTTCCCTAAAATTAAAGCTGTTAATTCTACTGGGCAATGATCTGTATTTTTGTTCTCTACCATAAATTTCCTCCACACTTTTTATAAAGTATATCAGAGAAATTTTTCCTAGGCAAACAATAAATTATCTAACATTTTTTATTTTGAAACTCTTCTTTTAGCTTCTAATCTATTATGTAATCCATAATTATCACTTCTTTTTTTAACATCTTTTTTATAATAACAGCTACCATGTATAAGTTGTAGTATATGAAGAGAATCTAATCCACCAAGTTCCATACTACCTCTACACGATCCACAATAAGAAATTATGTGATCTTGAGTTGCATCACTAACTCTTCTATCAACAATTTTTTTATAAAGATCAGCATTTATACATCCAAGCATTCCCCCAACTCCACAACATCTTGTATTTTCTCTAATATTAGCCATTTCCTCTATTTTATATCCAAGTTGTGATAAAACCCATCTAATACTATCATGATGTGAAGTTACATATCTTGTTGGACACGAATCATGAATATTAAATATAACATCAGAATCTTTTCCTATATCTTTTTTATCTTTTGGTATTCCAATCTCCTCTTTCATCAAATCCCAATATGATATAACTTTTCTTCCAGAATATTTTTCATATGTTAAATAGCATGATGGACAAAGAGTTACTATAATATCTGCCTCTATTTCATCTATCTCTTTTTGAACTCTTGAATATCTTTCTTCGAATAACTTTGTTTCACCAATAATCTCAGTTGGTTTAGCACAACACTGTAATATAATTCCTACATTGTCCTCTCCTAAAGTTTTCTTCATATGCTCATATGTTTCCTCTACTAACTCTGGAAATGATGCTGGTACAGTACATCCTGGTATTAAAACATACTTAGTTTGTTTTTTACCAGGAATTGTTACCGAGTATTTTTTACTACATTCCAACTCTTGACCATCATCTAAACCAGTGTGTCCATCTAATGGTGATATGTCTCCATTAGCTTTTACATATTCCTTACGCATCTCCATAAAGTTTTCTCTTATTTCAAAACTGTTTGGACATTTTATAGTACATTGTTTACACTCATTACAAGAATATGCTATGTTCATATCCATATTCTCATAACCTTTTTCTAGATACTCTTTAAATAACTCTTTAGGACAAGATGTATATTCTGGCATCATCATACACTCTTTCATACAAAGCTTACATTCACACTGCAAACATCTACTTGCTTCTTCTAAAGCTATCTTATGTGTAAATGTTTTTTCAACTTCTAAAAATGTTTTTATTCTCTCTTTAGGATCTAGCTCCTCACCTTTTCTTCTTTTAATTTTACTATCTAAATTCCAGCTTTCTGGGAGATACTCTGTTGGTAAATAAAGTTTTATTTCACTTTCCCCGCCTTCTAGAGCTATATCTCTTCCCATCCATACATCTTCATTATTTAAAAACCTTATAATAGATTTAGCTGCTCTTCTTCCCTCTGCCATAGCTTGAACAACTATATTTGAAGAAGCACAATCTCCTGCATAAAAAACTTTTGGATTTTTTTCATTTTGTAAACTTTCTCTATTGAATTGGAATCTATCTCCACTGCTTATAGTCAGATCGACACCTTGCCCTATAGCAAATATCAATGTATCAACATCTATTTTTTCTAAATTTTCCTCATTGAATTTTGGAGAAAATTCACCTTTCTCATTAAATATTGATTCACATCTCTTTACAATAACCCCTTTTACTCTTCCCTCTTCATTAATTAAAATCTCCTTTATTCCAGAGCTTGGAATAAATTTTACACCCTCTGCTATTGCTCCTTCAACTTCATGTTTAGATGCTGTAAGGGATTCTAAATTCTTCTCTAAAAATATCACATATGAATCGTTTGAATTTTTTAATCTTAAAGCTAATCTTGCACAGTCCATGGCAACATCTCCTCCACCAACTGTTAAAACATTACCTTTGGCCTCTTTTGATTCTCTTGTTAAAGAAACCTCTCTTAAAAATTCTACAGCTGTTAAAATTCCTTTTGCATCATGGTTATCTAGCGCTTTATCTTTTCTACCAATCTGCTTTCCTATAGATACTAAAACAGCGTCATACTCTTTTTCTAATGTTTCAAAAAGAATATCCTTTCCTATCTCTGTATTAAATTTTATCTCTCCACCCAATCTATCTATTAAACTAAATTCACTCTCTATTATATCTCTTGGAAGTCTATATTCTGGTATTCCATATCTTAACATTCCACCAGAAAATGAGTTTTTTTCAAATATAGTAACCTCATGCCCCTCTTTTAAAAGTGTTATAGCTCCCTGAGCTCCAGCTGGCCCAAATCCAATAATCGCTACTTTTTTCCCTGTCGAATCCTTTTTTGATAAATCCCACATGTCAGGATTATCATAATTATCAGCTATATATCTTTTTAATCCTGCTATAGATATAGCTTCGTCCTCTTCTCCTCTTCTACATGCACTTTCACATGGATGAGCACAAACTCTACCTAAAATTCTTGGTATAAAAAGTTCCTCTCTTATAACTTTTATAGCTTCCTCTCCTCTATTGGATCCCATTAAAGCTATATATTTTTTAGCATCTGTATTCATAGGACAAGTCGTTGTACAAGCTGATTTCGAGTCTCCCATACAGTTATCTACAATGTGTTTCATATTTTCTACTATCTCTTTTTTCAACATTTTTTATACCTCTTTTAATTTCTGAACTTTATTTTTTTTACCAAAAAACTCTTTAAAATCTACAGCAAATATAAATACTCCTAATATTATAACTAATCCACAAATAGCTAAGTATGGAGTTATCTCTGTTCCTAATATTAAACTACTAAATGCAATTGCCCAAAATGCTGCAGTACTATTTAAAGCTGTTCCCATTGATGCACCAATATAATTTACTGCCTTATACCATGATAAATATGTTATTGCTCCTAATATAGCAATTCCTGGAAAATATAGAAGTTCCCTATTTGCTGCTAATTGTCCTACCACTTTATAACCATCTACCATTGGCATAATTATAGCTCCATAGGCAACAAAAGATGTTAAATATCTAAGTGTTAAAAATTGCTGTGGAGTAGCTTTTATATGCTCTTCATCTTTTATTTTTTTCATTGCATATCCTATTATAACTCCCTCTGAAGCCCATCCGAAAACAGCCAATAGAGTAAAAGCCATACCTTTGTAAAACTCTGGGTACATATTTAAATCTACTTTTGAATATCCAAGCGCTGCAGATCCTACTAAACTTACTGTTATTCCAATAATAGCTCTTTTTGAAAGTTTTTCTTTAAGTATGAAATATGATAAAACTGCTCCCACCCCTGGATATATAACTGATAAACTTGATGCATACGCTGGGGCTGCATATTTAATTCCTATTACATATCCACTCATTCCAATAGGAGCTCCAACTAATGCTGCTAAAAATGTTGCCTTCCCTTTTTTTGTTTTTAAAAGTTTAAAAGTATCCATAAGTTGTCTGTTAAATAGAGCAACTAAAACTAACCAAAAAAAACAAAATGCATCATGTAAAAATGCTGAAACTAACGTACTTGATGATGATGTTTTTAAAATTGTACTACTTCCTACAAGTCCCATTAAAACAGTGTCTAATCCCCATGCAAATCCAACTAATCCACCAAAAAATAAACCTTTTTTCAAATTGCCTTCCATAAAATCCTCCTCAAGTTTTTTCAATAATGCTAGTATATTAAAAAAATAACGTAACGTCAATATTTTTTTGACGTTACGTTAAAATTGATTTAAAATAAATTTAATATGATTAATTTATAATCTTTTTTGTAATTTTATGAAATTTTTATAAAAGCTTTTGTTATTAAAATAACTTTTCGCTCTCTTTTACAAAAGATTCTAAATTTATTTTCTACATAAACTCTATTTTCATATTTTAGCTCTCTCTCTTTTAAAAAAATCTCCATTTTTTTAAAGATTTCAAATTGTTTATTTAACCCATCTCTTGAATAAGCAACTAGATATTTTCCTTCTGGTAAAATAAAATCTCCATTTTTGTGAGGATAAAGTTCTAAAGTATACTCATCAGACTCTTTTGAAAGTATTTTTTCAAAATCTCCACCATAAGTTTTTTCATCCATTATGTCATAGTTTTCTAAATTCCAAACACTTTCTACATCTGGATCATTAAAAATTTTATTGCTCTCTTTAACAGTAAAATACCTTCTCAATGGCATCTCTTCAATGTTTATAAATATATTTTCCAAACCAAACTTTTCAATTATATCCATCTCTTCTTCTATTTTTTCATTTTGCCATTTTAAATAATTTATTGTTTTTTCATTCTCTTCAACTCTAGATTTTAAATATATATTTTTTTGATTACAGCATTTATTTCCCAAAAGTCCCTCTATCTCTTTTAAACTAAATCCTCTATTTTTAAGCTCATTTAGATATATCAGTTTATTTATCTCCTCTTTAGAGTAAAATCTATTTCCTCTTCCCTCTTGAGAAGCTTTTATTAAACCAATTTCTTCATAGTATCTTAATGTTCTTGTTGTTAAATCCATACTTTTTACAATATCTCTTATTGAGATATACTCTTTCATCTTCTAAAACCCCTTCCTGACAAAAATATTTTATTCTCTTATTTTATTATATCAAAAAATAAAGTTTATAAAAAGAGTCTATTGACACTCTCAGCACTAAAGTAGTTGATTTTGCAAAGTTTTACTTCAAAGAAAATCTTGACGACCTATTGAAAGTGTATTATTATTATAATAATACAAATATTTAATCAAGTAATCTAAAAAATTATTTAAACTAATTTTTAACTCTATGATTTCTTATAATATAATACCTTTTACTTCTTTTTTCTTGATAAAGATTTAAAAAAGTTATATAATTCGCTTATCAAATTATTTTATTTACAATGTAAATAGGAGAGGATAGATGAAAAAGCAAAATCAAGATGATATAATGGGGATTTTCATAGCATTACTAATTATTATAATCGGGTATTTTCTTAGAGAATTTAGAGAGTAATGAATAAAATACTTATTAGAAAAAACATTAAGAAAGGGGAATGTTATGTTAAAAAAACTATTTAAATCTAAAAAAGAATCTCAATTGTTGTTAAAAAAAGAGTTATTTGAAATCGAAATAGAAAAATTAAAAAATGAAATTAGAAAAAAAGATGGTTTTTTAAAATGTAAAAATAGTTTGTTTACAGAAACTGAAAACAAAAAGAAACAAGAAAAAAATTGGCAAGAGATCGAAGAGCAATTAAAAAAATATCATAAAGAAAATAATGATTTAAGAGATAGTCTCAAAGAGATTGAAAGAATTCTACCAATTCTACCTTTAAAATTCAACTATTTGATTCCAATAGAAAAATATCTCTATGAAGTTAAATTTAAAGAAGTAGTTGAAATATTAAGAAATAAAGGAAATAAATTTGTTCAAAATTTAAATGAATATATAGTAGATAATTTATCAATAGAAGATGAGATCAAAATATATTTAAAAAATAAAATTAAAAAATTTGAGAATTTAGAAATTAATTGGAATTTAAAAACTCACTTATTAAAAGGAGAAAAACTTTCAAAAATATATTCAAAACATAGAAAATTTACAAATATGATGCTGAGTGAAAATAGAGAATTTATTTCCAATTTAGATGAATATAACTTTGATGCTCTTATTAATAAGGGTTATTCTCTAGAAGAGATTAAAGAACTAAAAGAAATTTATCAAAATTATACATTAAAATATAGAATTGAAAACCTGTAAACTATAAAATCGGCTAAGTTTAAAGATCTAAAACTTAGCCGATTTTTTATAACTTAAAATTTATTTTAAATTTATTGTAAAACCCATTTTACATTGCACTCCTATAGATTTCAATAATATCTTCTAAAGTAGCTTGCTTAGGGTTTGTAAATCCACATGCATCCTTTAAAGTATTAATTGCCAATGTAGTTAAATCTCCATCTTTAGCCCCTAACTCTCTTATCCCCTTTGGAATTCCAATATCATCTGATAATTTTAAAATCTCTTCTATTACCAAATCCGTTGCATTTTCTTCTGATATTATATTAGAATCGCCTCCCAATAGTAGGGCTACTTTTTTCAGTTTGTTTTTTGACACTTCTCCATTATATCTTACTACATGAGGAAGTAAAACTGCATTACATACTCCATGTGGTAAATCGTAAAATCCTCCAAGTTGATGTGCCATTGCATGAACGTATCCTAAAGATGCACTATTAAAAGCCATTCCAGCTAAATACTCTGCGTAGGCCATATTATCTTTAGACTTTTTTCCATCCTTGTTAAATACAGCTTCTCTTAAGTTATTTGCAATCAATTCAATAGCTTTTTCAGCACACGCATCTGTTACTGGAGTTGCTATTATAGAAACATATGCTTCTATTGCATGAGTTAAAGCATCCATACCTGTTGCTGCTGTTAAATGTTTTGGCATATCCATCATTAATTCTGGATCATTTATAGCTACTAGTGGAGTTACATGTTTGTCAACTATAGCCATCTTTATATGTGCTTCTTCATCAGTTATTATACAAAATCTAGTCATCTCTGAAGCTGTTCCAGCAGTTGTATTTATCGCTATTAATGGGAGTTGAGGATGAATTGATCTATCTACACCTTCATAATCTTTTACATCTCCCCCATTAGTTGCTAATAACGCTATTCCTTTTGCAGCATCATGAGGTGACCCTCCACCAAAAGATATTACAAAGTCACAACTATTTTCTTTTAAAATCTTTAAACCATCATTGACATTTATTACTGTTGGATTTGGTTTTACTTCATCAAAGATAATATACTCTAATTTGTTTTCATCCAATATATCTGTTAATTTTTTTACTAATCCTATATCCACAAGAATTTTATCTGTTACTATTAAAGCTTTTTTAAACTTTCTCAATTTGATTTCATCCTCTATTTTTCTTATGGCATTTAATCCCATGTAAGAAATAGAAGGCATGTAAAAATTATAAATCATTATTAAACACCTCCACGCCTATCTTTTTAAAGTTATAAATTTTAATTCTTCAAGAATATAGAAAAATTTGCTTAATCTTTCATAAAGAGGTTCTATCTCCCCACCAAAATATAATTTTATAATTTTTGCAATCTCTAAAATTGTTCTATTTCCATCGATTTGAAGCCAAACAAAACTACCAACCTTATCTAGATGTATTTTACTTATTTCTGGTTTTTGAAATATTTTTTGAACTAAAAAATTAAAAACACCTCTATTCTTTACGTATATAACTACAAAATCTTCATCTTCTTTATCCCAAATAATCTCCTTTTTAATTATACCTATATTATCTAAATAATTATTCATTTTTTACATTCCTCCAAAGAGAAAACTTTAAAATTGTAGATAATAAAAATATAAAAAATATTATCCCACCTAAATCTCCTAGGTTTATTCCTTTTTTCTCTAAGTTTATAAATTCACCTAAAGTTATGCTTCCTATAGGAATAATTGCAAATACTGCTAAAATTATACCTATTAATCCCTCTCCTGCAATAAGTCCAGATGAATATAGAATTCCATTAGTTATACTTTGAATTTTGCTCTCCTGTTCTCTATATTTTCTTTTCTCTAAATAAATTCTTAGTAATCCACCAGCCATTATAGGAGTTGATAGATGAATAGGTAGATAAATACCTATTGCTACAGGAAGTATTGGAATTTGAAGAATTTCCATAACTAGAGCTAAAAATATACCCATATATACTAAATTCCATGGTAGATTTCCATTCATTACCCCCTCTATAATAAGTTTCATTAGAGTAGCTTGTGGAGCTGGTAACTCTTTTGATCCATATCCCCAAGCGCTATTTAATAAATATAAAATCCCTGCTATTGCTATTCCTGATACAATAACCCCAACAATTTCACCATATTGCTGCTTTTTAGGAGTGGCCCCTATAATATAACCAGTTTTTAAATCTTGAGACATATCTCCAGCCATTGCTGCTACTATACAGATAATCGTTCCAATTGTTATTGCTCCAATCATACCTGCTGATCCTGCACTTCCTGTATTTTTCAAAATAAAAGTTGCTATTAGTAGTGTTGCTATTGCCATTCCTGAAACTGGGTTATTTGAACTTCCTACAAGGCCAACCATTCTTGAAGATACTGTTGCAAAGAAAAAACCAAAAATTATAATGATTATTCCGCTAATTAAATTCAATGAAATACTTGGTGAAAAATAAAGAACACCTAAAACTATAACTAGCATCCCAACTATAATTATAATCGACAAGTCCTCTTCTGTCCTATCTGTTGAGTCGATATTAATATCTGTTTTATTATTTAGAATACTTTTTAAGCTATCCCTAAAAGTTTTCATTATCAACGGAAAAGATTTTACTAGAGATACTATTCCACCAGTAGCTACAGCTCCTGCTCCAATATATCTAACATAACTAGACCACAACATCCAAGTATCCATCTCAAGGATAGGAACCTTAGAGGGATAAATAATAACATTTTCTCCGAATAACTTAATAAGTGGCATTAAAATCAACCATGTTAAAATACCCCCAGCAGTCATATATGATGCTATTTTGGCTCCACAAATATAACCAACACCCGCCAATGCAGGAAGTACATCCATTCCAATCCCAGCTCCTGGCATTGTTTTAAAAGAATAATCAACTTCACTAGGAAAAATTTTAAGTCCATCTGCAATAAATTTATATACTGCAGAAATTCCTAATCCTGCAAAAACTAAGTTAGCCTTAGCTCCTCCCTCTTCTCCTGCTATTAAAACTTCTGCACACGCAACTCCTTCTGGATATAAAAGTCTACCATGTTCTTGTACAATAAGGGCTTTCCGCAAAGGAATCATAAAAACAACTCCTAATAGTCCTCCACAAATAACAATTAATGTTATCATTATATATGTTGGATTTTTTCCAATTCCCTCTTGTGCCCACATAAATATTGCCGGTAATGTAAATATAGCTCCAGCTGCTAATGATTCTCCAGCACTTCCTATTGTTTGAACCATATTATTTTCAAGAATAGATTCTTTTTTCAAAATAATTCTTATTATCCCCATCGATACTACAGCAGCTGGAATAGATGCAGATATTGTCATCCCAACTCTCAACCCTAGATAAGCATTTGCTGCCCCAAATAGTACTGCCAAAACAGCACCTAAAATTATTGCTGTATAAGTAAACTCTGGCATTACTTGATTCTTTGCTATATATGGCTTAAATACACTTTCATCTTTCAATTTATTTTCCTCCACCTTTTCTCCTATATTTGATAAGATTTATAACTATTTAAAAAAATTAGTTCTTCCTCTTTGTTCAAAAACTTCAAAAGCAGCTTGTAAAAATAATATCAAAGTTAAAACATACCACACTGATTCACCCGTTAACCCTAATGATTGTAATAAAATTAATGATAATAATTGTACTCCTAAATATCTCACTCCATAAAACCATACATTAAATAATTTAAACTTTAATCTTCCTTGATTAGTTATCTCATTTTTTAACTCCCTTTTCTTCCAAATATACCCCACAAAAATACATAACAGTAATCCACCAAGAGGCAGCAAAATATTATCAGTAAGATATCCTAAAAAATCAAAGAAATTCATCCCCATAAAAACCTTTAATTCAGACATACTTCCAAAAGAAAGAGAGTTAAAAGAAGCAACTATCATAACTATAATGCTTAAAAATACAACTGAGCTCTCTCTTTTAAACGATCCTTGATCTACAGAAAATGTCACTAAAACTTCCATAAGCGATATTGTTGATGAAAGTGCTGCAAAGAAAACTAAAATAAAGAACATAAATCCAAAAACTTCTCCAAACTTCATAGCTTCAAAAACTTTTGGTAAAGTTATAAATATAAGTCCTGGTCCAGCACTAGGTTCTAAGCCAAAGGCAAATACTGCTGGAAGTATCATGAGACCAGATAATAGTGCAACAGCTGTATCGAGTAATGGGATTATAAATGAGTTTTTTACTATATTTTCATCTTTAGATAAATAGCTTCCGTATGTTATAATAATTCCCATTCCTAAGCTTAAAGAGAAAAATACTTGCCCCAATGCTGCAATTATAACTTCTGGAGTTATTAAAGAAAAATCTGGCTTCAAAAAATATTTTATTCCCTCTATAGCTCCTGGTAAAGTTATTACTCTAAATAAAATAATTAATATAAAAATAAATAATGCTGGCATCATAATTTTACTTGCTTTTTCTATCCCTTTAGAAACTCCTTTAAATACTATTAAAGAAGTTAAAGATATTGCTAAAATAGTGTAATAAATTGGTGAAACTCCTGAGGAAATAAATTTCTCAAAAATTTGTGCTGGATCCCTACTTATACCTCCTTGCAAATAAATTACTACATACTTAATTATCCATCCCACTATAACAACATAGTATGAATATATAAGAAAGCAACAAATTATACCGATTATTCCTACATACCCCCATCCATTTTTTATCTTATTATATGATCCAAAAGCATCTAATCTTCCATTTCTACCAACTGCTATTTCTCCTAGTGTCAATGAGAAGCCTAGCAGAATAACTAATATAATATATATAAATACAAAAGCTCCACCACCATTTCTTCCAGCTAGGTAAGGAAATTTCCATAAATTGCCAAGCCCTATTGCTGATCCTGCAGCTGCTAAAATAAACCCCATATTGGAATTCCAACTTTCTCTTTTTTTATTCATAGAAGTTGCTCCCTTTCTTATAAAATCTCTTTATAATTTTTTGCTTTCTCTTCACCAGTAAGTACTCGAATAGTTCCTTCATATAGCGCTTCCATCTCATTTTCTCCTGGAATAACAATTACATTAGCTATAAATCTAACTCTTCTCATAATCTCATTACATACATATGCTGAGTTTGCTATCCCACCAGTTAGAAATATTTTATTAACATCTCCTTCTACAACTGTTGATAACCCTCCAATCTCCTTGGAAACTTGATAACACATTGCATCTATTATTCGTTTAGCTTTTAAATCTCCATTTTCAATTTTCTCTATAATCTCTTTCATATTAGTTGTCCCAAGATATGCAGAAACACCGCCATCCCCTTTTAATCTTGTTAATAAAAACTCTTTAGAGTAGCACTCGTTATAGTATAATTTAAAAAAATCTCCCACAGGAAGTCCACCCGCTCGCTCAGGAGAAAACGGTCCATCCCCATCTAATGCATTATTAACATCTACAACTCTTCCTTTCTTATGCACTCCAACAGATATCCCTCCTCCTAAATGAGCTACTATAAAATTTTCAGAATTATAGTTCAATGAGTTTTCTTTACAATATTTTTTTACAATACCTTTTTGATTTAGAGCATGAAAAGTTGATTTTCTAGTTATTTCAGGAATACCTGAAAATTTAGCAATTTCATCCATCTCATCTACTACAACTGGATCAACTATATAAGATGGTATTTTAAATATATCCCCTATTTTTTTAGCCAATAATGCTCCTAAATTTGAAGCATGCTTTCCATATTTATTTTCTATTAATTCTTGAATCATTTTTTTATTTATATTGTACGTTCCACTTTCCAAAGGACTTAAAAGTCCACCTCGACCTACAACAGCATCTAACTCGTACCAAGGTATATCTAACTCCCTTATTAGCTCAAATCTATACTCAAAATCTTTATCCATATCTAAAATTTTTAAAAATTCACTGCTATGAGATATCTCTTTTTTTAATTTTTCCTTTCCATCTGAGTAATAGCTTACTTTTGTTGAGGTAGACCCAGGATTTATAACTAAAATCGAAAATTTTTTCATTCAACCTCCTCAAGATATTTTCTACCCACAGCTAATGCCCTTTCATTTGTTGACAATAGGTTTGCTTTACTCTCTCCAAAAACTTTTAAAAATGCTTTTAAAACATTTTCTGAGCTGATACTTTCAGATATTTTTAAATATGCTCCTAACATTATCATATTTGCTACTTTTGGATTTTTACATCTCTCCACAGCTAATTCACTTGCTGGAATTGAATATACTTTAATATCCTTTCTTTTGGGAATTTCATTTACTAAAGAAGAATTTACTAACAGCACTCCATCTTTAATTAAATACTCTTCAAATTTTATTAAAGATGGATTATTCATTGCTATAACTATGGTTGCCTTATCAATAATAGGGGAAGCTATCTTATTTTTTGAAATTGTTACAGAACAATTCGCTGTTCCCCCTCTCATCTCTGGTCCATACGATGGTAACCAAGAAACTTCATTATCTTCTAAAAGTCCTGAATAAGCTAGTATCTGCCCTAAAGACATAACTCCTTGCCCTCCAAATCCAGAACATATTATTCTTTGATTTTCCATAAGTTTACCCCTCCCCATTTTTATATACACCCAATGGATAAGTTCTTACCATAGTTTCTTTAACCCACTTTAGCGATTCCACTGGAGTCATTCCCCAATTTGTAGGGCAAGTTGATAGTACTTCTATAAGAGTAAATCCTTTTCCTTGCTCTTGAAACTCAAAAGCTTTTTTTATAGCTTTCTTTGTTTTTCTTATATTTCCTGGATCATGGACAGAGCATCTTTCAATATGGTAGCTACCCTCAACTTCAGAGAGCATCTCTGAAATATGTAAAGGATATCCTTGTATTTTTTCATTTCTCCCCTCTTTTGATGTCGTTGTTTTTTGGTGTGCAAGTGTCGTTGGAGCCATTTGACCTCCAGTCATACCATAAATTGCATTATTTACAAAAATAACAGTTATATTTTCTCCTCTAGCTGCAGCATGTACTATTTCAGCCATTCCAATTGAAGCTAAGTCTCCATCTCCTTGATAAGTAAATACAGTTGAGTTTGGTAGCACTCTTTTTATTCCAGTTGCTACAGCTGGTGCCCTTCCATGAGCAGCTTCATGCATATCTACATTAAAATACTTATAAGCTAATACTGCACATCCCACTGGAGCTACTCCTATAGTTTTTCCCAATAAATCTAACTCCTCTAAAGATTCTGCTACTAATTTATGTATTAATCCATGAGTGCACCCTGGGCAGTAGTGAGTTGGTATATCAACTAATCCCTCTGATTTTTTATAAACTATATTCATTAGCTTCACCTCGTAAAATCTCTTTTACTTTTCCCTTTACTTCCTCTATACTTGGAACCATTCCCCCAGTTCTTCCTAAAAAAAATATATTTTTCTGATTTTTATTACCTAAAAGAACATCTTGAATCATCTGGCCTTTACTCATTTCAACAACTAATATACTATTCACATTAGTATTTAAATTTTGAATCTTTGAGTATGGAAATGGCCAAGCTGTAATTGGTCTAACTAATCCTACTTTAATTCCTTCATCTCTTAAATCTTCAATCGCTTGTTTTACAATTCTTGAAGTTGTTCCATATGCTACTAAAACTATTTCGCTATCTTCTAAGTATAGAGTTTCACTTAATTCTTCTTCACGTTTAATTATTTCATACTTTTCAAATAATCGGTCATTGTGCTCCTCTAATTTTTCTGGATTTAAAAATAGCGAATTTATTATATTTGGTTTTCTCTCTCTATTAGTTCCTTTTGTAGCCCACTCTTTTTTAATCTCCTCCTGTGGATAGCTATCTTTAATTTCAATAGCTTCCATTATCTGTCCAATTATTCCATCTACTAAAATTAAAACTGGAGTTCTATATCTATCAGCTACTTGAAACCCTTTTATAACTAAATCAAAAGTTTCTTGTACCGTTGCTGGAGTATATACTGGCATATAGTAATCTCCATGACCTCCTCCTCTTGTCCCTTGAAAGTAATCTGCTTGAGAAGGTTGAATCCCTCCAAGTCCTGGTCCTCCTCTCATTACATTCACTATGACACAAGGTAATTCTGCTCCTACAATATAGGATATTCCCTCTTGCTTTAATGCTATTCCCGGAGAAGAGGAGGATGTCATTACACGGGCGCCACACCCAGCTGCTCCATAAACCATATTAATTGCTGCTATTTCTGATTCAGCTTGTATAAACACTCCACCATTTTTAGAAAGTTCTCTTGACATATATTCTGGTAGTTCATTTTGAGGAGTTATTGGATATCCAAAGAAAGCTTTACATCCCGCTTTAATTGCTGCTAATCCAATAGCCTCATTTCCCTTTATTAATATTTTTTCCATGCTTCCTCCCTTACTCAACTTCTACCTTTACCACCGAATCTGGGCACACTATAGCACAGTTAGCACAACCAACACACTTTTCCATATTGTTCAAAATTGATGCCACTATATATCCATTAGAATTAATTCTTTCAGTATTTAATGTTATAATTTTTACAGGACAAAATGCTTCACATAATCCGCAACCTTTACATAAATTTTCTAAAAAACTAACTCTATATTTTTTAGTCAAAATATATCACCTACTCCTTTTTACATAGCTGTTGCTAAAACAATAGATAAAAACTTATTTTCTTCACTATCAGCTCTTGAGGTTATAACTATTGGTATATCTCCACCTACTAAAATTCCAGCTAATTTGCTATCACTAAAATATGACAAAGTTTTATAAAAAATATTTCCAGCTTCTATGTTTGGCATTATTAAGATATCTGCATCTCCTTGAATTTTGCCTTTTATCCCTTTTATAGTTGTTGATGTTTTTGAAATAGCATTATCCAATGCCAAAGGACCTTCAACTATAAACCTATCGTCATCTTTAAAATATTCTTTAACTTTTTCTGCATCTAAAGTTGCCCTCATTTTTAAAGAAACCTTTTCTTTTGCAGCAATTAAAGCTATTTTTGGAATTTCTATATCTAGCTTTTTAGCTATTTTATAACTATTTTCAAGAATTTTTATTTTTTCTCCTGCATCTGGTAAAATATTTAATGCTCCATCACTAAATAATATAATTCTATCTAAGCTACTTGATTCAACAACTGTGACATGGGAAAAGAAAACATTTTCTGTTGAAATCTCTTTTCTTAAGTTTAAAATAGCCTTTAATAATATACTCGTATCTATTAATCCTTTAACTAAGAAATCTCCACTTTTATTTAAAAGAAATTCCACAGCTATTTTTGCTGCCTCATTTTTATCTTCTACTTCTACTATTACATAATCATTAATGTTTTTTTATTTTCATTTAAAATTTTTTTAATAGCTACAACTTCCCCTATTAAAATAGGGGAAGTTATAATATTTTCATCTTGTGCTCTAAAAATAGCTTCCAGTACTTCATTTTCTTCTGCACATACAACTATTGGCACTTTTCTTTTTAAAGTACTTTTAACTTCTTTTAATAAGTTTTGAAAAAATGGCATTTTGCTACCTCACAATATAATTTGACTTTAAATTTTTAATTTTCTCTATCCTTTGTTCAGCATATTTAATAGCTGCTTCATTTGTAGAGATACTCTCCTCTTTTGAGATTTTAAAAATCTCTAAAACCCTATCATATATCAGTTTAACATCTGCCAAAGCTTTCTCTTTATCATATCCCAATAACTCATGATAAACATTTATAAGCCCTCCACCATTACTCACAAAATCAGGAGCATATAAAATCTCTAAATTTTTTAGAGTATCTCCAAACTTATCCTCTTTCAATACATTATTTGCAGTTCCAGCTATAATACTGCATTTAAATTGTGGAATTGTTTCCTCATTGATGACAGATCCCAATGCACACGGTGAAAAAATATCAACTTCTAAACCGTATATCTCATTTGGCTCTACGTATTCAACTTCTGGATGCTCTAGTCTCATTCTCTCAATATAGTTTATATTTACCTCTGTAAAATATATTTTTTTAGCTCTATCTCCCTTTTCATTTTCACCAAGTAGATATTTAATCAAGTAATACCCTGTCTGTCCAGCTCCCTGTACTGCAAAAGTCTTCCCTTCTAAACTTGTGCTTCCGAATCTTTCCTTTAAACACGCTCTTATTGTATATAATGTTCCTAATGATGTTATTGGAGATGGATTTCCACTTTTCCCACTCAATCCAACTACATAATCTGTTTCCATAGCTACATATTCCATGTCTTTAGTAGATGTATTTACATCTTCTGCAGTAATATATCTACCATTTAAACTTTGAACAAATCTTCCTAGTCCTCTAAAATACTCTTCACTTTTTATAGTTTCTGCATTTCCAATTAAAACTGTTTTTCCTCCTCCTAGATTCAATCCAGCTACTGCAGCTTTATAAGTCATTCCTCTAGAAAGTCTTAAAACATCCGTTAAAGCATCCTCCTCATTTTTATATTCCCAAAGCCTTGTTCCTCCAAGTGCAGGCCCTAAGACAGTGTTATGAATTGCTGTAATCCCCTTTAATCCAGTCTCTTCATCATTAAAATAGATAACCTGCTCATGACCCAATTTTTTTAAAACATTAAATACCATCATTTTGACTCCTCCTTAATTTTTTTTAATTTAGAGTATCTTTTTATGTAAATTTTAAATTCATATTCTATATTTTAGTTACATTTTAACCTTTATTAAAACAAAAATATATTATAATAAAAAAAGTTTTTGATAATTTTTAATAAAAAAATACTAAAAGGCTTTTTTAGTATCTTAAATTATTTTT
>OGWY01000327.1_pt1 | contig 39784 bp, 30 predicted proteins | sample 1576121 | NCBI WGS metagenome assembly OGWY01 (sample SAMEA3541543, study PRJEB24748) | human gut metagenome | biome: human gut; feature: human-associated habitat; material: faeces | place: China | collected 2012 | reverse complement strand
ATAAAATGATGCGAAATCTCAACCTCTTCTTCAGTCTCTTCCTTAACACAAGGAACCATATATTCAGCATTGAGCATCATATCAATCATAATCTGCTCGCGGCGTTTTAATATATCACCTCTGTTTTCAAGCGGAGCCTGCTTTCTGAATTCCTGAAAATAATTGAGCATCGCAGCCTGAAGTCCCGGATTAGTTATATAATCATCTTTGAAAAATTCTTCATACGGATATAACTCTTCTCTTTCTACAACAAAAGGTTCCATCTTTCCATCCATAAAACGGATTTTCTTATAACCGTTTCTGTACATATGTGCAATCTCTGTTTTGAAAGCATCCTTGTCAACATTGCCGAATGTAACTCTGTATCCTGCTTTATTGAGGTCTGCTTCAATCTGCTTTGCTGCCGCAAAATCATAGATAACAATCATGTCACCATCAATCATATACGGATATCCTGTCAAATCTGTATATGCAATCCATAAAAGATTTTCTTCCTTTATCTTGTCAATTATAAGTGCTCTGTAATTTTCTGTCATCTTTGAAAAAAAGCCCGCATCATTATCATTGCCGTCTTCATATGCCTTTTTCTGGCATTCAGGAAGAACATTATTAACCATTGATATACATTCTGCAAGTGATGCCTTCTGCATAGCCTTTAAGCCATAATCTTCATCCTGTGTAATATGTTTTAATAAATCCTGTGCTCTTCTAGCGTCCATACTGTTCTCCAATCATGTTAAATTGTATTTATTTTAACACATCAAAGCATGTTTTTCAACTTTTTATACCTTGTCTTACGGCATGCCTCAATCGTGAGATAAATTATATTTTCACTGTCTTTATCCACTTGGTTTTCAAGCACTGCATTAAAATATCCACAGCCTCTTGCCTCGACATCTTTATCTTCAAACGGAACATATTTTCCGTACTGTGCCCTGCCTGTTTTCTTTATCATAACCGGTTTATCATCATATGAAATATAACAGTCAAGCATCGCATATTCCGACTCGTCCGGAATATCAAATTCTTCCGTTTTACAAAAACTTATTTCGCGGTAAAATCTTGTATTTTTAATTATCTCTTCACGGCATTCATCGAATTTTTCAAGACATCTGTATACATATTTTTCACCGTCTTTTTCAATGTAAATACATGTTTCTACTGCATAAATATCAGAAATTTTTACAATTCCCATCAAAGCACCATCAAATTTTATAACATTTCCTTCTGTAAATACATTTTCAAACAACTCATGATTTCTTTGTGCCAGCATATCTATGCCGAATTTATCCATAAACTGCGGCCTGAAAACCATTGTAAGATTTTTAGTTGATAAAAGCACCATATAATTGTCATCACCATCGGCATTAAGCCATGCAAAATATTCACAGCCTGACACATTATCTCCCGGAAATGCACCATCATAATCATCCTGCTCACGTCTTCTTGTAAGCTTCGTAAGTGCTGTCTCTTCTTTTCCCTCAGGCGGTAGATAATATATTATCTGGTTCTTTCTTGTTTCTGCCGGAAATTCATAATTTTGTATTTCCTCACATATTATTTTTTTGTCAAGCGATACATTTTTTTGTGCATCGCAGTGATTATATGTTATAAACTGATATTTTTTACCGTCTTTTTCAAGATAAATATATGTATTTACCTGTATTTCCTGCCCCTCATACCTCATAAGTTCAAGTGCTGCACCATTAAACCTAACTATATTTTTTTCCTGCAAAATATCGCAATTTATATTCAGATTAAGCATCTTTTCTCCTTTATTCCCGTCTCAACAGGATTATCTTATAACTTCAAAAGGCTGCCTTCCTATGAAAGCAGCCTCTTTTAAGCTTTACACGCCACCTCTGTTACGTGTCTGCAATGTAATTTTTATATTTCTGCAATATCAACAATTGAAAGATCCTTATTGTTAAATGCATGCTCAAGACTTGAAATAAGTGCATGAGCTGTATCAAGACTAGTAAGGCAGTGAACGCCTGTCTCAATAGCATAACGTCTGATAAGGAAACCGTCTCTTGCTCTCTCAATACCATTTTCAGGTGTATCAATAACAAGGTCAATCTTATGTTCAAGAATTAAATCAAGAAGTGTTGGTGCTTCCTGTCCAATCTTATTTACCTGAATTGCATGGACACCATGTTCCTTCAATACTTTAGCTGTTCCTCTTGAAGCATAAATTTTATATCCAAGTGCCTCAAATCTCTGTGCTATATCTACACCATCTTCCTTATCTGCATCACAGAGAGTCATAATAATCTGCTTATGCTTTGGAAGACATATTCCTGCACCCTGGAATGCTTTGTAAAGTGCCTCATCGAAATCTTTTGAAATACCAAGGCACTCACCTGTAGACTTCATCTCAGGTCCTAAGCTGATATCTGCACCACGGATTTTCTCAAATGAGAATACAGGCATCTTGATTGCATAGTAGTCTGATTTCTTCTGTAAGCCCGGTTCGTAACCCATATCTGTAATCTTGCTTCCCGTGATTACCTTTGTTGCAAGTTTTACAATAGGAATACCTGTAACCTTGCTGATATAAGGTACTGTACGGCTTGAACGAGGATTTACCTCAATTACATATACCTGGTCGTTGTATACAATAAACTGGATATTGATTAAGCCCTTTACGTGAAGTGAACGTGCAAGTTTTGCAGTGTAATCAACAATCATGTCTGTAATTCTAGGTGTAAGTGACTTTGCAGGATATACTGAAATACTATCACCTGAGTGAATTCCGGCTCTCTCGATATGCTCCATGATACCAGGAATGAGAATATTTTCACCGTCACATACAGCATCTACTTCTATTTCCTTACCCATGAGATACTTATCTACAAGAATTGGATGATCCTGTTTAATTCTATTGATGATGTTCATGAATTCAACTACATCCTCATCTGATACAGCAATCTGCATACCCTGTCCGCCAAGTACGTATGAAGGTCTTACGAGTACAGGATAGCCAAGTTCGTTGGCTGCCTTTAAAGCCTCTTCTACAGTAAATACTGTCTGACCTTTAGCTCTTGGAATCTCACATTTTTCAAGAATTTCATCAAATAACTCTCTATCCTCAGCAGCATCTACATCTTCCGCACTTGTACCAAGAATAGGTACACCCATCTTCATAAGTGCTTCCGTAAGCTTGATAGCTGTCTGTCCACCAAACTGTACTACTGCTCCGTCAGGTTTTTCAAAATCAACTACATTCTGTACATCTTCCGGTGTCAATGGCTCAAAATAAAGCTTGTCGGCAATATCAAAGTCAGTTGATACTGTCTCAGGGTTATTATTAATAATAATTGTCTCATATCCCTGCTCTTTGAACGACCATGTACAATGAACTGAACAGAAGTCAAATTCGATACCCTGTCCGATTCTTATAGGACCTGAACCAAGTACAAGAACTTTCTTCTTGTCATTAGTCTTTACAGCTTCATTTTCACTGCCGAATACTGAATAATAATAAGGTGTTGTTGCCTCAAACTCAGCAGCACATGTATCAACCATCTTAAAAGCAGCATGAATATCATACTTATCTCTTAATTCTTTGATTTCTTTTTCTGTCTTTCCTGTAAGCTGTGCTATTACATTATCAGGAAATTCAATTCTCTTTGCTTCTTTTAAAAGTTCTTCTGTGAGCGGTTCATTCTTTAATGAATTCTCCATCTCTACAATAATCTTGAGTTTATCAATAAACCAAAGGTCTATCTTTGTAATATCATGCATCTTTTCAGCAGGAATATTTCTTCTTAAACCTTCAGCTATCTTCCAGATTCTTCTGTCATCTACAATTGCAAGTTCTTCGAGAAGTTCTTCATCTGTAAGCTTTGTAAAATCATATGACATCAGACTGTCAACATGCTGTTCAAGTGAACGGATAGCCTTCATAAGACCGCCCTCAAAGTTGTTGGCGATACTCATTACTTCACCGGTTGCTTTCATCTGTGTTGTAAGTGTTCTCTTTGCAGAGATGAACTTATCAAACGGAAGTCTTGGAATCTTAACTACACAGTAGTCAAGTGCAGGCTCAAAACTTGCATATGTCTTTCCTGTAATTGCATTCTTGATTTCATCAAGTGTATAACCGAGTGCAATCTTTGCTGCAACCTTGGCAATCGGATAACCTGTTGCCTTAGAAGCAAGTGCTGATGAACGGCTGACACGAGGATTTACTTCGATTACACAGTATTCAAAGCTGTCAGGATTAAGTGCATACTGCACATTACATCCACCTGTTATTCCGAGTTCATCAATAATATTTAATGCAGATGTACGAAGCATCTGATATTCCTTGTCTGAAAGTGTCTGTGAAGGTGCAACTACGATACTGTCACCTGTATGTACACCTACAGGGTCGATATTTTCCATGTTGCAGACTGTAATGCAGTTACCGTTGCTGTCACGCATAACTTCATACTCTATTTCCTTCCAGCCTGCGATACAGCGTTCTACTAAAACTTCACCAACTCTTGAAAGACGGAGACCATTTTCAAGAATTTCTCTTAATTCTGTTACATTATGTGCGATACCACCGCCGCTTCCGCCGAGTGTGTATGCAGGACGTAAAACTACAGGATAACCGATTTTGGCTGCAAATGCCTCACCTGATTCAACATCATTAACAACAAGCGAAGCAGCACAAGGCTCACCGATTTTTTCCATTGTCTCTTTAAACATAAGACGGTCTTCTGCTTTCTTAATTGTAAGTGCAGTTGTACCGATAAGTTTTACGTTATGTTCCTCAAGGAAACCTGTCTCTGCAATTTCCATTGCAAGATTAAGTCCGGCCTGTCCACCGAGTGTCGGAAGAATACTGTCAGGCTTTTCCTTTAAAATAATCTGCTCTAATGCTTTTACTGTAAGAGGTTCAATATATACCTCATCAGCAATATCTTTATCTGTCATGATTGTAGCAGGATTGGAATTGACTAAGACTACCTCTATGCCCTCTTCCTTTAATGAACGACAAGCCTGTGTTCCGGCATAGTCGAACTCTGCTGCCTGTCCGATTACAATAGGACCTGAACCGATTACTAATACTTTTTTAATATTTGGATTCTTTGGCATCTTACTGTTCCTCCTTCTTCATCTTCATCATGTCAATAAATCTGTCAAAAAGATATGCTGTATCCTGAGGACCTGCACATGCTTCCGGATGGAACTGAACCGTAAATATATTCTTACCTACATATTCAAGACCCTCATTAGTCTTATCATTAACATTTTCAAATGCAGGCTTAGCCACATTCGGATCAAGTGTTGTCTCGTCTACAACATATCCATGGTTCTGTGATGAAATGTATACACGGCCTGTCTTCAGATCTTTTACAGGATGGTTTGCACCACGATGTCCATATTTAAGCTTGTGAGTATCTGCACCTGTTGCAAGAGCCATAAGCTGATGTCCGAGACATATTGCAAACATAGGCACATCACTTGCATAAAGCTTCTTTAATTCTTCAATAATTTCCGTACATTCCTTAGGATCTCCAGGACCGTTGGAAAGCATAATTCCGTCAGGATTTGAAGCAAGAATCTCTTCTGCCTTAGTCTCGGCAGGATAGATAGTAACCTCGCAGCCTCTGTTATTTAATGAACGAGCAATATTTTTCTTTGCACCAAAATCCAAAAGAGCAACTTTAAATCCATCACCATTAAGTACACTCTTCTCTTTACATGTAACCTTTTTGACAACGCCTGAAACTGTATATTCTTTAATCTTAGGAAGAACCTCTTCAAGATTATAATTTTCATTTGTTGTAATCATTCCGTTCATCGTACCCTTTTCACGAAGAATCTTAGCAAGTGCTCTTGTGTCGATTCCTGCTATACCCGGAATATTATTATCAACGAGGAATTTCTGTATAGTATCTTCACATCTGAAGTTACTTGGCATTCTGGAAAGTTCTCTCACAATAAATCCATCCGGCCATGCCTTTAAAGACTCCATATCTTTATAGCAGATACCGTAATTACCAATTAATGGATATGTCATTGTTACTGCCTGTCCTGCATATGATGGGTCAGTAAGAACCTCCAAATATCCTGTCATCGACGTATTAAAGACAATCTCACTTATAACTTCACGTTCAGCACCAATGCTGGTTCCGCTAAACACTGTTCCGTCTTCAAGTATTAAAAATGCTTTCATGAATGCCACCTGTTCCTTTCGTATTTTGGACAAAAAAAAAGACAAAAAATTGCCTTTTTTCTCAAATTTTATAAATTTTACCACACTATCGTGTTTTTTTCAAGTATGAAATCAATCAAGTTTTATGCAATTTCAGGTATTTTTATAAATTTTTTCCTATAACGATTATTGCTAATTATTCTTGTTGATTTCATACTGTCCAATATATTTGAATGTTGTGCCCTTATCTGTTGACTGATACATGGCTGCCGTTTTTCCGTTATTATAAACACCACCGGCACCCTGCGTAAGGTATACCGTTATTGTTCCGTCGCTTCCATATACAGGCACAAGAGCCTCCTTATATACATCAGACCACTTCAGCTTATTATCAGCAGATGACGACTGACCGGATGAAACGGCATCAAGTGCTGTACTGTCAAGTTCCTGTGGTTCAAGGATTATCTTTGAAAATGTCTTTCCTGAATCAGATGTCATGTAAAGATTGCTGTCCATTCCGTCAACATAATCATAGCAGAAAAATCCAATCTTTTCGTCAATATACTTAATACCTTTTATTATATTAGTCGCAGGTCCGGCACCGACCGTGTTCCATGTCTCTCCACCGTCTGTTGTCGAATAAATCCGTGATGACTGCTGCTGCTCATTTTTATCATATCCAACTGCCATGACACCTGAATTTTCATCAAAAAATTCCACATAATAATATGTAGATGTGTATATTTTATCAATTTCACATGTAATCCAGTTAGCACCCATGTCATTTGTATATACAAGAGTTACAGGAACCTTATTATTTCCCGATACTTTTCCTCCATATACAAATGCAGTCTTTGTCGTACTTATATAATAACTTCCCTTTTTAAGTTCAGTCGTTGAATCGCCTGAGAAAAGTAGATTTGAAGTATCAACCGGAACATTAATATACTTTTCACCGCCATCATATGTAACTGACAATGTATTATTTTTTATCTCATAATTTGTAAGTGACTTTTTCTGTGTCTCGTCAACTTTATCAACATTATTTTTCTTATTCTGATTATATTGGGCAATTCCATAATCTTCAGGTGTATCAATTGATTTTACATAAATAGTAGCTGTTCCGTCGTAATGATTATCTATGTAAAATGACACAACCCACTCACAGCTTAATCTTCCATCGTCAAGTACACCATTCCATGAAGCAAAATTTTCCGAATCATGTTCATTCATTCCGGCTGAAAAACTTATTAAAACGGTATTTTCGCTCTCATTTAAAATCTGGGTTTTATTGAGTGTTATCTTTTTAAGCTGCTTTGACCATGCAAGATATTTCTGTGTATACTGTGCAGTAAACTCTCTTATCCATACATCACCGATTTCATCAATCTTCAGATTGCCGAATGCATCCGCAAGTGTATGGTCAACCGAATCACTGTCCTCCTCGCCATTTACTACATTTCCGTTAGAATCTATGCGGACGCTGAACGTATAACGTGACTTCAAAACTATCTGTCCAGCCTTATCTTCTCGGTAATGATAATACCATATAAACCAGAAAACAAGGATAAATCCGGCTGCTATCGCTGCTTTAAGGATTATATTATAAATCTTTTTCTTATCTGACATATCAGCCACCTCTTTCTCCCTGCTCTATTTTTATAAATAACTATTTCCAGTCAAAACCGCTTACATTTCGCGTTTTATATACATAGCTTCTCTCATTATCTTTCTGTAATGTTTGTACCACCACAGGAAAAATGATGCCCCGGCACCAATCAGTACCATAAATATTACAAATCCCGGATGAACTACTGACATCCACTCTGATGAAAGCTTTCTCTGGAATACCGGCACTCCATATGCAATAATAACGCATAATGCCATTACTAATCCATTGTAAATACCTCTGTTATTATAAATCGCTTTTATTTTATCAAACATAATAATAGCAATCATCTCACCAACCGGACGAAGTGATGCCGTAACTACACTCAGTGCAAGACTATGTCCGAATGGAATACCGAATATCGTAAGTATAATTGTAAAATAAACCAGATCTGTCGCAATCTTGTATACAATCTTTCCGAGAAAATTCATGTACGGACTTATTAACATTATTCTTATCATAAGATAATCCCTGTCACCCATCGACATAAGCGTGGTATTTGCCAGACTTCCACATATTGTTGAAAGCATAAAAAACAAAAATACCATTGTCAGCTCTCTGTGTGATGCAATGAGCGGACAAAAATGTGCTATAATTCTGTATGGCAGATACACAAAAAATCCGACATATAAAAATTTGCGTAAAAGTTCAAATAAAACAATGCCAATCTGGGCAATCACGCCAAATGTCATCTTTAATCTGTAATTATCATTCTCTTCTATCTGATTTCTTATCTTGTCACCAAGATGCGGCATACGCATAAGCAGCTCTGAGAATCTGTTCATTGCTTCGTGGAATCTCAGAATCTTCTCGGCAAACATTTTCTTGAAAATAATCATTCTTCTAATTCTCCCAATATATCAAATATCGCTTTTTTAATTTCAGGAATATCTATCATCTCATAAGTAACTTCATTTATCTCGCCATTACTTAAAACAAGCACATCTTTAGCAATCCTTTTTGCCATTGCAAATATACCTGTTGTAACAATTACAATATGACCTTCCGCTTCCTCATTAAGAACACGAAGAAACATATCTATATATTCATCACTGCAATAATCAAAAGGTTCGTCAAACATAATAACATATGGTTTCTGAACAAGATATGCCGCAAGCTGGATTCTTTTCTTTTCTTCAAATGTATATTCACATATCATTCTGCTGCGGATTTTTTCATCAAGACCAACGCGTTCAAGATAATACTCTGGCTCTCTTGCCTGTTTCTGAAGTTCACAAAGATAATGTATAAATTCATTACCTGATATATACATAGGAAGAATACTCTGTTTTGAAGCAAGAAATATATCCTCTTTTTCTTTTGTGACAATAGTTCCGTCATCTATAGACAAATCACCGCATATACACTCAAGCAATGTGGTTCTTCCTGCACCTGCACCACCAAGAAGAGAATATACTTTTCCCTCTTCAAATGTATATGTGACATCCGTAAGGACTTCTTTTTTGTCATACGACTTTTTTACATGCTCAAGCTGTAACATAACATTCTCCATTTGTTTTTTATCGTTCTTATTATTATATTACATTGATATATAATTTGTAAAGTTTCAGCTTTTGATTGCATAAAAACAGCATCAATGATATAATGAAATATCTTTGTTTTCGGAAAGGTTATTTTATTATGGGTTATAAAGAAAATAAAAAATATATCAAACGTTGCCTTTATGGTCTGTATGTATTCATATATATGCCATGGTTTTTTACGCTTGAGCATTTTATCCAACCGGATATGCCCGGAATTCATATTTTAAATACACCCCTCGACGATAAAATCCCATTTTGTGAATATTTTATAATTCCATATATTTTATGGTTTTTCTATGTTGTAGGCTCATGTATTTTTATGATTTATAAAGCATCCGATAAAGAATTTGTACAATTTGCCCTCTCTCTTATAATAGGAATGAGCCTTGCACTTACGATATGCATGATTTATCCAAATGGATTAACACTTCGTCCTTCATATATTCCTGATAATATATGTGGTAAAATCGTAAAAGGACTTTACAAAACAGATACATCCACTAATGTATTTCCGAGTATTCATGTATACAATTCGCTTGCTGTACACATTGCACTTGCAAAATGTAAAGCACTTAAAAATAAACCGGCAGTCAGATATGCATCTCTTGTTCTTTGCATTTTAATCTGCATGTCAACTATATTCTTAAAGCAGCACTCTGTCATAGATGTTATCGGCGGATTTGCTCTAATGGCTGTTATGTATGTATTTATTTATGTTATAGACTATAAAAAAATAATAAAAAGATAAATAGCTGTGGCTTTAACGACAACCGTTAAGCCACAGCATTTTTTGTAATAAAAGATTAGTAATTTCCTTTCCCGAATTTAATACAATCTGCTTTATCACAAAATTTAAATCTTTATCTATTCATATATTAAAATAATATAAACATAATTTTTATTAACATACATCTTTAATTTCTAATCTTCATATAAAAAACAGCCATAACACATCCAGAGCATACTGCTCTTTTTTGTGTTATGGCTGTCTGTGTTCTTAATTAAATTATATCAATATTATTTACAAATTATCTTTTTTGTATCATCAAAGCCAGGACTCATCATATCCCCGCTCACTGCCCTTACTGTATAATAATATTCGATTCCCTCAACTGCTGTTTTATCAGTATAACTTGTATCCTTTACATAACCTGCTATTATACTCCATTTACCACCAGCTACTCTTCTATATATTATATATCTTTCGGCTTCTTTTACTTCTTCCCAGTTTATCTCAACGCCTGCCTTTGTATTCTTAAATTCACCAAGTGTTACATTTGCAAGTGTCTTTGTATGTATTATGCTTCTTGTCGCATCAAAGCCAGGACTCATCATATCCCCGCTCACTGCCCTTACTGTATAATAATATTCGATTCCCTCAACTGCTGTTTTATCAGTATAACTTGTATCCTTTACATAACCTGCTATTATACTCCATTTACCACCGGCTACTCTTCTATATATTATATATCTTTCGGCACCCATTACAGAATTCCAGTTTATTTCCACGCCGGTTTTTATATTCTTGAATTCTCCGAGTTCTACATTTGCAAGTGTTTTTATACATGTTATACTTTTTGTTGAATCAAAGCCCGGACTCATGATCTCTCCGCTTACAGCTCTTACTGTATAATAATACTCGACTCCATTTACAGCAGTTTTATCAATATAATTTGTATTATATTGATAATTTGCAATTATGCTCCATCTTCCACCTGGTATCCTCCTATATACAATATAATTTTCAGCGCCTTCTACTTCTTCCCAGTTTATAACTATTCCATCTTTTGTATTCTTAAATTCTCCAAGTTTTACATTCTCAAGCTGCTTAAACTTCTCCCACTGTGCATATAGTATAATATTTGTTTTAGGATTGGATATCTTAGAACCAACTGTATAAAAATCACCCGAACCATCAAATTTAGTATTCCATCCTTTAAATACATAGCCTGTATTATTATAGGGATTATTTAAAACCTCAGCAGTTGATTTCATATTATATGTTTTTACTATTTCATCGCCATCACCACCATTTGGACGATATTTAACAGTAAATACACTATCTTCATTTTGTATGCCACAATAATACTCAAGATAGTTTTGTATTACTGATAACTCCTGATATCCTGTTGTAACCTGCTGAACATTATCATTCTTATCAATATATACCATAACAGGATAATAAATTGATGACATAGAGGAATCTTTCATATATACATAATTCCACATATTACTGCTTGCCATTGTTCCATTCAGCGAATTACCATACGTAAATATAACATTATCGCTTCCATATGTATTTTTAAATGTTTTTACATCGTCAAGCGAAGCCTGATTTGCATTAATTGCTATAATATCTAAATCTGTATACTTTTTATCAGACAAACTCTTTATAACAGCTCGCGAATTTCCACAATTTGTACTGAAATAAATTAACAGCTTAGATTTTCCATTTGCTTTTGTTGAAACTGTGTTCCCATCAATAGCAGAGTAATTAAACTCCCAATTCATAGTCTCTAATGGTGTGTCATATGTTGGATTTTGCTTATAATATGATACAAGTCCCATTGGGTACGTCTCATAAAATTCATCTGTTGTATATTCACTATTTCTTGTATGATTAGAAGAAAAATCCTTTTCATTAAGAAGCAGATATGTATCCAAAGTTGTACTGTCCTGTCCGTCCCATGTTGAATCCACATTATAATATGCATTATCAACTTTAACTATATTCCATGCATGTGGACCTCCATTTCCAGTTCCGGAAATGATTCTTACTGATAATCCCGCTTCTTTACACATACGATAAAATAATATTGCATATCCCTGACATACTGCTTTTCCTTCACATAAAGCAGCGTAAGCAGTATATTTTATTAAATTTGAGGAATCCGAAAGTCCCGAATAATCATAATCAACTTTATCACATATATAATCATGTATAAGTTTTACTTTTTCTGCTTCAGTTTTACCATTAAGATTCATTGAATCCATTGCACTATTTACTGCAGCTGTAAGTTTCTCTTCTTGTTCAGCTGTCGTATAATATGTCATAGTGTAAGAATACTTCGTATATTGTGATGAATAATATCCTGTTGAAACACGAAAACCTGTTCCACCATATCTTATAGCATCTGCCTCCTGGCCTGAACATGAGTCACTATATGCTATGGCATTTGTATATGCATTTACTGGACCACCTATTGAATTATTAATATCGTTTGGAAGTATAATATTAATCTGTGTGCTTCTTTCTGCCATTTTCTTTGAAAGATACTTATACAACTCACTTTCACTATTTACCGTTATATCTTCCTGTTCTGACAATAAAGCTATATCATCATAATGAACCACAGGTTCTTCTTCATTATCTGCCAATAAGGTTAATGGCTTTACTTCATAATATTCTAATAAATCATTACTATCAGAATAAGAATCAAATACATCTGGCTGTTCAGCTCTAACCATTGTATTTGGAAGCATTCCAACCGCAAGCAAAACCGCCATTATAAGTGCTGTAATTCTTGTTATGAATGTTCTTTTCTTCATACGCATCATCATGATGTCTTTAACATCATACTCCTTTCTTATACTTTAACTACAATATAACATATCTACTAATATCTTACTATTACATTTTTATAATTTTGTCACAATAAATTCAGCAGTACCTACTATTTTTATATTCTTTTGACCAGCACATACAAAAAAACTGTCCCCCGCCTTAAACATTTCAGCCTCACTATTTTTTAATGAATCAACTTTAATTTCACCACTTCCTGAAATTATGATAATTGATATAAATGAAGCAGAATCACCTTTAATATTACATTCACCAAACACATTATATTTAAAACATTCAAAATATTTACAACTTACCAACGTATACGATTTTACTTTATTTATACCATCAATATCCTGTTCTGATTCTTTTTTCCTAAACGGAATATATTTCTTGACATTAACAACATCCAAAGCCTTTTTTATATGTAATTCCCTTTTATTACCAAATTTATCTTTTCTGTCATAATCATACATTCTATAAGTACAATTAGAATTTTGCTGTATTTCACAAATCAAAATTCCGGCTCCAATAGCATGAATTGTTCCAGCTTTAACAAATACACAATCTCCTGGTTTAACTTCTATTTTATTAAGAATATCAGTTATTGTATTATTTTTTATTCTCTGTTCTATTTCTTCTTTTGAAGTATCCTTGGAAAGCCCGCAATACAAATATGCTCCCGGTTCGCAATCAACAACATACCACATTTCATTCTTTCCAAACTCATTTTCAACTTCCAATGCATATTCATCATCAGGATGTATCTGAATAGACAATGCCTGCCTTGCATCAATAAATTTTATCAGAATAGGAAATCTATCAAATGAACCGCATTTCCAACCCAAAATTTCATTTCCGGCTTTCTCTATAAATTCACCAAAATACATACCTTTATAAATACCATTAGCAATTATTGATTGTCCATCTGGATGTGCAGAAAGTTCCCAACTTTCGCCAATAATATCATAATCACATTTTTTCCCAAATATTGTTCTGAGCTTTGTTCCGCCCCATAAGTTATCTTTATATGCAGGTTCTAACTTTATCAGATCAGTAATAAGCCCTACATCACTTATATCCGTATCGACTCTCATAAAATCATTTTCTGATAAAATTTCACCTATTCCGGTTTCAATAATCACAACATTTTCATTACTTATATTTGCTACTTTATGTGGAATGCCTATAGGAACACTGACTGTATCATGAGCAAAATATTCTTTTTCGGTATTTCCGACTGTAATCACGGCTGAACCCTCCGCTATAGTCCAGCTTTCCATTCTATGTTCATGTTTATGTAGTTTCATACTTTTACCTGGATATACAACAACTCTTTTTACTTTGTATTTTTCTGTTGATACCAATATTTCATGTGTACCCCAATTTCTGAATGAAATTCTTGAACTTTCAAAATAAGGTTTATATTCATCGATTTTATCTGCAATTACATTTTTAATATCTTCTATATTTTCTTTCAAAGAAATATATGTTGCGTCGTCAGTGTTAACAACAGCGATATTATCAACATTATTTGCAACAACCAAATGTTTTTCCGCGGTATTAATCAAAAGTGTATCTGAACAATTTTTTTCTATTATATTATCACTGTATATTTGATAGCCCACTTGTCCCAAATCACATATATTATCAATATCTTTACAATTAAGTTCTGAATATACATTAACAATTTTATCCGTTTTTCTCAGAAAATCATTTTGAACACTTTTTATTGAAAACTGTACCATCACATCTAAAGGAACATGAATAACATGTCTTACAGAACGTAAACTCTTTTTTAAACTTTTTCTTTTTTCCAAATTAATATCAGGATATAATTCCGATACCATCTTATTATAAATACCAACTTGACATATATATATACCGATATGTTCGTTTTCATTAATTATATTTGCAATATTCCCCTCTTTTGCATATTCTTTAGCCTGTAATATAATTGATTTGTAATCTCCGCTTTTTATTACCAAATCAGATACTGTAACCATCATTATTTCTGATGAATTCAAAAATAAACTTGCAAGTGTAACTGCTGCAAACGTACCTCTGCTCGATTCTTCATATATGATTCTGTAACTCAAGCCCTGAAACGCATACATTTGTGTTTCAATTATATCCGAGTACATTTCATTTGTTACAATAATAAATTCATCGGCAAAAGGTAAATTCCGCACTATTGTATCCTGTAAAAGAGAGCGGCCTTCACATATATTAATAAATTGCTTTGGATATTTTTTTCTTGATAACGGCCATAAAGTATTGCCTGCCCCGCCTGCCAAAATAACGCATTTCATTTGTATAAAACCTTTTCTTAAATATTATCTTTTTTGTTCCCAATACATTTTTCCTATGTATTCTGCCAATTTCAAATCATCTTCTGTATTTATGTCTACAGCTTCAAATTTATTAACAATATAAATATATGGATTCGCACCTATACGACAACCATATTTTCTTAAAGCATCTTTACTGATACCATACATTCCTGTTGTCTCTTCTATAACCGGTGTCATATCTTGACTTCTTGGTAATATATCAGGTCGGTAATTAATTGGCATATTATTAAGCCAGAAAAAACTATGATTTTCAGTTGCTGTAAAACATGAATCATATTTTTCAGTTGCAATTAATTTATTATAACAATTTTTAATAGTTTCACTTTGTAAAAATGGTGCCGTTGCAAACAATTGAAAATAATAATCATAATTTGGATATAAATTATAATGATATGTAAGTAAATCATTACCATTAGCCGTGCTTTTTGCTAATTCTTCTTTTCTTTCTATAATTACAAAACCTTTTTTACCCGCATATTCTTTGACTTCTTCACTATTTGTATCCACATATATATCATCAAAAACATCTGCTTCCTGCACATGCTCACATATATATTGATATAATCTCTTCCCATTCAATTCCCTGAAATTTTTCCCCGGAACTCTTTCAGAATTCGATTTAATAGGTATAAAACATGCACTTTTCATAAAAACTCCTCCTTTGATAATTTTAATAAACTTATTTTGATTTATTAATCACAATAATATTCTTTATACTATTTCTCTTAACAAATACCAATACCATTAATACCAATATAATAACATATCTGATTATTGTACATTTATATAATGGTAGAATTCCCAGTGATATAACCACAAATATCACAGACATCAACAATATTGTCTTATTATCATAAAATTTGTAACCTGCTGCATGTTTTCTGGAAACAATATTCATACAAATAAAATGCCCAAGTGCATAAACAATATAACATACCAATGTTGTATAACCTGCTGCAATGAATCCGAATTTTTTTATAAAAATATAATTCAGCAATACATTTAACAAAGCTGCAAAAACAGACGATGCTGCAACATATTTCGTCTCTGAATAATAGTATTCTATATTGGCAAAAACATTAAACAAATATGTAAAGAAAACGCTGGCTGATACCGACGGAATAATATATATAGCCTGATAATACTCATTTGTTGCAAATATCCTAACAGCTTCAGGTGCAAATAATATTAAAATTATATTTGCAAGTGCAACAATCAATATTGTAAAATTCGTAGTTTTCTTTATTTCTTTTTTATCTCCTGATTTTATAACCTGATATGTCCACGGCGTAAATGATTTTAGAATAGCATCGTTTACTATTGTCATCAAAGTAGATAAACTATATGCCAAACTGTATATTCCAGCTTCAGATGTACTGCACATATCATTAATCATTATTCTGTCAAAACGAGTTAATATTTGTGAAGATAAAAAATGTGGTATCAAAGGTATACAATAAGCTAATATAAATTTCCAATATTTCATACAAAACATATTGTGTGATTTTTTTATATTATATATATACACAATTAAGCCAACAGCAATATTTACTATTGCCACTCCGTATATTCTTCCATATCCCTTATCAGTGTTCATATTATATATTAAAAACACGCCCAGCACCGGTCCGATAATTCCTATAAAAACCGATAAAGCCGTCATTATACGATACTTATATTCAAATCTCTGCTTTGCAGTCCACAAATTAAAAACCGCAAAGAAAAGCATATCTAAAAACATCAATATTACAACAGGTAATGAAAATCCTAATATATCCCCGCAAAAAATATGAATAACATAGTATATTCCAAAACAAATCAACGTCAAACCGGTTGTCAATGTTTGTGCTGAAGATATAAATCCATCTTTATCGTCTTCAAATTTAATCATTGCCGTATATGCAGCATAATTAAATACATTTAAAGATGTAAATATAATAAATATATCATGCCATGACTGATATAGTGTGTACTGAGCATATTCTTCTGTTGTTAAAATTCTTGTAAAAACCGGAGTTGCCAATATACTTATTCCTCTTTGAATAATATTGGCCACAAACGCCCAAAAAGAAGCTTTTGCCATTATCGACAAATTTTTGTATTTTTTCAACACTGCTTATTTCCTCCAAGAATTTCCTTATCGACGCTCTGCGAATATTTTTCTGTTGAATGTCCGTGCAATAATACATCAAGATGAAATTTTCTATATATTTTTCTTGCAAATTTCATTCTTCTAAATTTAATTCTCAATGTTTCGATTACGTAATAAACAGGCCATATAAAATGTGATTTAAACGGCATTTTCACATTGTTTTTTTCCATATTTTTTAATATATCTTTTTCAAATACATGACCTCTTTTTGATTCCATTATAACATGAGCTATTCTTTTTGAAATATTGTCTTTATAATTCTGAACCGGAAAACTTTCAGTAAAATCATCCAATTTACCCAATGAATACAATTCACTCATAGTTCTTATACATTTACTACAATGTCCGCAATTAGATTCATTATCCCACATGCAAACCTGCAAATGTTTTTTTGCAAACTCCCAATCCGATATATACTTTACTTTATCAATTCTTCTTTCCTCCATGCCTGAAGAATAAAACATTAAATCGGATGTTGAGATTAACGGTAATGTAAATATATCCATATAAGCAACATCGTCTTTATTCATTGAAAATTCTTTCGGCGAAAAACCGCTGCTAAAATAATAGCAGCTCATCATTTTTTGTAAAGCCATTGCTACAGAACAATATTTTAATGTATGTAACCCGCCATCATGAATTTCTCCACATACTTTTGTTTTTATTCTTCCTACGGAAAAATTATAATCTATGTCAAAACCGACATATACGAATTTCATTCCCAGCTCCTCTGCATAGCCAGAATATCGTTCTAAATAATTTTTATAAAAATCTTCTTTATATTCGTCCGAAAAATCGCTGATGAACCAATCAGTAAAAACCAAATATTTTAATTTATACGATTCTTTTTCATAATCAATATATTTTTTTACGGTATAACACGAATCCACACCCCCGGAAAATCCTGTTCCTGCCGCACTCTCAGAAATAAGTTTCTCTGATGTTGTAGGTCCGGTTAAATTTATATAGTTCATATATTCAACATCTTTGCCGCATATAGGAATGTAATAGGTTTTTAACTGATAAATAAGCTGTTCGCTACACGGTGTTTCCCATTCAATATCATACTCATTTATCATCGCATAATATAATAATGCAACCACAAAGGCATCAGAACGTTCATATGTTAAATATTTTTCAAATTCATTCTCAACTGTATACGATAACTTTTTTATATTACCGTTATCATTAACATTAACAAAAAGTTCACTTTTATTCTCATGATTTTTTATAAACGGTGTACCTATTTTTAATATGCCTTTACTCATTTTATCTCCTTTTTATATTAAACTTTCAAAGAACTTTTTATGTAATTCTTTTGAATTTTTTGTATAATAAAGTGAAATTATATTTTTATATTCCTCTTTATATTTTTCTTTATTATCATTCCATTTATTGTATTTATCAATAAATTCTTCTATATCTTTGAAGTTATATATGTCATCGGTAATGACAGGAAAACTTTTTTCCATTCTGTAAACAAAAACTGTCTTTTCATCATATATTAAATCAATTATAGCAGACGTGTTATGTGCTACAGAAAAATCCACCATATTTTCAAACTGTTCCATGCTTGTTGTTTTATCAAGCACCTCACCATAGGTATTGTTTATTAACCCTTTATAATTCTCAACACTGTCTACAGGATGCAGCTTTACATAAAATCCACAAGCATATTTTTCTGCTATTTTATTTGCAAGCTCTATTAATTTAATATTATAATCAACTGCATTTTCACCTTTAGGCCAATCCAATAATATTCCGAATTTATTATTTACAGCTTCCGATATAAAATTTTTTTCTGATTTTAATTTTTTGGTATTTCCTACAACATATAATTTTTCTTCATTAATTCCGGCCGCTGTAAACTGTCTCTTTGTAAATTCATTCCATAACAGTTTATAATCACAGGAAAACGCATCAAAAAACACCTGAAAAAAATCCCTGTTATTATATATAGGCGAGCTGTGTTGCGGAGATACAACCTTAAGTCCGCTTATATGTGCTTTCTGTATTACCGTATTAGATACAGTATCATGTTCCTGAAATATTAATAATTTTTTTCTAGAATCGAATATTTTATATTCATCCAATAAATCAATTACTTCTTTGACAACTATCAATCTCTGGCACAAAAAAATTCTTTTGCTAAGAGATAAATTTTTAAAAACTTTTAAATTATCAACAAATATTTTTAAACGCTTTTTTATTCCTTTAAAATCAATACGGTAATTTCTTCTAATTAGAACATGTCCATAAGGATGTATATAATCAAACAGATTATTCATAATTGTATCATTATCCGCTCTTTTTATATCCGAATCCTTTACCTCAACAACAACAAATTCACCTGCCGAATTATCAGTGCAAACCGATACTTCTATACCGTTACAAATAACCTGAACAACAGCTCTTATAATTCTTTGAAGTCCTTTAATTTCCTGCATATGCCATACATCATTATATAACATTTTCTGCATATCATAATCTATAAAGTCCTTACTTTTTAAATTATTCAATTTTATTTTATCATTTTCATAGCTGTCGAACAAATTATCCATTATACATTTACTCCCAATCTATACTTTATTTTCTCTGTTATCTTATAAATAAACATATCAATTATATTCAATATAACAGCTGTTAAAATAATCAGAATATATGCTGCAAATATATTTAACGGATGAGTTAAACTTGACGCTGCTTTTATACATGTAAATTGCACCAAATATATTTCAAGTGATATTTTACTTAACTTCGTTACAATATATCTTACATGTTTATTTTCGGAAAAATTAAGTTGTTTAAATAAAAGCAACATAGATACAGCAAATACGATTACACACATCTGATTTATAAATTGCAAATTCATACATACAGGAATTTTTATAAATAAATATTTTGTTGCATACATAACAAAAACTGACAAAAAAACACTTACTAAAGCTTTTAATCTGCCTTTAATACAAATATTTTTCTTTTTTATGTATGCACCAAGCATAAATATATAAAAATAATATATCAGCTTAAACGCACCTTCTTTTGTAATAATCCCCTGTGTTTCTATAACCCATTTTGATGTGTCTAACAATAATATATAGTACAATAAATAAACCAAAGCACATATTCCGGTAAACGCCACAAAATTCTCCAGCACATTAAATCGGCTTAATAATATATACAAAATATAAAACAACATAATTGCACCGATAAACCAAAAGCAGGTCGGCCATATATATTTATTTGCCCAAAACATATCTGTATTTGTATAAAATAATATGGTAATTATAACTGTTGGTATATATAATTTGAGTATTTTATTTACAAGCCACGATACTTTATTCTCAATAACTTCTTTTAAGCAAAATCCGGAACAAATAAAAAACAATGAATTTCCCAATGCTCCTCCCGTTGCTAATTGTTTTATTCTGTATACAGGCTCACAATGTGAATTAATTATAAGAAAAACAGCAATTACTTTTAATAAATCTATATAATATAACCTTTTATTTTTGTCCATTTTTTATCAGCCTTCCAAAAATATCATTCAAAACAAAATAACTTATAAAAGTAACTATGTAGATTCCGACAAAAAATATAACAGTATCAAGCGGCATATTCATATACATTTTTTTTCTGAACATATCCAAAATAAATATATGAATTATATATATATACATACTTCTTTTTCCGATTACTGAAATAATTTTTGAATCCAATCTAAACTTATCCATAATCAAAAATATTGCAAAACAAAATATTGCCAGCATTATATTACTTATAATAAACTCAGGTATAAAATAAAATTTCTTTTTTACAATAGCTGAAATTAAAAATAATACTAATGTCATAATGAAAGTTATCAGCCACTTAGTATTAAATAGTCTCTTTAATTCACATTCGTATGTTCCAATAAGAACACCTACACCAAAAGCAATATTTGAATTATACCAATATGTCGGTTTTCCTAAAATCAAAAGAACTAACAACAATATAATTAATTCAACAAACAACAATACGATTCTATAATTTTTTTTCTTTACAAGTTTAAAATTTATCCACCAAAAAAAATAATCAATTATAAGAACCGCAATAAACCAAAACGGCTTGAATATTCCCAAATATTCCAAAAAAGATATTGTAAATAAACCACCTATGCCCCTGATAATGCAGTTAAAAATCAAATTCAGAATAATATAAGGAATAATTAATTTTGTTAATTTTTTATACCAATATTTTTCCACATTTTCTTTTTTTGACAATCCATATCCAGAAAGGCAAAAAAACACAGCAACCGCAAAAACTCCCATTTTCATAAACGGTTGGACTATTTTATCACTCCCACCGTTTTGAATATATAATTGTACCCAATGAGCTATAACAATAAAATTAATTGCTATTCCCTTAATTACATATGATTCATTTAAAGAAATAACAGCGTTCTTGCTTTTTGCAATTTTTATTGAAGATAATATTAAAATTGCAAATACAAAATAAAATAATGTATACTCAACCCATGTCATTGTTTCACTTCCTTTTAGTTTCAATATTATCTACAGCCTGCCTGTACATCATTCCAATAAAGACAAAGGAAATTCCGTTTCCGACATAACTTATGGCCGATTCAGATATTGATGATTCCACAAGACTTGCTATGATATATGCTACAATAGCCTTAGCCATTATAGTGTTGTTATTTTTTTGTATAACCTTAAATATCTTTACAAACGAAGCTAAGAACAGGCACAATGCAATACCTCCGACCTGGGCCATAATTGCCCCAAGATAACTCTCACCTGCCCCGGTTGTTTTCTCACCTGCATATGCTGCAAAATTACCGGCTGTACCCATACCTGTTCCAAGCAATCTTACTGATGATGTAAGTCCGTTTATATGAAACTGCATTGAATCAAAAACATCTTTCTTTATTATAACAACAACTAATCCCAGACATATTAAAAATACAAAATAAGAAAAAACTTTATATTTATTTCTTATGTAAAAATATATTGAAATGCCTACTATTAAAATTGCACCTTTTGACAATGTTAATAAAATTGCAATTCCAAGAATCATTAGTTGCATCTGTCTTTTTAATTTATTTTGCTGAAGATTTTTACCATATAAAAGCAAAACAAAACTAAATGCCATAAAATGAGCAGATAATAACGGATCAGCCAAAAATGATACCATTCTTCTAAAACTTCTTCCCGTTAAACTGTAAAAATCGGCAGAATAATAATCTCCCGGCAATCCATGGCTGAAAATTCCAGACCCAAACCCTCTTACAATATAATATTTTGATATTTTTAAAGTAAGCCAAAATTTGTCTCCTAATATAAACTCTTCAATAAAACCGAAAACAGCAAGTATTACACCAATTTTAATTACAAGTTTTTCAAATTTTTCAATATCTTCTCCGCTGACAGATAAACAATATCCAAAATATACCAGTACCAAAGGCTGTAATAACTGACGCAAAGATACAAGTCTTGCATATAGTGACGCTGAACTTACTAAAGTAAATATAATCAACAATATCATATATATAAACATATATATATTTTTCACTTTAATTTTTGTTTTAAAATGAGTTATACAATACATTACTATAACTCCATATAACACAAGCTCTTTATATAATATCAGCACTTGTATATATAAACTTTTACAATACGGAGAAAATAGAATTCCTAATATATTCTGAAAAAGAACACATATCAAAAATAATTTAAACGAAAATTCATCTTTTCTTATTACTCCGGGAATCAATGCAATTATCATCGCCATCAATACCGCAGAGCTTGTTACATAAGCAACTAAGGTCATTATTTCCTCCAACTCAATTTAAGATTAAAATATTTATTTCTTCAAAATCATTGCTTTAAAACTATCATTAAAAGAAGAAATATACGCTTCTAAAGAATATTTTTCTTCAAACGTCTTTCGTGCATTTGAAGCTATTTTTTTTCTAAATGTCTCATCGGACATTTTTCTCAAAGAATCTACAAATTCAATATCTGTATCTGCTATTACTACATTATAATCTGTAATACAATCCAATCCCTCCGCACCAATTGATGTTGATATAACAGGAATTCCTTTTGAAAAAGATTCTATTATTTTTACTCTTTGTCCACTACCAACAAACAATGGTACTACCATAACATCAGATTTAACATACATTTCATCGACATCATTTACATAGCCAGTAACAAAAATATTATTATAACTTTCACAAAGTTCCTTTAATTCATCACTCGGATTTTTACCTACTATATATAAATCATATTCAATACCACTTTCATTCAATTTTGGTATAACATTTCTGACAAACCACAATATTCCCTGATTATTAGGATTCCATGTCAAGGTTCCTATAAACATTAATGTCAATTTTTTATTCTTATCTTCCTTTTTATTAATTATGCCATTATCTATTACACCAATAGGGATTACAGAAAAATTTTTCAAATTCACATTTAAATGTTTCATAGACTCAACATCATTTTCAGACAATGCATATATTTTATCAACATCAGATAATGCTTTTTTTTCAAATTTTCTTATCTTATTATATTCTATATTTAAAAAGATTTTTTTTAAAAAGTTATTGGAATTCTGATATGTACGATAAACAATTTCAGATTCGGAATTGTGTTGATCTAATACAAATGTAACATTTTTTCTGTCAAATGAATTAAAATATTTATACATCTGTAAATGGTCAAAATATATTATATCATAATCATTTTCTTTTATCTTTTTTGCTATAACATCTCTCATTTGCTTTGATTCATATTTATATATTCCGAATGGATATTTTGAAAATAAACTTTTAAATGCAACTGCCATCATATATTTTATATTACTTTTGGTAGTTAATTTATGTTCAATAAACTGTACATCATTACATATATTTTTTAATTTTTGTACATTCCCAGAGTCGTTCTCACTATTCTCCGAAAAGCACAACAAATCTACACTGTTTCCCATTATACTGAGAGCCTTTAATGTAGAAAATGTTTTTATTTTTCCACCGTTGTCTAACGGATACGGCAATAAATTTGTTAAAAATAATATTCTCATATATATTCCTCTGGCTTTAGTTTGCTATAGTACAATTATTATTTGTATTTCCATATCAACGGAACTATTTTTATAAAATCAACAAAATATCTTTTAAACATTCTTTTGGGTTCCTGAAATATTCTATACAGCCACTCTAACCCATGCGTACTCATCCATACAGGTGCTCTTTTCACATTTCCGGCTTCAAAATCCAAAGTTGCCCCCAGCCCCAATGATAACGGAACTTCTAACTCGTTTCTGTTATTATATATGAATTTTTCCTGTTTTGGTGCTCCTAATGCAACAATTAAAATATCCGGATTTGTTTCTTTTACAATTCCAACCACTTTTCTTACTTTTGCTTCATCTTTCTCAAAGCCATATTCCGGAGAATATGTCCCAACTATCCGAATATCGGGATATTTTACTTTTATGTTCTCGGCAGCCTTTTGAGCCACCCCTTCAGCCGCACCTAAAAAAAATATCTTATATCCTTTTTTCTCTGCCAATCCGCATAACTGCGGAAATACATCCGAACCTGATATTTTCTCTTTAATTGGTTTTTTATATAATTTTGAAATCCAGATTAGCGGTTTTCCATCTGTTAAAACAAGACTCGCCTCATCATAACATTTCCTAAACTCACTATCCTTTTCTAACTGAACAATATGATCAACATTTGGTGTAACAACATAAGCATTTTCTTTATTTTGAATCAACAAATCCATAGCATTTATCGCTTCACTCATTGTCAAATTATCAACTTCTATATTCATGAATTTCAATTTGGACATATTTTTCTCCTATCTCCTACATCGATCCATCTTTCTTAAATACAACAGCAAAAGTCTTCACCAAAATCTTAATATCCAGCCCGATACTCCACTTCTCGATATACTCCGTGTCAAGCCTTACAATTTCCTCAAAATCTGTGATTTTGCTGCGGCCGCTGACCTGCCACATACCTGTTATGCCGGGCTTTGTTGCCAGGCGGGCACGGTGGTGAAGGTCGTACTTTTCAACTTCATCCTCCGTTGGGGGACGTGTGCCGACAAGTGACATGTCACCTTTAAGCACATTAAAAAACTGCGGGAATTCATCGAGTGATGTAACACGGATGAAGTGACCGATGCCTGTCTTTTTTGTGCCGTCAGGAAGGATTTTGTTGCCGATGATTCGCGGGTCAAAATCCATCTTGAACATCATGCCGTCTTTTACGCGGTTTTGTGCCATAAGTTCTTTTTTGCGTTCCTCAGCATCCATGTACATGCTGCGGAATTTGTAGATTTTAAAGCGTCGCCCATTTTGTCCTACTCTTGTCTGTGAGAAAAAGATAGGACCCGGTGAGCTTATGTATATAACAGGTGCTATAAATATAAAGATGATTCCGGTTAAGATACATCCGACTATACCGCCTGCAATATCCAATGTTCGCTTGGCAAATGCCTGTTTGTTTGTCGCATAGTTCATGCTTGATGTAAGAACCGTGTAATTACCAAGTCTTTCAACTGCATGTCTGTTTCCTGCAACATTTTCGATATTATAAAGATTAAAATGTACAACAACGCCCATTTCAACGAGGTCGTCAACGAGTTCATGCGGATATTCCATTCTTGATTCCATGTTGATAAATACTTCATCTACCCAGTTCTTTAATATGTATTTACTGACATTCTGCATATTGGCAACAACTTTTACGCCGCCTATTGTTCTGCCTGTCATATCAGAATCAGAGATTACAAGTCCGCTTATATTGAACATGTCATAATTTTCTGCACGCACATTCTTTATAACATCCTCGGCAGATACTCTTGTTGTCACTATTAAAAGAGAACGCTTGCCGCCCTCTTCCATTTTCTTTTTAAGGTGGTTTTTCCACAAGACTCTTGTTATATAAGAAAATTCAAGATAAAAAGCCCCCATCAGATAGAGCACTATACGCGAAAATCCGCCACTCTTTATTGTAAACAGATACATACTTGATATTAATTCAATAAATATCATCTGCTTTAATACTGACATGAATTCGTTGTAATATCCTCTCCTTAGGACACCCTTGTACTGTTCGAGCATAAAGATAACTATCAAATCGGCAATTTCTATCATCAATGCCATATTTCTGTATAATTCAACTTCATAAAGGTTCGTCAATCCATGACGGAAAAAGTATGCCAGTACATATGAAAACTGGACACATAATAAATCAATTATTATAAAATCGAAATGTTTGAACCATCCATTTGACTTTTTCCTATACATTCGTTATCCCTCATACTTTCCGTTAGAGCAATACTGCATTTTGTATTACCCCCCCCCCTTAATTTTTCGTAAATATTATAACTCTATCTTTGGTAGGCTTATTTTTATATATGTGATGAACATATAACCCTTACGGATTATATGTTCATCAGATTAATTGTCTTCATTGCTGTAATTGCCATAGTATTTGCCGTAATATTTACCATAATACTTGCCATAGTATTTGCCATAATAGCTGTTGCTTGAAAAATTAACTTTGTTAAGTACACAGCCTAGTATTTTGCAGCCTGCAAGTTCAAGCTGTTCTTTTGACTTTCTTGCATATCTGTAACTTATATCGCCACATCCGATTACAAGGATACCTCCGTCACAGAACTTAGATACTACTGCCGCATCAATGACACTTCCGATAGGAGGTGTATCAACGATTACTATATCAAACATCTTTCTTGATGCTTCTATCATATTCTTAAATCTGTCATTGCCGAGAAGCTCACTTGGGTTTGGTGGCACCGGACCTGCAAATATCATGTAGAAATTATCTACATCACTTACACACAGTGCATTCTCAAATGTTGTCTTTCCTGAAAGATAATGTGTAAGTCCATACTTTACTTTACCTTTCTTACCTCTTGATTTCATAACTGATTTTCTGAGATCGGCATCTATAAGAAGTGTTTTCATTCCATTCTGTGCAAATGACTGTGCAAGTTCAAATGAAACTGTACTCTTACCTTCATTAGGTGTTGTACTGGTAAGAAATATTACCTTTGTATCCTCACCAGAAAATTCTATGTTAGTTCTTAATGTCTTAAATGCTTCTTTGCTTCTATAATCAAGTATTGTCTGCTTTATTGTAAATTCCTGCATTGTTTAATCCCTTTCAACTTTTGCTCAATCATCAATAAGTTCTATTCCATCATCAAGATATTTCTTTGCTGCTTCGGATGTCTTAACTTTTCTTGATGTTGAAGAATTGTTAAGTTCAACTTTCTGCTTTATCTGATTCTTTGAATTAGAAGCATTTACTCTCTGGTTATTTGGCTTTGCTGCCGGTGATGATGCCTGTCCTGATGTACGTCTGCCTGAAGGTGCTTTTACAGTTTCTTTGTTAACACCGCTTTCTTCCTCAGTTCTGGCACTTCTTCTCTCGCTGCCTCTTCTGTCACCTTTCTTAGAAAGTTCTTCTCCTGTATTAAGAGGTATCAGGGCAAGTGTGCTAAGTCCAAGATATTTTTCAATATCTTCTGATGACTTGATTGTATCATCAAGAAGATAGCATATAACAATAATTATCGCACTAAGCACGATACCGATTGCTGCCGCAAGCACTGTGTACTTTGTAATAGATGGTGCGGCAGGTGATAATGGAAGATTAGCCTCATCAACAACATTGACAGCTTCTATATCCATAACTGACTTAATGTGGCTTGCAGATACTGTTCTTATAGCATTAGCGATTGTCTGTGCTGCCTGTGGACTTTCATCACGCACTGTTATAGAAATAATACGCGTATCTGTTGTATTGGCAACTGTAACACGGCTAAGAAGTGTTCCATATGATTCATTAAGTCCGCACTGCTTTATAACTGTCTCTAATACATAACGGCTCTTTACGAGTTCTGTGTAGTCCTTTGTAAGCTGTGAAGCAAGCTGTGTATCACTTAATGTAAGATTATTATTATTCTGCCTGTTAAGTATATAAATCTTTGTTGTCGAATCATACTTTGGTGTAACGATAAAACTGCTTACGATAAATCCTATAATGCCGCATGCAATGCCACATAAAAGGATGAGCCAGAGTCTGTGAAGTAACAGACCGAATATTTCTCCTAAGTCAATTTCGATTTCATCAGTATTTTCTTTGTTCTGCTGATTCATTTTCTGTATTTCTCCTCATTTCTTAAATATATAAATAATCGCATTTCAATGTGCTGCTTACTGTATAATTCTGTCCATTGCATTGCCATATAATATGGAGTCAACATATTTTTCATCATATTTTTTGTAAAGAATATTGCTGCATTCACGTATATTGGGAACGCGGCTGCCTTCACATCTGTGTGCATCTGTTCCTATATAATCAACGAGCTGCTCTTTTAGCAGGCTGTGAACAAACTTCTTGACATTCTTTCCGCCACCGCCTGTAACACTCGAAGCGTTAATCTGTATATCCGCTCCCATATTGCGGATTGTTCTTACATTTTCAATGTTGGAAGCCATGCATTCATATCTCTCAACGTGTGCAACTATCGGAATACATCCCGTACTCAGCACATCATCTACCGCATTGCGGATATAACTGAATCTGTCGGTTGGAAGAAATTCTGTAAGAACGTAATCTCCATAATTCATTCTGCAAAAGCTCTTATTTTCGAGATACTCATCAAATTCATTGAAAAATAAAACTTCGTTTCCCTGATAAATAACTATCGGGATGTTATTTTTACTGGCTTCTGCCTGAACTGCATCTATAAGTTCGTCAACTTGTCCGGGTGTCGCATTATTATGTTCAAGCTTGTAGTGAGGTGTTGCAATAACATGTGTTATTCCCTCATCTGCAGCAATGCGAAGCATCTTCAATGTCTCATCCATGCTTCTTGAACCATCATCAATTCCCGGAAGAATATGACAGTGCACATCAACTATGTACTCTGCCTGCTTAGCTTTTCTACTAAATATCATATCTATCCTTCTACCATTGTATTCATACACTTAAAATGTACTTAAAAACACAATACTACAAAACATAATGTACCACCTAGTAGTTTATCATCTGTATTTTTGTTAGTCAACATATTGTATGTTTTTTTGTCGAAACAGAAAACTTCCGAAAATCATATAATTCCCGGAAGTTTTATAATATAATTATTTAATTTATATAAGATTAAATGCTTTGGCTCTTCTTGTTTCCTCAAGCAGCACGCTGATATCAGTATCCATGCAGATGGATTTGCCAGCTATCTCGGCGGGTGCGTATGCCTCGCTCCCCTGTCTCATGTTTCCAACGAAGGCACTATCCACAATATTGTAAACTGCCTGCAAAGCCATGGATAATATCATTGGTATTCCCATCTGAATCATAAGCTTATTAACCGGCATATCCTTCATTTTGTTACTTTCCGCCATAATAATCCTCCTTTTTCTGCATAAAAAAACGGGTAGCAAACTAGATTTACGCTAGTTCGCTACTCGTTCATGGTTTATTATATTTTTCTTTTTTAAATTGTCAAATGTCAATTTTCCCTTAGCACGATATTATTTCTGTTTTTTTATTATCATTAGTATTAATAATTAAATTTTACATTATTACAGTTTTATCTCATTGAATTCCTTATATCAAAATGCTAAACTTTTTAATGTTCAAATATTTTCAATAAAGGAGACCAGCTAATTATGAATAATTTTATTTATGATACGCCAACAAAGGTTTATTTTGGAAAAGATGAAGAATTGAAGATAGGAAAGATTATATCTGAATATCACCCATCAAAGGTTTTGATACATTTTGGCGGAGCTTCTGCAAGAAAGAGCGGATTGCTTGAACGTGTTGAGAATTGCCTGAAAAAAGAAAATATCAGCTTCGTAGAACTTGGCGGCGTGGTCGCCAACCCTGAATTGTCTCTGGTAAGAGACGGTATCGCCATTGGTAAAAGGGAGGGCGTTGATTTTGTACTGGCAGTCGGTGGCGGTTCCGTACTGGACTCATCGAAAGCCATTGCTAATGGTCTTGCTAATCCAGATGTAGATGTGTGGGATTTCTCTCTCGGAAAAGCTGCTCCTGCAAGGACACTTCCAAAAGGTGCCATCCTCACTCTGGCTGCTGCCGGTTCTGAGATGAGTTCCTCATGTGTTATTACCAATGCAGCAACTGGTGAAAAACGAGGCTACAACAGCAGCTTCAACCGTATGAATTTTGCCATTGAGAATCCTGTTCTTACATACACAGTAAATCCTTACCAGACTGCCTGTGGTGCCGTAGATATTGCAATGCACACTATCGAGCGCTATTTCTGCCCTGGCGAAGACACTTACCTCACAGACTCAATCGCTGAGGCTGTAATTAAAAGCACAAGAAAAGCTGCTTTTGACTGCATGAAGAATCCCGATGATTACACTGCCAGAGCTAATATGATGTGGGCATCATCCCTGGCTCATAATGGTCTTACCCAGTGTGGCAGAGAATTCCAATTAGTTGTCCACCAGTTTGAGCATGAATTATCCGGTATGTATCCAAAGATTGCACATGGTGCCGGTCTTGCCGCCCTATGGTGCAGCTGGGCAAGATATGTCTATAAAGCCAACATCAGCCGCTGGCTGCAGTATTCTGCAAATGTATGGAATCTCGATATTGATTACGAACACCCTGAAAAGACCATTGAAGAAGCCATTAATCTTCAGGAACAGTATTATGTTTCACTAGGCATGCCAATCGGTCTTAAAGCCCTCGGCGTTGAAGAAGCATCACTTACAAAACTGGCTCTTAACTGCTCACGAAACAAAACCCGTACTCTTACAGGCTATAAGCCTTTAGCTTATGATGACATCCTTGCAATATATCAGATGGCTTACGAGCGTGGATAATGTATGAAGCAATACCCAATCAATCAGAAAAAGCAGAGGCACCCATACAAACATTTTACCCGGATGAAACCGCTTTGGTCGCATCCGGGTAAATTTATCACCTTGTAAATTTACTATCTTATAAATTCTTCACCTGAAAATCCGTCTTGCAAAATTATACAATCCATGCTGCCAAACAGCAGCCTCATGGTCTCCAGGCATTTCGTAGTACATGTACTGGACATTATATTTGTCAAATAGCTGCTTGAATTCCCTTACTCCATCAATGTATGGGTCTTCTGTGCCAACCTGATATAACAGCAGTTTATAATTATTCTTCAGATTTGTATAATCATAACCTTTCAATGCCGCATCAGCCCACACTTCGTCTTTAAATATTCCGTTTGTAGCTGAAAATGCACCTATGTATCCGAATTTGTCAGGGTCTTTAAACCCAATATATGATGATTCCCTGCCGCCGAGTGAATATCCGGCAATTGCTATATTGTCACGCCCTGTTTTTATGGAATACCGGCTCTCTATCGCTGGCATAAGGTCATTTTCAAGCTCATCTATAAAATTGTCATACTGCGATGTCAAAACCTTGAATGACAATCCTTCCTCTGAATCGTATTTAGCCGATGTAAATACTGTCGGGCTCACCACTATCATGTCTGGTGTGTTGTAGTCATAATGTGCATTCTGTACAATATACTTAGCACCCATGCCTCCATTCTATCTTTAAAATTCATGGTAAGTTTCTATAATAATATTACGATATAAACCTGACTTTAGTTCAATATATTTTGCATAATTTCAGATATAAGCAGTATATTAAATGTAATTCTTATAGGTAATCGCCAGCTACAGACGCTATTTTCATAATGAAGTAATGTTCTGTACACCCACAATACCATAAAATGTCTCTCTATGACTCTTGCATACCCTTAATCCAATATCTCCCTGCCAGATGTACATTCTTTCATCCGATGAAACCGGCTTTAAACCTGCAATATCTGTAATGCCGCGTTCTGCATTTCTTTCCTTAAGATATTCATCCTGAACTCTAATAAATTCCTCGCTTGCCGGCTTTGGCATTCTGACATTCATAAGTGAACGCAGGGGATTCTCCTGTCCCTCTTTGTCAGACGGCATTTTCTGCCTGAATATTTTTCTTTCTTCTTTTAACAGGTATTCAATCAAATATTATCTTCTCTCACTCTGTGTCATATAAGTCTCCTGAACTTTTATTTATTGTTGTAACATTCATTGTTACATCGCATAACCGTAATATATCATCCGTTTGATGTGACGTCAATAGTTACATCATTTTTTATTTCTTGCAAAAAAGGACAGCCTCTCACGGACTGCCCTTAACATGATTATTTTATTTTTCTATACACATAGTGACATCATTCTTTACATCTGCCAGCGTCATCTGTGCAAGCTTATCTTCCATTGCCTTCTGAACCTGTAACAGCCTGTCATCAAGCACACGGTGAATATTCTTTCCTACAGGACATTGCTGGTTAGGATTCTCATGAAAATGAAACAGCTGCTCATCTGGTGCACATTCCACAGCCTTATATATATCCAGAAATGTTATCTCGTCAAACGGTCTTGTTATTGTTACACCACCTGTACCTCTTGAGACTTCAATAATCCCCGCAGCTTTTAACTGCTGCAGCAGCTTTCTTATGATAACAGGATTCGTTCCTATGCTTGCCGCCATGAAATCACTTGTCATCTTCTGGTCTGAAAATGCATCTATACATGCAAACATATGAATTGCCATTGTAAATCTGCTTGAAATCTGCATTATCTTATACCTCCATAATTCTTTCTACAGCAGCATGATAGCAAACAAATGTTGTAATCACAACAGTTACAGTCGTTCATAGGAAAAGTCCACTAAATCAGGAATTCTCTAAAAATATTTATTTTCTCATTTATCATTCATCAAAGATGCTTACGATTTCGCCATCAAGGATTCTGTTCATATTCTTAACTGCACAGAAGTTACCACACATTGAACATGTATCTTCCTTTTCCGGCTTCGCTGATTCTCTGTATCTTCTTGCCTTCTCAGGGTCAATAGCAACGTCAAACATCGCCTCCCAGTCAAGCTTCTTTCTTGCAAGGCTCATCTTGTAATCCCATTCATCCGCACCTGGAACACCCTTTGCTATATCAGCCGCATGTGCAGCAATTCTTGAAGCAATAATTCCTTCCTTAACATCTTCAAGGTCCGGAAGACGAAGATGTTCTGCAGGTGTTACATAGCAGAGGAATGAAGCACCATAAGTTGCAGCAATTGCACCACCGATTGCTGCTGTTATATGATCATATCCCGGAGCTACATCTGTAACGAGAGGTCCCAATACATAGAAAGGAGCTCCCTTGCAGATTGTCTGCTGGATTTCCATATTTGCCTTAATCTGGTTAAGTGGCATATGTCCCGGACCTTCGACCATTACCTGTACATCTTTTTCCCATGCTCTCTTTGTGAGTTCACCAAGTGTTACAAGTTCCTCAATCTGTGATATGTCAGAAGCATCTGCTATACATCCCGGACGGCACGCATCACCTAAGCTCATTGTGACATCATACTTTCTGCAGATATCAAGAATCCAGTCATAATGTTCATAGAACGGATTTTCATTTCCTGTCATTTCCATCCATGCAAATATTATAGAACCGCCTCTTGAAACAATATTTGTAAGACGTTTTGCATCCTTAAATCTTTTTGCTGTAGCCTTATTGATTCCGCAGTGGATTGTCATAAAGTCAACGCCATCTTTTGCATGCATCTCAACGATGTCAAGCCATTCCTGTGTTGTAATATCCTTTAATGCTTTGTGATAATATACAACAGCATCATAGATAGGAACTGTTCCTATTATTGCAGGACATTCAGATGTAAGCTTTCTTCTAAACTTCTGTGTGTCGCCAAATGAGCTGAGATCCATAATTGCTTCCGCTCCCATAGCAACTGCATTATTAACTTTTTCAAGCTCCATATTCAAATCAACGCAGTCTCTTGATGTTCCAAGATTTACATTGATTTTTGTACGGAGCTTTGAACCTATACCGTTAGGGCTTAAGCACTTATGATTCTTGTTTGCAGGAATTATAACCTGACCTTTAGCCATAAGTGACATAAGCTCCTTAACGTCAATATTTTCTTTTTCGGCAACTACTTTCATTTCTTCTGTTACAATGCCCTGACGTGCTGCGTCCATCTGTGTTGTGTAACTCATACTTTAATCTCCTTTATTGTTAAATTCGAGATACTCATAATACCGCAACGCAGTAAACAAAAACATTGCAGGAAATGTACTAAATAATCGCAAAAATCATTTATACAAATCCATATAATAAGTTTCCTACGACGGCATTATCCGTATCAGGTTTTCGGGTCGGAATCATGTTCCCTCTCAGCTGTCGAACTTTAGCTCCCCGTTTTATTTTTTGTTTTATATGGAAATCTTTAAAGATTACCTAACTAAAAATTCTTGAATACGTCTGTCTGTGCTTTTAATTCACCGACTGTATTCCTGCTTTCTGACATCTCTTTATCTATGCTGTTCATCTGCTCAACAAGCTGAGATGTACTTACTGCTGACGACGTTACAGCATTAGCACTCTGCTCTACACCGCTTGAAATTCCTTCAATTGACTCAACTGTATTTTTCATAAGTTCTTTAAGTTTTTCTGTCTTTTCTGCGAATTCCTGCATTGTCTCGCTTATGTAACATGCGTCTTCATTATATTGTGCACCTGCTTGTACGAATGAATCGTAATCTGCAAGTATTGTCTCTTCTATGTACTTGATAATTTTATTAGAATTATCAATAAGCTGGTATACAGCACTTGTTACATGCTCATTTATTGCCTGGATGTTATTAGCTGTATCCCTGCTTGAATCAGCAAGCTGTCTTATCTCATCAGCTACAACCGCAAAGCCTTTACCGGCTTCACCGGCTCTTGCAGCCTCGATTGAAGCATTAAGTGCCAAAAGATTAGTCTGGCTTGAAATATTAAGGATTTCGCCTGTAAGTTCATTTACACGCTCAACACTCTTGCTGTCTTCAATTGCTTTTTTAAGTGTTCCTACAATATTGCCAACCATCTCATCGGTTGTACGTTTATTTTCATCAGCTGACTTTGCAAGCGAATCCGCACGTTCACGCATATCCTGTGAATAATTGTTAATCTGTTCTGTCTTATCAGCTATATCAACAACATTCTTTCCAACTGACTCTGTATTATCGTTCACTGTCTGTATTGTTGCCGCAATTTCCTGCATTGTTGCAGAAAGCTCTTCCATAGCAGATGATACATCCTGTGCATTATCATTAGATACTGTAACATTCTCACCTACAGAGTTAATCATATTATCAAGATTCTTAGAACCTTCTACAATCTTTCCGATTGTATTCTGGAGTATATCAAGGAACTGGTTGATTCCCTGTGCAAGCTGTCCAATTTCATCAGATGACTTAACATTAACTCTCTTAGTAAGATCGCCATTATTATCATTGATAAGTGCACTTATTTCTTTAAGCTCTTTATTAGTTTTTACTATTGGATTTACAACTTTTCTTGTACTTATCAGGAATGCCACAATAAGTGCACCAATTGCAAATACAAAACATACACCGCTAGTAGTCTTTGCAAATGCCGCTAACGCATGCATCTGTCTCATTGCATGATCCGTTGCCTCAACTTCACTATTGGTCATATCATCAAGTGCTGATTCAAGACTGTTACATACATCAACAAGATTATTATTGGCTAGTTTTGACGCATTGACTGTCTGATTAGTATCTACATATTTCTCAAGTACCGCAAACTGTGTCAGAAACTGGGAATAATAATTCTTATATGATGAATATGCAGTCTCTTCATTTTCATCAAGCGTCTGCTCATAATCTTTCATATATCCGTCTATCTCTGACTTTAAACTTTCTATATTATCTTTAACACTCTTTTTGGCTGCATCTCCTTCAGCAACTATGTAGCTGTATGCTGATCTTGTAAGCTTCTGTGTACTCTCTGACAGATAACCTACAGTTTCAATGGTTACAAGATAATTATTTGCTATATCATCGCCTTTTTTACTGATGCTGTCTGCATTCATAATACTAAGAATACTTGTTGCAAAAGCTATAACCGCAAGCAGAAGAACCGGTATCATAATTTTATTTTTTACTGAATTCATAATCTATGTCCCTTTCTTTCACATTTTTAGTTAATAATATAACAATTTATTTTTTTTCACAACCAAAAAATTGCTTTCTGGTACTTATTTTACAGATGAAGTACTCTTTCTTTAATTTCCTGGGTACGCCCCTGATTCCAGAACTGTGTTCCGATATAGCCGCATGTTCTTCTTGCAACATTCATCTTGTCCTGATCACGGTTGCCACAGTTAGGGCATTCCCATACAAGTTTTCCGTCATCATCTGTTATAATCTGTATCTGTCCGTTATAACCGCATACCTGGCAATAGTCGCTCTTTGTATTAAGTTCAGCATACATGATATTGTCATAAATGTATTGCATGACAGAAATTACAGCAGGAATGTTATTTTCCATATCCGGTACTTCAACATAACTTATGGCACCGCCTGGTGAAAGTTCCTGGAACTGGCTTTCAAATTTCAATTTATCAAACGCACTAATATTTTCTGTTACATGAACATGATAGCTGTTAGTGATATAATTCTTATCGGTAACACCCGGAATCTTACCAAATCTCTTCTGAAGAGCCTTGGCAAATTTATATGTTGTTGATTCAAGTGGTGTTCCATAAAGGCTGAAATCAATATTGGTCTCTTCAGCCCACTTTTTGCATGTATCTGTCAGATAATGCATAACTTCAAGTGCGAATTCTATTCCTCCCGGCTGTGTATGCGAAACACCTTTCATGTATCTTGTACATTCACAAAGTCCTGCATATCCGAGTGAAATTGTTGAATATCCACCATAAAGAAGTTTATCAATTGTCTCGCCTTTTTTAAGACGTGCAAGTGCACCATTCTGCCAAAGAATCGGTGCAACATCTGACGGAGTACCCTTTAAGCGGTAATGTCTGCACATAAGGGCACGTTTACACAAATCAAGTCTCTCATCAAGAATTTTCCAGAATTTATCCACATCTTTTCCTGACGAACATGCAACATCAACAAGATTCAATGTTACAACACCCTGATTGAATCTTCCGTAGAATTTAGGCTTATCATTCTCATCTTTGTATACAGTAAGGAATGAACGGCAGCCCATGCATGGATAACAGTTACCATCTTTTAACTTCTTCATAATTTTCTCTGAAATATAGTCAGGAACCATACGTTTTGCAGTACACTGTGCTGCGAGTTTTGTAAGCTCCCAATATTTTGAACCTTCTCTTATATTGTCTTCCTCAAGAACATATATAAGCTTCGGGAATGCCGGTGTTATCCATACGCCTTTTTCATTTTTAACACCCTGGATACGCTGTTTTAACACTTCTTCCGTGACAAGTGCAAGGTCATCTCTTGTTCTTCCTTCCGGCACTTCATCAAGATACATAAATACAGTTACAAATGGAGCCTGTCCGTTTGTTGTCATAAGTGTTATGACCTGATACTGAATCATCTGGACACCATTTTTAATCTCATCACGCACACGCATTTCTGCAACTTCACGTACTTTTTCTTCTGTATAATCGATTCCTGCCTTTTCAAATTCTTCACGCACTTTTCTGATAAACTTTTCACGGCTTATCTGTACAAATGGTGCAAGATGTGCAAGGCTTATGCTCTGTCCGCCATACTGTGAACTTGCAATCTGGGCAATTGCCTGCGTAGCAATATTACATGCAGTAGAAAAACTATGCGGCTTTTCAAGCATTGTCTCACTGATTACTGTTCCGTTCTGAAGCATATCTTCAAGGTTGACAAGACAGCAGTTGTGCATATGCTGTGCAAAATAATCTGCATCATGGAAATGAATGAGTCCCTGCTCATGTGCATCTACTATATCCTGTGGAAGAAGAAGTCTCTTTGTTATATCCTTGCTGACTTCACCTGCCATATAATCACGCTGGACACTGTTGACTGTAGGATTCTTGTTTGAATTTTCCTGTTTTACTTCTTCATTATTGCACTCAAGAAGACTTAAAATCTGCTCATCTGTTGAATTTGACTTTCTTACAAGGGCTCTCTTATAGCGGTATGTTATATACTTTCTCGCTACTGCAAATGCACGAAGGTTCATTATCTGGTTCTCAACCAGATCCTGAATCTCTTCAACACTCAATGAGCGGTTCATCTCTTGACATATGTCTTCAACATTTTTGCTTATCATCTCAATCTGTTCATCTGATAATCTTTCGCTGTGTACCACTTCATTATTGGCTTTTGAGACTGCCGCCATTATCTTATCAATATCAAATGTAACTTCTGTTCCGCTTCTTTTAATAATTTTCATACTTTCCCCATTCCTTACTATCAAGCTAAATCTTATACTATCTAAAATTTTGCCGCAATAATTGTAATTGCGGCAAAATGACCTTGTTCAATCTTATCTCATGAACAAGGTCAATTATACAATATATAGGGTATACAGTCAACAATACTATCAATATATAGCACAGTCATCTGTCCCAATATCATTTAATGCCATAGAGCTTAATACAGCTGCAAATATTCTCGCACAGTCAATCTCATAATTAGCCCACTGGGAAGCCTCCCTGCATTTATTAAATGTAACAAGCCCCTTTATATTTCTCTTATCTCCGATATAACACTGTATCGTGGATGCAATTCTTTCTGCCTTCATGCGTCCGCAAAAATCAGGTGTTATATCTGAAAATGTATCAGCAAAACCTATCTGCAGGAATCTTTCATTCTCACCCATAAGTTCCTGAAATTCTTCTGAAAATACATACATTGCATCTTTTGCTTCCGGAATATCGGAGCCAAATGAATATACTTTTTTCATGCCTTCACCATAGTAAATATTAATATTATCTATTCCAAATGTATCTTTCATATGTCTCATAGCATCAAGGACTGCCTTACGGCTGTCAGTCATTGCATTTTCCATAAATGAGGCGACATTTTTTAATTCTCTTATCTCTCTTGGATTTTTCATTGCATTAAGCTGGTTCTGGTTAAGCATAGCCTCATATGACGCTCTGTGCATCTCATCCCTGAAAAATACATATCTGTCCCTGCCCTTTTCTTTTGCTATATAAAGACAGCAGTCCGCTTTTTTAAATAAATCTTCATAGTCTCTGCCGTTGACAGGGAATATGGAAGCACCGATGGAACATGTAATGGAAAGATTCTCGAAATCTTCTGCAAACTCCCACTTAATCTGCGTTCTTATCGCTCTTAGCATACCGCGGAGTACCTGGTCATCATCAAGTCCATTAAATACAATCATAAATTCATCGCCGCCGATTCTGC
>OGWY01000322.1_pt1 | contig 39965 bp, 37 predicted proteins | sample 1576121 | NCBI WGS metagenome assembly OGWY01 (sample SAMEA3541543, study PRJEB24748) | human gut metagenome | biome: human gut; feature: human-associated habitat; material: faeces | place: China | collected 2012 | reverse complement strand
CAGGATGCAGTTAATAAGGGATATGATATGATTGATTATCTACGCTCTCAGTCGGGCCGCATCGAGGAGGGCTACGCCTCGCTCACGCAGGCGATCGAGATTTTCGAGCGCTCGGGCGAAAAGGACAAGTACCTCTTCAACCTCGCGGCGTCGTACGCGTGGCTCGGCGAGGTGGAACGCAACCGTATGCACTATGGCGAGGCGATGCAGTACTACACGCGCGCCATCTCCATCTGCACGGAAAACTTTCTCACCGGCGGCATCGCGACGTTTTACACCTACGCCGGTCAGGCCGCGCTGGATGCGGGCGACCTTGAAAGCGCGGACGAATACCTCTCGCAGGCAGTCGACCAGTTCAACAAGGTGGAGCTGATGTGGGGGCGCGGTATCGCGTTCGCCTACTACGGCTACCTCTGCTTTGAGCAGGGCGAGTACCGCAAGGCGCTGAGCCTTTTCATCAAGGCGGACGATTATGCCCAGCGGCTCGGTAGCTGCTACGAAGTGGGCTTGCTGAACCGCATGTTTGCACAAATCAGCCTGCAAATGCAGGATTCACCGGACATTCAGGCTGTTTTTGGACGATATTTGAATAAAGACGTGTCTGTTTACTTACAGCAGTCGAAAATGCTGCTGCGCGACGCCTATTCTCCGGTCGACGAGCAGTATCTGTCGCAGCTCACGGAGCGTCTGAAACGGGAGAATAAGGCCAATACGGAACAAACAGCAAATTCTGCACAGGAGATAGAACATCATGCTTGAAAACAACCACACGATTCACCTGACGCTCAACGGCGAGAGCCGCGCGTTCACGGTGGAGCCGCAGGAGACGCTTCTGCACGTGCTGCGCGAGCGCGCGCACCTGACGGGCGCGAAGAAGGGCTGTGACCTTGGCGAATGCGGTGCCTGCACGGTCATCATGGACGGGCGCGCGGTCAACTCGTGCTGTGTGTTCGCCATCGAGGCGGACGGCAGTACGGTCGAGACCATCGAGGGCATCGGCACCGCCGACGAGCCGCACCCACTGCAGCAGGCGTTTATCGACGCCGGCGCCATCCAGTGCGGCTACTGCACGCCCGGAATGATCATGGCGGCCAAGGCGCTGCTCGACCGCAACTCCCATCCCACGCGCGAGGAGATCCACGCCGCCATGTCCGGCAACCTCTGCCGCTGCACGGGCTACACGAAGATCGAGGAGGCCATTGTCGCGGCCTCCAGAGTCATTGAACAGTACGCGAACGGAAAGGGGGCGCAGCAGTGATGGAGCAGCATCATTTCGACATTGTCAACCACGCCACGCCGCGCCTTGAGTCCATGAATAAGGCACTGGGCCGCGGCAAGTACACCGACGACTTAGAGCTTCCCAACATGGCCTGCGCCGCGCTCGTGCGCTGCCCGTATTCCCACGCCAAGGTTTTGAGCATCGATGTGAGCGAGGCGGAAAAGGTTCCCGGTTTTCTCGGCTGCGCCCTGCCGGAGGAGGCCCCGCAGGCCTACTTCAACTGCTCGGGCAACCCGCCCTCTCCGCTTCTGATGGCGGATGAAAAGGTGCTGACGACCGAGCCGCTGACCATCGGCGACCGCGTGGCCGTCGTCGCCGCGGAGACGGAGGAGGCCGCCCGCGCCGCTGCCGAGGCAGTGAAGGTCGAATACGAGAACCTTACGCCGATCCTCGACGTCAAGGCCGCGCTCGCGGATAATGCGCCCGCGATGCAGCCGCACCTTTCCGACACGAACGTCGTCCAGCGGCGCGAGGTGTCGCAGGGCGACATCGCTGTGGGCGAGGAAAAGTCCGACATCATTCTCGAAGACCATTTTGTCACGCCGCCGATGCAGCACACGATGATCGAGCTGACCTGCTGCATCTGCGACTTCAGCGACGGCGAGCATATGACGATCTACAGCTGCTCGCAGACGGTGTTCCAGGAGCGCCGCATTCTGGCCGAGCTCTTCGGCCTCAAGGAAGTGGACGTGCACATCATCAAGCCGCTTGTCGGCGCAGGCTTCGGCGCGCGCCAGCAGCTGCACGCCCAGCACGCCGCGGCGCTCATCTCGCGCAAGATCAAGCGCCCCGTGAAGCTGCTCTATTCGCGCGAGGAGGACTTCTACTCCGTCGTGCGCCACGCCTCTGATGTCGATCTGCGCATCGGCGCGGACAAAAACGGCAAGCTGCAGCTCTTTGATACGACGTTCCGCCTGAACGCCGGCCCCTACACCACGCACACGCCGACGGTCGTGGCCGCCGCCGCGCGTAAATTGCAGTACAACGTGCCGAACTACTCGTTCATCGGCCTGAGCGTTTTCACAAACCATGTGACGGGCGGCGCGTTCCGCGGATACGGCAACACGCAGCTCACGTTCGGCCGCGAAATTCTGATGGACCGCCTCGCGCAGAAGCTCGATATGGACCCTGTCGAATTCCGCCTGATGAACCACGTGCAGGTGGGCGAGTGCTTCCCCTGCGCGAGTATCCCCGTCAGCAGCAACGGCATTGAGGACTGCGCGCGCCGCTGCCAGCAGATCCAGAAGGAGATCGACGAGAAAGAGCCCCTGATCGACGACGAAAATATCCGTCAGGCCTGGGGCATCTCGTTCAGCTGCCACGGCTCCGGCCCCTCCTCGAAGGAGGGCCTGAGCGGCGCGGTCGTCATGCTCAACGCCGACGCGTCCGTGCATCTTCTCGTCGGCTCTGCCGATATCGGTCAGGGCAGCGAGACGATGGAGAGCCAGATCGCGGCGGAATGCCTCGGTATCCCGCTCTCCAGCGTGCAGATCACCGCGGCGGACACGGGTCTAACGCCGTATAACACCGGCACGTTCGGCTCGAGCCAGACGTTTATCTGCGGCAACGCCGTCAAGCTCGCCTGCGACGATCTGAAAAAGAAGATGGTCGAGCAGCTCAAGGTCATTTACGACGGCTGCACGGTCAAGGAAAAGGACCACCGCTACTATATCAGCGGCGGCGAGGAGCTCGAGCTGAGCTTTAAAGACGCCGCGCGCAAGATCCTGTTCGACCCCAAGGGCAGCGTGCCCATCGGCGCGGGTACCTACAAGGCTTTGGCCTGCCCGAATCCGTTCTCCGTCTGCTTTGTCAAGGCGGAATACCACAAGAAGCTCAACGCCATCCGCCTCATGGACATCATCGAGGTCGCGGACGTCGGTACGCCCATCAACCGCCTGACCGTCGCCGGTCAGCTTGAAGGCGGCATCGCGCAGGGCGTGGGCTACGCGCTCTATGAGCGCATGGAGATCAACCCGCGCTCGCGCCGCACGCTGTCGACCGATTTTCTGCACTACCGCATCCCGCAGATGGGCGACATGCCGCGCACGTATGTCGACATGGTCTCGAGCCACGACCCCTACGGCCCGCACGGTGCGAAGAGCGTCGGCGAGCTTGCCACGGTGCCCGTGGCGCCGGCCATCGTGAACGCGGTGCGCCGGGCAAGCGGCATTGAGATCAACAGCCTGCCGCTGTGCGACAAATTTGTCATCCTGCCGACCGAGAGGGGGAATGTGAAATGAGCGGACAGGTTTTATCGAGCTTACACGACGTCGTCTCCGCCGAGCACCCGACCTACATCGGCGGCGGCACAGACATCATGCCGCTGCTGAAAAACGAGGTGCGCGATGACAAGGATTTCGTCTTCCTGAAGAAAATTCCGGAGCTGCACGTTTTGGAGGAAAAGGACGGCGAGCTCATCATCGGCGCGACGATGACGCTCACCGATCTGTTGACTTGCTGTTTGCAACAACCTGTTCTGTAACCTTTGAAACATTCTCCACCAGATTATCTACTGCAATAGACTGGTCTGTTGCACCCTTTGCCAGATCCTGGGAGCTGATTGCAAGCTGTTCAGAGCCGGCGGCTACCTGATTAGATGATTCCTTAATCAGACATAATGTACTGCTTACGTTCTGGATGGTGCTTACCAGTTCTTCCATCACAGTTTCAAATTCTCCCACATATGCTTCTTTGCATGAAGAACGTACAGTATAATTACCCTGTGCAAATTCTTTTAAAATATTCTGTAAATCGCCAACAATTTTCTGTAAAGTATCTTCCATATTACGGAACCGGTTTGCCAGTTCTCCGATTTCATCTTCAGACTGATAAGTTACTTTCTCATGCAATTCTCCATGGGAAAGATGCTCTGCTACATCTTCTAATTCCCGGATTGGTTTTACAATATAATAAATTAACCACTTGGATTCCCGACCAGTTAAAGTAACACTTACTACTACAATTGTCAGCATAATCACAATGCAGATAACCAGAACCGGAATACGGAACGCATCCGGCACCACTGCCAGCAGAATCAATCCCAGACTGGCTAGTGCTACTGTTGCAAAATACAGCCTGAATATCATGTTAAATGCATCATTAACTTTTTTCTTGATACTTTTGTTTTTGAATTTTTCTTCTTTGGTCATAGTGATTCTCCTTTTTCTTTTTATTTTTCCTCTCCCCTGTGGAAAAAGCGGAATACTTCTTCCGCTGCTTTTTCGTTCATCGCTTCTGTCCCAGACAATTCTTCTATGGATGCACTGCGAATTGCGTCTAAGGACTGGAACCTTCGCATCAGCGCTTTTCTTCGTGCCGGACCGATTCCCGGAATATCATCCAGCACAGAATGTACCTGTTCCTTACTTCGTAAAGAACGATGATATTCTATAGCAAACCGATGTGCTTCATCCTGTATTCTTGTAATCAAATGAAATCCTTCACCGGAAGTGTCTATCGGTATCTCTATATTCTGATAATATAATCCTCTCGTCCTGTGATGATCATCTTTTACCATTCCACAGACCGGTATGGAAAGATGCAGTTCATCCAGCACCTGAAGAGCAATATTTACCTGACCTCTTCCACCATCCATCATAATCAAATCCGGGAACTTTGTAAATCCCCCATATTGGTCATCCAGCCCTTTTTTTTGTAAAATTTTCCTTTCTTCCTGTCCATGGGTAAATCTGCGGGTCAGAACCTCGTGCATGGATGCATAATCATCCGGTCCCGTGATAGTTCTTAACTTAAATTTCCGGTAATCACTACGCTGTGGTTTTCCCTTTTCATAAACCACCATGGAACCTACCGTTTCAAATCCATTGATATTGGAAATATCATAGGCTTCCACGCGTTCTAACTTTTCTAAATCCAGCCAGGATGCAATTTCTTTCATTGCACCGATTGTCCTGCCTTCTTCACGCTTTAGTTTTTCCCTGTCCTGGGACAATACCAGTGCGGCATTTTTCTCTGCCAGCTCCACCAGTTTTTCCTTCATTCCTTTCTGCGGTACCCGGAGTACTACCTTCTGACCACGCTTCTTAGTCAGCCAGTCTTCAATAACTGCTGCATCCTCCACTGCATATTGCAGCATGATTTCCTTCGGGATATATGGTGTTCCGGAATAGAACTGCTTTAAAAATGTCGTCAGAATCTGTTCCTTACTGTCTTCATTGGCAATAGTTACATAAAAATGTTCTCTTCCTATAAGCCTTCCGCTCCGGATAAAGAATACCTGGACTACTGCATCCCGGTCATCGGCTGCAAGAGCTATTATATCTTTATCTTCTCCATCGGAACTGGTGATTTTCTGCTTCTGTGCCACCTGTTTTACACTGTTTAAAAGTTCCCGGTACTCAATTGCCCGCTCAAAATCCATATTTTCCGATGCCTGCATCATACGCTCTTCTAATTCTTTTAAAACCGGCTGATAATTGCCATTTAAGAAATCTACTGCCTGATTGATTTTCTCCCGGTACTCCTCTTTGGAAATATACCCCTGACAGGGTGCCTGACACTGATGAATATGGTAATTAAGGCACGGACGTTCTTTTTCAATATCTCTTGGCAATACCCGGTTGCAGGTTCTTAAATGATAAATTTTTTTCAACAAATCTATCGTATCTTTCACCGCACCGGCACTGGTATATGGACCAAAATATCTGGATTTGTCTTTTTTCAGCTGACGGCAAAAGAGAACCCTGGGGAATTCTTCCCCCAGAGTCACCTTTATATAGGGATAAGTCTTATCATCCCGGAGCATGGTATTATACTTCGGTCTGTACTCTTTTATTAAATTGCATTCCAATACCAGTGCTTCTAATTCCGAATCAGTGATAATATATTCAAACCGGGTAATCTTCTTTACCATCTGGTCTTTCTTGATTCCTTCGTCATGACACGCTTGAAAATACTGACGTACCCGGTTCCGAAGGCTTACTGCCTTACCTACATAGATAATGGCATCACTGGCATCATGCATGATATAGACCCCCGGCTGATCCGGAAGCTTCTTTAATTCTTCTTTAATATTAAACGTCATTCCCGTTCTCTTCTTTTTGGTCTTCTTCCTTCTTTTCCTCATCCGGATCCGGCAGCCCTTTTAACTCACGGAATATCTTCATAAATTCTTTACCCGTAATGGTTTCATGTTCATATAAATAATCCGCAATATGGTCTAATACCTCGCGATTCTCTTCTAAGAGCTGATATGCCTCCTGATAGCAGTTATGAATCATGGTACGGACTTCTTCATCAATCTGTGCCGCTGTCTCATCGCCGCAATTCAAATGTGCTGCACCATCCAGATATGCATTATCTACAGAAGCCAAACTCATCATGCCAAATTTATCTGACATACCAAACTGTGTAATCATTGCCCTTGCAATCTTGGTCGCATTTTCAATATCATTTGCTGCTCCACTGGTTGCAGAATGGAATACCAGTTCTTCTGCTGCACGGCCTGCCATATAAGTCGTTATCTTGGCAATTAATTCATCCTTGGTCTCAAGAAATTTCTCTTCTTCCGGTGTCTGCAAGGTGTATCCCAATGCCCCCATGGTTCTTGGTACGATAGTAATTTTCTGTACCGGTTCTGTATTCTTCTGTAATGCAGTAACCATTGCATGACCTACTTCATGATAAGAAACAATCTTCTTCTCATGATTACTCATGGCACGGTCTTTCTTCTCTTTTCCACCAACTGCCACGATTTCAAAGGCTTCAAACAAATCACTCTGATTTACAAATTTACGGTTATGTTTTACTGCATTAATAGCAGCTTCATTAATCATATTTGCAAGATCGGATCCAACCAGTCCTGCACTTGCCAGAGCAATTGCTTCCAAATCTACGGATTCATCCATATGCACATCTTTGGAGTGTACCTTCAGCGTCTCAAGACGACCCTTCAAATCCGGTTTATCTACAATAATTCTACGGTCAAACCGGCCCGGGCGAAGTAACGCTTTATCCAGTACTTCCGGACGGTTTGTTGCTGCCAGAACTAAAAGCCCCTTTGAAGTATCAAATCCATCCATCTCTGCCAGCAGCTGGTTTAAGGTCTGCTCACGCTCATCATTTCCACCGCCGAATCTGCTGTCACGGCTCTTGCCGATGGCATCAATCTCATCAATAAATATGATACATGGTGCCTGTTTCTGGGCATCCTTAAACAAATCTCTTACGCGGGATGCACCGACACCTACAAACATCTCTACAAAGTCAGAACCGGCCAGTGAGAAGAACGGAACATTTGCTTCTCCGGCAACTGCCTTGGCAAGCAGCGTTTTACCGGTTCCAGGAGGTCCTACAAGCAATGCTCCCTTCGGAAGTTTTGCTCCGATTTCACGGTATTTTTTCGGATTATGCAGGAAATCTACCACTTCCTGTAAAGATTCTTTTGCTTCATCCTGTCCGGCAACATCCTTAAAGGTTACACCGGTTGTCTTTTCTACATATACTTTGGCATTGCTCTTGCCGACTCCCATCATTCCGCCGCCGGCCTTCTTCATGACTGCGCCAAAAATAATCCAGATAATAATCAAAGGCAATACAATACTTAAAATATTAAATACCCATGTCGATGTATTATTCGGAATATATCCATCAATTTCTACATTGTGTTTATTTAAGAGGTCTAATAAATTTTCATCTTTAATAAATCCGGTATAATAGGTCATCTTTACCAGCGTCTTATCATCTGACTTTGGTGTGATATTATACTGGTTTGCACCTACTTCGACCTTTTCTACCTTGTCATCCTTTACCATCTGGACAAATTCCGTATAGGTAATCCGCTGGGAAGTCATATCTGCACTGCAACGGTTTAAAAGACTCATAAAGAACAGCGTCACAAGAGTAATGATAACAAATGCCAGTATCATCTGGCCATTACCGCCCTTTTTATCGCCGTTCTGATTATTATTCCCATTATTCTGGTTATTATTTCCACCATTCTGATTATTATTTCCATTATTAAACAGGTTATCCATTGTATCCTCCGTATATGATTCTCGAAACTCTCCCAAAATATAGTTCTTATTATATGTAATCTGCCCGGATAAATCAATAATAACTCTGTTAAGTTTTCCTTTCTTTTCTAAATATTTTATAAATTTTTGTGGATTTATTTTTACTGTCGTTGTATAATAGACTAAGTTTGAGAAAAAATGAGACCGACGGCGCATTCACTGTCGGTCTATCTAAGTTTTAACCATATACACACATTTAAGGAGGAACTACCATGCCTGTAAAATACGTCTTTGTCACCGGTGGAGTTGTTTCCGGTCTCGGAAAAGGCATTACTGCTGCATCACTTGGCCGTCTGTTAAAAGCCAGAGGCTACAAGGTTACCATGCAGAAATTTGACCCGTATATCAATATTGACCCGGGTACCATGAACCCAATCCAGCACGGTGAAGTTTTCGTTACCGATGATGGAGCAGAAACCGACCTGGATTTAGGCCATTATGAACGTTTCATTGACGAAAGTCTTACCAAGAATTCTAACGTTACTACCGGAAAGGTTTACTGGTCTGTACTTCAGAAAGAACGCCGTGGAGACTTTGGTGGAGGTACTGTTCAGGTAATTCCACATATTACCAATGAAATCAAGAGCCGATTCTACCGTAACTTTACTTCCAATGATACCCATATTGCCATCATTGAAGTCGGTGGTACTGTCGGAGATATCGAAAGCCAGCCTTTCTTAGAGTCCATCAGACAGTTCCAGCATGAAGTCGGACATGAAAATGCAATTCTGATTCATGTAACACTGATTCCTTATATCAAGGCATCCGGTGAATTAAAGACCAAACCGACACAGTCCAGCGTAAAAGAATTACAGGGAATGGGTATCCAGCCGGATATTATCGTATGCCGTTCCGAGCATCCTTTAGACCAGGGTTTAAAAGATAAAATTGCTTTATTCTGTAATGTGCCAAATGACCATGTGCTGCAGAATCTGGACGTAGAATATCTCTACGAAGCACCACTTGCCATGGAAAAAGAAAATCTGGCAAAGGTTGCCTGCGATTCTCTTCATCTTCCATGTCCGGAGCCGGATTTAAAAGACTGGACCGATATGGTAGAAGCATTACGCAATCCGATTCAGGAGGTAAATATCTCCTTAGTCGGAAAATATACACAGCTTCATGATGCCTATATCTCTGTTGTAGAAGCATTAAAACATGGTGGAATTGCCGAGCGTGCAACCGTTAATTTAAACTGGGTAGATTCCGAATTATTAAATGATGAAAATGCAGAAGAAATTCTTGGTAATTCTGACGGAATTATTGTACCGGGTGGTTTCGGTGACCGTGGTGTAGAAGGAATGATTACTGCTGCAAAATATGCAAGAGAACATAAAATTCCATACCTTGGTCTCTGTCTTGGTATGCAGGTTGCTATCATTGAATATGCAAGACACGTCTGCAGACTCAATGACGCGCACAGCATCGAATTGGACCCGAATACCACACATCCTGTTATTGCTCTGATGCCGGATCAGGATGGCATTGAAGACATCGGTGGAACCTTACGTCTCGGTTCTTACCCATGTGTTCTGGATACTGATTCCCTTGCTTATCAGGTTTACGGAGAAGAAACCATTCATGAACGACATCGTCACAGATATGAAGTAAACAATGATTACCGTAATATCCTTACCGAAAACGGCATGAAGCTGTGTGGTCTTTCTCCAGACGGACGTATTGTAGAGATGGTTGAAATTCCTGGACATCCTTGGTTCGTAGCAACCCAGGCACATCCGGAATTAAAATCCAGACCAAACCGTCCACATCCTTTATTCAAAGGCTTTATTAAAGCAGCAACTGAAATCAGAAAGCAGAAATAGACTTTATTTTAAAAACAGCCTGTGATTTTCATGATACATCATGAAAATCACAGGCTGTTTCTGTTTTACAAATATAACCTAAAATCAAAGCAGTACTGCTTACTTTCTTTCTCCGTCTAAGAAACGCATCTCGCCCTCTTCCCCTTCTTCCGGTTTTGAAAAACCAATCATTCTGGCCTTTTCTCCATTTAAAAGACGCAGGCACTGTGGACAAAGTGTTCCAAAGGAAACCGGCTGTCCGCACCGGGAACAATAATTCGACATAATACCTGCTTTATCCTTTTCTTTATATTCAATTCTTCCCTCTTTAATCCACTGCTTTACCATCCGTACCGGAATATCAAAATACTCTGCCACCTGATATTCATTTACATCATTGTTTCGTACAAATTCCCGCACTTTATCAAAAAGAAGCAGTTCCTCACAGGCATAACAGTATTCCCTGTCTGACAAAGGCGGCAATGCCTTTCTGCACATCTTACAATACTTAACTTCTGTCTCCATTCTTCCCATCACCTGCTAACTGTATTTATTCTGTATCTTCCGAAGATATGTCACATATTTTTCTCTCATCTCTGCCGGCTCAATAATCTCAACCTTTTCTCCAAGACCACAAAGCCAGCCGTAAAACTGTCCGCTGACTGCCACATGAAGTCTTGCTCTAAAATGCATATCATCTGCTTTTCTGACATTTACTTCCTGCCCAAACCGGTCGATCACCACGCCAATCATATCATTTTCACAAAGCAGTGTCACCGTTTCTTCCTCACCGGCAAACATACCAAAAGTTTTCTTTGAATAAGATGCAATATCAAAGGTTTCAAACTGCTTAAGACCTTCCCGTTTCTTTCTGGTCAGTGAAATCTTAAGCATCTTATCCACGCGGAAATGCTTGATAATCCTATCTTCCTCATCATATGCTATGAGATAATAATTCTCGTCATCCCAGGAAAGCACCAGCGGACTCACCTCGTAAAATGCTCCGTCCCGTCGAAGCTCCATTTCTTTTTCGATATTCCATGAAAAATACTGGAAACGGATTTTTACATCTCCGGAAATTCCATTGTAAATCATATCAATGTTATAATAAATATTCTCATTAATGGTCTTATTCCGGTTGGTTACCACTACCTGACGCTGAAGCTGTTTTGCCTCATAGACGCTGACCAGCTTCTCCAGCTTATGTATCAGCTCTCTTGATTTCTTCTGTGTAATGAACTTCGATGACTGCACCGCATCCACCAAAAGTTTCAATTCTGCCAGTTCAAAATCACGGCTTCCGATATAATATCCGCCTCGGTACTCCTGTTCCCTTAAAATATCCACGCCAAAGTCCTGCAGCATCTCCAAATCCCGATAAATACTTTTACGTTCTGCCGAAATACCTTTCTGATTCAGATATGCTATAATATCCCTAATCCTGACAGCATGCTTCTCATCCGTCTGTTCATACAGCAGTTCTAATATATATAATATTTTCAGTTTCTGATGCTCTGTTTTTCCCATAGTTCTAGTATAGCATAGGGCAAAACTTTGTGATACCTGTTTTTCAAATTTTCTGACATTTTCTCGTCACTCGCCTAAATTATGTTTTTCATTTTACTGTAAAAAAGGAATTGTCACCCATTCCAATTCATGTTATAATATGCATAAATAAAGATTGAATTACCAAGAGACGAGAGCAAGGTAAAGAAGAGCGAGAGCATCGCTTTTATTTATCTTGCTTTTTTTGTTGCCAGCAGAAAGGAGTTTTATATGTACGATATTGCAGTTATTGGTGCCGGAGTCACCGGCTGTGCCATTGCCAGAGAGTTATCCCGCTATCAGGCAGGCATCTGTGTCATTGAACGGGAAGAGGATGTCTGCTGCGGAACCTCCAAAGCCAACAGTGCCATTATCCACGCCGGATTTGACGCAAAACCGGGCACACTGAAAGCAAAGCTTAATGTAGAAGGAAATGCCATGATGGATACTCTCTCTAAGGATCTGGACATTCCTTTTGTACGAAACGGTTCTCTAGTGGTCTGCACCGATGAACAGGATGCCAGCGAATTGGAACGTCTTTTGGAACAGGGGAAAGAAAACGGGGTCAAAGACTTACGCATTCTTGACCGCGAAGCCTTACACACCATGGAGCCAAATTTAGACGACCATGTCACAAGTGCTCTCTACGCACCCACAGGTGGTATCGTCTGTCCGTTTCATATGACAATTGCCTTCGCGGAAAATGCCGTTGCAAATGGCGTTGAATTCTTTTTAAATACTGCTGTAACTTCTATCACCAGCCTAGAAGATGGATACCTGATTTCCACTGATAAGCAGGATATCACCGCAAAAACTGTTATCAACGCTGCCGGTGTATATGCAGATGTTTTTCACAATATGGTAAGCAGCAAAAAACTTCACATTACCGCCCGTAAAGGTGAATACCAGCTTCTTGATAAATCTGCCGGAACTCATGTATCCCATACGATTTTCCAGCTACCGGGTAAAATGGGAAAAGGTGTCCTGGTTACTCCTACGGTTCACGGCAATCTTCTCGTTGGTCCGACCGCAGAGGATACCGATAACAAAGAAGGCAGCAATACCACCAGAGAAGGACTTGCTTCTCTTTCCGAAAAAGCCTCCCACAGCGTTAAGAATCTTCCGATGCGTCAGGTCATTACTTCTTTTGCAGGACTACGTGCCCATGAAGATAATGGCGACTTTATCATCGGCGAAGCAGCTGATGCTCCCGGCTTTTTTGATGCCGCTGGTATCGAATCTCCAGGACTTTCCTCTGCACCAGCCATTGGCGTCATGATGGCCAGGCTGGTGCAGGATAAGATGCATTTAACCGAAAAAGAAAATTTCATTGCCACCCGCAAAGGAATTTTAAGACCGGAAGCGCTTTCTTTAGAAGAAAGAAATGAACTTATTAAAAAGCAGCCTGCCTATGGAAACATTATCTGCCGCTGTGAAATGATTTCAGAAGGAGAAATTCTCGATGCTATTCACCGCCCGCTGGGTGCCCGCTCTTTAGATGCCATCAAGCGTCGTACCAGAGCAGGCATGGGACGCTGTCAGGCAGGCTTTTGTTCCCCGCGTACCATGGAAATTCTTTCCAGAGAAGTTCCTATGGAAATGACGGACATCAGCAAATGTGGTGGCTCATCGCAGTTTGTCTATGGTTATAACAAAGAGATTCAGGAGGAAATGCCATGAAATCATATGATTTAGTAATCGTTGGCGGCGGTCCTGCAGGACTTGCAGCCGCTGTATCCGCAAAAGAAAATGGAATAAATGATATTCTCATTATTGAACGTGACAAAGAGCTTGGCGGCATTTTAAACCAGTGCATCCACAACGGTTTTGGACTTCATACCTTTAAGGAAGAGCTGACCGGGCCGGAATATGCTTCCCGCTTTATTGAAAAAGTACTCTCTCTTGGCATCTCTTACAAATTAAACACTATGGTAATGGATATCTCCCATAAGAAAAAAATAACTGCCATGAATCGGAAAGATGGCATGTTCGAGATTCAGGCAAAAGCAATTATCCTTGCCATGGGCTGCAGGGAGCGGAGCCGTGGTGCCCTTAATATTCCGGGCTATCGTCCGGCAGGTATCTACTCCGCCGGAACGGCACAGCGTCTTGTCAATATGGAAGGCTATATGCCTGGCAGAGAAGTCGTTATCTTAGGCTCCGGTGATATCGGTCTGATTATGGCACGCCGCATGACCTTAGAGGGCGCCAAAGTAAAAGTCGTAGCAGAACTGATGCCTTATTCCGGTGGTCTCAAGCGTAATATTGTTCAATGTCTGAATGACTTTGATATTCCGTTGAAATTAAGCCATACCGTTATTGATATTGAAGGAAAAGAGCGTGTCACCGGTGTTACCATTGCAGAAGTCGGCTCCGATGGAAGGCCAATTGCCGGTACAGAAGAATATTATTCCTGCGATACGCTCCTCTTATCCTGTGGTCTGATTCCGGAAAATGAATTAAGTCGCAGTGCCGGTGTCACTTTAAATCCGGTCACCTCCGGTCCTGTTGTAAATGACAGCTTAGAAACCAGTATTTCCGGTGTTTTTGCCTGTGGAAATGTCCTGCATGTCCATGACCTGGTGGATTATGTTTCTGAAGAAGCCGGTATCGCCGGAGCGAATGCTGCACATTATATTTTATCCGGCAACACTGCTGATGCATGTAATACCAGCAGCCAGCATTCCGATGCATCCGTTTCCGAATGCAGCCAGCCATCTGTCGAAATTATTCCAACCGGTGGTGTCCGCTATACCGTTCCAAAATACATCCGGCCGGAGGCTATGGCAGACAAAGTTACTGTCCGGTTCCGCGTGGGACAAATTTATAAAAACTGCGGAATTGCCACTTACTTCGGCAAAGAACGTATCAGCTTCCGGAAACGTCCGGTTATGGCTCCGGGCGAGATGGAATCCGTTGTCCTTACCAAAGAACAGCTTACCAACTGCCCTGATTTAGAGCAGATTACCATTTGTATAGAGGAGGCGTAAGAGGATGGAAAAACGTGAATTAACCTGTATCGGCTGCCCTTTAGGCTGCTCTATTACCGTAACCATGGAAAATGCAGAAATTCTTGATGTTACCGGCAACACCTGCAAACGCGGCGATGCTTATGCCCGTAAGGAAGTTACCCATCCAACCAGAATCGTAACTTCTACCGTCCGGGTATCCGGTGGCACGATTCCGATGGTGTCCTGCAAAACCAAAGAGGATATCCCAAAAGAAAAGATTTTTGCAATTATCAATGCTCTCCGGGGCGTCACTGTTCCTGCACCGGTCTCTATCGGAGACATTCTGGTTCAGGACGTTGCAGGCACCGGCATGGATATTGTTGCCACAAAAAATGTTCCTGCAAAAATATAATCTCATTGTTATCAAATGATTCACATCATTCTGATAAATATTTATTCCAGGGGAATAACTGTTTTGGTGCGCCAGTATCTGATTGAGGGGTCAGATGCTGGCGTATCTGTTTGTTTTTCTTTATGATTTTATAGTTTTCCTTTATCATTTCCAGAAATGACGGTATAATATTTATAAATACGAAAATACGATGCGTAGAAAGGCGGTTTTACTATGCTTTCAAATTGTAAAGATGCTATGGATAATTCTCCGATTATTGCAGCCATCAAGGATATGGCAGGATTGGAAAAATGTCTCACCTGCGACAGTCAGGTTATTTTTATCCTGTTTGGAGACATCTGCAATATTGCAGATATTGTAGATAAGGTCAAAGCTGCAGGGAAAACGGCTATGGTACATATCGATTTAATCAATGGCCTATCCGGAAAAGAGATTGCTGTGGATTTCATCCGCAAATACACCCACGCCGACGGAATTATCACTACAAAACCAGTCCTTATCAAACGAGCCAGGGAATTAGAGCTTTCCACGATTCTGCGATTCTTCGTCATTGATTCCATGGCTTATGACAGCATTGAAAAGCAGCTTCGTTCTGTAAAACCGGATTACATTGAAATCCTGCCGGCACTGATGCCTAAGGTTGTATCCCGCATATGCCGGCTTTCAAAAGTTCCGGTTATTACCGGCGGACTCATTTCCGATAAAGAAGATGTAGTTTCCATGCTGAATGCCGGAGCAGTCTGCATCTCATCTACGAATCCGGATGTGTGGTTTTTGTAATATGATTTTCAATTTATTTTATACAATTCCTATTTGTAACGAATCAGGAGGTTTCCTATGACAGAATCAGAAAAAATGAAGCTGGGACTTTGGTATGATGCCAATTATGACCAGGAATTATCAGAAAAACGTGAGAAAGCCGAAGATTTATATTTCACTTTCAACCATACTGCACCAAAGGAAAAGGAGCTACGGGAAGATATTCTTAAAAAACTGCTTCCAAAAATGGGGGAACGTGTTACCATTCTCTCCCCATTTTATACCGATTATGGTTATAACTGTAACATTGGCTCTGATTGTTTTATCAATCACAATGCCTATCTGATGGACTGTGCTCCAATCACTCTTGGCAGCCACTGTTTTATCGGTCCAAACTGCGGCATGTATACAGCCGTTCATGCTACCATCGCCGAAGAACGCAATCTTGGGCTGGAAAAGGCGCTTCCGATTACTATTGGCGATAACGTCTGGATGGGCGGTGATGTCACCATTCTTCCAGGTATCACCATTGGTGGAAATACCATTATCGGTGCCGGAAGCGTCGTCACAAAGGACATTCCTTCCAATGTCGTTGCCGCCGGCAATCCATGCCGTGTTCTCCGTCCGATTACAGAGGCCGACCGCATTGCAAAGAAATAATAGGGGGAGTAAAAAATGACACCAACCGATAATGAATTTTATGAAGCATACAAAAAGTCAGCCAGCTTTTGTGATGATCTGTATCAGAAAGAGCGGGAGAAAAACTATAAAAGTGGTATTAAATATTATATTGAAGATATGGAGCATACTCCCTTTTCAGTTGCAAGAATGATTCCCAACTGGAATTCTGATTTAAAAAAGCTGAAATATCTGCTCTATCTCAGAAATCAGCTCAGCCATGATATCAATACATCTCCTGGTTCGCTCGCTACCTCAGATGATACTCTGTGGATTCAGTCCTTTTATCAGCGATTATTAAACCAGAGTGACCCTCTTGCCCTAAAACATCAGTTGCTTTCTCCTAACAGAAATACTAATACTTCTGCTAATAGTGTCTCCACACCAAATCAGTCTATGCAACATAGAACGATGCCATATAACCCACTCTATGCCAATGAAGCTGATAGAGAACCACAAAACATGCATTTTCACTGGACATGGATTGTTATTGGGATTGTTATTGCATTCATTGTTCTATTTTTCATTTACCTTGGAGTTATAATTTAACTCCCTATTTCTGGTTGTATTAATTTCTGTCCAATCATTTCAAATCCCTTTTCATCTTCATTCATTTTACTACACCTACTTTCTTATTCTTCTTATCAACACGCCATTTGACAAAAGTGTGGAATCAATGTAGTGGCGGGCAAGCAGGATTTCTCCCTGCTGTTCCACTTCAACATCTTCTTCACAGCAGTTGATGATTACCTCCACATAACAATCCGGAAAATCCACTTTCCGGAACTGGATAACACGCTTGTACTTGGCATAATCATTTGGGAAATGGAAATTGCGGCTTTTTAAAAGTGGTTCCTGCCTGCGCAGGTGAATCAGTGTTGCAATAATTTTACTGCGTTCAGCATATTTTCCAGCCTCAATGTCCTTCCAAGGCATACAACGTCTGCAATCCGGATCATAGCTTCCCTCCATTGCAATTTCCGTTCCGTAATAAATGCAAGGACTGCCCGGCATTGCAAATAATACTGCAATCTGCGCAAAATACTCATCCAGATTTTTCACATCCGAGCGGAGCCGCTTTGTATCATGAGAATCCAGAAGATTGAAAAGCACATCATTGGTCTGCTGCATATAGCTTGTATAGCAGCGGTTAATCGTATACTCAAAATCCTCATTGGTCAGACTCTTATCAATCCAGAAATCCTTAATACTTTGTCCCAGTGGATAATTCATAACGGCATCAAATTCATCCCCGCGAAGCCACGGAAGTGCATTGTGCCAGATTTCTCCGAGGATATAAATGTCCGGGTTAATTTCCTTCACTCTGGCATGCAGCTCCTTACAGAATCGATGAGATACCTCATTTGCCACATCCAGACGGATTCCGTCAATACCATAATGCTCCACCCAGTTTGCACAGATATCGACAAAATATTTTCTGACCTCCGGATTATTGGTATTGATTTTCGGCATTCCATCATAAAAAGCAAAGGTATAAATCTGTTTTTTCTTTGCTGCCTTTCCTTTCCGGTCAAACGGCCATTCATTAATCATAAACCAGTCATAATATTCTGACTCCGGACCCTTTTCCAGAACATCCTGCCACGGTGCAAAATAATATCCGCAATGATTAAACACGCCATCTAACATTACACGGATGCCACGTTTATGTGCTTCTTCCACCAGATGAATCAATGTCTCTTCATCTCCGAACCGTGGGTCAATCTTTGTATAATCCGTCGTATCATACTTATGGTTGGATGGTGACTCATTGATTGGTGTCAGGTATAATCCATTGATTCCAAGATTCTGCAGGTAATCCAGCTTACTTGTGATTCCAGCCAGATCTCCGCCAAAGCATTCCTCATTTTTCACTCTGCCATGCTCACGCCACGGCACTACATCCTCCGGGTCAATGGAATGGTCGCCGTTACAGAAACGGTCCGGGAAAATCTGATACCACACAGTATCGTTTACCCATGCAGGTGTACGCGGCACATCGCACGGATTCATCCACGGAAATACAAAACACTGGCGGCTTCTGCCTTCCAGATGCATCTGCTCATCACTGACAAATCCATCCTCAAAATAGAACCAGCTTTCATTTTCTGTCTGTAACTTAAAATAATATTTCAGACGTTTATACTCCGGTCGGACGGTTGTTGTCCACCAAATCTGATTTTTCAGACGCTTCTTATAAATGATTGCCTCTTCCGTTCCATCCCAATGCTCTCCGCCACCTAAGATACCAGCAGCAAATGGGTCTCCTGATATGATGGATACCGATTGCACATCATATCCCGTCTTAATATTAATAATTAACTCATCTTCATTCAACGGATAACAATAATTGTCACTCGCCTGATGATAAACTGCATTAAAATCCATTTGTTTCCTCTTTCTCTTTGCGATGTATTTGTCTTTAAATTATAACATATTTCTTTTCATTTCTCTTTATCATTTTTTCAAATACAGGTATAATAGTTACAAAGATTCAGAAAAGCGGTTATATTATGCTTTCCAACTGTAGAGACGCTATGGTACACATTGATTTAATTAACGGTCTTTCCGGGAAAGCGATTGCCGTGGATTTCATTCAGAAATTTACCCGGGCTGACGGTATTATCACTACCAAACCAGCCCTTATTAAACGAGCCAGGGAATTAGAACTTTCCACGACTCTGCGTTTCTTTGTCATCGATTCCATGGCTTACAGCAGCATCGAAAAGCAGCTTCGCTCTGTTAAACCGGATTACATCGAAATCCTGCCGGCACTGATGCCTAAGGTTGTATCCCACATATGCCGGAGCTGTCTGCATCTCTTCCACCAATCCGGATGTGTGGTTTCTGTAAACTCCAACTGAAACCGGAGATTTATTCTTTCTATATTGAATTAGTTCGCTTCCAATACTTTTTTATTCTATATACGTGCAAAGATGTTGACTATTCAACTTTTAACTGTTATGCTTTTATATGTTGAGTATGCAACATTTTTTTATGTAAATAACGGAAAATAATACACTTTTCCGTAGCTTTATGGAGGCAGCTATGATTGAACGATTTGAAACCTTTACCACCAATATTGCATCGCTTTACAAAAACATTGTAAAAATAAAGAAATATGAGATGAACAAAATTGGTCTTAAGGGCACTCATGTTACATGCATGAATTTTCTAAACAATTCTCCGGAAGGTCTTACTGCCGCTGAAATCTGTGTTCTCGCCAAAGAAAACAAGGCTGGTATTTCCAGGGCGCTTGCCGACCTCCTAGAACAGGGGTTGGTAGAATATGTCAACGCAGAAGATACGTCCGACAAGCGGAAATACCGTGCCAAAGTCATCCTTACACCCAAAGGGATTTCTTATGCCCAAAAAGTAAATGCCGCAATCAACAATGCGGTATCTTTTGGCGGCTCAGATCTTTCCGATGAAACCCGGGCTGTTTTTTATTCTGCATTAAAAACAATTTCCGCAAACTTAGAACAATATTGTAATGAATTAGAAAGGAATGATGATCATGAATAAATGTAAAGCTGCATATTGCAGAATTTTTCAGAAATGTTTTAAAATTGCAATCCCTTTTTTGCCTTACAGACATCCGGAAGTTTTTTACAGCACTTCCAAACTGACCGGGCTTTTTGAAGAAAAAGGCATTGATACTATATTAATCATTACAGATGCCGGTATCCGCAAATTTGGTCTTTTAGACCGGATGCTTATGCATTTTGACCACCATAACATCCATTATTTTATCTATGATAAGACGGTCGCTAATCCAACTACAACAAATGTAGAAGAAGCAAGAGTGCTTTATCTTGAAAAACATTGTGATGCTATCATTGGTTTTGGTGGTGGCTCCAGTATCGACTGTGCCAAGGCCGTCGGTGCAAGAATTGCAAAACCTAAGCAGTCTTTATCCAAAATGAAAGGTATCTTAAAAGTGCATAAAAAACTGCCTTTATTGGTTGCGATTCCGACAACTGCAGGAACCGGAAGCGAAACCACTCTCGCTGCTGTTATCACAGATGCCCAGACAAGACATAAATATGCCATCAACGATTTCCCTTTAATTCCTGCATATGCTGTATTAGACCCGAAAGTAACCATAAGTCTTCCGCCATCTCTTACCGCCACCACCGGTATGGATGCCTTAACCCACGCCGTAGAAGCTTATATTGGCGGTTCTACTACAAGGCATACCAGAAAATATGCTAAAAAAGCAACTAAATTAATTTTTGACAATATCTACAAAGCATATGACGACGGTCAGAATATAGAAGCAAGAAAAGAAATGTTGAAAGCCTCTTTCTTTGCCGGATGTGCTTTTACCAAATCCTATGTCGGCTATGTCCATGCCGTAGCCCACTCCCTTGGCGGCAAATATAATATTCCACACGGACTTGCCAATGCGACAATACTTCCGATGGTATTAGAAGATTATGGTTCTACCATTTACAAAAAGCTCTACCAACTTGCTGTTTATGCAGGTATTGCTGACGAATCCGATGATTATGAAGTAGCTGCTGATAAATTTATCTCTGCCATCAAAGACATGAAAAAATATTTCCAGATTGGTGATACTTTTTCCGAGATTCAAAAAGAAGATATTCCAGAGCTTTCCAGATATGCCGATAAAGAAGCAAACCCGCTTTATCCGGTTCCAGTTCTGATGAATGCAAAAGAGCTCGAAAAATACTATTATATGCTTATGCCAGAGGAGGAAAAATAATGACTGAAGCTGAAATAACAGAACTTGTTTCTACGCAGCGCAATTATTTTAAAACCGGTGAAACATTATCTGTTGCTTACCGAATTGCCGCTTTAAAAAAGCTGAAAAATACTATTTCAAACCATGAAAATGAAATTTTAGCAGCGCTTAAGGCTGACCTTGGAAAATCAGCCCACGAAAGCTATATGTGCGAAGCCGGACTGGCTTTAAGCGAACTTACCTATATGATAAAGCACACCAGAAAATTTGCCAGTGAAAAAACCGTTCATACGCCCCTTGCACAATTTCATTCCAGAAGCTACAAAAAACCATCTCCATATGGTGTTGTACTGATTATGAGCCCCTGGAATTATCCTTTCCTGTTAACCATTGACCCATTAATTGATGCAATTGCCGCAGGAAATACTGTCATTTTAAAGCCAAGCGCCTACTCGCCTAACACAAGTGCCATCATCACATCTCTGATAAAAGAATGTTTTGAAGAGAAATATGTAGCAGTTGTAACCGGTGGCCGGGCAGAAAATACGGCTCTTTTGCAGTCACACTTTGACTATATATTCTTTACCGGAAGTCAGGCGGTCGGCAAAACTGTCTTAGAGCATGCAGCTTCCCACCTTACTCCGGTAACACTTGAGCTTGGTGGAAAAAGTCCCTGCATCGTTGCAGCAGATGCCAACCTGAAATTAGCTGCCAGACGAATCGTATTCGGGAAATATCTCAACTGCGGCCAGACCTGTGTGGCACCGGATTATGTATATTGCGATGAACAGATCAAAGATGCTTTGCTCTTAGAAATAAAAAAAGAAATCATCCGGCAATATGGGGAATCTCCTCTTGATAATTCCGATTATGGCAAAATCATCAACGAAAAGCATTTTCATCGCATCAATAGGTTGATTGATTCTTCAAAAGTAATTTATGGCGGTAATTCCAACGAAGAAACGCTGCAGATTGAGCCAACCGTCATGGATCATGTGACTTTTGAAGATGCCGTCATGTCAGAAGAAATCTTCGGTCCGGTTATGCCTGTATTAACTTTTTCACATATGAGTGAAGCTACCGGCAAAATTAATTCCATGGCTCATCCTCTTGCACTCTATATCTTTACTTCAAGCAAAAAGACTGCAGACGAAGTCATTTCCCATACTGGTTTCGGTGGTGGCTGTATCAACGATACCATCATTCATCTTGCCACAACAGAAATGGGCTTTGGCGGCTTCGGTGAAAGTGGCATGGGTTCTTATCATGGTAAAACCGGATTTGATACCTTTTCCCATTACAAAAGCATCGTTGATAAAAAAACCTGGATTGATCTGCCTATGAGATACCAGCCATATACTTCTCTTCATGACAGGCTTATCCGGTTCTTTCTGAAATAACCGGAAGATATTCCGGGTATTTTCCAGAGAAATTGTCTAATGCCCGGTCTATTTGTCTGAATGATCGGGCTTCGGCTAAGTGCTGGACTATTGACTGAATTCCCGGGCTATTGGCTGAATGCTCGGGCTATTGGTCTAATGCCCGGGCTATTGGCTGGCAGGGAGCTTTAAAAGCGCCCTGCTTGTTTATATATCTATTGTAAATATCTGTCTATCATCTCTTCTATAATTTTAAAATCCAGCACATTCTGTTGAGTTTCAAATGTAAGTATCAAATTTTCACCCGGATATATTCCGTTCTTTTCATAAGATTCAATCTTTCTTATTGCTGCTCTTGCATATTCAGGGTTATCCATCATGCCCTCATGTTCCCAATAAATTTCCTTTCGCTTTTTTCTGGAAAAGAATGTAAAATCCGGATAAACAATCCCATATCCTTTTAAATATAATGGTTTTTCATATCTATATAAGATTTCTTTTCTATAAAAGAAGTCTGCCAGCATTTTTTCTGTTTTTGATCTCACACGTTCCCCTTTTTCCGTAATAATAACCGGCACTCCCTCCTGAAATTCTTTTCCCTTGTATTCTCTCCTATACCATTCCATTTCCAATTGCTCCTCTGTTGGTTCCACCGGAATCACGAATGCTTTTCGGGCAGGATGCTCCTTCTTATATACTTCTTCAATTTCATTATCATGATATGTCCCAACCAGCGATTTCATTTGTTGCAGCCGTTTTTCTGCTATTCTCAATACTTTTTCATCATATGATTTTTGAGCTAATTTTCTCACTAAATCCATCTCGGATTTTTGAAGAAATTTTTGGCATTTCATATCATTCTCTTTTTTCACATGATAAAACTGAGTATAATTATGAGATTTTGATACCCTGAGCGTTCCCTCTGGCATATCTGCCAATTCTTTTCTCAGCTTTCCAGCAATCTTCTCCAATCTCAAGTATTCCTCTATCAATAATTTTCTTAACCCCTTCATGCATTTCCTCCACTTCTTATTAATTGCAATAAATAACTCTACTTTTCCATTCTATTACAGTTGTTTTTTCTCCCCTCTCATTTTCAGCTGTAACTAAATCACCCCTTCTACAGCTTTTTCTCCGACTCTCCCAAATTCAGCTGTAACTTTCCACCCTTTTCTACAGCTTTTTTCTCGAATCTCTCATTGTGTGCTGTAACTATGCCTTCTCCTCTACAGCTTTTTTCTCGAATCTCTCATTTTCGGCTGTAACTATATCTTCCCGTCTACAGCTCTTTCCCTGAATCTCTCATCCTGCGCTGTAACTATGTCTTCTCCTCTACAGCTCTTTCCCTGAATCTCTCATTTTGTGCTGCAATAGTCGCCAGTAGCAGCTTGTAAATGTAATCATATTCTGATTATGATAATGCTTATCATTAAATTGTAACGGTAATCTGAAATTATATAATCTTAATTTCTGTTAAAATAATGCTATTTATAAGACTATTTCTATATATTGGAAAATGTGTACCCGACCTGGTACTTAGATGAAAATCCCGGAAGCCCAAAGCTTCCGGGAATATTGTTTGAATGTTTTGAATATAATTCGGAAACGACTAACGTTTGCTGAACTGTGGAGCACGACGTGCAGCTTTGAGACCGTATTTCTTTCTTTCTTTCATACGTGGGTCTCTTGTTAAGAATCCGTTAGATTTCAGAACTGGTCTGTAATCTGCATCAACGGTAAGTAATGCTCTTGCAATACCATGACGGATTGCTCCAGCCTGTCCTGTATATCCGCCACCTTTTACGTTTACTAATACGTCAAACTTGTCGACTGTCTCAGTAACTGTTAATGGCTGACGAACGATAACTTTTAAAGTCTCTAATCCGAAATATTCATCGATATCTCTTTTATTTACTGTAATCTTACCTGTTCCTGGTACTAAATATACTCTGGCAACAGAGGATTTTCTTCTTCCTGTTCCGTAATACTTTGTATTAGCCAATGTTTTTTACCTCCTATTAAAATGTTAAAGCTTCTGGTTTCTGAGCTTCATGCTTGTGGTCTGGTCCTGCGTATACAAATAATTTAGTATACATTTCTCTTCCTAAAGGTCCCTTTGGAAGCATTCCCTTAACAGCGAACTCAATAACTCTTTCTGGATGCTTTGCTAACATTTCCTTTAATGTAGTCTCTTTCATACCGCCTACATAATCGGAATGATGGTAATAAATCTTCTGGTCTAATTTCTTACCTGTTACTTTAATCTTCTCTGCATTTACAACGATTACATAATCACCTGTATCGATATGTGGTGTAAATGTTGGTTTATTCTTTCCTCTTAATACTTTAGCAACTTCTGATGCTAAACGTCCTAATGTCTTTCCATCAGCGTCTACTACATACCATTTTCTCTCAATGGTTGCTGGACTAGCCATAAAAGTTTTCATTGGTTTACCTCCTTGAAATTATAAGGAACATATACATTCTGCGTAATGTCCGGACGCAGTCCGCTTTGCGTTCCACACTATTGTTTCTATAGTTGAAATGTCGCTCCGGGGCTTTGGATTGACATTCTTGTACTATGTCAGACTTAGATATTATAGTACACGACCCCTCGTGTGTCAAGTAAATTCTATACAAATATTTACCACAACATTCGCCATATACCATTTATCTAATTATCATAAATATTCGATTCCAATCATCGTTAATCCCTGCGCCGGTGCCGTTGGTCCTGCAGCACTTCTTTCCTTCGCCGCAAGGATTGTTTTTATCTCTTCCGGCTCTATCATTCCCATGCCTGCCTGAAGCAGGGTTCCTGCAATAATCCGGACCATATTATAAAGAAATCCATTTCCGGTAACACGGATTGTAATGATATCCTCCTGCCTGCTTACCGTCAGCTCATAAATAGTACGAACTGTTGTCTCAACCACTGCTGCTGCAGCACAGAAGCTTTTAAAATCATGTTCTCCCTTTAAATATTCTGCCGCCTGCTGCATCTTCTCTAAATCCAGCTTGCGGTAACAGAAATATGTGTTATTCCGATACATCGGAAGTGGGAATTCCCGGTTTAAAATCCGGTATTCATAGGTTTTCCGGCTGTCACAGTGTCTCGGATGAAAATCAGCTGGTACTTCCTCTGATTTCTGCACTACGATGTCCTCCGGAAGCCGCTGGTTCAGGGCATAAGAAATCTTTTCCGCCGGAATGCGGCTTTTTGTATCAAATACTGCAACATTCCCCATAGAATGTACGCCTGCATCCGTCCGGGATGCTCCGGTCACAACAATCTTTTCCCCTAAGAGACTGCTTAAAGTGCGGTTTAGCACGCCTTCTATTGTCTCTCCGTTGGGCTGCACCTGCCAGCCGTGATAATTTGTGCCATCATAGGCTACAATTAATTTCACCCGTTTCAATCGGTTTGGGGCTGATGGAGCTTTCTGTTCTTCTACCTCTTCTATGTTCACAACCGGATTTGTCTCTGTACTCATAGTGGAAATGCTCCCGGAAGTACTCCGGCTGCCATACCGGACAATACATTCGTCCAGAGGATACGAAGTCCGATAACCGCTGCAAGATATACCAGTAAAGTCAGATATGCCATGCGGTCACGTTTCTGATAATGAAGCGGTTTCATCTTGGTTCTGCCTTCCCCGCCACGATAACAGCGGGCTTCCATTGCCATCGCAAGGTCATTAGCACGGCGGAATGCAGATACAAATAATGGCACCAGAAGCGGAACCATGTTTCTGGCTTTCTGAATCAGATTTCCATGTTCAAAATCTGCTCCTCTTGCCATCTGTGCTTTCATGATTTTATCCGTTTCTTCAATCAGAATCGGGATAAATCGAAGTGCAATTGACATCATCATTGCAATTTCATGCACCGGTACTTTTATATATTTTAATGGAGATAACGCTTTTTCCAGACCATCTGTCAACTCATTTGGTGTTGTGGTAAGTGTCATCAGCGAGGTTCCGATAATTAAGAAAATCAGACGAACCATCATGACAACAGCATTTTTCAATCCCTCATAAGTAATGGTAAAAATCCAGAAGGAAACCAGCTTTGTTCCCGGTGTCAAAAACAAATTAAATACCGCTGCAAATAACATAATCAGTACAATGGTTTTCAATCCTTTAACCATATAGGAAAATGGCACCTTTGACAGCTTGATTAATACTACCAGAAAGATTGCTGCCAGTATAAATGCCGGTAGTCCCTTAAATACAAACAGGGAAATAATATAAATCAGCGTTCCAAATAATTTTACCCTCGGATCCAGCTTGTGAATGACTGAATCTGCCGGATAATATTGTCCTAATGTAATATCTCTTAACATACTGTTCCATCCTGTCTCTTTGTTATCACACGCAGGATTTCATCCCGTGCCTCATCTACTGTAGTTGCATCTGTACTCACCGGAAAGCCTTCCTCTTTTAACTCATGCATCAGATAAGTTACCTGAGGTGCAGCAAGTCCGATTGCTTCTAATTCTTTATAATGACGGAATACTTCCTTCGGGACATCATCGAACATAACCTGTCCCTGATTCATTACGATAATTCTTCCCACATATTTAGCCACATCTTCCATGCTGTGTGAAACAAGAATGATGGTAATTCCACGTTCTTTATGCATTGCTGCAAGCAAATCTAAGATTTCATCACGGCCCTTCGGGTCAAGTCCCGCTGTCGGCTCATCTAAAATCAGCACCTCCGGCCGCATGGCAAGCACACCTGCGATTGCAACACGTCTTTTTTGTCCACCGGACAAATCAAAGGGGGACTGATAATATAATTCTTCCGGAAGTCCTACGCTCCGTAATGCTTCAAGTGCCCGAAGTCCTGCCTCTTCCTTGGTCAGTCCCTGGTTCTTTGGTCCAAAGGATACATCATCAAAAATGGTAGTTTCAAAAAGCTGATGCTCCGGATACTGAAAGACAAGTCCCACTTTACTACGCAGGGCTTTCATATCAAAGTCCTCTTCGTAAATATCCTGTCCATTATAATAAATGCCGCCACTGGTAGCTTTTACCAGTCCGTTCAAGTGCTGAATCAGGGTGGATTTACCGGAACCGGTATGTCCGATGATACCGATAAATTCGCCATCTTCTATTTTCAGATTAACATCCTTTAAGGCATGTATCTCATAGGCAGTGCCTGAGCTGTAAACATAATTTAATTCATTTATTAGGATTGACATAGCTTTTCCAACGCCTCCGTCAGTTCTTCTCTGGTCAAGATTCCATCCGGTATATCCAGTCCCGCTTTCTTAAGTTCATATGCCAAAAGCGTAATCTGCGGTACATCCAGACGATATTCCTTCAACCGTTCCACCTGGGAAAAGATGCTGCGCGGTGTTCCCTGCATCACAACTTTTCCTGCATCCATAACATAAACATGGTCAGCATCAACTACTTCTTCCATATAATGTGTAATCAGAATGATGGTAACACCTTTTTTCCGGTTCAGTTCATGGACAGCCTCTAATACTTCTTTTCTTCCAACCGGGTCTAACATAGCTGTCGGCTCGTCCAGAACAATACACTCCGGCTGCATTGCCATAACTCCGGCAATTGCCACACGCTGCTTCTGTCCGCCAGATAATTTATTTGGGGAATGCTCTCTGTATTTTAACATGCCGACCGCTTTTAAACTTTCTTCCACGCGCTGCCAGATTTCATCTGTCGGCACGCCTATATTTTCCGGTCCAAATCCGACATCCTCTTCTACCACGCTTGCAATAATCTGGTTGTCCGGATTCTGGAATACCATTCCGGCACGCTGTCTGATATCCCAGATATTTTTCTCATCTGTGGTATCAAATCCATCTACCCAGAGGCTTCCCTCTGTGGGCTCTAAAATTGCATTGATATGCTTGGCAAGGGTAGATTTTCCAGAACCGTTGTGTCCTAATACTGCGATAAAGTCACCCTTTTTTACATCAAGGCTTACTTTATCAAGGGCAGTCTGGATAGACTCCACATTGCCTTCTTCATCACGTCTTATATATTCATGTACCAAATCTTTTGCTTTGATGATGCCCATAATTTACCTTTCTACCAATGTAATCTGTGCAGTTCACCCGCCAGCCGCATATGGTCAAAATTGTTCTGGCGCAGTGCTTCATATAATACGATTGCTGCTGAATTGGATAAATTTAAGGAACGGGTATCTCCGATCATAGGAATCCGGATACACTCATCCGGATGCTGTATCAGAATTTCTTCCGGAATACCCGCACTTTCCTTTCCAAACATAATATAACAGTCCGGCTCATAATTTACTTCCGTATAAACATGGCGCCCCTTGGTGGTTGCCATATAAATCTTTGCACCCGGATTCTTCTCTAAGAAGTCCTCATAATTGACATATCTTGTCACATCCAGCTGGTCCCAGTAATCCATTCCTGCCCGCTTGATTGCTTTCTCCGTCAGATGGAAGCCCAGCGGCTCAATCAGATGCAGTCTGGTTCCGGTTGCTACACAGGTTCTTCCGATATTTCCGGTATTATAGGGAATCTCCGGCTCATAAAGTACAATATTAAGCTTCGCCATTGTTCCCGCCTCGCAATCCTGTTATGTAACGCTCCATACGGTCTAATGCCTCTTTCAGATTATCCAGGGAATAAGCATAGGAAATACGGATAAATCCTTCTCCGCAGTCACCAAATGCAGTTCCCGGAACAACCGCTACCTTCTCTGTCTTTAAGAGATTGGTGGCAAATTCTTCAGAAGTCATGCCAAATTCTTTGATACATGGAAAACAGTAAAAGGCTCCATATGGTTCAAAACACTCCAAGCCCATTTCTTCAAAACGGTGCATCAGATATCTTCTTCTGCCATTATATTCTTCCCGCATTCTCTGGACATCTTCATCTCCTGCCCGGAGTGCATCTACTGCCGCATACTGGGAAGTTGTCGGTGCACACATGATGGCATACTGATGAATCTTTAACATCTGGTCTAAGATGATTCTCGGTCCGCAGGCATAACCCAGACGCCATCCAGTCATTGCATGGGATTTGGAAAATCCATTAATGACAATGGTTCTCTCTTTCATGCCTGGAAGGGATGCGATAGAAATATGCTTCTCGGTATAAGTCAGTGCAGAATAAATCTCGTCACTGATGACAAAGAGATCATGCTTCTTTACTACCTCTGCCACTGCTTCTAAATCTTTCTTCTCCATGATTGCTCCGGTAGGATTATTCGGGAAAGGCATAACAAGAAGCTTGGTCTTTGGCGTAATTGCCGCTTCTAATTCTTCTGCTGTCAGACGGAAATCGTTTTCTGCCTTAAGATTAATCGGTACCGGCACACCATTGGCAAGTACGGCACATGGCAGATAAGATACATAACTTGGCATCGGGATTAATACTTCATCACCCGGGTCAAGCATGGCACGCATGGCAATATCAATTGCCTCGCTTCCGCCTACGGTTACTACGATTTCATGCTGATAATCATACTGCAAGTCATAATTACGGAATAAGTATTTTGCAATTTCTATTTTTAATTCTTTTAATCCGGCATTGGAAGTATAGAAGGTACGTCCCTTCTCTAAGGAATAAATTCCCTCATCCCGGATATGCCATGGAGTATCAAAATCCGGCTCGCCTACTCCTAAGGAAATAGCATCTTCCATCTCATTTACAATATCAAAAAATTTCCGGATTCCAGATGGCTGTATCGTTACGATTGTTTTTGATAATGGATTTCTCATGGTATCATCTGTATCCTTTCATCTTTTGATTTTGCTGCCATAATGGTTCCGTGGTCTTTGTATTTCTTTAAGATAAAGTTGGTCTGTGTGCTTAATACAGAATCCAGTGCAGAAAGCTTCTCAGATACGAACTGGGATACTTCACGCAGGCTCTTTCCCTCGATGGTCACCAAAAGGTCAAAGCTTCCTGAAATCAGATATACAGAATTTACTTCCGGATAATTATAAATACGCTCTGCTACTTTATCAAATCCCATACCACGCTGCGGAGTAACCCGTACTTCAATTAATGCGGATACTTTTTCTACGCCGGCTTTATCCCAGTTAATCAAGGTATGATAGCCACAGATGATATTTTCTTTCTCCATTGCTTCTAATTCATTCATAACGGCTGCTTCTTCTACGCCCAATACAACAGCCAGCTCTTTTAAATCGATTCTGCTGTTCTTCTCTATAAAGGTTAAAATCTTCTCTCTCATGCTTCAATTCCTCCAATTGATTTCTGATTTACTACTGAATTACTTTATATAATTCATCCGTCTTCGGTGGTTCTAAAAATCTGTGTTCGTCCTCATTCATAAGCACGCGGTCATTTCCCGCAGTTGCTTTTCCGATTACCGTTGCTTCAATACCATTTTCCTTTAATCTTCTGATCAGCTCATTTCCATCAGCTGCTGCCATCAGCATACAGCCGCTGGAGATCAGTTCATAGGGATTGATATGGAAAAACTCACAGACTTCTACTGTCTCCTGCCGAAGCGGAATCTTCTTTAAGTCGATTTCCAGTCCGACGCCGGATGCTTCTGCCATCTCCCAGAGTGCTCCGAATATACCGCCCTCTGTTACATCATGCATTGCTCCCACGCCAGACTTCACGGCGGTGGCGGCCTCCGGCATTACAGATAAATACCGGTCAAGAGCCTGTGCCTGTTCTACAAAATGCCTGGAAAAATGAGTACAGAGTTCTTCTTCCTTTTCATGGGCAATAATAGCTGTTCCCTCTAAGCCAATCCACTTAGTGGCAATGATGTCCATGCCCGGTTTTGCTCCTCCGGTAGAAATGAGTCCGTTCTTCTTTACCTTCCCTACACCGCATACAGTAACCAGTGGCTGATTTACCACCCTGGTAATCTCGGTATGTCCGCCCATAATCTGAACGGACACCGCCGCGGCAGCCTCTTCCAGCTCCTGCATCAGTTGTTTCAAAAGGCTTTCTTCCGTGTGCTCCGGCAGCAATATGGTTAACATAACTCCAATTGGTTCTGCTCCGGCACTTGCCAGGTCATTAGTAGTAATGAGAATTGCCAGCTTTCCGATTTCATGGATTGTTCCTGTAATCGGATCCGTAGACATTACAAACATCTCATCCGGGGCAAGGGTAAGGGCAGCACAGTCTTCTCCCACGCCTGCACCTAACACAACTTCCTTTCTCTTCGTATGCAATTGTCTGATTACGGAGCGTTTTAATACGCTTTCCGGCACTTTTCCTATCTTCATAGATTCTTCTTCCCATTTTTACAGCATAAGGCTGTCTCATAGCCGAGGCAGCCTTTCTTGCTTCTTATTTACGCGGATGGCGATAAAAATCGCATGCCTGCATCATCTTTCACCGTTTTACTGGGTGGTTGCAGCTCCATCTCCGGTTCCTGTATCCGGTGTCGTCGGTGTTGTTGGTGTTGTTGGTGTTGTTGGTGTAGTCGGTGTCGTCGGTGTTGTTGGTGCGGCAGGTGCATCAGCCGGTGGCTCTACTCCACCGGAAGCCGCCTGTTGCTGCTGCTGTGCTGCAGCTTCTGCCGCTCTTGCTGCTACCGCATCTGAGCACCAGGTTGCTGCTGCAGAACGGATAACTGCTTCATCCTGCGTTGCAATCGCTGCATTCATTGCTCCAATTGCCTCTTCATTATCAGAGCCCATACCAACAGAAATAATTCTAGGTGTTGCTTTATATTTACTGGTATTAAATACCTCTCTGCTTTCTTCTACGCCATCTACGGTAACAATCTTCCAGAGTTTTGCCGATTTACCGATGTGTGCTTTCTGAACGGTTACAGTTCCAATCGGGTCTTCGGTAGTCTGCACCTGAATAGTCGGCTCTTCTTCACTGACCGTTTCACTGACAAAGCTTACCTGACGGTCAGCCGGTCTTGTCTCCTGACCAAATACGTTGAAATATACAATACCGCCGCTGCAGTATCCTTCAATATAAATCGGAGCCTCCTGATTATTCTTGAATTTCAAATCCTTTAAATTGCTGGCAATCGCTGCATCCATAGATGGCTGTACATATGTTACCAGCATGGAATGTGCATAACGCTCGGTAATATCCAGTTCTGCACGGATAACTGCATTATAAAGCGTTGTGGAAACCTGACATACCCCACCACCATAAGATTCTACGGTTGTACCATTCTCATATGCACCTGCCAGTTCATATCCACCGGAAGCGTCCAGTGGTGCAATAGCTTCATACACAGAAAATTCCTCTCCCGGGTAAAGTACGGTTCCATCGATTTTACTTACTGCATTTTTTACATTTGCCACACGACCGGCAGAAGAATCACTGAAGTCGGTAGAGAAAGAGCCCAGTAAATCCTTTACCTTGGAAAGTTCTTCTGCAGTTCCTTCCGGCTCTACCACATTTGCTACCAGACTGATGGCTGCGTCTCCGCCCTTCCATTCTTCGGTAAAATATTTCTGTAAACTTTCTACAGAAGCATCCTCATCTACTTCGATACCTTCCTGTCCGTCGATGATTTTAAATTCACCATCCTCACGTGTAAGGCCATTGTTGACCGCTTCCTGATTCAGCTCTTTGGCATGATTTTCCAGAAAACTTTTTGCGGTATCTGTATCTACGGTATATATAATATCAAATACTTTATTTTCCTTTTCCAGATCTTTCTTCGCTTTGTAACGCTCCAGGAGATTTCCCGTACGGGTATAATTCATTGCTTCTTTTACAATATCCTTATTGCTCCAGCTCAGTCCCAGATCAGAAGGGCTTGCCTTTACGCTGTTTTCTGCAGCAGACAGTTCAAAGGTTGCATCCTCATAAGCAGATACTGCTGCTTCTACAGCTGCCTCTGCATCTGATTCACTCATTCCGCCTACAGACACATCCCCGATATATACGTTCTGTGGAATCACTTCTGCATTTTCATCCGCTTTCACAATTGCGGTTGCTGATACACCCGCTGTTACTGCGAGTACCAGTCCCAGAATCGGAAGCACTAATTTTATTTTTTTCATATTCTTCCTCTCAATCTCTTAAACCCTCAAGACATTTTAAAGCTTTTTATTCACCAGATTACACTGTGAAAGTTTTGCTAACACTCATTTTATCATATAACTTTGCATTTTCAAGCGTCATAACTACTAATATATTTGACAGAAATACGCGATTTCTGTATATTATGACATGATGAATGCATAAAAAATTCTAGGAAAAAATAGTGATGCAAAGGGATAATACCATTGCTGCAACGAGAATAATTGCGATAAATCCTGCGAAATATTTTTTCCCTTTTGAATTTTTAAAATTAATCATTTCATTCACCTCATATTTATTTTTATACTACTATACTTTCGAAAGGAGCAAACTATGTTTCCTATCATACTCATATGCTTTATCATTTTTGTTGTTTTTCTAAACTCCAGAAAGCGTCAGATTACCAAACAGGAACAGGAAATTACCGAGCAGTTCTGGGCCCGTGAAAATAAAGCCAACGCCACCCGCCGCCGCAGTCTTGACAACCTTCCTTATATTACTATTCCGGAAGAACTGCTGACTCCCCCGGCACAGGCATCTGAAGATGTCCTCACCCTTTATGAAACACTTCGTCAGCTGTCTGCTAAAAAAATCGTTAATCTGAATGGCAAAACCAATACCGATTTAAAATTAGCTTACGGTGCTGCCAGCCTTGCAGCTCTGACCGAGTTTGATGAAAATTATAATACTTTAATCTGTACCATTGCAAAACTTGGCAAACTGCTCTGTGACCAGTCTGAAGCAAAAGCCGCCATCGATATTCTGCTCTTTGGCATCCGCTGCGGCAGCGATATTACAGATAATTATACGTTGTTAGTTCCTCTTTTAAAAGAAACAAACGACTGCAGTTCACTGACCGAAGTATATCAGAAGCTTGCCGCACTGCCGGAAGGCTCCAGAAAACGTATCAAAGAAAAACTTTCCTAATCTTTCGGGCATCTTCCATACTGTGAAATCAACTTATCCATAAGACGCGATGCTTCGCTTCTGGTCAGTTGTTCCCAGACAATGTCAAGTTCTATTTTATGATAATCCGCCAGTTCCTTCAAGTGAATTTTTTGAATTTTCGTTGCAGGAGTCTGGCGTTTTGTTTTATATATCAAATCTTTCGGTTCAAATACTTCCGGATTTGTTTCTCCATATGTCTTTTGTAAATACTGATAAAGTTCATGGGTTGCCAGTGCATCATAGATTGCCCGGTGCTCCCGCTCCCGCTCAATATCAAGGTAATCGCAGAGACATTCCAAAGACTTTTTTTCCGGACGCAGCATACATTTGCGTGCTGCTTTCAACGTATCTACTGCTTTTTTTTCAAACGGCACTTTCTCATTGACTGCCTGCTGCTTTAAGAAGCTGTAGTCAAATATGATATTGTGTCCCACCAGAATATCATCTCCGATAAATTCTGCTGTCTTATGAAATGCTGCTGCCGGACTTAATCCTTCCTTTACCATCTCATCGGTAATTCCGGTAAGTTCTATTATTTCCTGCGTAATTTTCCTGCCGGGATTCACAAAAATGTCCATGGTATCCGTCACTTCGCTATTTCTTATTTTTGCCGCTCCCACCTCAAGGATGGCATCATTTTTCGGATGAAGTCCCGTCATTTCAAGGTCAATTACTGTATAATCCTGTGGTATCATTTCCGCTTATCCTCTGCTTTACACAAATCCTGTAAGAAACATTCGCTGCACTTTGGTCCTCTTGCAAAACAGATATTTCTTCCGAATGTTATAATCTGGATGTTATATAAAATCCAGTGATCCTTCGGTAATACTTTCATCAGATCATATTCTACTTTTACCGGATCATCCTCTTTTGTAAATCCAAGGCGTTTGGAAATACGTTTTACATGGGTATCTACTACGATACTTGGGTCATGGTAAATATTTCCCCGGATGACATTTGCAGTCTTTCGTCCAACTCCTGCAAGGGAAGTAAGTTCTTCCAATGTAGACGGAACTTCTCCATGATATTCCCGAACCAGCGTCCTCGCACAGGATATGATATTCTTCGCCTTATTGTGATAAAATCCGGTGGAACGGATGTCCTCCTCTAATTCCGCCAGATCTGCATTGGCAAATTTCTCTAAGGTGTCATATTTTTTAAACAATGTTTCTGTCACAATATTTACCCTGGCATCGGTACACTGCGCACTTAAGATTACTGCTATCAGAAGCTGCCAAGGTGTCTCATGATTCAGATAACAGATGTATTCAGTACCATAGGTTTCATCTAATCTTTTTAATATTTCTACCGTTCTTTTTGTCACTTTGTCTCTCCCTCCCACTGAATTTTCGTAACTTCCGCCTGATTTGTCAGCGGATTTCTGTTTTCATAATCAAATTTCAGATAGTATGGTCCGCATTTTCTGCCAAATGTATCTTCTTCGAAGCTATAGTCAAAGCATTCGATATGCGCAAGGCTTCCCTTCGGGCAATATGCTCTTGTCACATCTTTCCACTGCGCATAATCCTTTGCCCATTTCGGACGGCTCTTGGCATTTTCCCTGCTGTAAATATCATAAGTTGCCGCCTGATAGAACACTTCCATGTCAGCCACCCCAAGGCTTTCTACATATTCTAAGAGAATCTCGCTTCGCCGCATTCTGGTATGGCTCATGGCAAGGTAGCCATGTTCCTCATAGAAATGTCCCAGATTTTCAAACATATGATAAGCACTTTCGTGTATCGTCTCTAGCAGCCGGATGCTCACCGGAAACTGTGTGCTGTTATAATATACCTCAAGCATTTCTTCTGCCAGCTTTATGTTACAGATATCTTCATAGGAAAGCCACTTCGTCCGAAGCACCTCATAAGGTGGTTTTGCCCGGTATACTGCCTCATACTCTTCTGCATGTTCATACATATAAGAGCCTTTTAAAACCTTTAAGAAACCAAGCTGCAGCTGCTCCGGTTTCCATTCATAAATATCATCAAAGGAATGGGTAAATGTTTCATAATCTTCAAAAGGCAGTCCTGCGATTAAATCCAGGTGCTGATGAATGTTTCCTGCCTTCTGGACTTTTTTCATCATCTGGTGCACATCTTTTAAATCCATATGGCGGTGGATTTCCCGGATTGTTTCATCATGGGTGGACTGTACCCCGATTTCCAACTGTATCAGGCCCGGACGCATCTTTGCAATTAAGTCTGCTTCCTCATCCGTCAGCAAATCCGCTGCAATTTCAAAATGAAAATTCGTGATTCCATTATCATGTTCTAAAATATACTGCCAGATTGCCATGGCATGCTTTTTGTCACAATTAAAAGTACGGTCAACAAATTTAACCTGTTTTACCTTCTGGTCTAAGAAAAACTGTAACTCTCTTTTTACGATTTCCACATCCCGGAACCGAAGTATCTTCTCTACCGAGGACAGGCAATAGCTGCAACGGAACGGACAGCCCCTGCTGGATTCATAATAGATAATCCGGTGGGAAAAATCCTCCGACAAATCATAGCAGAAGGGAATCGTATTCATATCAAGAATTTCCTGTGGCACATGAATCTGCACATTTCCAGCTTCATCAAAAAGGGCTATGCCCTTCATCTCCTCCAAACTGCCTTCTTCCTTCACATAATACCTGCAAAGCTCCGAGAAAGTTTTCTCCCCTTCGCCGATTATGACACCGGTAATAAACGGATGCTCTTTTAAGAACGCCTCCACTTCATAGGAAACCTCCGGGCCTCCTACCCAGATTGGAACCTTGGGACAAAGTTTATGAAATTCCTCTGCCACTTCTAAAATAATGGAAATGTTCCAGATATAGCAGGAAAAGCAGATTACATCCGGCTTTTTCAGATAAATCTCCCTTAAAATATATTCTGTCCGGTTATTAATGGTGTATTCTGCCAGTACTATATTTTCTTTTAATTCTCTGGCATATGCCCGCAGGCTGTAAACCGCAAGATTCGAATGAATATACTTTGCATTTACTGCCGTGAGTAATATTTTCTTCATGATTTCTTCCTCTTTTATTTCTATTCTGGGAAATTCATATTGGCAACATATCGTTCCTCAAAGTCCGCCTGTTCTGCAAGATTGATTGATTCACATTTTCTTATCATTTCTTCCGTGCGGCTCCTGTTTTCTTCCGAACTTCCATAGGCGATACAGCCCTGCAGAGATGTATTTCCGACTGCTTTTGTACACTTCTCTAATTCCGCCGGAAGCAGTCCAATGCCTGCTGCTATATGCACATCCAGATATACCCCAAAGCCTCCTGCCAAATATACTTTTTTTATCTCTCCCATGGAAATGCCTGCCTGCTCTAACAGTAATTCGATTCCGCTGTGAATTGCCGCTTTGGCAAGCTGCACCTCTCTGATATCCTGCTGGGTAAAAGTAATCTGTCTTCCATCCTTCATCCGTGCCAGCGGAAACCCTTCTTCCCTGTATTTTTCCTTCATCTGACCGGATGCATCTATGATATGATTTTCATAAAGTCCTGCCACCAGCTCTAACACGCCGGTTCCACAGATTCCCGTTGCCGGTGCGTTTCCAATCGTTCCGATAATTGCCCGCTCTCCAATGACACGCACCTTGCTGATTGCTCCGGTCACACTGGCAACACCGCATGAAATATTGCCACCTTCTAACGCCGGTCCTGCCGGTGCCGAGGTGGCAATCATCTTATCCTCTAATGCCAGCACCATTTCTCCATTCGTTCCCAAATCCAAAAGCAGGGATGGCTTTTCTTCTCCATCCATTCCGCACGCCAGCATGCCAGCTGCAATATCTGCACCCACAAATGCTGAAATTCCAGGCAGTAACGTCACCGGCATATCCGAAAGACTGTCCTTTCGTTCTGCGAGACTGACCGGAGTAAACGGCGCCTTACCAAGTCCCTCACAGGAATCTCCCATATAAAGATGTTCCATAGTGGTATTTCCTGCGATATAAATATGCTCCATTACAATATCTTTCTGTTTCTTCTGTATCTCTTCTGACAGGCTAAAAATATCCTGCCGGATTAATGTCTTTAATTTTTCACCCGCTCCAGCTACAGATGCCTTAATTCTGCTTAATACATCCTGTCCAAATATACGCTGGCTGTTGCCGCAGCCTGCTGTAGCAAGCACCGCTCCCGTCTCCTTATCTACCAGCGCCGCTGCTATGGTAGTCGTTCCAATATCCACTGCAAGAAATGCTTTCCTCGTTTGTCCTTTTGCTTCCCGTGCCCTGTCTTCTGTTATATTTATTTTTTCTACTCCTGCAATCTGGGTTAATTCTTCTCTTCCTTCTTCCCAGCCAAAGGCGGAAATTATAATATCTTCTTCCGGTTTCGGATAGCGTTTACAGGAATTCACCCATGCACCGTCTATCTCTACTTTACATTTCCCACAGGTGCCGTTTCCACCACATGCCATAGGAACCTTATAATCTTTCCGAAGCAGTGCCTGTGCGATGCTTTCTCCCGGCTGCATAATAATGTCCTGATGTAGTTGTCCAATTCGAAGTTTCAGCATTGTGGTCACTGCCTCCTTTCCTTGTGGCTATTATACCCCCCGCCCTTGCTACTTAACAAGGGGAAAATACAAATACCGCCGGCAGCTGTGCTCCCAACGCAGCTGCCGGCGGTATTTTCACGCCCTTATATTTATAATATAAACCTTATTATTACATCTACTCCGCCAACCAGAAGAAGAATTCCTCCAATCAGATATACCTTTGTCTTCTGTTCATAGCCGAAATGATATCCAACATAAGCACCACCGACTACACAGACAACAGTAAGTATGATTCCAACCAGTATTAATGACAGTAGGCTTGTTCCCAGAAAGCCAAATGCTGCACCGGTCAGGAATGTATAAAATGATGTTACAGCACAAATCCGTACGAATTTATGTACGCCAAGGTTCTCTTCCCGGCGTTCATCAATCCGGTCATTCTTCCAGGCTTTAATCAAAAGCCGGATTCCCAGACACAGGAATACTGCCACTGAGATCACTTCACCTAATATAACCTGTGATTCTTTAATATCATATTTACACAGGAGGTCGGCTCCAAGATTTCCAAGATATAAAACAATTACCTGCCATACGGATACCAGTAATGTCACCAGCACAAGCTGTTTGGTACGAATCCTAGCTAACATTGCTCCCTGACATTCTACTGAAGCAAATACATCCATGGAAAGTCCGCATACAATTATTAATGTTTCTATCCAGTTCATCTTCCGTCCTCCTTTCTCTTAAAATTATTATACTTAATCCTCTGCCTTAATGGAAGCAGTTTCCCAAATAAATTTTACATTTCCTTTGACACCATCTGCTGTCCTGGTAAATGTGTTATATTCATTTCCGGCATCCAGTACTGCATCTACTTTATCCAAGAGTTCTTTCAAATCTCCGTTGTAAGCATCCGCAAGTTTCTCAATTGCCTGCTCATCAAACTGTGCCATTCCATCTGCCAGTG
>OGWY01000317.1_pt1 | contig 40226 bp, 28 predicted proteins | sample 1576121 | NCBI WGS metagenome assembly OGWY01 (sample SAMEA3541543, study PRJEB24748) | human gut metagenome | biome: human gut; feature: human-associated habitat; material: faeces | place: China | collected 2012 | reverse complement strand
GCCAAGAAAAACAACCTTAAATTTAAGGCTGACTTAAACAGTTCTTCAACAAAGGCAACAAAGGCAACAAAGGCAAGCGGTAAGGCTGCCGAGAAAGCCGAGTAATTGAGGCAAATTAATTTGATATCATTTTCAGCTTTGCTGAATCTAATATAATTATGCAAGATAAGAGGTAGATTAAATGAGTACAAAAGAGTATCCTATCGTAGATAACGCAGAAAGCTTTGAAGCTGCCCTTGCAAGAGTAAGAGAAGCTCAGAAAATTTTTGCTACCTACACACAGGAGCAGGTTGACAAGATTTTTCTTGCTGCCGCTACTGCTGCTAACCAGATGAGAATTCCGCTCGCTAAGATGGCTGTTGAAGAAACAGGCATGGGCGTTGCAGAAGATAAGGTTATCAAGAACCACTTCGCATCTGAGTATATTTACAATGCTTACAGAAATGTTAAGACTTGCGGCGTTCTTGAGGAAGACAAGGCTTACGGCATTAAGAAGATTGCTGAGCCAATCGGTGTAATCGCTGCCGTTATTCCTACAACAAACCCAACTTCAACCGCTATCTTCAAGACACTCGTTTGTCTTAAAACAAGAAACGGTATCATCATCAGCCCGCATCCCCGTGCTAAGAAGAGCACAATTGAGGCTGCCAAGGTTGTTCTTGAAGCTGCTGTTAAGGCAGGCGCTCCGGAGGGTATCATCAGCTGGATTGATATTCCTTCACTCGAACTCACAAACACACTTATGCAGGAAGCTGACTGCATCCTCGCAACAGGCGGCCCCGGCATGGTTAAGGCTGCTTATTCATCAGGTAAGCCTGCACTCGGTGTTGGCGCCGGTAACACACCTGCTATCATTGATGAAACAGCTGACATTTTACTCGCAGTTAACTCAATTATCCACTCAAAGACATTTGATAACGGTATGATCTGTGCTTCAGAGCAGTCTGTTATCGTTGAAAAGAAGATTTACAGCAAAGTTAAGAAGGAATTCAAGGCTCGTGGCTGCTACTTCCTTAACGAGGAAGAGACAGAGAAGGTTAGAAAGACTATCATCATCAACGGCGCTCTTAACGCTAAGATTGTTGGTCAGAAGCCTGTTACAATCGCAGCTCTTGCAGGTGTAACAATTCCTGAGGAAACAAAGGTTCTTATCGGTGAGGTAGAATCAGTTGACATAAGCGAAGAGTTTGCTCACGAGAAGCTTTCTCCTGTACTCGCTATGTACAAGGCTGAAGATTTTGAAGATGCTATTGCAAAGGCTGAGCATCTTATTGCTGACGGCGGTTACGGTCACACATCTTCACTTTATGTTGACGCTGTAAACGAAAGAGCAAAGATTGACGAGTTCGCATCAAGAATGAAAACTTGCCGTATCCTTGTTAACACACCTTCTTCACAGGGTGGTATCGGTGACCTTTACAACTTCAAGCTTACTCCTTCACTCACACTCGGCTGTGGTTCATGGGGCGGCAACTCTGTTTCTGAGAATGTTGGTTGCAAGCACCTTATCAATATTAAGACAGTTGCCGAGAGGAGAGAAAATATGCTTTGGTTCAGAGCACCTGAAAAGGTTTATATCAAGAGGGGCTGTATGCCTGTAGCTCTTCAGGAACTCAAGGATGTAATGGGTAAGAAGAGAGCATTCATCGTTACTGACTCATTCCTTTATAAGAATGGCTACACAAAGCCAATCACAGACAAGCTCGATGAAATGGGCATCACATATACAACATTCGCAGATGTTGAGCCTGACCCATCACTTATTTCAGCTCAGAAGGGTGCAGAGGCTATGCGTAAGTTTGAGCCTGACTGCATTATCGCACTCGGCGGCGGTTCAGCAATGGATGCCGGCAAGATTATGTGGGTTCTCTATGAGCATCCGGAAGTTGACTTCCAGGATATGGCTATGCGTTTCTGCGATATCCGTAAGAGAGTTTACACATTCCCGAAGATGGGTGAGAAGGCATACTTCATTGCTATCCCAACATCATCAGGTACAGGTTCTGAGGTTACTCCTTTCGCAGTTATCACAGACCAGAATACAGGCGTTAAGTATCCGCTTGCTGACTATCAGCTTATGCCTAAAATGGCAATCGTTGATGCTAACAACATGATGAGCGGTCCTAAGGGACTTACAGCTGCATCAGGTATCGACGCTGTTTCTCACGCACTTGAGGCTTATGCTTCAATGATGGCTACAGATTTCACAGACGGTCTTGCACTCCGTTCACTCAAGCTTATCTTCGAGTATCTCCCTGCTTGCTATGACAACGGTATGAACGAGCCTGTTGCTCGTGAGAAGGTTGCTCACGCTGCAACAATGGCAGGTATGGCATTCGCTAACGCATTCCTCGGTGTTTGTCACTCAATGGCTCATAAGCTCGGTGCTTTCCATCACGTACCGCACGGTATTGCTAACGCACTTATGCTTGAGCAGGTAATCAGATTCAACTCAGCAGAAGTTCCTGCTAAGATGGGTACATTCCCACAGTATGATCACCCGCACACACTTGCTCGTTATGCTGAAGTAGCTCGTTACCTCGGCCTCGGCGGCAAGAACGATACAGAGAGCGTTGAAAACCTTATCAAGGCTGTTAACGACCTCAAGGCAAGAGTTGGCATCAAGAACTCTATCAAGGATTATGTTCCGGACGAAGAGGACTTCCTCAACCGTCTTGACGCTATGACAGAGCAGGCATTTGATGACCAGTGCACAGGTGCAAACCCAAGATATCCGCTCTTCAAGGAAATCAAGCAGATGTACCTCAATGCTTACTATGGCAACAACAGCGAGACTGTTTAATCTATCTCGTAATGCATAATTATAAAACACCCTGCCCCCGTGGTAGGGTGTTTTGTTGTATATGAATAATACCGCAATTTTCCATTTTCCATTTTCAACTTTCAACTTTCAATTTAAATAAACTTCCTCTTGGGCGTAATGTGCTTTTAATATTACAAACTATTATGCACAATGTACAAAAGAATGTTAAAAATTTCACGAATATTTAGTTAAAAGTTTAACGAATTTTTATGCACTTCGCATAAAATATCTTGCTCTTTTTGTTTGAAAGGTAAAAAATATTTTATTTGTATTTGCTAAATGCACAAAGAAAATTAAAATTATTTTGTTATTTTTACACTGTACTAACCCCTGAAATTGTTGTATAATATAACCGAAGCAATGAAAGATTGCTTGATGAATTTTTAATATTTAAAAATATTTTAAAGCGAAAGGGGCTTTATTATGAAATTAGATACAGTTCTTGCAAAAAGAGAGAACAAGGTAGTTTATAAAGACGGTGCGCTTGCAGCCAAAGTTTTTGACGAGTGTTATCCGAAATCAGATATTCTTAACGAGGCTCTTAATCAGGCGAGAGTTGAGGAAACAGGACTCAATATTCCGAAAATTGAAGAGGTTACAAAGATTGACGGAAAATGGGCAATTATCTCCACCTTCATCGAGGGCAAAACTCTTGCGGAGCTTATGGCAGAGCATCCCGAAAAAGAGGACGAATACCTCAATCTCTTTGTTGACATTCAGGTTAAAATCCTCAGCCAAAAAGCACCGTTGCTTAACAAACTCAAGGATAAGATGAAACGCAAAATCAGCGAAACCGACCTTGACGCAACAACAAGATATGAGCTTGAAACCCGTCTTAACGGTATGCCGAACCACACAAAGGTTTGTCACGGCGATTTCAACCCGAGTAATATTATTATTGACGAGTCGGGTACACCGTATGTTATTGACTGGTCACACGCAACACAGGGTAACGGTTCAGCCGATGCCGCAAGAACTTACCTCTTGTTCCGTTTGAATCATCAGGAAGAGCTTGCAGAAAAGTATATGAAGCTTTACTGCACAAAGACCGACACAGCCCGTCAATATGTTGACCGCTGGCTTCCGATTGTAGCCGCATCACAGTCTGTTAAGGGCAAACCCGAAGAGAGAGAGTTCCTTCTCAAATGGGCAAGTGTTTGCGAATATCAGTAATGCCGTATAAATGTATTTTTTGATTCATATTTTACTCAGTAAATTTCATTTTGAAATTTTCTCTCCTCTGTTTTTTCATAATTGTATTACAGAAACCGAATAAAAGCAGCTCCCGCTCCAAATGCTTGGTGCGGGAGTTGCTTTTTTAATGCGAAATTTATGTTGACGGTACGCTGTAAATATTACAAAAGGTTACAAATTTTGTAATAATTCGCTTTAATTTGGTGCTTGAAATGAAGATTTTGTGAGTGAAACTGCATCAAATTTTCTGAATTAGCAAAAAATACGGGCTTTGGGGTTGATTTTTTAAAAGAGTGATGTTATAATGGTTACAATGTTGTTATCAAGGTGTAACCTGATTTGTAATTTACTGTCAGATTTGGTAACAATTTTTCGGTCAAATCTTCCGTACAGATTAAAACGGACTGTACTTTGAGTCGGTCGTTATTTTTCTGTAAGAGCTTTGACTCTCTGATAAAAATGGAGGTAATTAACGATGCAGAGAATAAAAAAGATTACTGCAATCATTCTGAGTGTTCTCACACTTTCAAGTGTATGCGTATTCGGTTCTTCATTTTCTGCCGGTGCAAAAGGCACGGGTGCAGGTCTTGCAGAATGGGCACTCAATGCCTATAACAGCGGATGGTCATATGTTTACGGCGGTTCAACCCCCGGAGCGGTTGACTGTTCAGGTCTTATCTATTCATATGCCGGCGGCGAAAGATGCGGTAATCCACAGCTTGAAACAGCTACCGAAACAGGTTCGGTAAGTGCAGGCATTCCTAATGTTCACGGTCTTGGACTTTGGCGTCCCGGTCATGTCGGTGTTTATGTCGGCAACGGTATGGAGGTTGACGCAAGAGGCGATGAATACGGTGTTTGCTATGAGGCAATCGGCGGTTATAACAATTGGACATACTGGTTCAAGCTTGCCGCAGTTTCATATGTAACAAACGGTTGGGAAAGCTTTAACGGCAGCTACTACTACTACGAAAACGGCGAGTACATTGTAAATACTTCAAGAACAATTGACGGTACTACATATTACTTTGACTCACAGGGCAGATCGAGCAAGACTCCTTCAAACACTTCTTCAAGCAGTTCATCGGGTTCAAGCTCATCAGGTTCTTCAAGTTCATCAGGCAGCTCATCATCTTCAAACAACACACCGAGTGTTTACAAGAACGGTTCATCGGGTGCTGAGGTAAAGAAGATTCAGCAAAGACTTGCTGACCTCGGCTATTATGACGGTGCAGTTGACGGTTACTTCGGTGACGCAACAGAAGAGGCTTATAAGGCATTCCAGAAAGCCGCAGGTCTTACAGTTGACGGTATTGCAGGCGATTCGAGAAATACACTTTATTCGGAGAATGCTCCCGAAGCTCCAAAAGCCGATACAACACCAAAGACTGAGGACAAGCCCGAAGAAGAAACAACTGCTCCCACAGAGGCGACAACAGAGCCTGTAACAGAGGCAGTTCAGTATCAGAACGGTGACGAAAACGATAAAGTAACTGCAATTCAGCAGCAGCTTATAAAACTCGGCTACTTTGCAATGGATGCAACAGGCTACTACGGTGAATATACAGCGCAGGCAGTTGCAAATTTCCAGAATCAGAATTCACTCGATTCAACAGGTATTGTTGATGAGAAAACATACAACGCACTGTTCAGTGACAACGCAGTTGCAAACCCCAAAACAGAGGTTGTAAGCGGTGAGGTTTCTCCGGCGGTTTCAGCTGCTCCGATTGAGATGCCTTCTTCAACAGGTGCGTCGCAGTTCATTCTTTCAAACGAAAAGAATCAGAACTACTCGGACACAGCATCAAGCGTTGCCGTTCAGTCCGTAAAGTCTGCCGACAAGGCTCTTGCAAAGTCAAATGCCGCAAGCACACCGACTCTTGTTGCCGCAGTTCAGAGATCCGCAAATGTAGGTCTTTGGTTTGTGCTTGTTGCAGTTATCCTCGGCGCAATTGCTTTTGTATTCTTCCTTCGTGACAGAAAGCTTTCAAGATATTCAAGATATGTCGCAAGAAAGAAAAAAAGAGCCACCAAAGCCGAACTTGACGCAAGATGGTAATTGATATATAATCTGATTATTAAACAGTCGATTGCAAAGCAGTCGGCTGTTTTTTGTTAATTGAAAATGGAAAATTGAAAATGGAAAATTGTGGTCGGCGGTGTGCCACCACAATCTATTCGAGAAGATACTCGGATAAAGGAATTGCATCAGATGCCCGAATACGGCATTGATGCAATTTTTACTTTATATTGCTTTATATTTCAGACGGGAGGATATTATCCGCCTCTACGACACGAACGGGGAACGGCGACATACCGTACGAATAAAAATGTGGACATTTATTGCACATTCGTGTTAAAATACAAGATGAAAAAGTGTGCGGAAAGAAAGTGGTGACTGTTAATGAAAAAATCCGAAAAACCAATCGACAAAATAAAAGTCAAAAAGTCGATTTTCAAAAGGCTTTTCTTTCACATACTTGTGCTGTTTATTTTGGCGGTGATTGTTTCGGGTACGCTCAATTGTATTGAAAACATTCAGCGCACAAGGCGGTTTACACGACAGCTGACCGAAAGTGCGTCAAAGGTTGCAACAGAAACTTTTGAACGCTGCGATATAAACGCATTGCTTGATAATCCCGATTCCGAAGAATATCGAAAAGCCGTTAAGACCTTGAGGTGGATTTGTCAGACGAACCACCTTGAATATATGTACATTTACATTCCGAATTTTGACGAAAACAAGGTTACATATGTTATGACTGTTGCCGATGATGACAGCGAAAAAGAGAATGTTTTAAATGCGAGAAGTGCAAGTGCAGAGGTTGACCACAGCTTGTGGGACGCTGAAAAAGAGGCGTGGGAAAATCCTAACCTTGTCACGGCTTACGAATATCAGAACGACAGCTTCGGCAGTTTTTACACGGCATTTTCAGCGATTCAAGGCAAGGACGGCAAGCCTGTTGCATTAATCGGTGCGGACTATTCGCTGACGCAGATTTATACGGAAATCATTTTCTATACTGCAATGCGAGTTCTTGCGTTGTTTGTTGTGCTGGCAATTGTATTCTTACTTGTAATGCGGTTTGTCAGAAAAAAGATGTATAATCCGATACTTTTGATTTTTGAAAAAATTCGAGGATACTTTTCCGACAAGGCTGACGGCACAAATACAAAGAAAGCGTTTGTGCCGATAAAACTCGGCTCTGACGATGAAATTCAGCTTTTGGCTGATTATTTCAACGATATGGCTCATGATGTAGAAACTTATGTTGAAAAAAATTCCGCCCTTGCGAGTGAAAAGGCTAAGAATGAAACCGAGCTTGAGGTTGCAAGGCGGATTCAGTACGGAATAATTGCGAGAGAAAAGAATGTTGTCTTTGCCGATTGTTTTGATGTTTCGGCAAGAATGGAGTCTGCAAGACAGGTAGGCGGCGATTTTTACGATTGCTTTGCATTGCCTGACGGCAGAATATGTGCCGTAGTCGGCGATGTGTCGGGCAAGGGCGTTGCGGCGGCAATGTTTATGGCTTTTGCAAAAACTCTTATCCACGAAAAAATGACCGAAAATGCAGAACCCGACAGGGCATTTGAAGAAATCAACAGGGAACTCTGTTCGTCAAATCCCGAGGGAATGTTTGTAACTGCATTTGCCGTGATTTTTGACAAAAACAGCGACAGCTTTTTGTACATAAATGCAGGTCATAACAAGCCTGTTGCGGTGAGCAACGGCAAGGCTGAATTTTTAGAATGTAAGCCGTGTATAATGCTCGGTGTGTTTGATGATGCAAGATATGTTGTGAACAGCGCTGAATTTGGAAACGGCGATATAATCTGTCTTTACACCGATGGTGTGAATGAGGCAACAAATGCGGATAATGAATTTTTCGGCAACGAAAGACTTGTGTCTGCCTGTCAAAATGCCGAACAGACTGCAAAAGGTGTGTGTGACGGAGTTTATGACGCTTTGACTGACTTTACCGAAAATGCGGAGCAATTTGACGATATAACAATTGTTGCAATAAAAAACAGCAAAAACAGAGATTGAAGGGTTATGAATGTTTAAATCGGAAAACAATCAGATTACAATAGAACAGGTGAGAAAGCTTGACGAGGAATATACTCTTGTCGATATCCGAGATGAAATTTCGTTTGAATACGGTCACATTGACGGTGCAAAGAATATTCCGCTTGCAAAAATCAAAGAGGACAATTCACTTTTGCCAAAAGACAAGCTTGTTGTCCTCTGTTGCAAAAGCGGTCAGATAAGTGACGAGCTTGCAGAAAATCTGCGTGATGACGGATTCAATGCTGTGAATCTTGAGGGCGGTTATTACAGTTGGTTGAGAAGTCAATTCGAGAATGAGGACTACGCAACCGATGTTGAAAAAAGCATTCGCAAAAAGTTCAGCAAGACGATTTGGAGCAGATTTACTGCGGCGATAATCGAGTACAAGCTTGTTGAGCCGAACGATAAAATTGCCGTCTGCATTTCGGGCGGCAAGGATTCAATGCTGATGGCAAAGCTTTTTCAGGAGTTGAAAAGGCACAACAAATTTCCGTTTGAGCTTGTTTTTCTTGTAATGGACCCGGGCTACAGCGTTGAAAATCGTGATGTAATCGAGAGCAATGCCCGTAGGCTGAACATTCCGATAACTGTTTTTGAAACAGATATTTTTAATTCTGTTTATAATGTTGACAAATATCCCTGCTACCTTTGCGCAAGAATGAGGAGAGGTTATCTCTACAAAAAGGCAAAGCAGCTCGGCTGTAACAAAATCGCACTCGGTCATCACTATGACGATGTTATAGAAACTATCCTTATGGGTATGCTCTACGGCGGTCAGGTTCAGACGATGATGCCGAAGCTCCACAGCACAAACTATGAGGGAATGGAACTTATCCGCCCTCTCTACCTCGTTCGTGAGGCTGAAATCAAGCATTGGCGAGATTACAACAAGCTGAATTTCATTCAATGTGCGTGCCGTTTTACGGACACCTGCACAACCTGTTCCCCGAACAGCAACACAGGCTCAAAACGACAGGAAATAAAACAGCTTATAGCAAATCTGAAGGAAATCAATCCCCAGATTGAAAGCAACATTTTCCACAGCGTTGAAAATGTCAACCTCGATACGATTATTTCATATAAACAAGGTGATAACAAAGTTTCGTTTCTGGACAGATATGATGATATGGGGAAGGATAACTAATTGAAAATTAAAAATTGAAAATGAAAAATTACGGCGAGCCGCCGTTCCCAATTCGAGAAAATAGTATAATATAGAAATCGCATCAGATGCCCGAAAAAGCTCTGATGCGATTTTTGTTTGTATGAAAGTTGTTGTTTAAATGTAGGGGCGTTCATTGGACGCCCGCAGATAATGGTAGAAAATATATATTAAAACGAATTTGATAAATCCCACAAAGCGATTGTAATACTGTAGCGGCGAACAGTGTTCGCCAATCGAAACGATTGTAAAATCGGTTCGACTTAATACAAATCGTTTGTTATATGAAATTTATATTTGCTATTTACCAAAAAAATTGGTTTTGCTTGATTTGTGTTTGCACACAAATCAATTGGCGATCACTGATCGCCGCTACTACTGATTTTTTTCTTCTTTTATTATGACTGCAATATTTTCAACAATTTCTGCAATTCGCAATTGTTGTGTGTCAGGAATTTGTTTTAACGCTTCTTCAATTCGCATTTTTGCCTGATTATTAGTTGGCGATGAGTCGATTTTGGAATCAAAACAAATAAGTTCATTGATTGTTATACCGAGCGCACAGGATATTTTATACAGTGTGTCTATTGTGGGACACTTTTCACCTCGTTCAAGTCTGCCGAGATATGCAGGATACAGACCTGCCGACATAGCAAGATTTTCTTGGCTGATATCAATTTTTAAACGATATTTCCGAATGTTTTGTCCTATCTTTTTGTTAAGTTCGGTGCGTTCCATATGCTTCGTCCTGCTCTTTAGGGTACTTTTTAATTATACTAATACACATTTATTTTGCGCACAATGTAATAAAAAGCATAAAATATGCACTATAGTGTTGACAATGCCTATACTATAGTATATAATCTTATTGTAATCGTTAATTGAACATTGTTGAAAAACAAATTAAAACAACAAATAATATATTATGAATTGAGGAGAGAATTATGTATTGTCAAAAGTGTGGAAAACAAATTGATGATGGAAGTGCGTTTTGCCAATATTGCGGAGTGCATACAGGAAATTTTGTGTCAAACAATTCAGTTAATGAAAAAGTGTATCAAAACTACAATGTTCAGCATACTGAAAGAAAGACCGAACATATAAAAAGTAAAGAAGAATTTATGGCTGATTATCGAGCAAAGCATCCTGAAATAATAGTATATTTTGTGCTGTTTGCAATTTGTATCATTGCCGGAGCTATTGTATTTATTATGAATTTTTTGGAATTTTCAAATCATCACAGAGAAGAAAATTTAAATGGTATGTTAATTTCTGTCTTTTTTTATGTGGGTGCTTTTGCTTTTCTTTATGCAAAAAACAGAAGTGAAAAATTGGCGCAGACAGCATATAATACATATTTGAATGATGTAAATTCGCAGTTAGATAATATTGACCGTAAAGAGCCTATTTACGACTATAATAAATGGGAATGTCCCAGATGTGGACAATTGAACGCAGATAGTGTTAAATATTGTTTGAATTGCAGTTCGCCCAAAGTGATAACTTTTAGTAAACCGCAAGGAGATGAATGGCAGTGTCCTAACTGTGGTAAAATTCATAAAAACTATGTTGGCTCTTGCGGATGTGGGCAAACAAAACCTAATCAGTAAAATTTCAATGTTTTAATTTGTTGTAAAGGATGTGTAAATATGAAAAAAGCAATTATTTGTTGTATGCTTGTTTTTATTCTTTCGGGATGTTCACCGTTGTTGAATAAAAATAACATTTCTTCTAATAATTCGTCGGTAGAAACTGTATCTCAAACGGAAAAGCAAACAGAAGTTGTAAATGACAGTTTTGCTCTTAAAGCTCCAATATTAAAAGATGTCAATGCCCTGGATATAGATACATTTGAAATTGAATGGAGCAAGGTTGAGGAAGCAGCCGGATATGTTGTGTTTTGTAAAGAAAACACAGGTGAGCTAAAAGAATTGGCAGAAACCGATGCGAACTCTCTTACATATACACACGAAAATTTAACAAACGGAACAACATATACATATGCAGTTAAGGCTTTCAAAAACGATAACGGCAATAAGGAATTTAGCAAAGAGTCAAATTTGTCAGATAAACTATGTGACAATAATATTATTGATTTTTATCAGCCTTATAGAAGTGAAAAGTATGTTGAGTACAGAGGTTCGGATACATTTGTTATGTCAGGCGAACATCGAAATAATAGTTTTACATTAATAAATGATTTGAATTCAGTTGACTTATATGCAGATTATAATCTTGAAGGAAAATATTCCGAAATTCAATTTACTTACGGTTTTGTAGATGGTGTTAGAGGTGATAATGATTGCAAGGTGATTTTAAAGGTATTGGCAGACGATAAGTTAATAGCGACTTATGATGTTGACAGTTCACAATTAGCTCAAACGGTTAAGCTGGATATTGCAAACGCCAAAAAGCTCGAACTGTATGTTGAAAAGAAAGAAAATTGGTGGGGAGAATTTGGTTTTGCAGATGTGCATTTGTTTAAGTGATAATGACTGTACATATATAAACCTAATTTTACGCATTAAGAAATACGATAATATAGTTAGATAAAGAAATTGCATCAGATACCAGTAAGGTTCTGATGCAATTTCGTTTTTTTATATGAAAGTAGTTGTTAATTTGTAGGGGCGTCCGATGAACGCTTCTAGCTTCTTCTGTTTAAAACCATACACCGTGTCGGGTGTTGCATTTGGATGTAAAAAATAGCCCGAAAAGAATTATTGTTCTTTTCGGGAAATAAAACCTGTAAAAATATAAAAAAGTCAGTAAAATCCGAAAAAAATCCGAAAATTCTCTTGACTTATTGATTATTTCAATATAGAATAATAAAATGTACCATAATGGGGATATGTACCGAAGAGGTCGGGAAAATCCGCAAAAAACTTTATCCGACAAGGGGATATTATCACAAAAATCCTTTTGTGTCAAGAGCTTTTTATGAGCAGATTTTCAGTACCGCTTGCCCCGTTTCATAGATTTTTTAAGGAGTGATACGCCTATGGTTAATGTCAAACCCGTAAAGCTTGGCAACACCGAAAGAATGAGTTTTGGTAAAATCGATGAAGTAATTGATATGCCTAATCTTATCGACATTCAGAAAGCGTCATACAAATGGTTGCTTGACGAAGGTCTTAAAGAAGTATTTAAAGATGTTTCGGGCATTACCGATTATCAGGACAACCTTGTTCTCGATTTTATCGACTACACACTTGATGTTGATCACCCGAACTACAGCGTAATTGAGTGTAAGGTTCGTGATGCAACATATTCAGCCGCTCTCAGAGTAACCGCAAGACTTTTGAACAAGTCAACGGGTGAAATCAAAGAGAGCAATGTATTTATGGGCGATTTCCCGCTGATGACCGCAAGCGGCACATTCGTTATCAACGGTGCTGAGCGTGTTATCGTTTCACAGCTTGTAAGAAGCCCGGGCGTTTACTATAAAATGGATCACGATAAAACCGGTAAGGAACTGTATTCAACAACAGTTATCCCGAATCGTGGTGCATGGCTTGAGTATGAAACCGATGTAAACGATGTTTTTTATGTTCGTATTGATAAGAACCGTAAGCTTCCCGTTACATCATTCATCAGAGCACTCGGTCTTGGCACGGATGCCGAAATTCTCGACTATTTCGGTGACGATGAAAGAATGAAAGCTACTATCGAAAAGGATGCCGCTTCAAATGTTGAAGAAGGTCTTATCGAGGTTTACAAAAAGCTCCGTCCGTCTGAGCCTCCGACAGTTGACAGTGCGCAGACACACATAAACAACCTGTTCTTTGACCCCGGTCGTTATGATATGTCAAGAGTAGGCAGATATAAATACAACAAAAAGCTCGGTATTGCAAACCGTCTTGAAGGTCAGGTTCTTGCAGAGCCGATTGCCAACCCACGCACAGGCGAGGTTATGGCTCTTCGTGATGAAAAAATCACAAAGGAAAAGGCTTTTGAAATCGAAAACGCAGGTGTTAAGATTGCCTATGTAAAGGCTGCCGATGAAACAATCGTTAAGGTTATTTCAAACGGTATGGTTGACATCGCCTGCTATGTTGATTTTGATGCAGAAGCAGAGTGCGATATCAAGGAGAATGTTCGTTTTGATGTTCTTTGCGAAATCCTTGATTCCTGTGAGAATGAGGATGACCTCAAGGAAATGCTCAAAAGCCGTGCAGATGAGCTTGTTCCTAACCACATCACGGTTGACGATATCTTTGCAACAATCAACTACCTTAACTGTGTTGCTCACGGTGTCGGTAATACAGACGATATTGACCACCTCGGCAACAGAAGAATCCGCTGTGTAGGCGAACTTCTTCAGAACCAGTTCAGAATCGGTTTCTCCCGTCTTGAAAGAGTAGTAAGAGAAAGAATGACAACCCAGTCACAGGATATGGAGTCGCTTTCGCCTAACTCACTCATCAATATCCGTCCCGTAACAGCGGCAATCAAAGAATTCTTCGGTTCTTCACCGCTTTCACAGTTCATGGATCAGGGTAACCCACTTGCAGAGCTTACCCACAAGCGTCGTCTTTCAGCCCTCGGTCCGGGCGGTCTTTCAAGAGATCGTGCAGGATTTGAGGTTCGTGACGTACACTACACACACTATGGCCGAATGTGTCCTATTGAAACTCCTGAAGGTCCTAACATCGGTCTTATCTCATATCTTGCTTCATTTGCCCGTATCAACAAGTACGGCTTTATCGAAGCTCCTTATCGTAAAATTGACAAGGAAACAGGCGTTGTAACCGACGAGGTTGTTTATATGACAGCCGATGTTGAGGATAACTACGCTGTTGCACAGGCTAACGAACCGCTTGATGAAAACGGCAGATTTGTTCATTCAAGAGTCGTAGGTCGTTACCGTGACGAGTTCGTAGAGTATTCTCCCGAAAGATTCGACTTTATGGATGTATCTCCTAAGATGGTTGTATCTGTTGCTACGGCTATGATTCCGTTCCTTGAAAACGATGATGCAAACCGTGCTCTCATGGGTGCGAACATGCAGCGTCAGGCAGTTCCGCTTCTCCGCAGTGAAGCTCCTATCGTTGGTACAGGTATGGAGTACAAGGCAGGTACAGACTCAGGCGTTTGTATCCTCGCTGAGGAAGACGGTATCGTTATGAGCGTTGACGCCCGTAACATTCGTGTACAATATGACTCGGGCAGAGTTCAGGACTTTGAGGTTATCAAGTTCCTCCGCTCTAACCAGGGTACATGTATCAACCAGCGTCCTATCGTGTCAAGAGGACAGCGAGTTAAGAAGGGTGAAGTTCTCGCAGACGGTCCCGCTACCGAAAACGGTGAAGTTGCTCTTGGTAAGAACGCTCTCATCGGCTTTATGACATGGGAAGGTTACAACTACGAGGATGCTGTTCTTATCAACGAAAAAATCGTTCGTGATGATGTTTATACATCAATTCACATTGAAGAATATGACACAGAGGCAAGAGATACAAAGCTCGGACCCGAAGAGATTACAAGAGATATCCCGAATGTAGGTGAAGATGTTCTCAAGTATCTTGACGAGGACGGTATCATTCAGATCGGTTCTGAGGTTAAAGCAGGCGATATCCTTGTCGGTAAAGTAACTCCAAAGGGTGAAACAGAGCTTACAGCCGAGGAAAGACTCCTTCGTGCAATCTTCGGTGAAAAGGCAAGAGAAGTCAGAGATACATCTCTCCGTGTGCCTCACGGTGAATGCGGTACTGTTGTTGATGTTAAGGTGTTTACCCGTGCAGACAGCAGAAACGAACTCCAGCCCGGTGTAAACAAGGTTGTAAGAGTTTACCTTGCACTCAAGAGAAAAATCAGCGTAGGCGATAAGATGGCAGGTCGTCACGGTAACAAGGGTGTTATTTCAAGAATTCTCCCAATGGAAGATATGCCGTTCCTTCCTGACGGTACTCCGCTTGATATCGTACTTAACCCGTTGGGCGTACCTTCTCGTATGAACATCGGTCAGGTTCTTGAGGTTCACCTCGGTTATGCCGCAAAGGCACTTGGCTGGAAGATTATGACACCTGTATTTGACGGTGCTCATGAGCAGGACATTTTCCAGTGTCTTAAAGACGCAGGTTACAGCGAGGACGGTAAGACATGGCTTGTTGACGGTCGTACAGGCGAGCGTTTCGATAACCCTGTAACAGTAGGTTATATGTACTACCTCAAGCTCCATCACCTCGTTGATGAAAAAATCCACGCAAGAAGCACAGGTCCTTACTCTCTCGTTACACAGCAGCCACTCGGCGGTAAAGCCCAGTTCGGCGGTCAGCGTTTCGGTGAGATGGAAGTTTGGGCACTTGAGGCTTACGGCGCTGCTTATACACTTCAGGAAATTCTTACAGTTAAGTCGGACGATGTTGTCGGCCGTGTTAAGACCTACGAGGCTATCGTTAAAGGTCAGAATATTCCTGCTCCGGGTATTCCTGAGTCATTCAGAGTTCTTATTAAGGAACTCCAGTCACTTTCACTTGATGTTCGTGTTCTTAACTCTGACGGTGAGGAAATTGACATTAAGCAGAAGTTTGATGAGGACGAGGATATTGTTGATGCAACAAATCCGGAATTTGAAGAAGACCATGTAATGACATCAATGGACGGCTACACTCTTGACGAGGGCGGCGAAGAAGGCAATATGTTTGACGATTCACTTGCCGATGTTGAAGAGGACAGCTACACATCGGATGATTTCAGCGATGACTTTGGCAGTGACGATATGTAAGGAGGAAATGCAATGATAGATAATAATGTTTTTGACTCAATTAAAATCGGACTTGCTTCTCCTGAGCAGATGAGAGAATGGTCTTACGGCGAAGTTAAAAAGCCCGAGACAATTAACTATCGTACTCTCAAGCCTGAAAGAGACGGCTTGTTCTGCGAACGCATTTTCGGACCGACAAAGGACTGGGAATGTCACTGCGGTAAATACAAGAGAATCCGTTTTAAGGGTAAAATCTGTGACCGTTGCGGTGTTGAAGTAACCCGTTCAAAGGTCAGAAGAGAGCGTATGGGACACATTGAGCTTGCCGCTCCCGTGTCGCACATTTGGTATTTCAAGGGAATTCCTTCAAGAATTGCCCTTATGCTTGATATTTCTCCCAAGCTTTTGGAGAATGTACTCTATTTCTCACAGTACATCGTAACAGATCCCGGCGACTGCCGTGATCTTGCAAAGTATCAGTGTCTTACCGAGGGTGAGTACAATGATATGCGTGAGAAGTATGAGAATGACTTTGAAGCAGGTATGGGTGCCGAGGCAATCAAAAAGCTCCTTGCCGAGATTGACCTTGATGCTCTTTCCGCTTCACTTAAAGAAGAACTCGAAACTGCATCGGGTCAGAAGAGAGTTAGACTCCTTAAAAGACTTGATGTTGTTGAAAGCTTCAGAATGTCGGGCAACCGTCCCGAGTGGATGATTCTCGATGTTGTTCCGGTAATTCCGCCGGATATCCGTCCTATGGTTCAGCTTGACGGCGGTCGTTTTGCAACAAGTGACCTTAACGACCTCTATCGCCGAGTTATCAACCGTAACAACAGACTTAAAAAGCTCCTTGAGCTTAACGCACCTGAAATCATCATCCGCAACGAGAAGAGAATGCTTCAGGAATCCGTTGACGCACTCATCGACAACGGCAGACGAGGCAGACCCGTTACAGGACCTAACAACCGTGCCCTCAAGTCACTTTCGGATATGCTTAAAGGTAAGCAGGGCCGTTTCCGTCAGAACCTTCTCGGTAAGCGTGTTGACTACTCAGGCCGTTCGGTTATCGTTGTAGGGCCTGAACTCAAAATGTATCAGTGCGGTCTTCCTAAGGAAATGGCACTTGAACTCTTCAAGCCGTTCGTTATGAAACGCCTTGTTGAAACTAAAGCAGAGCAGAATATCAAATCAGCAAGAAAAGCTGTTGAGCGTGCAAAGGACAATGTTTGGGACGCACTTGAAGTTGTAATCAAGGGTCACCCTGTTCTCCTCAACCGTGCGCCTACACTTCACCGTCTTGGTATTCAGGCATTTGAGCCTGTTCTTGTTGAAGGTCGTGCTCTTAAACTTCATCCGCTCGCTTGTACAGCATACAACGCTGACTTTGACGGTGACCAGATGGCTGTCCATGTACCTCTTTCGGCTGAGGCACAGGCAGAAGCAAGATTCCTTATGCTCGCAGCAGGCAACCTCCTCAAACCGTCTGACGGTCAGCCTGTTACAGTTCCTACACAGGATATGATCCTCGGTTCTTACTACCTTACACTTGATAAGGACGGTGAGAGAGGCGAAGGAAAGGTATTCCGTGATGTTGATGAGGTTATGATGGCTTATCAGACAGGCGTCATTGAGCTTCACTCAAAAATCAAGGTTCGCCGTGAGCTTGAAATTGACGGAAAAATCGAATCCGGTATTGTAGACACAACAATCGGTAAGATTATCTTTAACAATCCTATTCCTCAGGATCTCGGCTTTATCGACAGAAGTATCCCCGAAAACAGATTCAAGTTTGAGGTTGACTTCCTCGTTGGTAAATCGGGTCTTAAGAAGATTATTGATAAATGTATCAAAATTCACGGTCCGGTAAGAACAAGCGTTGTTCTTGACCACATTAAGGCACAGGGCTATAAGTATTCTACAAAGGGTGCTATTACCGTTGCCGTTTGTGACGCAGTTATTCCTCCTCAGAAGAAGGCGATTATTGCCGAGGCAGAGAAGGAAGTTGATGTTATCCGTGATGAGTTTATGATGGGTCTTCGTTCAAACGAGGAGCGTTACGAAGAAGTTCTTCGTATCTGGGAAAAGGCTACTAACGATGTAACCGATGCCCTCCAGAAAAACCTTGACCGCTACAACCCAATCTTCATGATGGCTGACTCAGGTGCCCGTGGTAGTATGAGCCAGATCAGACAGCTTGCAGGTATGCGTGGTCTTATCGCCAATACATCAGGTAAAACAATCGAAATTCCTATCAGAGCTAACTACCGTGAAGGTCTTAACATCTTGGAGTACTTTATTTCATCTCGTGGTGCTCGTAAAGGTCTTGCCGATACAGCTCTTCGTACAGCCGACTCAGGTTACCTTACCCGCCGTCTTGTTGATGTATCACAGGAAGTTATTATCCGTGAAGAGGACTGCGGTACTACAGAAGGTCTTGAAATCTTTGACATCAAAGCAGGCGAATCAAATGTTATCGAAGGACTCCACGAGCGTCTTATCGGAAGATATCTCCTTGATGACTTCTGCGATTCTAACGGTAATGTTCTTGTTTCAAAGGATGTTATGATGGGCGACAAAGAGGCTGACATCATCGTTAATTCGGGTGTTGACCACATCAAGATTCGTTCGGTACTTGAATGTCGTGCAAAACACGGCGCTTGCCGTAAGTGCTACGGTTCTAACCTTGCCAACCGTCAGCCTGTTACTGTCGGTGAGGCTGTCGGTATTATTGCCGCTCAGTCAATCGGTGAACCCGGTACACAGCTTACAATGAGAACATTCCATACCGGCGGTGTTGCATCTGCCGAAGATATCACACAGGGTCTTCCGAGAGTTGAAGAGCTTTTCGAGGCTCGTAAACCAAAGAGCCTTGCAATCATCAGTGAAATCGACGGTGATGTTCGTTTTGAAGAAATCAAAAACGCAAAGCACGCTGTTATCTTTAACAAGGAAACAGGCGAAGAAAGAGCTTACCTCATTCCTTTCGGTTTCCGTGTAAAGGTATTTGACGGCGACCACATCAAAAAGGGTGACAAGATTACCGACGGTGCTGTTAATCCGCACGATATACTCGATATTCTCGGACCTGAGGCAGTCATGAACTACCTTATTTCGGAAGTACAGAGTACCTACCGTTTACAGGGTGTTGAAATCAACGATAAGCACATTGAGGTTATCGTTCGTCAGATGATGCGTAAGGTTAAGGTTGAGGATGCAGGCGACACAGGCTTTATGTCAGGTCAGACCTACGATAAGAACGAAGTTCTTTACGAGAATGAGCAGATTAAAAAGCGTATTGCCAACGGTGAAGAAGGTCTTCGTGAGGCAACATTCACTCAGCTCCTCCTCGGTATCACAAAGGCCGCTCTTGCAACAGACAGCTTCCTTTCAGCCGCATCATTCCAGGAAACAACAAGAGTTCTTACAGATGCCGCTATCAAGGGTAAGGTTGATCCGCTCGTCGGTCTTAAAGAGAATGTTATCCTCGGTAAGATTATCCCTGCAGGTACAGGTATGCAGAGATATGCAGATGTTCAGCTTGAGAGTAATTCTGAGGCAGAAATCGTTGAGAATGACGAAACAGATGATGTTATCGTTGCTCTTGAAGACGATGAAATTATGGACTTCTGATTTAACTGAAAACAGATAATGCATAAAAAAACCACGGTATGTGCCAAATGGTGCATACCGTGTATTTTTTTCGTTCGTGAAGATGGTTTGTAAAATGCAAAACATTGTTACACGACCGTTTTCATTTATATGAAAGTTGTTTACAAATTTGTGCTAACAATCACAATGCTACGCTCGGGCAAAATATGTTTTTAATATTACAAACTGTCTGCACGAATGGGGAACGGCGGCTCGCCGTTCCCCGACTTTAATTTTTAATTTGTAACTATTTTCTGCCGAGAATGTAATCTGTGGAAACTTTGTACAAATCAGCCAGTTTAATTAAATGCTCAACAGGAATTGACTGAAATCCTCTTTCGTAGCGTGAATAGACCGTCTGCTGAATTCCTAAATATTCGGCAACTTCACTTTGTTTCATATCATGATCTTCTCGCAAATCACGCAGTCTTTTAAAATACATATTATCACCTTGTATAGTATCTATCGGTACTATTGACTTTATCATAAATGGGTGATACAATGATTTTATAGTACTTAAAAGTACTAAAGCATTTAACTTAAAAGCACGCCGCAGTTTCAAGTGAGAAAAACTGCGGCGTGCTTGAATTTTAGGTTATAAAATTCTCAAAATGTACATTAAATAACCCTCCGAAATCATCGGAAGGGTAAATCTTTTATGATTTTATCTGTTTAAGCCCGATTTTCTTTTGTCAAGATAATCCTGAAGAATTATTGTGGCGGCAACCTCGTCAACGACATTTTTACGCTTTTTTCCTCTTGTATTTGTGGTGTTGAGAAAATTGTGAGCCGTAATTGTTGTTCCGCGCTCATCCTGCATAACGCACTCAATACCCGTTTCATTGCTCAGATTTTCGGCAAACGCTCTGGCATTCTGTGCGCTTTCGCCCTCACTGCCGTCCATATTTTTCGGAAGTCCCACAACAATAAGCTCGGCTTTTGTTTCTTTGGCTGTATTTGACACCTTTTCAAGCAACTGTTTCGGTGACTTTTCAAAAATAACCGTATATGGCGACGCTAAAAACTCGGTTTTGTCGCATACGGCAATGCCTGTGCGTGCTTTTCCGAGGTCAACTGACATTATAATCATTTTGTTTGTCCTTTCACTTTGGTTTACTCCATTATAATGCAAAAACGGAATTTTAACAACGGCTTTTTTTAATGTTGAACAATCTTTTGCGTAATTACTTTATTAAGTTTTTTCAAAGCTTTGTTTCTACAAAAGAATATAAAAATTCTCATTCACAAAAAGACAAAACTGTTACCCATAATATCCTATAATAAAAATATAAAAAGAAGTAAATCATTAAAGGGATGTTGATTTTTATGGAAGCAAAAACTACTTTGGCTCGCAGACAGGACGCTGTTCAGGGCGATTTTATGCGGAAAATACTCACAAACGCAGGTTGTCTGCTCTGCGGAATTTTGGTATCACGGGGAGCGGTTCTCGGAAGCCTTGCACCGTTCGGGGCGTCATTTGCGGCGGCAGTTCCGAGAAAGTATCTTTTGTCATCGCTCTTAGGCACGGCATTCGGCTATGTCTTGCTCAAACCCTCGGACAGCTTTCGATACCTTGCCGTTGTGGCGGCAATAGGCGGTTTGCGGTGGCTGCTCGGCGATCTTGACAAGGTTACCAAAAGCAAGGTTTTTGCTCCGCTTGTGGCATTTGTTCCGATTTTTGCAACGGGTGTTTCGTTGCTTTTCGTAAGCACAAGCACTCTGACAACCTTTGCCGATTGCGTAACCGAGGCGGTAATTGCAGGTGCGGCGGCATATTTTATCAGCACGGCACTGCACCTTGCAGGCGACAACAGAAGTTTTGAAGTTTTTTCGCAACAGGAAACTGCAAGCGTGGTTATGTCGGGGTGTATCCTGATTCTGGCTTTCGGCAGTATTGCGTGGCAGAATATCTCGTTCGGCAGAATTATTGCAATGCTCGTCATTTTGCTCTGTTCACGCTACGGCTCGGTTACAGGTGGTGCAATCAGCGGAATTTCAACAGGGGCGATTTTCAGCATTGCGTCAAGGGAGAACGGCTACATCTGCGGAGGTTTTGCATTCGGAGGACTTATGGCGGGGCTTTTTTCACAGCTCGGAAAATTGGGTTGTGCGATTGCCTTTGTAATCTCAAACGGTGTGATGTGCCTTGCGTTCGGTTCGCAGTTCGGAACACCGTCGGGTGTGCTTGTTGAAAGCCTTGCCGCAAGTGCGGTGTTTATGGTTCTTCCGAAAGAGGTCGGCAATGTGATTTCGCCCGTGTTTTCAAGCGACAAAAATACATCGCTCGGAGAGGCTCTGCGAAAAAATATTGTTATGCGACTCGACTTTGCCTCAAAGGCAGTCGGCAATGTGAAAAACGATGTTTCAAAGGTTTCCGAAAAGATGAAAAAGCTCTATTCGCCCACATTTGACGCTGTTTGTGAGGGTACAAGAAATGAAGTCTGCGAAACCTGCGGACTGAAAATGTACTGCTATGAACACAAGGGCGGTGTCACCCGTGACGATTTTGCAAGGCTTGAAGAGTGTCTTGAATCGAACGGCACAATAGGCGAAAGAGATGTTGAAAAATCTTTTGTAAAAAACTGCTGTAAAAAAGGCGAAATTGCCCGTTCAATGAACGCAAACTACCGTGAATATCAGTCAGCGCTTGAGGCACAACAAAGGATTACAGATGTGCGGAGTGTTGTTGCAGGGCAGTTTTCGGGAATCGGTGATATTCTCCACGATTTGGCTGATGAATTTCGCAACACAATGCGGTGCGATAACGAATCTGCACAACGGATAATCAGCGCCCTCACAAGCCTCGGTGCAATTGTTGAGGAGTGCATCTGCCTTGTGTCAAACGGCGGAAGAATGAGCGTGGAACTTACGCTCTCGAATAAGTCCGAAAAGCTTTCTAAGGGCGAGGTTATGCGTGAGATTTCACGCTGTTGCGGAAGAAGATTTGACCTGCCGACAATCAGCCGTGAGGGCAACAGAATCCGTATTGCAATGTGCGAAATGCCCGTGTTTGATGTTGAAATCGGAAGCGACCAGCACACCGCCGACAACGGTAAGCTCTGCGGTGACTGCATAAATTATTTCAATGACGGTTTCGGCAAAACATATGCGCTCGTGTGTGACGGTATGGGTACGGGCGGCAGAGCCGCTGTTGACGGCAATATGGCGGCATCCGTTATGACAAGACTGCTAAGGGCAGGACTTTCAGCCGACAGCTGTTTGCAGATTGTGAACTCCGCCCTCATGGTGAAAAGCGAGGACGAATCGCTTTCAACGGTTGATGTCACAAGTATTGACCTCTACACCGGCAAAACCACTTTTAAAAAAGCAGGCGCACCCGTAACATTTGTAAAGAAAAACGGCAGGGTAACGGTTCGTGAAATGCCGTCGCTCCCTGCAGGAATTCTAAACGGTATAAAATTTTCAACCGACACGGTAAATCTGACAACGGGGGATATGATTGTTATGGTATCAGACGGTGTAATTACGGGCGATGACAAATGGCTCGAAAAGCTTATTCGCACATGGAATGAGGGCAGTACCCAGGATCTTGCAAAAGCTGTTGTTGACGAGGCGGTAAAGCACCGTAAGGCCGACCGTGAGGACGATGTCACCGCCGTTGCAATCAGAATTACGGAGAACGGACATTGATTCAAATTGGGTTAAAAATTGAAAAACGGAAAATACAGCGGAGTTAGTCGGACGCCCGCACGGCGAGCCGCCGTTCCCAATTCGTGTAGATAGTTTGTAATGTTAAAAAACATTTATGCCCGAGCGTAGTATTGTAACTGTTTGTATAAACAGTAGGGGCGTTCATTGGACGCCCGCCTTGATGATACTGTTTGCTTATTCACATAACTTTTGATGTGCTGAAAATTGTGTGCGTTGCACACGAACGGGCGAACACGGTTCGCCGCTACATTTTAATATCCACACAAAAACAGGCTGTACGCAATCTGTACAGCCTGTTGCTTTATGGCTTTCTTGTGCCGCAACCGCATGTTCCGACATAATTTTGATTTATTTTTCCACACTTTGGACATTGCCAAACATCGGTTTGAGCTGAAATCGGTTCAAAATTCGGCTTTTGACAACTACAGTTTGAGCAGTATCTTATGTTGGCAGGATTTGAATTTCCGCATTTCGGACACAGCCATTTTGTACTTACATTCGTTTTTTCGCGGCTTTCTTTTGTAATATAACTGTCAAATGCTTTATTTGCCGATGCGTTTACTTTTTGAATTGCACATGCAAAAATTATTGCAATTATTTCGAGAAATGCCGCAATCATCATACCTGTGAGATTTTCATCACGGTGATGATCTATATAAGATGTTACATTCATTATAAATACGATTGTTGAAACAATTTCTAGAATAATAAATATAACTATATATACCATTCGTTCAGGGTGCTTTGCGCGGAAATCGGCAATAAATTCTTCTTTGTTTTTTTATTGGTTCTTCATGCTTTTCGGTATGCTGTACATTATAATTTTGATTTGCATTTTGATTAGAAAAATTATCTGATACAACATTTCCTATTTGTGCGCCGCAGTGCTGACAAAATACACTTCCGTCAGCAATTTGTTTGCCGCATTTTTGACAATACATAAATAATTCCTCCTTAAAATTACTGTGAAAATTCACAGCTTATATAAGAATTATAATGCAGATTTTCACACTTGTCAATTAAAAATCTAAAATTTCTCATAATTTTAAACAAAAATTCGCAAAATACTTATAATTAAGTTATTAAATATATGAGGTGATATTATGATTGGTGAACGCTTACAGGAACTTCGCAAAGACCACGGCGTGTCGCAGGCACAGCTTGCAGAGCTTTTGGGCGTGTCACACTATACGATATCATCGTACGAATGTAACCGCAGTGATCCCGATGATAATTCAAAAATAATCATTGCAAAACTTTTTGATGTGTCGGTTGACTATCTCATCGGTCTGATTGACGAACCGCTCTCGTTCAACCGCAACATTCGCTCTGTTTCTCTTCCGCAGTCATTTACAAAAGAGGAATGTGGCGATGTGCTTGACTATATAAAGTATCTCGAATTCAAAAAGAGTAAAATTAATGAATAAAAACACCCCCTTATCCGCGTGTGAGATAAGGGTTGTTTTGGAATTTGTTGGTGTTAATGGATTTCATAAAAGAACTTGAGTAGGATATAATATGTTTGAAATTTATTATTGGGGAACGAATTAGGCTCTAAAATGCAAAAATGTTCCCCAAGGTGCATTGACTGTTGGGGAGAATTGTATTATACTTTTACAAGAGAATGTACCCCAAAGGAGAATTATAATGGCTGCAAAATACAATGAAATACAAGAGTTACTAAGAAGCCGTGCTGACTTTAATGCAAGGTTAAATTTAATGCCGTATGACGGAACTCCCGAAATTAAGGAACGAGGTAATGGAAAATATCTTTATGTGAGAAAGCGTGTTGCAGGAAAACAGACATCAACTTATGTAGGTGCATATACGGAAGAATTATATAATTTGCTCCTCCGCAATGCCAGAGAAGCCCGTGAAATCAGGAAAGAACTTCGCAGTATAGATAAACAACTTGCAAATGCGGGATATTCAGAAGATGAACTTTCTTCTGATGTTATAAACAATATTGCGTTTGCCCGTGCAAATATGAAAATGAATATATATGATCAGGCTGTCCTTGAGGGTGTTGCTACATCATTCCCACAAACTGAAGAAATCATAGATAACGGTAAAATTTCCGGTGTGACTGCAACAGATGTTCAGAAAATTTTGAATTTAAAACACGCATGGGAATTTATTTTGGATCGTGATGTAATAGCAAGTCGTTCCGACTACTATATGCTCAGCCATATAGCAAGAGTTGTTAATGAAGGATTTTTTGCGGAAGGCGGAAGAATTAGAGGAGTTCCGGTTACTATCGGAGGTTCTTCATATGTTCCACCGTTGCCTAAAGAGTTGGATGTAAAAGAAAAAATCCGTGAAATTATAGAAGAAAGTGATGAAGTTATCAATACGGCAATTAAGTTGTGCCTTTATTGTATGAAAACACAAATATTTCTTGACGGTAACAAGCGTGCCTCTGTAATTTTTGCAAATCACTATCTTATTTCACACGGTGGCGGATTTCTGGTGATTCCTGAAAAGGAAGTGCCTGAATTTAAAAGACTGCTTGTAAAATACTATGAGGGTGAAGATATAACCGTAATTGCAGATTTTATGAAAAAGTATTGTTGGAAAAAGATAGAGTAAAAACAAAAAAAGAAAGCACCCGTTTGAGTACTTTCTTTTTTGGTGCGCCAACAGGTGTTTTATCTATCTAAGTTATTCTACCTCGCTTGTTGCGGCTTGTTCAAAGCTAAAAATTCATCAACGCTCTCGCTAAAAACAGTCCGCCGGACTGTTTTCTTAACGCTCGCCTTCGAGTCCCTGTTCACGCATAACGGTAAAATAAAAAGAAAGTACCCGTTTGAGTACTTTCTTTTTTGGTGCGCCAACAGGGACTCGAACCCCGGACCGACCGGTTATGAGCCGGTAGCTCTAACCAACTGAGCTATTGGCGCGTATTCTGTTTTCATTTGACAAATAGTTTATGCAATGTCAAATATCGTAATCAGCTTACGCAAAAAATATTATATCAAACTTTCCTTTGATTGTCAATGATTTTTATGCCGTAATATTCATTGTGGTTTTGCACAGTAAATTCAAATAAACTTACTTTTCACTTGTTCAAATCAACTGCTTGTGTTATAATTGCCTTATACGGACGGTGAAGATACACTTGACCGAAAAACAATTTGGAGGTTTTTAATATGGCAGAAATAAAAGCGTTCAGAGGAATGCGTTACAACACGGAAAAAGCAGGTGAAATTTCTCAGCTTTGCTGTCCGCCTTATGACATCATAAGCGAGGAACAAAGGCTCGGCTATATCAGCGAAAACGAGTATAATATCATTCGACTTGAGCTTCCGAAAGAGGGCGAAAACCCGTATCAGACAGCAAGAGAAATCCTTGATATGTGGCGGAACAGGGGCATTCTTGTGAGCGAGGACAAGCCTGCAATCTATGTTTATGAGGAAGAATTTACGGCTTACGGCGAACGCAAGAGCATCAAGGGTATCATTGCCCGTGTTCATCTTGAAGAGTTTGAAAAGGGAATCATTCTTCCGCACGAGTTCACTCTTTCAAAGGCTAAAGAGGACAGACTTAATCTTATGAAGGCTACAAACTGCAATTTCAGTCAGATTTATGCCCTTTATATGGACAGCGAGCATACAACACTCGCAACAATTGATAATGAGTCAAAGGACACACCGAAGCTTGAATTTACCGACGGTGAGGGTGTTACTCACAGACTTTGGATTGTTACGGATGAAAATGTAATCGCAAAGCTTTGTGCAGATTTTGCCGACAGAAAGCTCTATATTGCAGACGGTCACCATCGCTATGAAACCGCTCTAAACTATCGAAACTACTGCCGTGAAAACGGTCTTTCAAAGGTTGGCGATCCTTGTGATTATCAGATGATTTACCTTGTTGACATGGAGCATCCGGGACTTGTTGTATTCCCGACACACCGCCTTGTGCGTGATTTGCCGGACTTTAATGTTGAAAAAGTTCTTGACGGTTGCAGGGAATATTTTGATGTTACCGAAATGAACGGCACGGACAATATGGAAAGCGAGCTTGCCAAGCTCTATGACGAGGGCAAAAAGGCATTCGGATTCTATGTCGGAAGCGGAAAATGGTACAGGCTTGTGCTGAAAAGTCTTGACATTATGGACAAGCTTCTTCCCGAATTGAGTGAACCGTCAAGACAGCTTGATGTTACCGTTCTCCATTCACTTGTGCTTGAAAGAATTTTCGGCATTGATAAGGAAAATATGGCAAATCAGATTAACCTTACATACACCAAGTTCTTCTCAGAGGCTGTTGAGGGCGTTGACAACGGTAAGTTCCAATGCTCGTTTGTGCTTAATCCGACAAGAGTAACCGAAATCCGTGATGTTGCCGCCGCCGGCGAAAAGATGCCGCAGAAGTCAACATATTTCTATCCGAAGATGATTACGGGCATGGTTATGAACGATATCGGAGTTGAATAATGAACGAAAAGATGCGTAGAAAAGACAGGGAAACGACCGAAGAAAGAGCCTATGAAATCCTTAAAAACGGTGAATACGGCATTTTGTCAACAATCGGCGAGGACGGCTATCCCTACGGTGTGCCTGTAAATTTTGCCGTTGATGGCAACAAAATTTATTTCCATTGCGCTCCGAATTCGGGCTTGAAACTGAAAAATGTTGAATACAGCAACAAGGTTTCGTTTTGCACGGTTCAAAACAATAGAATTGACGGTGCAAAACTGACTTCAAAATACGAAAGTGCGGTTGTGTTCGGTACGATTGCAAAATCGGCTGAGAACAAGAACAGAGGTCTTGAACTGATTGTTGAAAAATATGCTCCCGAATTTATCGAAAGCGGAAAAAGGTGCATAGAGAAATCGGGCAGTATGACAGGCGTTTATGAAATCACAATCGAAAAAATCACGGGCAAGGAAAATAAATAGTTTATTTATAATTGTTTAAGGGCAGAATATGAAAGAGGTGAGTATATGAAAATTCTTGTTGTTTTTACGGGCGGTACAATCGGCTGTGTGCGTAAGGGCGAGGTGCTTTCGCCCGACAATGAGCAGAAATATATGCTCACGCAGATGTATCTTGACAGGTACGGCGATGTTGATTTTGACACGGCTGAGCCTTATACCGTCCTCAGCGAAAATCTTGAGGGCTGTCACATGAACCGGCTTGCCGACTGTCTGCAAAGCTATGATTTGAACAGCTATGGCGGCATTGTTGTAACTCACGGAACGGACACTCTGCAATATACATCTGCATTTCTTGCTTATATTTTTGACGGCTTAAATGTGCCGATTGTGATTGTTTCGGCAAATTATCCGCTTGATGACAGCCGTTCAAACGGCTTTGAAAATTTTGTCGGTGCGATTGACTTTATAAAATCAGGCAGCGGGAACGGTGTTTTTGTTTCGTATAAAAACGCTGATTTGCCCGTGACAATTCACAGAGCGTCAAGACTGCTTGCACATTCGGCATACAGCGACGAACTGCACAGCATTTTTGACGAAAGCTACGGTAAAATTCAGAACGGACTTTTTGTGAAGAATACCCGTTACAAGGCATTAAAAAGCGAGTTTGCTTTTGATGAAAGCGTCCGACTTTCGGATAACAGCAATGTGCTGAAAATTTCCGCAACGGTCGGTATGCAGTATCCTGAAATTACGGAAAATGTAAAAGCCGTTCTCCTTGAGGGATTCCATTCGGGTACGCTGAATACAGACGGTAAGGCTTTGAATGACTTTTGTCAAAAAGCAAAAGAAATGAACATTCCCGTATTTTTGACGGGTGCGTGCAAGGGCTTTTATTACGAAAGCAAGCTGAAATTTGACCGGCTTAATATAAAAGCTCTGCCTCCTGCATCACCGATTGCAATGTACATCAAGCTGTGGCTTTTGCCGAAAAGTGAATTTGACAAGGCTTTTTTGCCCTGTGCAGAAGATTTTTACGATAACGATTGACAATTTACAGATATAAAAATAAGGACAAATGACTTGATGACTGTCATTTGTCCTTTTAGGTTATTGTATAAAATTATTCGTCTTTGCTTTTATCTTTGAAATTATCTTCTGTGATGTTGTAGGTTGCACCGACAACTTCCTGAGTAAGATACTTTTCGTTTTCGGCAAGCTTTTCCGAACGGTTGTCTGCCTCCTCATTTTCTTTACCCGGCCATTTCTTGTAAACCACCTTGAGAAGAATAGGTGTTGCAAGCGATGAAACGATGATGAGAATAATAATAGGAGCAAAAAACTGCGGTGCCATAAGACCTGTGTCAAGTCCCTTCTTGGCAACGATAAGACCAACCTCACCACGGTTCATCATACCTACGCCGATTTTGAGCGAGTCGGGCATATTGAATTTGCAAAGCTTTGCCGTACCGCCGCAGCCGATAACCTTTGTCAAAAGTGCAACTGCAACGAGTGCAATTGAGAACCAGAGCATTGAAAGGTTGAAATCGTTAAAGCTTGTCTGGAGTCCGATGCTTGCAAAGAATACAGGTCCGAAAATCATGTACGAGCTGACATCCATCTTTCTTTCGATGTACTGTGAATCCTTGATGTTACAGAGGATAATACCTGCAACATATGCGCCTGTGATGTCTGCAATTCCGAAAAATTCTTCCGCACAATATGCACATGCAAAGCAGAGAACAAGACCGAAAATCGGGATTCTTCTTGAGTGCGGCCAGAGTTTGTCGAGCCACTTGAAGAGAAAATAAAGTGCAAAGCCGAGTATAAATGCAAGAACAAAGAAAAGTACAATGTTGATGCAAACGGACGCAGGCTGAACATCGGGGCTTTTGAAACCGATTACAACGGTGAGAAGTACAATGCCGATAACATCGTCTATAATTGCGGCTGAAAGAATTGTTGTTGCAACCCTTCCTTTCAGGTGTCCCATTTCTTTAAGGGCCTGAACAGTAATACTAACCGAGGTTGCCGCAAGGATTGTTCCCATAAATACAGCCTCAAGCATCGCAAGGTCGCCTTCACCAAAGCCGAATCCAAGGTAAACAGCCGCACCGCCGAGAACCGAAACGATTACACCGGCAAACGCAACAAGCAGGGCAACAGGTCCTGTTTTGATAAGCTCTTTAAGATCCGTTCCCAGACCTGCCGAGAACATCAGCAAAATAACGCCGATTTCAGCCATACCTGAGATGAACCCGTCATACGAAACAAAATTAAGCATACAAGGTCCTACGATAAGACCTGCAATAATCTCACCCACAACCTGCGGTGCGCCGAGCTTTCTGGCAACAATACCGAGAAGCTTTGCCGCAACAAGGATTATGGCAAGATTCTTCAGAATATCAAGTGTGTTAATTTCCATAACTTCTTTTTCGGACAGACTTCAAACGCCCCCTAAACGGCAGTCTGACCGACTCTCCTTTCTCTCTTATAAAACCGAATATATTCTATCACAATCGACAGCGATTTTAAATAAATATTTTGAAGTTCGGCAAAAGTTCGACAAAAATCGCACTTTGCACAAATTAATGAATAATACAGCTTGAAAAATATGCAAAAAGTCTTTTTATGTATTATTGCTCTTAAGGGTTGGAATGCTTGCTTTTATGAGTTTTGTCATATGCTCGGAAATCACTGAAACCGATTCAATAAGTTCATCCGAATAATCGTTTGTGTTCTCCTGATTTTCAACAAAGGCATAGTATCCGCCGTAGATTGCGTAGTCAAGAAGTGTGCAGAATTTCTTATCGTTTATATATTCCGGGCAGTTCTCGAAAATCATATTTTTCAATGATTTTGAAAGCTTTACTATAAGATTGGGATGTTGTGAACCGGAAAAAACCGTGTTTGTCAGTGCCTTGTTTTCGGTCATTGCACCCAGAAGATTGCGATAAAATTTTACGGGCTCGTCAATCATCATCTGCGGATTGCTTATGGTACTTACAATGCCGTCAACTACTTCGCTCTCAATTTTGTCCGAAAGGTCGAACATATCCTCATAATATGTGTAGAAGGTTGATTTATTGATGAGTGCTTTTTCACAAAGCTCCTTAACGGTAATTTTGCGCAGTTCTTTTTTTGAACGCAGATTTACAAATGCGTCAAAAATACTTTTCTTGCTTTTCATAACTCTTATGTCCAAAGATAATCACCTGATTTTAAAATTAGTCGGTTTTCCGACGAAAGTAGCGTAATTGTCGCTTGTTTATACTTTCGTTATTGTATATTATAACAGTATGGGATAAGTGTGTCAAAAATAAAAATTACGGATGAAACACGCATTCCCTGACTATTTTTTGGAACGATTTTCACAGCAACTGACAATATTTCAGACAAACCGACAAAATTATTTACATAAAAATCGTTTTTACCACTTGTATATTTGGTGAAAATATATTATACTATACTTGTATTATTGAAGAACTGCCTACAATCGCAGAAAAGAGGGTTACTATGGCTTTTAAAATCAATGACGAAAGAGCGCCGCTTGATCAGTTTTTACAAGGCGAATCTGTTCGTGCTTATGAATTTTTAGGCTCACACTTTGTGAACTGGGACGGCCGTCAGGGTGTTGTTTTCAGAGTATGGGCACCGAACGCATTGTCCGTTTCGGTGGTCGGTGATTTTAACGACTGGAACAATGACGCAAACTTTATGTACAAAATCTCGGACGGCGGCGTCTGGGAGTTGTTTATTGAGGGAATTCCCGAGTTTGCCTGCTATAAATATTGTGTCGAAACCCCGTGGCATGAGAGAAGGCTCAAAACCGATCCTTATGCTTTTCATTGCCAGACTCGTCCTGACAACGCATCCCGTGTTTACGAGATTGACGGCTACGAGTGGCATGATGAAAAGTGGTATGATTACAAAAAAGAGCATCCGCACAAGAATATGCCTGTCAATGTTTATGAGGTAAACGCAGGCTCTTGGCGTAAGTATGAGGACGGCAATGTTTTCAGCTATCGCAAGCTTGCTGATGAGCTTATTCCTTATGTTAAGAATATGGGCTACACTCACATTGAGTTTATGCCTCTTACAGAATATCCGTTTGACGGCAGCTGGGGATATCAGGTTACAGGCTACTTTGCCGCAACATCCCGTTACGGTGAGCCGAAAGACCTTATGTATTTTGTGGACAGATGTCATGAAGAGGGCATCGGCGTTATCCTTGACTGGGTTCCTGCCCACTTCCCGAAGGACGCACACGGTCTTGGCAGATTTGACGGTACAGGCTGTTATGAATATGAAGATCCCCGTATCGGTGAACACAAGGAATGGGGTACATATATTTTCAATTACGGCAGATATGAGGTAACAAGCTTCCTCCTTTCATCTGCAATGTTCTGGCTTGACAAGTATCATGTTGACGGTATCCGTGTTGACGCCGTTGCATCAATGCTTTATCTTGACTACAACAGAAAAGACGGCGAGTGGATTGCAAACGCATACGGCGGAAGAGAAAACCTTGTTGCCGTTGACTTCCTGCAAAAGCTCAACACGGTTGTACATATGTTCCACCCCGAGGCTATGATGATTGCCGAAGAAAGTACGGCATGGCCGAATGTTACACGCTATCCGATTAAGGATATGGGACTCGGCTTTGACTACAAGTGGAATATGGGTTGGATGAACGATATGCTTTCGTACATCTCGCTTGATCCGTTGTGGAGAAATTATCACCACGACACCCTTACATTCAGCATGGTTTATGCTTTTTCCGAGAACTTTATGCTCCCGATTTCTCATGATGAAGTTGTTTACGGCAAGGGTTCTCTCATCAATAAAATGCCCGGCGACTATGACATGAAGTTCAGCGGTGTGAGAGGTTTCATAGCGTATATGATGGCTCACCCGGGTAAGAAGCTTATGTTCATGGGTAGTGAAATCGGTCAGTTTGACGAGTGGAATGCGAACGAGGAGCTTGAATGGAACCTTCTTTCATTTGAAAAGCACCGTCAGCTTAACCTTTTCTTTGCTGAGGCAAACAAGTTCTATCGTGATGTTCCTGCCATGCATGAGAACGACTATGATTGGGACGGTTTCCAGTGGATTGCACTTGACGACTACAAGAACAGCATCATTTCGTTCCGCAGAATTGCTTATGACGGCAGTGAAATCATCTGCGTGTGTAACTTCCAGCCTGTTCAGCACGATAACTATGTTGTTGGTGTGCCCGAATACGGTATTTACGAAGAAGTGTTCAACTCCGAGGCTGAAGAATTCGGCGGTTGCGGAATCAGAAACGAGGGCGAGCTCAAGGCTAAAAAGAAGAAAGACCACGAGCTCAACTATTCAATGGAAATCACAGTTCCGCCACTTGCTGTTATGTATTTCAAGCTTAAAAAGAAGCTGGCTCTTCCCGTAAAGAAAAAGACTACGGCAAAGAAGGACGCCGCTCTTGCAAAGCTTAAAGCCGAAAAGGCAAAAAAATCGGCAAAGGCTGCTCCGAAAAAGGAAGATAAGGCAGAAAAAGTAAAGGTTGAAGCAAAGTCTGCAAAGGCAGAAGCAACCGCTGAAAAGGTTGAAAAGAAAGCCGAACCCGCTCCCGAAAAGCCCGTTAAAAAGGCAGTAAAAGCAGTTAAGGCGGAAACTCCTGCTCCTGCTGAGGTTGAGAAAAAAGCTGAAAAAACAGAAAAAGCAGTTAAGGTCGAAAAGGCTGAAAAAGTCGAGAAAACCGAAACTGCCGTAAAGGCTGAAAGCAAAACCGTAAAAGCTGAAAAGCCTGCCGAAAAGAAAACAACAGCTAAAAAATAATCAAAATAATACAAATCATTTGTGCCGACGGATTTTTCTGTCGGCATTTTTGTTTGCTCGAAAACGCATTACATACAAAATTTTTGTAAAGTCTATTGTTATTGTGACCGTATTTGTGGTATAATCATTTAAATGCGGAATGCCGAAAATTGCTGTTTGAACGGCACAAAATTGTCGGCTGATTTTAATTTTGATTATTACGGAGAATTTTATATGAAAATCGACAACAAAAAGGCAAGAATAATTCTTGCGGTTATTATTGCGGTGAGCCTTGTCATAAGCACGGTGTATATGTTTTCAAAACAGGGCTTTCATGAGGACGAGCTTCTGACCTATAACCTTGCAAATTCCTCAAAACAGCTTAATGTTGACGGAGGTTGGAACAGTCCCGAAGATTTCAACGAGTATCTTGCCGTGTCGCCCGATGACAGATTCGACTATGCTCAGGTATATGAAAATCAGATTATAGATGCGTCGCATCCGCCTCTCTATTACGCACTTGTTCACACGGTCTGTTCATTCTTTCCGGGCGTGTTCTCAAAATGGCTTGCCTATTCAATAAATGTGCTTGCCATGGCAGGCATTTTGATTATGCTTTATAAAATCGGACGGAAAATCACGGGCAACAATCTTTACGCCTTGATCGGTGTGGGGGCATATGCTCTGAGTATTGCGTGTATTACCACGACAATTTATCTCAGAATGTACGCAACGCTTACCTTCTGGGTGCTTGCGTTTGTTTATATGAGCATAAAGCTCTATGAAAAAAAGAACACCGTCGGCATAAAGGACTGCATTCTGCTTGCAGTTACAGTGCTTTGCGGTGTGCTTACCCAGTATTATTTCATCCTCTTTGCAGGACTTACGGGACTTGTTTTCCTTGTGTTCAAAATCAAGGAAAAGTGCGGTAAAGACCTTATTAAGTACATTATTGCGGCTGTTGTGGGGGCAGGACTTGCACTCTGCATTTATCCGTACATAATCTCGAATGTACTCGGCGGCAACCGCGGACTCAGTTCGCTTGATATGTCGGCGCTTGATATGATTACGGTTGTAACATATGTTTTCTACAAGCTTTGCACCTATGTTCAGATTCTTGCAAAGGATATGTTCATCAATCAGGTTTGGCTTCTCGGACTTTGTACAGCCGCAGTTATCGGCTTCGGAATTTATTTCCGTTTTGTGAAAAAGGTAAAAATCCCTAAAAAGGCGATGTTTGCCGTAGTTCCGGCAGTTTGCTATTTCATTGGCATTTCGCTTGTTTCACCGTTTAACAGCGACCGCTATGTTATGGCGTCACTTCCGCTGATTGCGATGCTTTTTGCATTCTCGTTCATCAGAATTTTCACACTTTTCAAAAATCAGAAGATACGACTTGCCGTGCCTGTATGCATTTTGCTTGCGTCAGTCACAGCGTTTGTTACGGTTAAGCCCTATTACACATACGGCAAAACAAATCTCTATGAGCCAAAGACAGACAACTGCATTTTTGTCGGAACTGCAATGCTTGAATGGAACAAGTGTATTGACAAGTTTATGAACTACGACAGCACAATGATTGTTCAGAGTTCAAAGTTCTCTCCGACTCTCGGTGATGAGCTTGAAGAATTTGCCGAAAAACGAGGAGTTATCACCAACGGAAAGGTTTCTTCGCTTGCCGAGGCATTTATGTTTAACGGCGACACAAATAAGCAGGAAACCGACAGCATGGAAAAACTCAAAACGGACAAAAAGCTTGCGTCACTTGACGAGGTAACGGTTTATGTTTCCCGCCTTGCAGACAAAGATGATGTGCTTAAATACATAACGGAAAACACAAAATTTAAGAATTATGAGCTTATTCAGGCTGATTACAGCTTTGAAGATTTCTACAACTGGTACGACTATTTTGTTGAAACCGAGTCGTATTGCAATGTTTATCGTTTTTATTAACAGAGGTGTTTAAAATGAATTCGGATAAAATCGATCGCAAAAATTCTATCGGTGTAGCATTTTCGGGCGGCGGACTTCAAGGTATTGCTCACATCGGTGCTGTTCAGGCTCTTTATGAACTCGGAATCCATCCGCAGTATGTTTCGGGTACAAGCTCGGGTGCGGCAATGGCGGCAATCGTTGCAATGGGCTGTGATTCCGATGAAATGAAAAGAGTTGCAAAAAAGCATTGGAAAACTCTTGCCGAAATCGACAACGGCCTTATTTTCAAATCTCTTGCACAGCTTATTCTAAATAAAAAGATTCAGAAAGACGGCATCAAGTCGGGTGAACTGATTGAAGATGTTATCCGTGACATTATGAATGAAAAAGGAATAACAGGCTTTGAAAATCTTCCGATTAACCTTTCAATCTGTACGGTTGACACGCTTACAACCGATGAATGTATTTTTACAACCAAGGAAGAAAATCTTGAAAACGAACATATTCACTACATAACGGGCGCTCCGCTTGAAACTGCTGTTCGTGCAAGTATGTCGTTCCCTGCAATTTACACAACCTGCCCTTATGACAAGTACAACTTTATTGACGGCGGTTCAAAGGACAATTTGCCCGTAAAAATTCTGCGTGATATGGGCGTCGGCAAGGTTCTTGCAATCGGCTTTGATATTATGACCTACAATCCCGATGCAGGTCTCGGCGGTCTTATTAAGGTTATTTGGCGTGCGCTTGATGTTTATTCAATTGACGGTACAAGAGAGTCAAAGAAAATGGCTGACCTTGCAATTGATATCAAGAACGAAAACACACAGCTTTTCTCAATGGACAGTGTTGACGAAACCATTCAGGAGGGCTACGATGCGATTATGGCTCACAAAGACGAAATTTTAAAGGTTTTCGGTGAGCAAAACAGTGCGGAATAATTAAGATTAAAGAGGACTTCTTTTTTGAGAAGTCCTTTTGATGTAGATGAAACGAGGATTTTATGTTAAAAATTTTGAATAAAACCCGAAAGGTATCGGGCAAAATGTCCGTACCAAAACAAATTATGACAACATTCTTTGCTCTGCTTTTTGGCGGTGGCATGGGAATTGTCGCAAAGTTTCTTGATTTGAACAGACTGCCGAGCTTTCTCGATTGGCTTGATTTGTCAAACTTTTTGGGCAGAACGGCACCGTGGATTTTTATTGCCGTGTGCCTTGCCGTATTCAGCAAATCCCCCTTAAAAGCAGGAATTAATGTTTTTGCGTTTTTTGTGGGAATGTTAATAGGGTACTATGTGTGGACAAGTGTTTTTGCAGGCTTTTATCCCGATATTCCGTACCTTATGAGGTGGCTGATTCTTGCTGTTGTATCGCCGTTTTTGGCATTTCTGATTTGGTATGCAAGGGGACGGGGTGCGCTTGCAATCGGAATTTCTTCCGTACTCATAGCAATATTCTGTTGCTTTGCATTTAATCTCAACTTTGCCGATTTCAGAATTCTGTACCTCCCCGAATTTATACTTTGGCTTGCAAGCATCGGAATTTTGTTCAAGGATGTAAAACAGAGTGCATTTTCTCTGCTGATTTCAATTCCCGTTGCCCTTTCGCTTGAATATACGGGACTTCTCGGAATTATCGGCATTGGTTGATATTTTTAAATCTCTGTTGTATAATCTAAGTGCAGATTATTTGCATCTCTAAAGTGATGTAAATAATCATAGAAATTCAAAATGTGAAAAATGTAAAAAATTTGCAGGAGGGTGATCTTTTGTGGATATCAGCGTTGGCGACAGAGTTGAGATGAAAAAACAGCACCCATGCGGTTGCAAAACCTTTGAAATTCTGCGTGTGGGAATGGATTTTAAGATAAAATGCGAAAAATGCGGCAGAGAGGTTATGGCGCCCCGTGCAAAGATTGAAAAAAATATTAAAAAAATTTTGACGGAGTAAGATATATATGTTTGAAAAAATCGAAATATTTGACAAAAGGTACTCCGAGCTTTCCGAAAGGCTCTACCAGCCGTCAGTAGCGGGCAATCCCGAGGAATATCAGAAAATTATGAAGGAAATCAAGTCGATTGAGGAAATCGTTTTGACCTACCGTAAATACAAAGAGGCTGTTCAGACCGAAAAAGACAGCCTTGAAATTCTTGAGGAAACAAGCGACAAAGAGCTTAAAGAGCTTGCTCAGATCGAGCTTGACGAGGCTAAGGATAATATCAAAAATCTTGCGGAAGATTTGAAAATTCTGCTTTTGCCGAAGGATCCGAACGATGAACGGAATGTTATTGTTGAAATCCGTGGCGGTGCAGGCGGTGAGGAATCGGCTCTGTTCAGTGCGGTTCTGTTCAGAATGTACTCGATGTATGCCGAAAAAAAGGGCTTTAAAATCGAGATTATCAATGCCAATGAAACCGAAATCGGCGGTTACAAGGAAATTTCCTTTATGATTGAGGGCGAGGGTGCATACTCACGCTTTAAGTACGAAAGCGGTGTTCACCGTGTTCAGCGAGTACCCGAAACCGAAAGTCAGGGCAGAGTTCACACATCGACAACAACCGTTGCGGTTTTGCCCGAGGCAGAAGATGTTGAGCTTGAAATTGATCCGAATGACCTCAAAATTGACACCTTCCGTTCAAGCGGCGCAGGCGGTCAGCATATCAACAAAACAAGTTCCGCAATCCGAATCACTCACTTGCCCACAGGTATGGTAGTTGAGTGCCAGGACGAGAGAAGTCAGTACAAGAACAAAGACAAGGCTCTTAAAGTTCTCAAAAGCCGACTTCTCAAGGAAAAACAGGACAAACAGGCGAGTGAAATTGCCGAAAACAGAAAAATGCAGGTAGGTACGGGCGACCGCAGTGAGCGAATCCGCACATATAACTATCCGCAGGGCAGAGTAACCGACCACAGAATAGGTCTTACTCTCTACAAGCTTGAAGAAATTCTCAACGGCAGTCTTGACGAAGTGATTGACGCACTTGTTGCCGCTGACAGAGCCGAAAAGCTCAAAGAAAGTATGGAAAAATAATCCGGTGATAATTGTGAAAACATTGTTGTTAAAAAATACAGAGGAAGATATAAAAACCGCCGCAGAGCTGCTTAAAAACGGCGGTGTTGTAGGAATCCCGACCGAAACAGTTTACGGACTTGCGGCTGACGCACTCAACCCCGAGGCTGTAAAGAAGATTTTTAAAGCAAAGGGCAGACCCGGGGATAATCCGCTGATTGTCCACATCTGCGATTTTTCCGATATTGAAAGACTTAACCTTGTGACGAAGATCCCCGACACGGCAAAAAAACTTGCCGATGCGTTCTGGCCGGGACCGCTCACAATGATTATGAAAAAGTCGGATGTTATTCCGAATGAAGTTTCGGCAGGACTTGACACGGTTGCAATCCGTTTTCCGAGCCACAAAACCGCACAGGCGATTATCCGTGAATCGGGTACGGTTCTTGCCGCACCTTCGGCAAATATTTCGGGCTCACCCAGTCCGACAACCGCACAGCATGTTATGAACGATATGGACGGCAAAATCGACGCTGTTCTTGACGGCGGTGCGAGTGAGGTAGGTCTTGAAAGCACGGTAATCACTCTTGCTGGAGATGTTCCGAGGGTACTTCGCCCGGGCGGAATTACTGTTGAAATGCTCGAGAGTGTTCTCGGCAAGGTTGAAGTTGATGATGCGGTTTTGCACAAACTTGCAGACAATGTAAAGGTTGCAAGCCCCGGTATGAAGTACAAGCACTATGCGCCAAGGGCGAGAGTAATACTTCTTAATTGCAACGATGAGCAATATATTGATTATGTAAACAAGAAGGCGGCTGAAGGAGTTGCTGCACTCTGTTGTGACGAGGATATTCCGCTTTTGAAAACTCCCGTTTTCTCTCTCGGAAAACGAAACGACTATACAAGACAGGCTCACACGCTTTTTGACGAGCTTCGCAGAATTGATGAGGACGACAGCGTTAAGGTTGTATATTCAAGACTGCCAAAAACGAACGGCGTCGGAATGGCTGTTTACAACCGACTTATAAGAGCGGCAGGCTTTGAGGTGATTGACCTTGAACAGAATTAAAATTGTCGGTCTTACGGGACAGAGCGGTGCGGGAAAAAGCACGGTTTCGGCATATTTTGCCAAAAATGGAATGTGCGTTATAAATGCTGACGAGATTGTAAAAAATCTTTACACTCCCGATTCCGTGTGCTTAAAGGCTGTTTCGGGTGTTTTCGGTCAGGATATAATCCTTTCTGACGGCAACATTGACAGACCGTTGCTTGCAAAAAGGGCATTTTCAAGCAAAGAAAACACACATTTGCTCAATTCAATCGTTCATC
>OGWY01000315.1_pt1 | contig 40369 bp, 71 predicted proteins | sample 1576121 | NCBI WGS metagenome assembly OGWY01 (sample SAMEA3541543, study PRJEB24748) | human gut metagenome | biome: human gut; feature: human-associated habitat; material: faeces | place: China | collected 2012 | reverse complement strand
CGGAGAGACTGCAGGTACAGCAGGACTTGGAAAACGATTAGAAGCAATCCAGATCCGTCCTGAGAAAATGAAACCTATTCCAAAACCAAATGAAAAAAGTATTAATTTTTATCAAAATATATCAAATAGATAAAAACACTTTTTTCTTACAATTCTGCTTTTCATATTTTCTATGACAGGGCAGAAACCATGCACCATTTATCACAAATATATGTATAAGACATACACCTATGCAAATAGTACATTAATTGTACTATAAACACCTTGAAAAGTCAATGCTTTGTTGATAATTAGGTGTTTTTCTTATACCAAAAAACACAAAAAAGAAAGGAGTGAAAAAGTGATAAAAAAAGATACAGTAGATAAGGCATTTTATAAGAAACTTGGGGAGATTTTGAATAACGAGAGAAGAAAATTAGGATACTCGTTACGCTATGTTGCTGAACTTACAGGAATATCACGAACAACGATTGATAAGTATGAGTTAGGTACTGCAAGAATCGATATGATCCGTTGGTCTAAACTCTGTGAAGCCTTACAAATACCAACCAATATACATATTCAAATAGCTTTAGGAATGAGAAACTACGAATGATAAATACGCAAGATTTACCAAGTTATATTCCAGGATATGAGGAATACTTGGATGAAATTGAAAAGGCTAATAGTAGTGAGGAAAAATATGATTATTCTGATGAGTATTATGAAGATTTTATGATAAGAGGAGGGTGTGAAATTATGCACAGAAAAATTATTGATTTAACTAAAAATGAATTGAATTTTGAAGAAATAAACCAGTTAAAAGATTATATTTGGAAAGATAATTTACTTATTCCAGCTGAAATGATTATAGGTGAGTAAAATGGAGCAACCAAACTATTATGCAATAATACCAGCAAATGTAAGATACGATAGTGATTTAACTCCAAACGCAAAACTTCTTTATGGTGAAATAACTGCTTTATGTGATAAAAACGGCCGTTGTTGGGCAACAAATTCATATTTTGCAAATTTATACGATTTATCTCAGATATCAATATCAAGATTAATAAAAAATTTAAAAGACAAAGGGTATATAGAAGTAGAAATTTTATATATAGAGGGTACTAACGGAATTGATAAGAGGTATATACAAATTTGTAAAGAGGGTATTAACAAAAATGATAATACCCCTATTAACAAAAATGTTAAAGAGAATAATACAAGTATTAATAATACAAGTATAACAAAAGAAATAAATAATAATAAATTATTATTTACAAAGAAAAGTTTTAAGAAACCAACTTTAGAGGAAGTAAAGCAATATTGTTTAGAAAGAAAAAATAATATTAATCCAGAAAAATTTGTTGACTATTATGAATCTATTGGTTGGAAAGTCGGCAGAAACACTATGAAAGATTGGAAAGCTGCTGTTAGAACATGGGAAAAGAATTCTAAAAATAGTTTTTATCAGTCATCTGAAAGTAAGAATGTTTTTTATGAAATTGGTAAGGAGGAAGGATTATTTTGACGAGAGAAGAAGCAATTAAAATTTTGAGTATATTGAAAATAAGTTATCCTAATTTTTACAAAAATATGACTAAGTCCGATGCAGAAAATACAATTGCCCTTTATCAAGAAATGTTTGAAGATTGCAATATTAATTTAGTGGCAATTGCTGTTAAGGAATTAATTAATACATCTGAATATCCACCAACAATAGCCACAATAAAAAATAAAATGTATGAAATTACTAATGCAAAGCAAGATATTTCAAACAGTGATCTATGGAATTGTTTATTAAATGCTATCAGAAATGGTTACTATGGTGCTAATGAAGAATTTGAGAAGCTACCAGAAATAGTAAAAGAGTTTGTTAAAAGTCCAATACAGTTGAGAGAATTGTCAGAAATGGATAGTTCAGTAATTCATTCAGTAGTAAAAGGACAATTTTTGAAACAAATAGAGAATTTAAAGGAAAGAGCAAAATTTAATCAAATGATGTTACCTCAAACAAAAAAAATATTATCAATAGGGGTTGAAGAAAAAAATAATTTGCTAGAGGAAAAAATATGAATGTTATTGAAAATATAGATTTGTCAAACTGGAAAAAACAAAAAGATATAATTTTTGAATTACATCGTGAATATGGAATAAATATTAGTTCCAGAGAATGGAGAATACAAGTAGAAACTTGGAATAAAAGATTTGCTAGTGGCGAAGTTGAATACTATATAACTCATTCCAATTCACTTGGTTATAAAGCTACAACGGATTATCAAGAAGCTTTGATTGGAAGAAATGATTACATAAAACGAGCAATTAATATGCTAAATAAGGCAAGAAATTGTGATAAAGCATTTGGACATTTGCATAATTACAAATTTGATTTTGAGAAGGGAGAAATAGTGTAATGAGAAAGTTAAAAGATTTTTTTGACACTGCCAAATACAGAAGAAAATACAATACTTTAGAAAACAAATATAATTCACTAAAGGAAAATTTGTTTGATAGAGTTTTGAAAATAGCTGATGACAAAGATGAATTAAAAAATTCTATAGAGAGTATTAATAAGACATTAAAAACTTTAGATGAAAGAGTGATAAAAATTGAACATTCAAAAGAAAAACGAATTGCCAAAAAGTAAAACTTGTGAATATTCAGATGGCAAGAAATGCAAAATTACCGAATGGGGCTTAGAAGATTGCCATTGTAATTCTTGCATTAGTTATGAAGAAAAATATATTAAAGAACAGAAGGATAGAAAAGATGCTAGAAAACATTGAATACAGCAAAGATTGGATAACACAAGAAATAATTAAAACCGACTTTGAACAAAGGAAAACAAATCAAATTCAATATGTAAAAATGACAAAGATGGATTTATTAAGATTAGTACAAAAATTTATAAAATTAAATGAAAAAGGTGAGTAAATGCAAGATAAATTAGATGAATTACATTATATTTACAAATTAATTGGCAATTATGGATTTTGCACAGTTCAAGAATTATTAGACAGATATAATTTGTTAAAAGAAACAAATGAAAAAACAAAAAAATATGTATCGTCGTTAAGTTCAAAAGGTAGAGGCTGTGAAATATATGCTGATATAAAAAAGAATATATTAGATATTTTAAAAGAGGTGAAATAGTGGAAAAGAAAATAAGATGTTTAAAACCAGAAGAAATAGAGATTCGTGTGCAGCAAGTAACCGAAAAAGGTGCCCAACTATTATTATATAAAGATAGTAGATGCGATAAAAGAATACTTGATGAAACATTTGGAATCTTCGGATGGAAAGATAGATATGAAGAAATAAAAGGAAATTTATTTTGTACAATATCAATTTATGATGATGAAAAACAACAATGGATTGATAAATGTGACTGTGGAACAGAGTCTTTTAGTGAAAAAGAAAAAGGTGAAGCAAGTGATGCATTTAAAAGAGCTGGTTTCAATGTTGGTATAGGTAGAGAATTATATACAAGAATATTTTATTTCGCTAGTGTACCTACAAAGAAAAACGATAAAGGTAAATACGATTTAGTTAATAAATATGAAAAATTTACAGTTGCTGAAATATCAACAAATGAAGAAACCGAAAAAATAGAAAAAATTAAAATCGCCGACAGTAAGGGAAATATCGTATTTAGCTATGGTTATCCTAAAACATCAACAAAAGTTGAACCAAAAAAATTAGACAAGCCTGTGGAAATGATTACCGATGAACAGATTAAACTATTACATACTTTACTAACAAAATTAAATAATGAAGAAGTTAAACAAAAACTATATGAAAAATTTAAAATTAAGTCTTCAAAAGAACTAAGTAAAAAGAACGCAACAACTATGATTGATTTTTTAAAGAAAAAAGTTGGTGAATAATTTGAATTTTGCTAATTATGAAATGGATAAATTAATTAATAAAGATCATGTAGCTACTCCTAGATGGGTGGTAGAAGATATATATAATTTGATAAATATAAAACAATTTAAAAATATTTGGTTTCCATTTAATAACTACGATTCACAGTTTAAATTAAAAGCCGAAGAACTTAACTTAAAGTATAAAGCGACACATATTTTTGATGATTTAGGAAATGATTTTTTCAAAACAGAGCCACCAACTAGTTGTGATTTATTAATCAGTAACCCACCATTTAGTCAGCAAAATGAAATTATTAAAAGAACATTTGAATTGGTAGAGCAAAAGAAAATTAAATCGTTTTGTTTGCTATTGCCATTGTCGACTTTAGAAACTCCAGCTAGGGCTGGAATGTGGGAAAAATATGTTGATAAATTGTCAATATTAATATTTAAGAAAAGAATCAAATTTTTAGGGTGTACCACTGGTTTCAATAAGGGTTGCTGTTGGGTTTGTTATAACATTTCTAATCTAACAAAAAAAATATATTGGATTTGAGGTGAAATTAAATGACAAAAATTACAAACAAATTAAATTTACCTAAACAGCTTGTTGACTTAGTAAGCAGTGATTATCAACCAAAACCTCATCAATATTCTTGTACTACTATTTTAAAACCAACAAGACAAGTGATTCTTGAAAGAAGGCACAATAACGAAATAGAACAAGATGTATCAGAAATGGTATGGTGTATTTTTGGAATTTTAGCACATAGTGTTATTGAAAATTCACAAGAAGATGTAGGACAATTCAAAGAAGAAAAATTAAAAGTAGATTTAGGTAAATATTGTAAAGAACTTGAAGGTTATTACTTAAGTGGTCGTTCAGATATGATTGATTTACTAGACAGGTGTATAACAGACTGGAAAACAGCAAGTTGTTGGAAAGTTATCTATAAAGATTTTGAAGATTGGCGAAAGGAAATGTTGATATATGCTTGGGCAGTTAAAGACATGGGATTTGAAATAGATAAAGCGCAAGCAATAGCATTCTTAAAAGACCACAATAAAACAAAAGCAAAGGTTGATAGCTCATATCCGCAATTACCTGTATGGGTAGAAAAATTTAAATTTACTGATAAAGATTTTAAAGATATAGAAGAATTTATAAAAAATAGATTCTTAGAATTAAAAAAATACGAAGATGTTCCAGATGAAGAACTTCCAATGTGTAGCATGGAAGAAAGATGGAACGACGGAAATAAATATATAGTTATTAAAAAAGGTAATAAGAGAGCAACTAAAATACATGAAACATTAGAAGAAGCACAAAAACATTTAGACAATTTAGAAAAAGATTATCCTAATGTTTATGAAATACAAGAACGATTGGGTGAAGATAAAAAATGTCTTGAATATTGTTCGTGTTGCAAATTTTGCCCTTATTATCAAGAAAAATATATGAAGGGAGAAGAAAATGATAAATGTATTAATAATTGATAAAGATAAAAATACAATAATGATTAATTTATGGGAAGAAGAATATCATAAATTATTTGAAAATAAAATTGATGTTAATAAAATCAAAAAGCATAAAACGTTACCTGAATTAGATAAGGAAGTCAGAGATTATTTAAAATTAGATATTTTTAAGAAAGGAAATAACAAATGAAAAAATATGAATTAAGTCTTTCAAGAAATTATGTATCTAGTTGGGGAATAGAAGAAGCAATTAGAGAATTATTACAAAATGCTAAAGATAGCAATGGAGAAGATATTATTGATATTGATAAATCTTCTGGAACAATTACAATAACAAATAAAAATACTTCAATACCAAGTTCTACATTGTTGCTTGGAAACACATCTAAAAGAGATGATTTAGATAAAATAGGTCAATTTGGAGAAGGTTATAAATTAGCATTGTTAGTATTACTTCGTGATGATAAAGAAGTGTTTATAAAAAATGGAAATAAAAATTGGATACCAAGTTTTGAATATTCAGATAATTTTGAATGTGAAGTACTATGTATTACTGAAACAGCAGGCAATGGGAATGATTTGACATTTGAAATATCAGGATTTGATAATTCTGAATTAGATGAACTTGAAAATGAATTTTTAGGATTAAATGGACAAGCTTATAATTCAATTCAAACAAGCTATGGAGAAATATTAACGGATTCTGATTACAAAGGAAAAGTATTTGTTGATGGTTTACCAGTATATGAAGATGATAATTTTGATTATGGTTATAATTTTAAACCTTGTTATGTATCACTTGATAGAGATAGAAAATCAATAAATATTTATGAATTGAAAAGATTAACAGCTTTATCAGTTGCTTGTTGTGTTGATAACTTTGCATTTGTTGATGAAGTTATTGATGGCAAAGGTCGAGATGGTGAATACATCAAAGATGAAAATATTGAATTTGATGATGAATTCAAAGAAAAATATGCAAAACATCTAATGAATAGATTTGATATCAAAGAAGATGATGTTGTTATCAATGAAAATAGTTCAGATTTAATTGAATATGTTGGTAGAAAAACTGATAAAGAAATAAAAGAAGTTCCATACAAGATATATGCAGATATATTAAATTCACAATTAACATATTCGTCAAATGTTATTCAAGAGGTAAAAAAAGAAAAAGATAATCGAGATAAAGTTGATGATGCTTGGTATGAATATGAATATAGCGATTATAAAGATTTTAAAGAATGGTTTGATAAATATGGTAATCAACTAAATGATAGTGCAAAAGATGAATTTAAAGAGCTAATAAACCGATTAGAGCCAACAGGATTTAATTTAATATGTAATGAGGTATGGAAATGAAAAACTTTGAAATTGGTGAGAAAGTAAAATATAAAACACAAGAATTAAAAATAACAGCAAACGAACTTAAAATAATAACAGATGATTTATATGTACCAAATACAATAAATTGTGAAGAGCTTTATGAAAAATGGTTATTAGGAAAATTTAATAAGAAAGAAGGAAATAAAATGATAGAAAGTATTAATTTAATTGATTTATATGCAAATAAGCATAGAGAAAGTATTGAAAAAGAAACAAAAGAAAAGGTAGAAGAATTAAGAAAAAAATGTGATGTTATTAATAAATATAACGAGTTAGTAGAACAATTTGAAAAAGACTGTGACGAATTATATTTATCTCAATTTACAGAAGAAGAAAAAAACAAAATTTTAATTAATAAAGATATGATTGATGATGCTGACATGCAATTAAGAACAACTGGTGGGCCAAGTGAAGTAAAATATTATACAAATAAAAATTTTTGTAACGATGATTATTATAAATTAATGGATGAAAGAGAAAGCAAAATAAACGAACTTAATGATTTAGTTAAAACAGTAAAAGCACATGTTGGAATTGCTAAAACAAAAGAAGAAGTTGAGGAAATACTAACTAGATATGGAATTATTGATAAGAAAGGTAAATTGGTGGTTAAATAATGTTTAATAAAGTAACTTTAGTAGGAAGAATATCTACGGATTTAGAATTAAGATATACTGGTTCAAATAAAGCATATTGCAGATTTAATCTAGCAGTAAATAGAATGAATGAGGGTACAGATTTTATTCCAGTAACAGTTTGGGGAAAACCTGCTGAAAATCTTGTCAGCTATCAAAATAAGGGTAGTTTAATACTTGTTGATGGTTCAATTAGTATGAATAATTACACTGATAAAGATGGAAATAATAGAACATCATTCGAGGTAATGACAAGCAATGTACAATTTTTGGGTAATAAAAAAACAATAGATGAAACGACTATTTCCCAAGCAGAATCCGATCCTTATAAAGAAATGTCAGAACAAATAAATGAAGAAATAGATTTAGAAGATTTAGATGAAAATCTTCCATTCTAGAGGTGTTATAAATGGATTGTATACCATATATTAATGATTTGTTAACAGAAATTGATATATTAAAATCTTTTAATAATAATGATGAAGAAAGAATTAAAAAGATACAAGAAAAAGAAAATTTAGTGGAAAAAATAAAAAACGATTTGTCTAAATTTTCAAAAAATAGTATAGAATATAGAATTTATTTTTATTATTTAAGTGGTATGACTATTAATAAAGCTATTTCAAAAGTGGCAGATGAAAATTATTTAAATGATATAAAACCATTTACAGAAAGAAGTATTTACAGAAAATATTATAAAAATATTAAAAAATATATAAAAAGTCAGTAAAATGTCAGTAAAAATACTGATATATTATAATTGCAATAGAGAAAAACTATTGTGTGATGATAGGCATCACCTCCTTTCTAAGAAAAAAAGGAAATCAGTCCTCCTACTGTTTCCTTTTCAATATTGCTCTCTAGCCAAATGGTAAGGCAACAGGCTTTGAATCTGTAATGTCCTAGTTCGAATCTAGGGAGAGCAACCATATTAATGTTCTTTGACAATTTGTTAAATAAACCATATGACAGACTACAATGCAATGTAGTATGGATATTATCTTGTTCTTATTAGTTACAAGTGCGAATTTGTGATGGATTGAGTGGGCTGAGAGGAAACTCGTTTAAAATGCTAGAACTTACAAAATGTAGGGAAAAAGATAATAGTGGTTTGTTATGAAATGTTATAAGGTATAGAGGTCTAGTCGCCGATAATCAAAACCGCCTATGGGAAATAGGACGATAACTTGCTAGTAATACTATATTATGGTGATATAGAGTGAAAGTAAGATACCATAAATCGGTGTTGCAGTTGAGATATAGAGATATATGTATAAGACTAGTGCCTAGTTTGAGTAGCACAAATCTGCAAGATTACATGGATAATTAGGATTAACAAGAAAAAAGGGTTTTTTAAATTAATGCTTCTAACGTGTGTGAAAATTGTTGGTAATGAATCCAATATGGTCTAGGGTATTTATACTAGGTATTAGAGGAAATAAGGTCGCTCCTTATCAGGACTAATACTTGCCATTGACTGAATAATAATTGTTCATAATGAATTAGTGTGAGAAACACTATTTAACAAATTGTCAAAGAATATTAAGTGCTATCTCTTATAGGTAGCATTTGAAATATCATAGAGTAAACTAATAGGGGCAATAGTTTTGATAGTTTGGTACGACTATCGTTTCCTCGGAGAGCACGCACGGTGTGAGATATGTTGTCGTTGCAGACATATTAAGTCGATTATGATATTTCAAATGGTGCTTATAAAAAGCATTAAAAAGAATTTACTACTTATAATAAAAGCCAATAAGGTTGAAAGTATCCTTTATTAGTAAATGTTATGTTTATCTGCAGGTGTAATATAATCTTTGCTAATATAAAAATATAGGCTACCAGTGCGTTTTTGCAATCGAGTTTAACATGTCTGTACGCCGTGAGGAATAGAACTGGTAAGCTATTCCAAGACTATCCAAATAAAAAAACTCGTAGAAGAATTTTCTGGCTTGAGTTGTACTATAACAACTGGAGCTCTTATATGGGGCACGTAGCTTAATAGGTAAAGCTTGTATCGTAATAGCTATGATACTTAATGCCACAGTTGATGTCAGTTCGAGTCTGACTGTATGCCCCTTTAAATGCTCGTATGTTGAAATTGGCAAACAAGACGGACTTAAAATCCGTTGGAAGTTATTCCTTATAGGTTCAAGCCCTATTACGAGCACCAATTATGACTATATCTGCAGGAGTCATGACCTGCTTTTGTATATAGAGGACTTATACGCCAAAAGTATATGTGGTGAAGCCTACATGATGGCGGAGGTTTATGCAAGTTTAGACTAATTATTGACAATTATAATTTAAGAACTTGCGGTATTTTAATTATTATTATCCTGAAAGAAAATAATTAGTTCAGTATTTACTGAAAATACAAATTGTCGGTTTCTGATTGCTTTGACTTAATAAGCAATCGTCATATAGGCAAATAACTCAATGGTTAGAGTTCTGGTCTTATACACCAGCGGTTCTAGGTTCAAGTCCTAGTTTGCCTACCAAATGAATTTTGAAGGGAGAATACAATAATTCTCTCTTTTTTGATAGAAAGTAGGAAAATAATGATTAAATTTATAGTATCTGGAAAGCCACAGGGAAAGGCAAGACCTAGATTTCGCAAGATAGGTAATTATGTATCAACATATAATCCAAAACAAACAACAGAGTATGAAAAATTAGTTAAATTATCTGCAATAGAGCAATGTAAAGATCAGCTTAATAAAGAATATACTGGACTTGTAAAAATGTCTATAAAAGCCTATTTTAAACCAAATAAGAGTATATCTAAAAAACAACATAATTTATTAATTGGAACTGAGCATCTAAAAAAACCTGACAGTGATAATATAGCAAAAATAATATGTGATTCACTAAATGGTATAGCTTACAAAGATGATTCACAAATTGCCTATTTAGAAGTTGAAAAATATTATGCTGAAGAAGAAAGAGTGGAAGTGATTATAGAATATGGAAATAATAGTTAAAGGATTAATAATAGCAATATTTATTGCAATGTGTTGTTATTGTATAAGTCAAGGTATAAATAGATATTTATTAAAAGAACTTGATAAACAAAAACAGTTGAATAAACAAATTTTAGGATTATATCAAAATGAACGAGATAAAACAGATACATTATATAGAATAATATTTCATATTAGACAACAATTATCTTTATTAAAATTAAAAGAATGTCCAGAGGAAGAATTTAAAAATATACCATTTGAAATAATAGAATGGATTGATATGTTGGAAAAAGTAAGCAATGGTGAAGAAAATGGGATACATAAGTAAATATGACACAACTTTTTTAACTTTTGCTAATAGAAAATATAAACAATATAATGTTTGTTTTGAATTTTGGGACGATTATTGTTGTTGGCTTTTTTATGAATATTTTGGAACTAATGAAGAACTATATTATAGACAGCTAGAAAAAGATTTATGGGAATATGTAGATTTTCAAAATGGTAAAGAGAGAGATAAGAGGGGGAAGTTAGATGGCAACTGGGAAAAAGATTAGAACGGAAGAATCAATACAAAAGCAGAATAAATCTTTTATCGAGAATAAAGAGAAAAAGATGCAAGAACAAGAACAACTTGTAAAGCAAATAAGAGAAGAAACAAAGGATTTATTGCTACCAAATATTAGAAGTAAAATGGAAACTGTAGCAGAAGTTATAAAGGAAAAAGTTTCACAAAATAATGGATTAACAGTATCACAAATATTGCCTTTAATAACAAAAAGAAGTGTATCAGATATAGCAACTATTCAAAATAAATCATACACATCTTATGAATTAGGTGAAGCTTTAAATATTTATATGGATATGGTGGCTAAAATAAACACAATATGTAAATTTCCACCTTCAAAAGGTACTTTTTGTGCTTTGCTAGGCATATCAAGAAAAACATATGATAATTACATGGTAGATCCAGACAAAATGGATATAATGGGAATAATAGATGATTATATTACTACATCTGTGTTAACATCAGCTCAATTAGGAGAATTAAGAGAAATATCTAGTATGTTTACATTAAAATCACAACATGGATTTGTTGAAGCTTCGGCACCTGTTGTCATTGAGCATAAAAAAGAAACAAATATTGACGATATAAATAGGCAATTAGAAGCATTAAAAAGAGATAATATAATAGAAGCTGAATTTGAAGAGGTGGAAAAAGATTGACTGGAAAAAGTTTTTTGCCCCTGGAGCTGGAAAAAGTTTTCTGACTTTGTCAGTGGGTAAATAGGTGCGTTTTCATGCATCTTTTTATTATATTTTATTGAACGATATGACTTTATTTTATAGACTTATTTGCTTTATAAATGATAAATTAATATAATTATACTATAATTAAAAATGTTGCTTAAAATGGCTTAAAATAAGTAAAATAGAGTGCTTGACAAAAAATAGTATATATTTATATTAGTTTTTGAGGTGTGCTTTAATAATCACATTTATAAAACTGATATAGTGTTACACATAAAAAATCTATGTCATTTAAATGGTTTTAACTATTTAAAATGTGTAACGAGTTATATATAAGGCTTAATGCCTTTTTTGTTTACATAAAAAAACTAGGAATACCTAGCTATAATATTAAAATTTTCATATAGTTACTTGACTTTTTTATTTTTGTTTTTTAGCAAATTCACATAGAGCACACCACAAAGCTAAAGCTATTATTAAAATTGTTCCCATTTTGTAGTGTCCTCCTTAATTTTGTTTAATATTTCTTGATAATTTTTAGTATTATATTTATCATAGCATTTTTTTATATCTTTTTGAAATGTGTCTTTTGGGTATCGACATATTATTGTAGCTTTATTTTGTCCAACTTTATTATTGATCATATATTCTAATGTTTTTATAAAATTTTCCTTTGTACTGTATTTACTTCTTGGCTTTCCAAGTTGCTTGCCTTGCATTTTTGCTTTTTCAAGTCCTGCTTTTGTAGACATTGAAACTTCTTGTATTTTTTTACTGGCTACATAGTTTATAGCATTAAAAACTATATCACGAACGAATTTATATTCAAGTGTTATAGCTTCCTGTTTTTCGTTTGGAAGTTTAGCACTTAGCATTGCATTATCTAATATAATTGTATTAATATTTTTATCTGTTAAAAATTGCCATTCTTTTTTAGTGTTGTCCCAGTTTCTACCTAATCGATTTAGTTCACTTACTATCAAATAATCGTTTTCTTGTAATAAATCATGCATTTTTTCGTATTGTTCTCTTGTTGTCCTTTTTCCTGTGTATTTATCACAAAAAATAAAATCAATACATATCTTTATGTTTTTACTTTTTGCCCATTTATAAAGCTCTATAATCTGTCTACCAAATTCTTGCTTTTCAGTAGAAACACGAATATATACATATAAATTAACTTTATAATCGTCGAAAAATGTATTTTCAACAGTAAATACATCATTTAAATCATTTTCGTTTATAAAATTAATTATTTCTTGCTTATAATTGTTTTTATGATTTTCAATTATTTCATCATATTCTTTAAAATTCATTTTCTTTCATCTCCCCTTAATTCATTAATTCATTGGCATTCTGTATTAATTCTATTACTTTGTCTATTGTTTCATTTTTATAGTCGAAATATTCTTCTAGTTGATATAATATTCTTAAAATTATATCGGTTCTATCGCCTACAAATTCACTAGTTAAGTTATTATCTATATAACGCATAACTTCGTTTTTTAGTTCTTCTCTAGTCATTTTCACTATTCTCCTTTATTATTTCATCTATTAGATTTAATGATTTTTCTAATTTTTTAATAGTTTTAATATCTTTGTCAGTTTCACACTCGTTTCTTATACTATTATAAATAGTATCAAGCAAATAAGACACAAACTTTAAACTGTCATAACTTCCTAAACTTTCAAAAATATCAGTTGTTTCATTTAAAATATAACTATCATTCACCTTTTTACACCTCTTTACTTTCTAAATATGCTTTTAATTTTGGATCGTATTCTTTTAATACATTTAAACATTGTATATAATTGTTGTAATATATTTCGTAATTTTTTTTATAATAATTCATTCTGAAAAATAATATTGTAGTAGTTAGCAATAATATTGATATCATTTGTTCCATATTAAGCCTCCATACAACTTATATAATTATTATTTCCAATAATTATATGGTCTAAAAAAATAATATCTAATAGTTTGCTAGCTTCTTTTAATATATTAGTTATTTCATAATCTTCTTTACTTGGGGTTGGATCACCGCTTGGATGATTGTGTACCATTATAAATCCACTAGCATTACTCAATAAAATAGTTTTAAATATTGTTTTTGGATCAATCAACGATGAATTGATTGTACCTTTAGCAATTAAAGAATAATTCACTGGTATGCTTTTATTATCTAAACATATTATAAAAATATTTTCTACATCTAAGTTTTTAATGTCTTCTATATTATCAATTAATTTTACAACATCAGTTACATTTTTTATATTATTTTTATTATATGATGTTGCTTCTTCCCTTACTAGTCTTATTGATGTTTTATGTATTTTCATATTATAACACCTCACAATCTTTATTAAATGGTATACAATATAGTTTTGATAACTTATCTAGTTTATTATAATCATCTTCGGTTACTAATAAAGTTAAATAAGTATTAAAATCATTCTCCTTTTTACCTTCACAATGATAACCTTTTAAATCTTCGTTGTATCTTGTTATTTTTAAAATATAATCTTTTATTTTTATAATATCGTTTGTTTTTAATTCGTTGAATTGTTTCATATCATCACCATAGATAGGGAAGAGGTTGTTATTCCTCTTCGTTTTCCTTTCTACTTGATAAGAATGTAACTTTTTCGGCTACAATTTCCATAATATTTTTATTTTCTTGTTTTCTTGTTTGTATTCTTCCTTTAATTCCTAAGATGTCACCTTTATTACAATATTTAATGGTACTTTCTGCAACTGTATTTAAAAGTGTACATTCAATAAAATCAGTTTCATAAATTCCGTTAGGATTTTTCCAACTTCTTGGTACTGCCAAAGTTATATAACTAACTCTTTGTCCATTTTCTAGTTCTTTTATTTCTGCGTCTTGAACTAATCGACCAACTATAATTATTTGATTTAACATATTTCTTTCTCCCATTCTGCAAGTATAAAATACTTGACTTTTATAATATTTTTATTTTATAATGGAAGAGCAAAAGGGTTGTTGCCTTTTTGTTTGGCTTTATCTATTTATTAGATATTGTCTTAGTTCATAGCTTGAACAAGTGTATCCTTTCCACTGGTCGCACTGTTCGGCTATTTTTTTATTTTGATTTATTTTATAAACTGTTATTTGAATTGTTTTAATACTTAATATACTAGTTATAAGAATAGCTATTATTAGGTATTTTCTTTTTAGTTTTAGCCTTTTCACTTTTTCACTCCTTTCATAGTACCAAAACCCCATTTTTTAATTACTATGATCTAGACTAAAACCCTTTTACTTTTTCCATTTTGTAATAAATATCTTTCTTATTTATTACACTTATAGTATATCAAATTATCATTATTTTGTCAATATAAAATTGCAATTTTTACCTTATTTTATAGGCTTTTTTTGTAATGATAACGTGTTAAAAAATAGTGTAGTTATTAATCTTTTTTATTGATAAAATATAATATACATTTATATTATAATTGGCTTTTATATGTATATTAATAATGTGATAATATTGGTAAATATAATTATAGAAAAATATTAAAAATAATAACAGAAGTTTATGTTTCTCTGTAATTCCAAAAAAATTCTTTTTTTAATAGTTTTCTTATTCTTTTTTTGCATATTTTATGATCATTGTTTGTAGTGTATTAGGTGCCTTATTTTATGAGTGTTATATTGTAACGATAACGACCGTTAACACCCCAACCCTATTTTTGAAGAGGTACTAGGGGGCTTTTTTACTCCTAAAATTCTATAAAAAATAACAAAAGAACCTATATATATAATCAAATAGTCATTTTATTCAAATAATTCAAAAAAATACATATATTTATTAATTTATATAAGAAATAATCAAGTGAAATTGGTTATTTTTTTATTTTGACATTAAAAGTCAGTAAAATGTCAGTAATTATTTTGATAATATGTATGTAATAAAGATAATGCTAACGCACAAACGCATTTAATCTCATAAATGCTAGGACTAAAGGTGATATTACTGATAGAGCGGTAAAAGTTACTAAAATGTGCGTTATATACTTATAAAATAAGGATTAAATTAAAATTTTAGATAGTCCATAAATGATACTTTTTATTTAAAAATCATAGGTCATTTATGATACTAAAAAGAGGTGATATTATGATTACATTATTTTGTTTATATGTTTTAGATAATAAAGATATTACGCCTACAACAGTGCTATTTCTTTTAACTTCTGTATTATTAGATTTGATATTAATTCCATTAGAATTATTGCTTTTAATAGCAGTATTTATATATTTTTTTCTTAAAACAGAAGAGTAGAAAAATGCTAAAAGAAAACTATTTAAGACTATTAATAGCAATAGAATGTAGCACAAATAATGAAAAAGAAAAGGTTTATGGTGTATATTACATTAAGAGTAATGAATGCGTAATCATGATTGTTGAAAATCTTGATGATGTAGCAAAAATATTTAAAACTTCTGGTAATTCTATAAGAAGTATGTTTTCAAGGCATCAACTAATTAGAGATAGATTTGAAATAGTAAAGTTTAAACAAGAGGAAGATTCAATAGAAGAATTATTAGACTTAACAGATGAGAATAGTTTAGAAAATATGTTGCTGATGTAGAAAGAAGAAATAAGAATATGGATAATTATAATAAACTTTTTATGATTATAAGAAAAACAGACTTATTAAATTATGATGAAAAAAATGAGTTGCAGTTATATTTGATGAATTTAAAAGAGCAAGTCAAAAAGCAAAAAGAAGTTATTAATAAGGCTATTGAATATATAAATCAACATTGGGTAATAGATGACCCAGTATTATTTAAAAATGATTTATTAGAAATATTAGAAGATAAAGAGGTGTAATATGCTAACATTACCAATAAAAAAGAAATGGTTTGATATGATTAAATCAGGCGAAAAGAAAGAAGAATATAGAGAAATTAAACCCTATTATGATAGTAGATTTAAAATATATGAACCATATTTAAGCGATTTTGAAAATATTGTATTTAGAAATGGATATAGAAAAGATAGTCCTAAAATCAAGTGTTATTGTTATATAACACAAGATATAGGCAAGCCTGAATGGGGTGCAGAACCTAACAAACTATATTATGTACTTAAAATATTGAGTGTGGAGGAGGTGTCAGAATGAAACCAATAGAAAATATATTTGGATTTGATTGTGGTACTTGTGAACATAATAGACATTGCTATGGCGGTAATATGGGTAACCAGTTTAGATACTGTGAAAAGTCTACTAAAAAAATACAAAATCTAGATAATCTAGAAAGACAAAATAAACAACTAAAAGATAATTGGAATAAGTTAAAAGAATATTTACATAATGTTGATGCTGTTATTGATTATAGTGAAAATTACGATGGAAGATTTATTAATTATGATGAATTGCTAATTAAAATGCGAGAACTAGAACAAGGAAGTGACAGTAATGAATAAAGAAGAAATAAATTATTGGTTAGAAACATTTGAAGAAACAAGATATAGATTTATGTCTAAAGACGGTAAAACATTATCTTTTTATGATGCTTTTAAAACAATGAAAGATTTACAAAAAAACTGGAACGAATTAAAGAAGTGGTTGGAAGAAGAAAGTAAATTAAAAGGTAGTGAAACAGCATATTTATATTACGGAAACGTACAAGATAAAATGCAAGAACTAGAAAGAGGTGTAAGTGATGTTGAAGATTAAAGTGTTTGATTGTGAAGATGAAAGAAATTTAACAAATAGATTAAATGATTTTATAGAAAATATATCTAAAATAGATAAAGAAGTTATTGATATTAAATACTCAACTAGTATTGCTATAGAAGATGGAGAACAAATATATTGCTTTAGTGCTTTAGTTATGTATGATGATAAAATCGTTAAGGAATATAAACCAAAAAGATATGAAATATTAGAGAAAGTAGAGAGTGATAATTAATAAAAATAACAATTTATGAATTACTACGATTAGTTAAAGATGGGAAAGCACCAAAGAAAATAAGATATGACGGTACGATATATGAATATAGTGAAAATGATGATTTTTATTATTGGGAAGGCTTATCTTTATATAGAGAATTTGCAACGAATGGCAATTGTTTAGATAATGAAGTAGAAATAATTGAAGAAGATAAAATGATAGAAAAAATAACTGTTAGAGAAAAAATATTAGGTTTTCCAAATGGAGAATGGACCGCAAGAAATATGGATAAAGCATTTGCTATTAAAATCAATGAACTAATAGATGAAATAAACGATTTAAAAAAAGAAAAATAACCATATTCCTGAAGTCAGGAAAAAGGTGGAGGTGGAATAAATGAAGAAATTATTATTAAGAATGATAAAAAGAAATCATCAACTATATAAAAAATGGAAATTAGAAGAGAGAGTAGTATTGTGTTTAATCAGAGAAGAAGATAATGCTCAGCAAAGAAATATGAAAGCTGTTAAATATATAGATGAAAATTTAAAAAGACTATCAAAATTTGACAAAGAAGCAGTTCATTTATCATCAGTTATTAGGGAGTATCAAGAATTAAGAGAAATATTAGCGACATTTAAAACAAATAATATATTAGATGAAGTGAATAAAGAGGTGGAATAAATGAAAAATAAAGATTTAAAAATAAATTTTAGATACTTAATTGGAAACATAGCTTGTTTAACTGTTGATAGTATAAGTGGTAAAACAGTCCATAACGATATTAATAATGAGGAAGCAATTATAATTTTTAATTCATTAATAGGTGAAAAAGAAAATCAAAGGATAGGAGTAATAGAAAATGAAAGTAATATTTCTTGATTACGACGGTGTTGTTAATACACCTATTTGGAATAAAGAAGGTAAGTGTGACTATAATTTTCCAAGTGATGGAAAAGTTAATAATTATCAAGCTATTATGTGGCTTAATGAATTATGTAAAAAGACAAATTCAAAAATAGTTGTATCTAGTACATGGCGATATTGCTGTGGTGATGTGTCTTATCAAGATTGTCTTTATAACGCTGGTCTTGATAAAAAAATAGAAATAGTTGGTTGCACAGATTGGTTTGGTAATTATACTAGAACGGAAGAAATAAAAAGCTATTTAGATAAACATAAAGAAATAACAGACTATGTTATTTTAGATGATGAAGAAGTACTTGACTCTAAATTTATTAAATGTAATGGAAACTACGGATTTGGCTTAGATGAGTTTTATAAAGCAAAAACACTTTTAGGAGATGATAAATAATGAAATTACACGAATTTAAACAAAGATTAAAATTAGCAATAAAAATTATATTTGGTTATGACATTATTGTATATGAAGAAAACACAAAAATAGTAAATTTAGTTATAAATAATTGTTTAGATATAATTGATAGTAAACATGATTATGTAATAGACAAAGGACACGTATTTAAAGATAACAATGGTGAAATTAGATATTTAGGAGATAAAGAATGAAATTATATAAAATATACGGGCAAGTGCCAACATGGGAATTATTAGATATAAAACATAGTATAGAAGATATGTATAAATTTGTATGTAGTAATTATGAAAACAATCCTACTAACTTTTTGGTAGTCGAAAGAGATACTGAACTAGATATTGAATTTCCTTTAGTAAATATTTTTAGTGATGATAAATATTTAAAATTTAAAGAAGAATATGATTATGAAAAAGTAGCAGTTGATAAATCTATCAAGCTTGTAAAATAAGAATATAATGAGGAAAAGGTAAATGACAAAATCATATTTAGTAGATGAAAATGGTGTTGTTTTACAAGAATTGGAAGATTCTAATAGAATTATATCATTAAATGATGGTGATCGTATTCTTCGTAAAGGTACATTAGAATATTTAAATGATACTACTGATATAAAATATCATTTTATCAAAATCAATCCTAAAATATTTGATAAATATTGTAAAAAATATTCAATACTTCCTTATTTAACTTGCCATATTGGTTATATGGACAATGTATGTTGTTATGACAATGGCAAAATCATTCGATTAAAAGATTTATCAAAAGTATGTGAAGTGAGTGAAACTACAATAAAAAGGCAATTAAAAGGCTTAATAGCAGATGATATTATTCATAAAGTGCCATATAAGAAAAATCAAAAATGTTTAATGATAAATCCATATTTTGCTATGAGAGGTAAAAGAATATATTTATCAACTTATAATGAATTTAAACTATCAGCTTTGAGAAGTGAGGTGGAAGAATGAAATTATTTAGTAAAAAAAATGAATTAGTCGTAAGAAATGGCGAAATTCAACCAATACAAGTTAGAGATTTAAAAGAATATCTTGTAAAAGATTTTGAACAGATAAAAACAAGTGAGCAAATTATAGAAAACTTAAAATCTCAAATAGAAGAACTTAACAAAATAAAAATTAAGTACGATGCTACTCTAATTACATTGGAAGAATTTGATGCTAGGGTTTTAAGAGAAAAAGAAAAAAATATTAAATTAGAACAACAAATAAAAGAAAAGAATGAAGAAATTGCTAAACTTAATGAAGAAAAAAATAATTGCCTAATTAGAGAAAGAATTGCTAATGACAAAATTGAAAATACCAAAGATTTTATTATTTCGAAATTTAAAGAACAAATAAAACAAGTAATAAATGTACAAAAAGGAACACTTAGTAAGAAAAAAATAATTGATTTAATCGATGGTGTTATTGATGAATAAAGATAATATAAAAGACAATATGTATGCCTTATATGAAATGTACAATCAATATAAATTATTATATAACTTTTATCAAAAATATAAATCAATCAAAAATGAAGAAGATATTCGAGAGAGAATAGAATATTTAAAGAAAAATCCAAAATGTTCAATGAGAACAAAACTGGAGACATTATTATGGCTGTTAAATGAGGTGGAATAGATGAAAGATTTAAAAATATTTACTGATGATATTGAACAAGAAGCAGTAAACCAAATAAATGAATTATTGAATCAAGAAGCATTTAAAGATAGTAAAATTCGTATAATGCCAGATGTTCATGCTGGTAAAGGGTGTGTAATTGGTTTTACTGGTAATTTAGGTGATAAAGTGATTCCGAATATTGTTGGTGTTGATATTGGCTGTGGTATGTTGTGCGTTGAATTGGGTAATATTGATTTAGATTTAGAAAGATTAGATAAAATTATTAGAGAATATGTTCCTAGTGGATTTGAAGTTCATGATGAAAGAAAATATAAATTTTTAGAATTGCAAGATTTGAAGTGTTATAGAGAATTGAAAGATACAAAACGATTAGAAAGAAGTATCGGAACACTTGGTGGTGGTAATCATTTTATTGAAATTGATATTGATGAAGATAATAATAAATATTTAGTAATTCATACAGGTTCAAGAAATTTAGGAAAACAAGTAGCAGAGTATTATCAAGAGTTAGCTAATCAATTATGTAACTATAATATTGGCGAATATAAAGAAAAACAACAAGAATTAATCAAAACATATAAAGAACAAGATAGAAAACAAGAAATACAATCTGCTTTAATGAAATTAAAAGAAAAATATAAAATAGATCATAAGAAAATACCAAAGGACCTAGCATATTTGGAAGGACAATATAGAGAAGATTATTTACACGATATGAAAATATGTCAAGAATTTGCTAGCTTCAATAGAAAAAACATAGCTATTGAAATTATGAAACATCTAAATTGTGCTTTGTCATTTCCAGGCAATAATTTTGAAACAATACATAATTATATATCATTTGAAGATAACATAGTTCGTAAAGGTGCTATATCTGCTAAAAAAGGTGAAATGGTATTAATACCAATGAATATGAGAGATGGTTGTATTATTGGTGTAGGAAAAGGCAATGATGATTGGAATCAGTCAGCACCACACGGAGCAGGTAGAATAATGTCTAGAATGAAAGCAAAAGAAACTTTTAATTTAGATGAATATAAAGAAAGTATGAAAGATATTTATACGACATCAGTAAACAAAAATACCATTGATGAAGCTCCGTTCGTATATAAACCAATGCAAGAAATAATTGATAATATAGGCGATACAGTAGATATTATTAAAATAATTAAACCAATATATAATTTTAAGGCTAGTGATTAGATGTTAACAATTAAACAAAAAATGCTATTGGAAGCAATTGAGTGGTTTATTAATGAATATGGCTATAGCCCTACAAATCGTGAGCTAGCCAATATATTAAAATGTGATGTTAACACAGTATTTAAAAAATTGCTTATTTTAGAAAATAAAGGATATATAAAAACTCAAAATGGACGAGCTAGGACAATTCAAATAATAAAGAAGGTGGAAGAATGAAAGTAATAAAACATGGAAAGAATTATGTGAGATATGCAGTTTGCGATTGTGGTTGTGAATTTGAATATGATAGAAAAGATGTTAGCGTTTTTAAAGAATATTATGAATTAGGTAGGTATGGCCATAATGCAATTTCTCGTAAAGCCACAAACAAAGAAATAAAAGAAGGCAATGACCTTGTTTACTATGTTAATTGTCCAGAATGTGGCAAAAACAATTGCGTAAAAGGTGGTGATTAATAATGGCCGATGAATATATAGCACCAACTAATGCAGAAATATTAAAAAATTATTATTATGGACAATTATATATAAATAAAAAATGGTATGTAAGACCGATTGATTGGGCAGGTTGTTGGAAACGTGATAATGATAAGGAATATTTAATGGCAGGTAATATTGAAAAACAATTTGATTCTGAACAAGAGTGTATTGATTATATAAAAGAGGTGTCAAATGAAAATAATAACTAACAAAATAAAATGCAATTATTGTGGTGACATTATAGAAAGCAAGACAGTACATGATTACAAGGAATGTAAATGCGGAAAGGTATCAGTAGATGGGGGACATTACTATTTAAGCAGAAACTTTCCAGGTGAAGTACCATTTAATCCAGATAAGCACTTTACTGATTTGAGTCATTATATTACAGATGAAGGTGAAGAAATAAATAATGATAAATGTATCTGATTATATACAAATGATTCTTCATAAGAAAAAATGGACTAATGCTAAATTATGCCAAGAATTAAACAAAATAGAAGAACAACTAGGCGAAAGTAGGACAACCCCTCAAAATATATCAAATTATTTTCACGGGCAATGGTCTTTTAGACCTAAAGTTCTTGTTAAATATGAAAAAGCATTAGGTTTACAACAGGGCGTATTAGTAAACATGGTATCTCAACCAGCTTCAAAAGAGGGGCAAAAAGAATTAAAAGAAATAATAAAAAAAGTAGGTGAAATTAAATGATAAAAAAAGAAATTTATCCCAAGACAAAAAGAGTTAGCTGTAAAGGTGATAAAGTTTATCTTACTGAAAAGATAGATGGTAGTAATTTAGTATTTTTTAAGAAATATGACAAATTATACTTTGCACAAAGGAATAATATTATTTGCATTGATGAAATTGAAGAACAAAAAGAAATGTTATATAAAGGATTGTATCAATGGCTATTAGACAATAAAGATATATTAGAAACTGAGTTACATAATAATAGTGCAATTTGTGGCGAATGGATAGGAATGGGTTGCCTAAAATATAATGTTGATGAATTTGATAAAAGATGGTATATGTTTGCAAAAGCAAATATAGATGATAATTATAACTTATATAATTTAATTTATGATCATGAATTATTTATATATCCGTTTGTAAGCCAAGAAATACCTAATTTCATTGGAATAGTACCAGAAATTACTGAATTGATTAATTTGCCAAATAAAGAGCAATTAGATAGTATTTATGAGAAATATACAAACAAAGTAAATAGAAATGTTGAAGGTTTTGTAATTAATTATAAAAATATAATAAGCAAATATGTAAGAATGAAAAATGGTCAATTAAAAGAACATTTTGATAGAGGTGAATAGATGAAATATTTATTAATTGGATTAGAAATGATATTAATGATTGCCTTTGTATTAAGTTTATCAGCCCTTATATTTTGGGGATTAGGTAATTTAATAATATGGGCATTTGGTATTAAATTTGTATGGACATTTTGGCAGGGATTAGGATGTGCCTTAGTGTTTGGTTTATTGAAAGAAATATTTGGTGGTAAATAATATGACAAAAGAAAAATTTAATTATATGTTAGAGGCTTGCAAAGATACATTAGATAATTGCAAAGAAGGTTTAATGGAACTGTTTGATAAAGGTAATTGTCATTTAGATATTACTTTTCAATTTAGACTGGGCGAGGTAGTTATTATGAATGTCAGCTCTGACTATAATGTAAGAAAAAATGATGTTAATGAAACAACAGTTATAAACTTAGGAAAGCAGGAATTAAAATGAAAACATATCAATTTACAAGAGAAGCAAAATACATCGAATATGGTGTTGTTACTGCAAATTCAAAAGAAGAAGCAATAGAACTTATAAAAAATAATGATTATGATGATATTTATGACACTTCATTAGAAGAAGAATATAATGAAACAATTAAAATAGAAGAGGAAGAAGGAATAGAAAATGAATAATATGTTAATTATAAGTCAAGATGAAAAATTTACAGGAATGGTAAAATTTTTAGGAATAGGGCAAAGAAATCCTAAAACAGTTATAGGCGATGAATTAAAATCACTATTAGAAGAAAAGAAAATGACAAGTGATGAACTTATTACTTTAGTAGGTAATAGTTATAGAGATAATATTAAAAGAGTATTAGAGAATCAAGAACAGCCTAAACCAAAATTAGTAGAATTAATTACAACTAAATTAGGTGTTGATAAAGACTATTTTGAAGATAAAGAACTAGAAAATGTAATTGTTACAGACAACAACATTGTAGTTGCTAAATATCCTACAAACAAAAGAACATTAGAAGTTAAAAAAGAATTAGATAAGCACATTTTTGAATGTTTAGAAAATGGTGCTAATGTATTTATAGAAATGCCAAAGGAATAGAGGAATAATATGTATTTGTTTATCGTAAGTGAAAGAGGAGATAGAACTAATATATGTTCAAACTTTAGAATATTTGACATTAATGGCTTTCTTGAATATTTAAAAACAAAAGAGAATAAATATTGGCGAGTTCAATATCGAGTAGCAAAATTAAATGATGATAACTTTGAAACTAGAATTTTTAAATATATTAATTTAGATGAATTTGAAGAAATATTTGAAGGACACATAGATGACATAAAAAATCTTTTAAAATATACAAAAGATAGTTGGGGAACTGATTATCCATATTTCAAAAAAGAAATTCATATTAAATATGGAGAATTAATCATTGAAAATTAAAATATAAAATAGTGTAGCACTCTCTAGGGAAATATAAAGAGAGAGTGATTAGATGATAAAAGTTGGAGATAAAATCCAAATAAAAAAGCAAGAAACAACACTTGAAAGCACTTTTACAGATATATTAAATGTTCTTAAATCATCAAAAATGAAAGAACATGATAAATTAGACTGGTGTAATAGTGCTTTGAGTATTCTTGAAGAAATGTATAAACAAAATGAATTAGGTAGTGTTAAAGTAGCAAAGACTAAACTAATTCCAATATTACATAAATTAATTGAAGGGAGCAAAATTGAAAATATGGCTCTCTTTTTTGATTATTATAAAAGAGCCTATTGTTTTTGCGCAAGAAGAGATTTTGAGTGCTTTGTTGATTATATTGAATGGAATATGCCACGAAAGGTATTGGCAAATCGTAGAAACGTACTAAAACCATATGTGGATGCTTTAAATAGAATAGCATTTGATGATAGATTGCAATATCTAGTAGTATCTTATCCACCATCAATGGGTAAATCCTATTTAGCAACATTATTTACTGCTTGGGGTTATGGTATAAGTATTAATAATTCTGTAATAAGAATGTCTTATTCTGATGAATTAGTTTTAGGTTTTAGTAGAACTGTTAAGGGAATAATATCTAGCCCTGAATTTGCTGAAATATTTCCTTTGTTCAAATTATATAATGGAAAGCCATTTGAGGTAGAAAGAGAATCAGACTGGAAGATAAAAAATGCTAATGTTCCTAAATCAAATCATATAGCAAGAACTCGTAACGGTTCAACTACTGGAGAAAGAGCTTCATTTGCAATTATATTTGATGATATGACAAAGGGAGCAGAAGAAGCAAATAGTGAAAGTGTTCATAGGGGAATATATGATAAATGGAATACTGAATGGTGGAATAGACGTGATGGAGTAAGGTGTAAATTTATATTTGTTGGTACTCAGTGGACACCGGAAGACATTTTAAATAGAATAATTGAAGATAGAAATAAAATATCAACATTACAACCAACTGACAATCCTTATGTTATGGAAAGTGAAGATAAATCAACGATAGTTATTCGTGTACCAATGCTTGATGAAAATCATAAAACAACTTGTAGTGAAGTGTATCCACAACAAATAGCAGAACAAATTGAACAAAATACAGATCCATTTTTATTTAGTTGCGTATATCAACAAAATCCTATTGCACCTACAGGAAGAGAATTTGCATGGGAATGTATCAGAACATATACAAATGAAGAATTATTAAATGTTCATTTAACACCAAACTCAATGGCAACATTAGATACAGCTCGTAAAGGAAAAGACAATGTATCTATGCCAATATTTAAAAATGATAATAATGGTAATCATTATTTAATTGAAGCTATTTATAAGCAAAAACCAATGGATGATTTATATGATGAAATAATTGAAAAAATAATTGAGCATAGAATTACAACATTAGTAATTGAAAATAACATTGATACTTCATTAAAAAGACTATTAGAAGATAGATTACATGCTAGAGGTATATATTGGTGTACTATTATTGAAAAATATAATACTGTTAAAAAAGAAGAAAGAATAAAGAATAATCGTGGTATTGTTCAAAAACAAATTGTATTTCCTGATAAATCAATCGTTAGACCAAATACCGATATTGGTAGAATGATGGATAATATAACTAAATATTCTTTTGATAAACCAAATGTGCATGATGATGGTATCGATTCAGTATGTATGTATGCAAGTGAAATTATTTTTGGCAAAGGAACTTTATCTAAACCTGTTGCTATAAGACGACCTTTTTGACAAATAAGTCCAATTTATGTTGGACTTTTATACTTCATAACTAACAATTTTTTTATTAATAATGTATAAATGTAGCGAACGGTCTAGTTTTTCCCTTCATTGACCGTTTAGTGCTACACGGGAGCATAACCGTAAGAATTTAATTTTTATTGTTGTGTTCCCTTATTTTATATTTTGGGAATACCAAAGTATGAAAGATGGTGAATTAATGGAAAATGAAGAAGTAAAAACAACTGAAACACCAGTTGATAATAATACAAATGCACAAATACCTACTGATAAACCAGTAATGCCAGTTCAAGATGAGGTTAGGTTATTTGGCAGACATATAATTTATGCAGATTATGAACCAGAAGAAATGAATGAACAAACAATATCTCAGATATTAAATGATGTATTTAGTGTTCATTTGCAAAATTCAAGGGAAATTAATTATTTAGAGAACTATTACAAAGGTTTTCAACCAATTTTAGATAAAGTTAAAGAAGTAAGACCAACTATAAATAACAAAGTTGTAGAAAATAATGCTTATTTTATGGTTGAATTTAAAAAATCATTTGTTTTTGGCAAACCAATACAGTATGTACAACGTGGTGATGTTGCAAATGAAGAAGTAGGGGCATTAAATAGTTATATGCTAGCTGAAGATAAATATCCAAAAGACACTGAATTAGCAGAAGACTTATATATATCAGGAATAGGACATAGGTTAGTTCTTCCAGATATAAATGAAGATAGTCCTTTTATGATAGAAAATCTTGATAGTAAAACAACATTTTGTGTTTATTCTAGTAGATTACCTCATAAGAAACTATTTGGTTGTACTTATACGAGAGGTGTTAAGGATTACACAATAAAAGGTAGCGTGTATACAAAAAATGCTTATTATGAAATGACTAGCCCAAGTGTTGCATCAGCATTTGAAGTAAAATTTATAAAATCTACTATATTAAATGAAATTCCTATATTTGAATATTACTTAAATAAATCAAGAATAGGAATTATCGAAATAGTTATGGATATATTAAATAATTTAAATAGAATTACATCTGATGAAATGGACGGATTAGAACAATTTATACAAAGCTTGCTTGTATTTGTTAACCAAGACATTGATAGAGAAGATTATGAAGGATTACTTGATTTAGGAGCAATTAAAATCGCAACTTCAGACCCAAGCAGACCAGCAGATTTAAAACTAATATCAAATGAGATAAAACACGATAATACAAAAGTATTACACGATAGATTATTCAATACTGCTTTAAATATTGTAGGTATTCCTAAAAATAGTGATAAAGCAAGTGGTGGAGATACAGGACAAGCTAGGTATTTGGGTGAAGGTTGGACAATGGCTGACGCAAGAGCTGATGGAGATGAAATGGAATTCAAAAGATGTTCCAAACCAGAACTTAAATTAATTTTAAGAATATGTAGACTTGCTCCAAATAGTCAAATTAAAACATTAACATTAAAAGATATAGACCAAAAATTTACAAGAAATAAATCAGATAATTTCTTAGTTAAATCACAAGGCATGATGAATCAAATTCAAAGTGGTATATCACCAGATGTTGCTATGACAACAAGTGGATTATATAGTGATCCAAATGAAACATTTAATAAATCAATGGAATTCTATGGTGGTATTGAAAACTGGATTAAATTATTTGTTGGACAAGCAAATAAACAAATAAAACAAAATAGTGATGGAAGTCTTAATAAGACAACATCTGCCTCAAAAGATGAGTCTGGAGAGGTTAATAAATAGTCAGAGGTTGGAAAATCAGCGACCAATACGGACGAAAGTCTTAAGTGTAAGGAATATTCCTGATGTGATGCGTGAGTGCTGACACGCCTGACTTGAGTAGAGATGCTTTATATAGGCATTATAAGAAACTTTGAGGGAAGTACAACTTCTATAAAGCCTTATAAGTAAGTCCAAGCCAAAGAAACTTTAGAAGCCTTTGGAATTTTGCCGAAATAGCTCAATTGGTAGAGTAACTGTTTTGTAAGCAGTAGGTTGTGAGTTCAATTCTTACTTTCGGCACCATAATATTGTGAGGTAATTCAATTTGGTAGAAGTCTACTCTTGGACAGTAGAGGTTGCAGGTTCAAATCCTGTCCTCACAACCATTTAGTATACGAACTGATTTATCAGTTTATATAAATTTGCTTATTGTAGAGAGCACAAATCTACAACGCTCAATTGATGAGATGTGACATCTATAAAAACATAAGAGTGGAAAGGTAAAAAATGAAAGAAGAAATCGAAAAAGTATTAAGTGATGAAACACTTACAACTAATGAAGAAAAAGTTGATGCTATTGCAAAGAGCTTAGCAACATTAATGATTCCAAAAGATAAATACAATGATTTAAATACTAAGTATAAAGCAGTAGAAAGTAATTATACTACTTTATCAACTGAATATGATGATTTCAAAAAATCAAAAATGACTGACGATGAAAAAAGAGAAGCAGAGTTAAAACAATTAGAAGTAGATAAAAAAGCAAACGCACTTAAAACAAGTGAGTTAGCAGTAAAAGGTTTATTCTTAGATAATGGAATTAAAGTTACTGATGAAGATACTGAATTAAAAGAAACTTTACAAAATATTATAAGTGAGGATTGTGATAAATCAGTAAAATTAGCAAATAATTTTATTACATTATTAAATAAAACAAAAGAACAAACAAAAAACGAAACTACTACTGAATTGTTAAATGGTACACCAAAACCAGTAGGTGGTACTCAAAGTGCTAATCCTGTTGACAAAGTTGCGGAATTAAAAAAAGAGTTAGATGAAGCAATAAAAAACAAGGATATTTTAAAACAAACTCAATTAACTACTCAAATTTTCATGGCAGAACAAGAAAAATCAAAACTAATGAAATAATGATGTAGCACTCGTTTAGAAAAAAAGGGAATAGAAATTTTAAACGAGGTGAAGAAAAATGACAGGTGCTGAAACAGTACAAAGTTTTAATGTTCCTAATTATTCAGGATTATTATATAACAAAGCAAATACAAAAACTCCATTTTTAAATATGATTAGTGGTGGAGTAAAATATACAAATTCAGTTGAATTCGTATGCGGACAATTTTATACAAGTGAAGAAGGAGAAATTCCAGAAATAAGTGAAACAGCTTCATTAACTGCTCCAACTGCATCATTTGTTAAGAGAAGTCAAATGAGTAATGTTACTCAAATATTTATGGATTCTGTTGCAATTTCATATGCAAAACAATCAAATATGGCTACATTAAGTGGTGTTAATTTAGCTGGGCAACAAGCAAACCCACAAGATGAGTTATCATTCCAAGTTGCTAGAAAAATGGAAAAATTAAAAAGAAGTATTGAAAAAACATTTATTCAAGGTACTTATAACAAAGCAACAAAAGATACAGAAGTTAATAAAACAAGAGGTATGGTATCTGCTATAAATACAAATACAATTGATGCTAAAAGTGCAAAATTAGATTTATGGTTAGTAAATGAAATTGTTGAAAAAATTTACAATGCAGGTGGAGATATTTCTAACTTAGTATTATTAATGAATTCAACAAACTTACTACAATTACATGGTGATGCTGTTGAATTAGGTATGCCAATTGGTAAAGAATACATGAGTGCTTATGGTATTCAAGTAAGAGATTTAATTTTACCAGTAGGAACAACAGTAAGATGTGCTTTAGGTGAATTTATTCCAGCAGGTACAGTATTAGTTATTAATCCATCAGTAATTGGACCAGTTGAACAACCAGTTCCAGGTAAAGGTAACTTCTTCTTAGAAGAATTAGCAAAAACAGGAGCAGGAACTAAATATCAATTATTTGGTCAAATTGGATTAGATCATGGTCCAGAATGGTTCCACGGAAAAATTACAGGATTATCTACCGAATTTACTAAACCAGTTGGTAAAAAAGTAGTAACTGTAACAGAAACAGCAACAGCTTCAACAACAACTGGAAAATAAAAATATAACTAAGTAAGGAAGTGTATTTATGAGTCAAGAAGAACAATTAAAGAAAATGCGACTAGAAATCTTAGGCGATATAGCTGATAACACAAAAGATGAAGTGTTTAAATTAAAACTAGATGATGCAGAAATTGTGGCTCTAAATACACTTTATCCTTATGATTTAACAAAAACAACACTAGATGCTGAAAAAAATAAACGACTAGCAAATTGGCAAACGAGATGTGCCATTGAACTATATAACAAAATGGATTCAACTAATGTTCAATCTTATAGTGAAAATGGTTTATCAGTTACATATTTAACTGGTTTAATATCGTCAGACTTATTAAGAGAATTATTTCCACCAAAGGCAGGTATTCCTAAATGATAAGTGTGAAAGCTAATCCTAAAGACTGGGTTAATGATGTTTATATAGCAAGTAAAATTGGTACGGATTTAGATGATGAAGGTAATGAAATTAATGTATATAAAAAGCCAAATGGTAAACCATATAAATTTAATTATCAACCGGTCAATACTGATGCCGATATTGCAGAGTTCGGAGAAAAAGCAAGCATAATGAAAAAAGCAGTTATCCCTATATCATATCAAGGCCAATTTAAAGAATTTGATGTAGCTTATCTTGATGGTGTAACACCAGAAGGAGAAGAAAATTATGGAGACAATGCTAACTATAGATTATTACCACCAAGAGATGGTAATTCAGTTATAATTATATATTTTGAAAAACTTACAGGAAAGTAGGTGCAGTATGTACAAATTTGCAAATGGAATAGTAGTTTTTGATGAAAAAACAAGAGATGACTTTATTAAAGCAGGTTATAGGCTTGTTAAAGAAGAAAAAATAAAAGAGGTCAAATTAGAAGATGAAAACACTTCTAACGATGGAACTATCAAAAAAAAGCTTAGAGGAAGCAAAAAAATTTCTAAATAAATATCAAGAAGCTTATTCAAAAGGCATTGATAATGCCGTTAAATATGCCACAGAAATGATGTATAACAAAGTATTAGAGTATTGCTATGCAAATGGTATTTCCAATCATACAAGCCAAATAAAGTGGCAATATGACGATAATACAAAGACTGGTAGAGTATGGACTAATGATATGGTTATTATTTTTAATGAAATGGGTACAGGTATTGTAGGTTCTAATAATCCACATCCTAATCCAGATGGACCTTTTAAATCATGGAAATATGATATTAATGAGCATGGTGAAGAAGGTTGGAAGTATCCTAAAGAAGATGGAACTTATGGTTGGACTAAAGGTTTACCAAGTAGGCATATGTTCTATAGTGCATTTCAAGATATTAAAAATGAAATAGGAAACATAGTTGACATTGAAATAAGAAAGACAGTAGGTGATTTATATTGATAGTTGAAAATATATTTGAAAATAAAATCTTTCCAGAATTAAAAAAATATGTTGAAGAAAAGTCAATATATAAACCAACAGTTACAAAGGCAATGCCACAACAAAGCAAAGTATTTCCTATAGTACCAGTTAAATTACTTCCTGTGACTAATAAATATAATAATTTAAGTTACGGAGAAGAAACTTATACATTTGGTATTGAAATAAATGTTTATTCAATGGCAAGTGGAAAAACATCAAAACGAACTATCTGTAATGAAGTTACTGAACATGTAGTTGATTATTTTAAAAATAATTATCATGTAACCATTAAAGCAGAATTAGATGCATTAAATACTGATTCTAATGTACATAGAAATATTATAAAAATAACTGGAAAATTAGATACAAAATACGGATTAGATAATTTAGTTATTTATCCTAATTAAAATGATTGTAGGGTGTAAATTTTCTTCTTGCACCACACTTATTTTAAATAAGTCCGAGTAGGTTTATCCGAAAGTGTATATGTAGGACTGGGAGACTACACAATCATAAATAAATGTAGCACTTCAATTTGCAAGGGAAATTACAATGAGAGGTGAATAAATAATGTTAGATTTAGGTATTGAAATCAGAATAAAAGAAACTTCTGAGGCAAAATTCCCAAAAGAAAAATTAGTAGCAGTAAAAGGTGCTCCAGCAACTGGACAAGCAGGTGGTTCTGTTGAATTAACAACTTCTAGTGATCCTGCTAAAGTATATATTCCTGATAGACCCGATACTGGTGATATGGACTTTACTTATAACTATAGTGAAGCAAACTTAACAGCTGTAAAAACAGTATGTGACAATACAGCTAAAGATATTTTAATTAAATATCCAGATGGAACAGGTGCTTTATATACAGGTATTTGTCAAACATGGAAGAATGAAGTAGCAGTTGGTGGAATAATTGAATGTACATTACATACAGTTCCAAGCACTCAAATTGCTGATAAATCATCAACAGAAGTTGCTACATTAATAGCAACTGAATAATTAAAGAAAGTAGGGAAAAACAATGAGAAAGTTAAAATTAAAAATAAATGATAAAGATTATACTTTAGAAATGACTAGAGATAGTATTAAATGGCTTGAAGCTGTTGGATTTAGTATTGAAGAATTTGATAAAAAACCTGTTACATTTTATGACTTAGTATGGACAAGTTTATTTGTTGCTAATCATAAAGATGTTAATCCTAATTTAGCACTTAAATTAATGGAAACTTATCAAAATAGTGGTAAAAATCCAGCCAAAGTAGTTAAGTTTGCCATTGAAGAATATCAATCTTTTATGAGTGCCCTAGCCGATATAGACTCGACGGAGAACGACGAAAAACTAGAGATAGTCGAAGCATAGATGAAAATATACAAGAAGAAAAAGGCAAAAAATATAAGAACTTAACAGATTGGTTTTATGATTTGTTGCCTATGGCGATAACATACGGTATGTCTGTGAAAGAGTTTTGGGAAGATAACCCAGACCTATTCTGGGCATACCGTTTTTCTTACTTTACAAAAATAAAGACAGAACAAGAAATATTTAACAATAATGCTTGGTTACAAGGAGCATACTTTCACGAGGCTATAACTGTTGCCCTATGTAATGCTTTTGGTAAACAAAAAATTAAATATTCTGAAAAACCGTACGGCTTTGATAGGGCAGAAAATACAGAAGAAAAAAAGAAAAAACAAATAGAAATAAATGTTGCAGATATTAAAGCAAGAATTGCTCAAGTAAATGCAATAAGAAAAAATAGCACTACCGATAGGGAAATAGCCAAAAAGGTAGGTGAAGTAAATGGATAATTCACAAACATTAGAATTACAAATTAAATCAAAAGCACAAGAGGCAAAAACTAGTGTTGATAGTTTAGTAAAGAGTTTAACTAGTGTTGAAAATGTATTAACAAATATATATCTGGAAATAGGTAGCATTGAGAAGAAAGTTGATTCTAATATTAATAAGGCAACTACATCAACTACAAAAAATATTAATCAATTAAAACAAACAACTGATAAAGCTACTAATAGTGCTGGAGAACTAGGAAAAACATTAAAAACGGCATTTACATTTGCAGGAGTTAAAAGAGCTACAGGTCAATTGTTAGGTTGGATAAACGAAGGAATTGATTATACAGAACAATTAAATTTGTTTAATGTTGTATTTGACAATACTGAAAAAAATGGAAAACAGATGTTTTCTGAATTAGGAAAGTCTGCTTTACAATTTCAATATAAAATGAATGAAGCATTCGGAACTAATAAAACACAAACATTATATATGCAAGGTATATTTGAATCAATGGGTGAAACTGTCGGTATAAAAGATAAGTATTCATCTATAATGTCTGAGACGATGACTAAATTAACTTATGATTTAGCATCTTTATATAACAAAACAGAAAAAACAACAGCAGAGGCAATTAGAGCAGGTGTATATGCCGGTCAAACAAAACCTTTAAGAAGCTATGGTATAGATGTTACTCAATCTAGCCTACAGCCTATTGTAAAAGAATTAGGCATAACTGATGAAAACGGTGATATTAAGTCTGTAAAAAATATGTCTCAAGCAGAAAAAGAGATATTAAGATATTTAGCAACATTGAAACAAGCAAAAATTGCAATGGGTGACCTTGCTAATACTGTTGAATCTCCTTCAAACCAATTGAAAATATTTAGACAGCAATTAGTAGAAGCAAAAGTTGCTTTATCAAGCTTGTTTATTGGTACTTTTTCAAAAATATTACCATATGCAAATGCAATACTAATGGTAATTAAAGAAGTCTCAAAAGCAATTGCAGATATGTTTGGTATCGAATTAAAAGATTACAATTCCGGTATAGCAAGCCAAGAGGGTATTTATGATGGAATTGCAGATAGTGCAGATGATGCAAGTAGTGCAGTGAAAGAATTGAAAAGACAAACTTTAGGCTTTGATGAAATCCATAATATTAATGAAAATAAAGATAGTGGCAGTAATTCAGGTGGAACATCAGGTGGGATAGATCAACGATTATTAGACGCAATACAAGGCTATGACAATGGTATGGATAAAGTTAGAATGAAAGCTTCTGAAATAAGAGATAAGATAATGGAATGGTTAGGTTTTACTAAAGAAATAGATCCATTAACAGGAGAAGTATCATTTAAGTTTAAGGGAATTAAAACATTGCTTAAAAATGTCTTGAAATCATGGAAAGACACTTCTACAGTTACCAAAATAATTATGGGACTAGGATTAGTAGCTGGTCTTACTAATACATATAAAATTGGTAAAAAAATTTACAATTTATTAGGTGGATCTGGCATTACAAAAGTGTTGAAGTCTTTGACTTCACCAATGAAAACTCTTTATGATTCATTAAATGATATTAATTTTGCTAATAAAACTTTAACACAAGGTATTTCGGAGGGAATAAGTAGTTGGTCCAGTTCTTTAACTATGATTGATAAGTTTAAAGTTGGATTGACAGGAATTATTGGATTATCACTTGGTATGGACGGTATAAAAAGTGCTATGCATAGTGTTTCAGAAGAAGGTTGGAATTTAGGAAATTCATTACAAACTGTGATAAGTAGTTTAAGCGGAATTGCAAGTGGTGCATATATAGGTTCTATATTTGGTCCGTGGGGCACTGTAATAGGTGGAGCAACAGGGGCGGTTTTAGAATTGATTGGTGCAATTCAAGGATATCAAAGAGATAGCGATAAAGCACTCTCTTCTGCAAAAAAAAGAAGGGAAGAAGCTGAAAAATATATTTCTTCTGTAAAAGAAGAAAAACAAGCAATTGAAGATTCTATGGTTAGCTCTTTAACATTAACAACCTATCATGAGCAATTAGTAGCAGAATTAAAAAGCATTGTTGATGAAAATGGAAATGTAAAAAAAGGATATAAAGATAGAGCAGAATTTATATTAAATGAATTAAGCAATGCCTATGGTGTTGAATATTCATTAATAAATGGGCAGATTAAAGATTATGGTAATTTAGTAAATAAAATTAAAGAATTAATTGATACTAAAAAGGCAGAAATTGTACTTAATGCCAATGAGAAAACTTATTCAGATGCAATTCAAAATAGGGCAACCGCTTGGAAAAATGCTAATGATGCTTTAAAAATATACAATTCTTCTCAGGAAGAAGTTAATAAAAAGACAAAAGAAATTGAAGAATTAGAAAAACAAAAAAATAAGGCAATGGCTGAAGGTGGTTATCTTAATATCAAATATGCTCAAGGTTTATCCTATGAGATACAAAATCAAAAAAAAGAATTGAGTAAATTAACAACTGCTGCAGATGAAAATAAGGCAACATATGAGAAACTTAATTCTGTATATGTTGAATATTCAGAAGATATTATCAAATATGAAAATTTATCAACAGACATTATGACTGGTAATTCAGAAAAAATTGCAGATGCAGTAAAACAATATACTGATGTTGTTAAAACAGAAAATGGAAATATTAAACTATCGGAGTATGAGAAATTAAACTATTATAAACAAAATGGCGATACTATGCTTCAATATTTGAAAAAACAAGGCACTGAAGTAACAGATGAAATGCGTAATCAAGCATATTCTCAATATAATGAACTTGTGAATAATTTAATCAATCAATCAACAACTGTTGAAAATCTAAGTCCTGATATTATATCAGCTTGGAAAAAATTAGGTGAAACCAGTAATGAAGATTTTCAAACAGCGTTAAAAAAAGTTGACCCAAGTGTTAAAGAATCTATTTTATCTCAAGTTGGAACAATTGGTTCAGAGGCAGGAAAAAAACTTGGCAATTCCTTGTCAGAAGCATTTTCATTTACTACAAGTGGAATGAAAGTTACTACCTATAGCGACGGAACAATCAAGGTTACAAAAAAGGCATTAGGTGGTATTTATTCAAATGGTTCATGGAAAGATATACCTCAATATGCAAATGGTGGTGCTCCAAGTCATGGAAGTTTAGTTTTTGCTGGAGAAAATGGTCCAGAGATACTAGGAAATGCAAATGGTAAAACAGAAATATTAAATAAATCACAAATAGCTAGTTCTATATATAGTGCTGTTTATAGTGCAATGAGCCAATTCAGTGGTGGAGGAGTTGCTGAAATAAATGTTCATGCTGATAAAGGTACAATAGTTGAAACAGCAGTAAATGGTATACAACAACATATTAATCAAACAGGCACACTACCGTTTACAATTCCATTAAATTAAAAAAGATACTAGTTTGTATCTTTCTTAATAAAACATTCAATATTTTTAAATTTAATTTTGTAATTTTCAATATTATTTATGTCAGAAGCACCAAAAAGAATTTCATTAAAAGAAACAGTTTTTGTTTTCTCAGGTGCTTCTACAAAAATCCATCCATTTTCTTTAATGGTTCCACTTGAAAATTCAACATTGATTTGAACTTTGTCACAATCTGTATTTGAAATATTTTTAAGTGTTCCCTTTAAATGAGCAATACCAATATCAGTATTTGGAATCAATTCTGAAACCTGAAACTCTTTTGAACATCCACATAGCATCAAACAACATATTGCAATAAATAATATTTTTTTCATAAATCTTCTCCTATAAATAAATTGTATCATGTGTAGCACTTTCTTTCAAAGGGAAAATTGAAAGATGGTGAATTAATGATAAAAGAATTTACTTCAAATGGTTATAAATATGTATTAGCAGGTCCAGTACTTGTAGTATCGAAAGTAAAATTAAACGGTGTAGATATATCCAAATATTTATCAAATAATACAAAGATATCTTGGTATGATGTTTCTAAAAATAGTGGTAGAGATGTTACGAACGCAGATGGCACAATGGTATTAAATGTAATTAATACTAAATGGCGAATAGATTTGGTATCAAGACCGCTTACTGAAGATGAAGTTGTAGATTTTTATGCTGAGATTATAAAAGCCCCAACATTATCTGTAGATTTCCTAAACCCATTTACAAAAAAATGGCAAAATATATCTTGCTATCGTGGAGATAGAGTTGCACAGTCTATGTTGCCATATCAAACTTCAGATGGACTTATTGAATTATATAATCCTGCCTCACAAGCAGTAATTGAATTGTAGGTGGATTATGGCAAGTACAAATTTTATAAATGAATGTAAAAATAGAGCAAATGCTAATCGTTTAGGAAAAATTATAATTGATGGAATAACATCACCAATAACAAATTCAGATAATTTACAAAGTTTTGAAATAGATAGTGGTTGTTATACAGATGGCAATATTATAGGTTCTGTGTATGCTAAATGCTTAAAAGCAAATTTTATAGCAGAACAGAATAATTTAACTGATAAACCTATACAAGCTCAAATTGGTGTAAAATATACCGATTTAAGCAACGAATATATAAATATGGGTAAATACAAGGTAGAACGCCCAAACAACGAAATAACGGCAAATATGAGCCAAATAACGGCATATTCTGACTTATATACAAACCTTGATAGTAAATATATATGCAATATTGACTATTCTACTGGTGATAAGACTTTATCAGACTTATATGTAGATGTATGTAATCAATTAGGATTAACACCTGTAACAACAACATTTATTAACAGTACAATTCCTATTACTGCTAATCCGTTTACAAATGGAGAAAAAAACAGAACAGTGTTACAAACTATCGCTAAGATATCTTGTTCTTTTATTGATATAGATAATGATACTAATAAAATTGATTTATGTTGGCTAAGTTCTAGTAAAATTCCTGATTATACATTTTATAAGAATGATTATAGCAGTGTTGAAGGTGGACAAGTTGTATGTGGTCCAATAAATTGTTTAATTATAAAAAATAGTCAAGTTGATGATGAAAATGTAACTATTAAAGATGATGAAAGTATTAAGAAAAATGGAGAAAACTCAATAATAATCAGTGAAGATTATATTTTATATAATTCTGATTTAAGACAACAAGCCATTACTGATATATGGAATCGAGTTAAAGGAATGAAATATGTAGATTGTAAATTAACTACATATTATGGAAAACCATTTTTAAAACTTGGTGATTATATCAGAATTTATACAAGTGAAACGGAATATTTTGATACTTATGTATTAAAACATAATTTTACTTATGACGGATCATTTACAAGTATTATTGAAAGTCCTGCATTAACAGAACAAGAAATTAAAACTAAACAAAATATAAGTCTAGGAGAAGCACTACGAAATACACAAATTATAGTTGATAAACAATTAGGAAAAATCACATCAACAGTAGATGAAATGAATACCAAAGTCGAAGATATAACTACAACCACTCAAACTTCAACAGGAGGAAACAGTCTATATCTAAAAGAAGCCCTAGAAAGCAATGCACTAGAATATAGCATTGATGGAAAGTGTGAGCAAGCAACAAGAAGTGGGAAGAACTTATATAATTATAAAGACACAACTGTTGTTGGCGATGGTGTAACAGCTGATAAAGATGGTTGGATTACAATTGCTTATGACAATACAAATGGTACTAGTACAGTATTTAGAAATTATTATACAAATAACTTAAACCTTAAAACAAATACTAATTACAAGGTAATTATGGAAGTAAAAAATGCTTCTGCAACTGGTGATGGTAACATATATCCTATAAGCACTTATAGTAATACTGGTGGTCAATTTGTTCATAATAGTGGTTATGCTTTAAAATCATTATCAAATAATAGTATTAAACAATTTACTATATTAACTAAAACTAGTTTTGAAAATATTACAGATGGTTTAAGGACTTTTGCTTCTTTCGGAGCTGGTACAAAAGGTTCTATCACTTTTAGATTATCAGTATTAGAAGATACTACTGTAACGGCAGAAACTTTTAAATATGAGGCATTTGGAGCAAGTCCAAGTCCAGACTATCCAAGTGAAATAGAAACTGTTAAAGGGATTAGGAATTTATTTGATAAAAATAATACTGTAATTGGTTATGTTAACGCAGATGGAACAATAAATTCTAGCGATAGTAATTATAAAACAAGTGATTTTATATTAATAAAACCTAATACAACATATTATAAAAGTCAAACTTTATCATCAAGAATAAAATTTTATGATAAAAATAAAAAACCATTAAATACTACAACATATCAAGATATAACAAATGCTGATAGTGCCATATCATTTACAACACCTGATAATGCTTATTATTTAAGATTAACTATAAGAAACAACCCTACTGATACTTATATAGATACTTTACAACTAGAAGAAGATACAGTAGCCCATTCTTACGTTCCATACGGAACCTATGAAAAAATTAAGGTAACTGGAAAGAATTTAATTAA
>OGWY01000310.1_pt1 | contig 40600 bp, 36 predicted proteins | sample 1576121 | NCBI WGS metagenome assembly OGWY01 (sample SAMEA3541543, study PRJEB24748) | human gut metagenome | biome: human gut; feature: human-associated habitat; material: faeces | place: China | collected 2012 | reverse complement strand
TATAAGCTTATTATTATCGTCAAGAACAGCACATTTAATTGTTGTAGAACCTATATCCAAACCTATTTTCATCATTATTTTGCTTCATTCCCCTTCCAGGCCAAGGTAATAAATCAAGACACAGTGGCACAATATATATGTAACTTCATAAAATTCTAATATGTTATTATACAATATCCGACATAAAAAGTAAACAGACAAAACTTTCAATAAATCAAAATAATTTCTGAAAATTATTCAAGGCATAAAATTTATATCAATTAATAGCTTAAAAAAGCTTGATTGAAATTTTTAAGTAGCTTACAAAAAATCGTAGTGGTGAATGGTAGTCCATTCTCATTTTTAATTATATAATAGCTAATGAATATTTTAATTCTATAAAGTATATTAAAATCTTGATTTAACTTGTAATTATTGTAAAAGTATTGAATTTTGCACAGATTCGTTATATACTTCTATTAAGTAGCGTAAAATTTCAAGTTTACACTTTTTAAGATAAATTAAAACCAAATAGTTGAAAGATATTCATTCTTTCGCAGTAAGGATAAAAAATGAATAAACTATATAAAAAGCTCAAAACACATAGAAAGCTTTTGCTATTTCTATGTGACTTCTGTCTTTGGAATGTTTCTTACTATATATCATTCGTAGTCAACAAAAGCAGCTTCGTTTTAAAGGGCTGGGAAGAACCTTTTATGTGGGGACTCCTCTTTATAAATATTATATTTACAGCTGTATTTCTATGTTTCAGGCTTTATGATAAGATGTGGCGATATGCGGATATAGAGGATTTCTTTTATGCGGGCATAGCCTCCTTAACAGCTAACCTTGTCTTTATGTCATTTACAATGATAATTGGCACAGACGAAAACCGATTAAATTATGGTGCAAGAATCTACATTATAATGTCGCTCCTCTCAACCTTTCTTACATTTATATTTAGATTGGTTTATCGACTTAATAAAATCATTGAGCGAAAAAACACCAATAATAAAAATCGGCGAAGACTTATGATTGTTGGCGGTGGTGAAGGTGCTGCAACTGTTCTAAGTGAACTTGCCAAATCACCCGAGAATGAATATGTTCCTATATGCTTAGTCGATGACGACCCAGAAAAAATCGGACGCAGAATCGGCGGTGTCAAAATAGAAGGTTCAACATATGATATTCCAGAAATATGTGAGCGTGAGGATATTGAAGTTATCCTTTTCACAATCTCACAGATAAACCTTGCAGATAAGAAACGCATACTTGATATTTGTGCAAAGACTCACCTTGAAGTAAAGATTATTCCAAATGTATATGGCCTTATCAAAGATGGTGCATCAGTAACATCAAAAATCAGACAGGTAGAAGTCGAGGACTTGCTTGGCAGAGAACCTATTGTCTTCGATACCGAAAAATATGGTGCTTATATTACTGGACAAACTGTTCTTGTAACAGGCGGTGGCGGTTCAATCGGTTCTGAACTTTGCCGTCAGATAGCAAAGCTTTCTCCTAAAAAGCTCATCATACTTGATATTTATGAAAATAATGCCTATGAAATTCAGCAAGAACTTATTCGTCAATATCACGAAAAGTTAAATCTTGATACACAAATAGCTTCTGTTCGTGATAAACGCAAGCTCGACTACCTTTTCAGCCAAAATAAAATTGATGTTATTTTCCATGCTGCAGCACATAAGCATGTTCCTCTTATGGAAACAACTCCAGAAGAAGCAGTAAAAAATAATGTTTTCGGAACATTAAATCTTGTATTGCTTGCGGATAAATACCATGTCAAAAAATTTGTTCAGATTTCAACGGATAAGGCTGTAAACCCTACAAATATTATGGGTGCGACAAAGCGTATCTGTGAAATGATAGTTCAAACTATGGATAAGCAAAGTGAAACTAAATTTGTTGCTGTTCGTTTTGGTAATGTCCTTGGCTCTAATGGTTCTGTTATTCCACTTTTCAAGGAACAAATTCGGGAAGGTGGTCCTGTTACAGTTACTCACCCTGATATTATTCGTTTCTTTATGACTATTCCAGAGGCTGTTTCTCTTGTCTTAACCGCAGGAGGACTTGCTAAGGGCGGAGAAATCTTCATACTTGATATGGGAGAGCCTGTTAAGATTTTGACCCTTGCAGAAAATCTAATTCGCCTCTCGGGCTTTAAGCCATATGAAGATATTCCGATTGAGTTTACTGGTCTGCGACCAGGCGAAAAACTATATGAAGAAATTCTTCTTAATGAAGAGGGTATGAAAAAGACTGCAAACAAAAAAATCTTCATTGGCAAGCCAATAGAGCTTGATACAGAAAAATTTCATGAAAAACTTATTGAGCTAAAAAAGGTAGCCCTCAAAAATGATAAGGACGGCATAGATAAGCTAATTGCTGAAATTGTTCCAACATTCAACCATATGAAAAACTAAAATTATTTTGACTCAATATCAATAGTTGGGGTAGCCCGAAAAATAGAATAAAGTGTACTTACAAGCGACAGAGAATTAAACTGTCGCTTGTTTTATTGTAGAATTTATATGTTTGTTGGAAAACATATATAAAATGTGATTGCGAAATCGCTTGAAATTTCTATAGCCTTAAGCATTTCTTTTGAGAACCTTGATTTTGCTGTTGGTGATTGGTATAGGAAACTATTTCAATACCCTTATCAACTAATTCTGCATTATTTTTGCATACTTAACAAGCTGAAGGATACCACAATCAAATGCCAAGTTAATCCAGGCTGTTTTTGCTCATCAGTCAATTCGTCAAATCTCTTAAGAAGTAATTTTCTTGAAATTTTAAAGTATTTGCAATGTGATTTGCTGAACTTTTCATTCTTCTTTTCTGACGCCTTCAAAAGTCCAGAAAAGCTGGTGTGTCCAGTGGTATTTATCAACAATTTGTTCAGCATTCTCAAACAATACCGAGCCAATGTTTGCAAATGGTTTCCACATATCGCTGACAAAATACTTGTAGAGCATATTTTGTCCTCCGTTTCAACTTTCTAAGCCATTCTATTTTAACGGATTTTGGTAAAATATGCTCTACTTTTTTTACTTTTTGTCTGTAAGCTCTTTTTCTACCACAACTATATTGACCATTGAGCCAACAAAAATTCCACCGTAATTCTAAATTACGATGGAACTCTGGTAAATAACCCTAATTTTAACAGAAACTATTTAATAGAGGGGCAATTCTCCATTTAGTGGGTGCAGTATTATCATGAAGCATTGCGTTAAACCGACACGATTTTTCTGTTAAAATAAGTATGTTTTTTTCTTGCACCTCTTGCAAAATAAAAAGTAGCATGATATAATATGACTGAAAGAACCAAAACGGTCATATTTTCGAAAGATTCAATCTTGGCTTTTACCAAATACGAAACAGAACAGCTCCGCAGGGCACTACTGAAGGAAACATGACACACATTTGTCAGCCTTTGGAGAAATATTACCTTATCCCAAAACGAGGGCTCACTCATCACTACGACTGTACATATACTGATTCTCACAGTCACAAGGAGCAATTAGGAGAGCTGTACCCACAAGTGCCAGAAACTCTATTGCACGGCACTTGCAGGGAATTATTTGAATAAGCCAAAACGCCACAGAGATGTGGCTTTTCAAAGATGCATAAGTTAGTTAAATCTAACTTTGTGTTTTATATGTATCAATTAGACAAATCTATCGAAAAAGGAATGATAGCAATGTTAGAACACAAAAACTCTGGGGACAGAAATGTCAGTTTATACAACTACCTCATGCGAAAGGATTAGGAGGCATATAAAAAGATGTACAAACTTATTCGACTGATTGTGAAAGCTAAGACAGTAGCTAAGCTTGCAACGAACACTGAACTGGTACCGAAGGACGAAAGTGTGTTAGTTGTGTCAACCCTCACCTACTCTAAAAATTCGTTTTTAGGCAAGGTTAGGGCATTTTTCAGGAGGCTTACAGGCTTCCATCTCTACAAGGAATATCTGAATTTTCTGTGGCAGAATGCTTTGACGGTGCTGAAAAGCACCACCCTGAAAGCATCATTCCCATTAACTTATACCGAATGTGCAAAATCGGAGGTATGATAAAATGTCATTTTTTGAAAACACTCGCAAGCCTGAGGGGTTTGGCGGAAAAATTATGGTTGCTATGATGAACATTGGACATAGTGCCGTGGCGAGGTGGGGACTTCGCTTTTTGAAACTTACTCCGGACGACAAGGTGTTGGATTGTGGCTGCGGTGGCGGAGCAAACATTAAAAGAATGCTGAAAAAATGCCCGCAGGGTATTGTAAAAGGCATCGACTATTCAACCGTCAGCGTAGAAAAATCAAAGAAAGTCAACAAATCTGCCATTACAAAAGGACGCTGCACCGTATTGTGTGCAAGCGTATCAGAGTTGCCGTTTGAATCGGGGCAGTTCGATGTGGTCACGGCCTTTGAAACAATCTATTTCTGGCCCGACTTGTCACAGTGCTTTAGAGAGGTTTGGCGAGTGCTGAAACCTGGCGGAACCTTTCTTATCTGCAACGAAAGCAACGGCGACACAAGCAAGGACGAAAAGTGGACAGATATAATAGACGGTATGACCATCTATAAGGACACTGAATTAAATGTATATTTGGAACAGGCCAGATTTCAAGATATTCAGATACACAAGAATAAAGCGGGCTGGCTGTGCGTCACAGCACGAAAATGAGGAAATAAAGCTTGAGCATTTTTGCATATACAAGCTCTCTATCACGAAAAAGAAATTCGCCTTGCCGTAGGATGTGTTTCGAAAGGAAATCGAAAAGCAAAACCTCCATCGTGGCATATTTATGTCTACCGACTACAAGGCGTATTATGAAACAGTCACAGTGAACGGCTTTTCATGTCTCATAGTAATGGAGAAAAAATCTGATTCTGCCGACCTTCCGCAAGCTGATGTTTGTTGACTGCAACAAGCCGTTCTGGAAAAAGCTGATATACAAAGCATTCGTTCGGGCGAAATGTGGCTGTGACAAATGGCACATTATGAGATGATAGTTGCACCTTACAATAAAGATAAGCCCACCTATTATGAATTTACGGCATAACTGGCAGCGGAGTTTGCGTCTATGGAGCTACTCAACACAAGGCGGGATTCAGAAGACACAAATAAAAACGCAACTCAAAGGCGGTGAAGCAAATGGAAATATTATTCGGAATATTGATTCCCTTTCTCGGAACGACGCTCGGCTCGGCGTGTGTTTTATTTATGAAAAAGTCACTTGGTGTTTCGGTGCAGCGTGCACTCGCGGGCTTTGCCGCAGGAGTTATGGTTGCGGCATCTATTTGGAGCCTACTGATTCCAGCGATAGAGCAAGCGAAAAATATGGGCAAGCTGTCCTTCCTCCCCGCCTTTATCGGATTTTGGCTCGGTGTGCTGTTTTTGCTTATGCTTGACCGACTGATTCCACATCTTCACATAGGGAGTGACCAGGCAGAAGGACCGAAAAGCAAGCTCGGTCGCACCACTATGATGGTGTTGGCGGTGACACTGCATAACATTCCCGAAGGAATGGCGGTGGGTGTGATGTATGCGGGCTTTCTTGCGGGAAATACGCAAATTACGGCGACGAGTGCACTCGCCTTATCAATAGGCATTGCCATTCAGAATTTTCCCGAAGGTGCTATAATATCCATGCCTCTCCGAGCCGAGGGCGAAAGTAAAGGCAGAGCATTTCTCGGCGGCGTCCTTTCTGGAATAGTTGAGCCTATCGGCGCAGTACTGACACTCCTTGCGGCACAGCTCGTGATTCCGGCACTACCGTATCTTTTGAGCTTTGCCGCAGGTGCAATGCTCTATGTTGTGGTGGAGGAGCTAATTCCCGAAATGTCGCAGGGAAAGCATTCCAACATAGGAACGGTTTTCTTTGCAGTCGGCTTCAGTGTGATGATGATGCTTGATGTGTCGCTGGGATAAGATTATAGAAAACATTATGATATTCATTCGTTGAAATGAAACACAAGATTGAGAAAAACACTGTACAGGAAACGCTGATTATTCCACTGTATTCCCGAAAGCTGTGCTTGGAGTTGTACCCCATGGAACGAAACTGCGGTGTGACTGATTGACCAAATCGACTACGAATTTTCAGAAGCCGAGAAGAATTCTCACAGCCTGATTCAGCGTTTCACTCGTTGGTGAAGTGGCTACTACGCCGAAGTAATAGGTATCCAATATTTCTTACTTCGGCGAACACATTTATACATACAGTCTGAAACAAGGTATCGACGACTTCCTCGCCCCTTACAAAGTTCTCCGTGTCGGTCTGGACAAGGAACTGGAAAGGTGGCGTCCCACAGCGGAACAGCACGACAATCCTCAAAGGTACCAATAATAGAAACTCAACCGATTAAACAAATATCCCCAGTTTAACGATTATGGCAGAGCAGAAAGCCACAATCCCTACAAAATGCACGAACCCCACCGCAGAATTGCTCTGTGGCGGGGTTCGTTTATGCTCTGGAATGGTGAAAACCTTGATTTCATGCGGTTTTCAGGCATAGAAAAAGTCCACCGCAATTCTATCAAAATTACGGTGGACTTATGGCGGAGGACAAGGGATTTGAACCCTCGCGCCGGTTTCCCGACCTACTCCCTTAGCAGGGGAGCCCCTTCACCACTTGGGTAATCCTCCAATGGTAAATAAAACAAATAAAATAATAAAAATTGGCGGAGAGGAAGGGATTCGAACCCTTGGTCCCTTTCGGGATCACTAGTTTTCAAGACTAGCTCCTTAAACCACTCGGACACCTCTCCATTTATCTTCGCCACTGTTGTGACTGCGAGAATTATAATACCATATAAGCTTTTAAATGTCAAGCTTTTCTCAAAAGTTTTTTTATTTTTTTTCGAAATTATTCTAAATTCTGATAAAAACTAAAATAATATATTTTTAGGCTTAAGCAGTTTATTGCTAATAATTAAGAAGTTACCAATAAACTACCGATTTGAGCGGACTCTGTCCGCCCTTTTGGCAAGAGGTGTTAAGGGCTTTGCCCTTAACACCCACGAGGGACTTCGTCCCTCGACCCTGCAAGCCTTTAAAAAGGCTTGAACGAAACTTTTAATTATCTTATGGAAGTTTATTAACTAAGCGTAGGGCAAACTATGCTTGCCTATATGGACACAAATAATAAAAGGAGCGAAAATAATTCGCCCCTCAGAATATTATTTTTTATCTTTTTTAATTGGTGCTTTAACAGCATAAGGCAATTCTGGTAAGCCTTCTGTTGGTGTCCATTCGCAATCTAAAATATATCTTGCCATTTTAAAGTTTGTCTTAAGATTGCTGTGCATACCTTTAAATGAAAAAGCCAAAATATGCTGTCTTATAATCGAATAGATATTAACAAGTTTAAACTTTGTAATTATTCGCCTAATTTCAGTTTCAAAAGAAGCATATTCGCCATTTCTTCTCAAAAAGTTGCTTATAATCATAACCGAATAAAGCAAGTCATTTATTTTCTTAACATTCATTGTGCTAAGAATACTGCCCTGACGCTTAACATAGAAATAAAGACATTCCCCAACAACAGCAAGCTTATTTGCATAAAAAACTGTTTTCGGGCTTGTAGCAACATCCTCAAAATACATAGTAGGATATGTAATCTTATGTTCAGTAAAAATTGTGCGTTTATATAGCTTGTTCCAAGCATAGCTATGAAGTCCGTGGTCACTTATAATTCTTGCCACAGCCTCATTATGTTCCATAACACAATCTTTAACAATAAACATCTGATTTTTTTTCATACCGTTCTTATCAATATAATAAGTAAAGCCACAGTATGACATATCAGCATTATTTTCCTCACAAGCATTATAAAGCTTTTCAAGATAAGTTGGAGCAATAAAATCATCGCTATCAATAAAAGCTATATATCTGCCTACTGAATGTTCTATCCCAGTGTTTCTTGCCGCACTAAGACCGCCATTTTCACGAGTAACTATCTTAAATCTTGAATCACTCGCAACAAATTCCATAGCAATTTTAATACTTCCATCAGGCGATGAGTCATCAACAATAATGGCTTCAAAGTCAGTAAAAGTCTGAGCCTTAATAGAATCAAGGCATCTTCTTATATAAGGCTCTACATTATAGACAGGAATTATTATACTGATTTCGGGATTTTTAGTTTCCTGCATTATAATACCTCCTGCCTGATTTATATAAAATTTATTTATGACTTATACTTTTTGACTTGTTTTCTGCCATCAATAATTCTCTTTATGCAACCTTTTTTCTTTGAGCTATGACTTGCTTGAATATTCAAAATAGGTAAAGACCAATAGACATGATTTGCATGAACCTTAAAGCAATCCTTATATTTATCATAAAGATTGTTTTCCTCAAGAAATTTACGCAAAAATTCTACTGTATAGATATAATCGTTAATTCTTTTATCGCTCATAGATGATTCAAGAAAAGTCTTAGTTCTTCTTGAATAGTAATAAGCTTTCTTATCTACTACTACAAGTTTATTTATTTGGGCAAAAGCCCTTGTGCAAAAAAGAATATCTTCATAATACATATCCCTGAATTGAATATCATTATTCTTCAGCAAATCTGTTTTCCAAAGCTTATTCCATATAAAGAAACGAATCTCATTATCTTTAAGCAAATATCCCAAAGCTTCATCTCTGCTATATTCTCCTGCCTTAAGGCTTTTAACAGATTTATTCTTAGCATTTTGCTCATAATGAATATTAAATCCACACATAGCAATATCTGCATCACTACGCTTAATAGCTAAATAAAGCACTGCAAGAAAATTATAAGAAACATAATCATCAGAATCTATAAAAGAAATATATTCTCCAGTGGCTTGTTCCATAGCAAAGTTACGGGTTTTAGATGCACCTAAATTCTCTCTTGAGAAAAATTTAAATCTTTCATCTCTTTTAGCAAATTCCTTTGCAATACCTGCACTGCCATCAGTAGAGCCGTCATCAACCATAATAACCTCAAAATCCTTAAAGGTTTGCTTTTCGACAGAACCAAGGCAACGACTAAGATATTTCTCAACATTATATATAGGTATAATGATGCTTATCTCTGGCTTATTTATATCACCCATAAATCATTCACCACTTTTTTCCCCTATCTCAAGTTCTTCCTCAACTTCTTCAATTTCTTCCTGCATTTCAGTAACAAGCTCTGTTGCTTTCTTCTTTCCCATACCAGAGAATGGAGCCGAAATGAATATTGTTCCATAATAAGTAATAGTTCTCCAGATAAGAATAGCAGATTTCATAGTGGTTTCATCAAAAATACCGCTAAAGAACCCAGCGAAGCTAAGCTCTGCCGCACCAGATGCACCAGGAAGTGGCACAAGGCTTGAAACCATATTTACAAATGATTGGGCACTAATAATATCAAAAACTCCAACATTGATAGTGCTATCAGGGCTTAATGCACGATAGACACAATATGGAACAATATATATAGCTGTCATTTGTATTATTGTAAGAATATAATTTATAGCAAGAAAACCTTTGTGTTCAGAAAGCTCTTTATTACTCTTGTGGAAGTATACAAGCTGTTGCTCAATCTTATCAAGAGTCTTTTCAGGATTTTTAATAAATCTAAGCTTGTTTCCTATCTTACAGAACCATTTTATAAGCCTGAATGTAATTTTGTGTGAAAATGATACTAATATAAGTATAAATATCATAGCCGCTTGAACGATAAAGCCTATCGCAGACATAACCCAAAGAAACGGACTTAAACGCTCAGCGAAGAAATTAAATTTCAGAAGTATGACAGCTATTGTATATCCTGTCAATGTAAACTGCCATACGAGAAATTTTTGAACGAGTGCAGATGTTGCCTTTCCAACATCAACACCATAATGTGATAAAATCATAATCTGCATAGGCTGACCACCCGTAGAGCTAGGTGTAACGGCACAGAAAAATTGTCCTGCCAATGCAGCCTTTATGCTATGAGTTATCTTAACACCATTAGTTGAAAGATTTAAAAATCTATGTAAAATCACTGCATCAATTACAATATTAAGTAAATGCGCACCTATGGCAAGCATAAGCCAAAAAATATTTATTTGTTGTGATGAGTTTATAAGTTCTACCAAACCACCTTTAGAAAAGCAGAAGTATACAATCATAAAGCCACACAAAGCAAAAACTATGAAATTAAAAACCGTTTTTCCAGATATTTTCTTTTTTTTTGTATCCAAACTTTAGACCTCCGTTTTAATTTTAATTATATTAAAACTGTCCTCGACAGAAATAGAAATATCACTTTAAAAGCCATTATAAAATGACACAAAAGTAGCCAGAGTTTAAATTAAATTCCCCTAAAAGTAAAGGCTATTAAGCTAAAATAATAACAATAAATAATTCTCCTATAAAATATATAATAATCACCCCGTACACAAAAGTCAAGTTACAATAAATTTATAATACATAAATGGCAAAATTGAACATAAAAATACACAGTATTTAATATGGAATTGTCCATAAAAACACTGTGTATATGAAGTCTTTTATAACTTATTTTATCTTATAAACATAAGAATCCTTGCGTTTATGTGGCTTTGGCATATCGCCATCAGTATAGCCTAAAATACAGTGTCCTATTCCCTCATAATCGCCCTCTATGCCAAGTTGTTTAAGAATTTCCTTACCCTCTGGCATCTCAAATTCTTCTTTTGCTCTATGAATCCAACAGCTACCAATTCCAAGCGAATGGGCAGCAAGCATAAGATTTCCCATAACAAGAGAGCCGTCATAAAGATAAGTAGGTTTTGATTTATCTGCAAGAACAATCAAAACTGTATTTGCACCATAAAATGGGTCAAAGCCTTCCTCTTTGCCCATAATCTTTGCATTAAGAGCAGAAAGCCTATCTCTTAATTCCTTGTTAGTAACCTCAATAATAATTGGCGATTGAGCATTTCTGCCTGTTGCGGCGTATGTTCCAGCCTCAACTATTTCATCAATAATCTCTTGTGGAACTGGCTCAGAAGTATATTTTCTGATGCTCCTTCTCTCAATCATATTTTTTATAGTTTCATTCATAGTCTTAACCTCCATTTATTCTTCAAGTAATTTTTTATAAATTTGATTATCATTTTCCCTAAATACATTAAAAATAACTTTAATCTTACTGCCTGTTTCTTGCTTATATCTTTTTACACTTCTCACTGCAAGCTCTGCGGCTATATTATTAGGAAATTTAAATTCACCTGTAGAAATACAGCAAAATGCAATGCTGTTTACATCATATTCATCAGCAAGCGATAGGCAAGAACGATAACAGCTTTCAAGTGCGTCACAATCCTTCTTCATAACCTTATTAAAAATCATCGGTCCAACAGTATGAATAATATATTTACTTGGAAGATTATAAGCAGATGTAATCTTTGCTTTTCCTATTGGTTCACTGTGTCCTTGAGCTTTCATAATATCATTACATTCAAGCCTTAGCTGTATTCCCGCATAAGTATGAATTGTATTATCAATACATAAATGATTAGGATTAAAGCAACCAAGCAGCTCAGAATTTGCAGCATTTACGATTGCACCACATTTAAGAGTTGTTATGTCACCTTTCCATAGGTAAATATCATCAATTATAGGCTCAAGCTCAGAAATATCAGTTATACCCTTTTTGCGGATTTCTTCTTGCAAAAATTCGTTCTGAATTTCAATAAATTTCTCACTTGCTCTCTTAGGCATACGGATATTAAAAAGCGAACGAAGAAAATTCCAACGCTCAGTTTCCCCTTGAGGTATAAAAGCACCTTTGCCCATAGGTTGTTCACCAAGAAGTGCATCTATTAAATATAGTTGTCTTTCTGATTGATTCATATTTGTTTTCTCCAAATAAAAATTTATTGACGAAAAAGCCCGTTGCGTATGCAACGGACTTCATAAATTTGGTGCGAGTGACGGGACTTGAACCCGTACGTCGTAAAACACACGCCCCTCAAACGTGCCTGTCTGCCAATTCCAGCACACTCGCAAATATCAATTTGTCTTTTCAACAAGTAGTATTATATCAAAAAGTATTTTAGTTGTCAAGAACTTTTTTAAATAATTTTACAAATTTTTATTAATTAAGATTTTCTTTCCGTATCACAATCAGTTAGTTTATATATTTCAAAGCCTAAATGCTTATAAAATCCAACCTCTTATATATTCTTTTCGTTGATAGCAGACTCTTGAATTTGTTGGAAAAATAAACAACATTTTCAAACGATTGGTTTCAGTTACCATAATCGCAACAGGATTTCCAAAATTACTTTAATAATCAAGTACTTAACATCATTCAAATCCTATGGAATATACTTCTTCATTTGCCTAATATCTGAAAATTCTGATACATACTATAACAAAAAATACGGTGATTTTTTAAAACCACCGTAATAATCTGGTGCGAGTGACGGGACTTGAACCCGTACGTCGTAAAACACACGCCCCTCAAACGTGCCTGTCTGCCAATTCCAGCACACTCGCAAATATCAACTTTTTTGACATCTCTTGTCAACGAATGATATTATATCAAACCATCAATAAAAAGTCAAGTCTTTTAAAAAAATATTTTACAGAATTTTCTGCAAAAATGAAGCTTGCCCTTGAGTAATAACCCAAGAGCAAACTTGCCGCATATTTATTCAGAAAGTATATGTAAGTACCCTAAATGCGATAATCAAATATCGTCTTCACCTTGAAGTGCGTCGCAACCTGTTTCACCAGTTCTTACCTTGACAACATCTTCAACATCATATACGAAAATCTTACCATCGCCAATATGTCCAGTATAAAGTGCCTTTACTGCCGCATCAATAACAGCCTTAACTGGAACCTTGCAAACAACGATTTCGACCTGAACCTTAGGAAGAAGGTTCATCTCAACCTCAACACCACGATAGTATTCAGTTTTACCCTTCTGTACGCCACAGCCGAGAACCTGAGTTACTGTCATACCTGTTACACCGATTTCATTAAGTGCATTCTTCAGGTCTTCAAACTTAGATTGCTTGAGAACAATATCAATCTTAGAAAGCTTAACATCAGAGGCTGTGACTGTGTTCTTTTCCTTAGGAGTAAATGCAACCTGTACAGGAACAGCCTCATTAACAGGAACTTCACCAACATCAGCGTCTGTATCATCAAGAGCAACAGAAGATACATTTGGCATAAAGTCTGCATAAGAGCTTACCAAGCCATGCTCTGTAATATCAAGACCCTTGATTTCTTCTTCTCTTGAAGCACGAAGTCCCATTGTATGCTTGATTACAAAGAATACGATTGTCATAGCAATTGCTACATAAAGTGCAACTACCACAGCACCGAGTGTTTGAATGCCTAAACATTCAAATTCACCATATATAAGACCCTTGCCCTTTGTACCGTAGCCATTAGAGAAAATACCTACACAGATTGTTCCAACAAAGCCGCACATTCCGTGAACACCAACTGCACCAACAGGGTCATCAATCTTGCAAACCTTATCAATAAATTCAATACCAAATACTACTACGAAACCTGCAATTACACCGATAACAGCAGCAGCCCAAGGCTCAACTGTATCACAACCAGCAGTAATAGCAACAAGTCCTGCAAGAGAACCATTCAATGTCATAGAAACATCAGGCTTCTTATACTTAACCCAAGTAATAAACATAACTGTGAGTGTAGAAACTGCTGTGCAAAGGTTAGTTGTATAGAAAACCAAACCTGCATTTGCGATTGTGTCATCACCTGTCATAGAAACAGTTGAAGCACCATTAAATCCGAACCAGCAGAACCAAAGAATGAATACACCCAAAGCACCAAGTGTCAAGCTATGACCTGGAATTGCTCTTGGCTTGCCGTCTTTGCCATACTTACCGATACGAGGTCCGAGGAAGATTGCACCAACAAGTGCTGCAACACCGCCAACCATATGAACTGTTGTAGAGCCTGCGAAATCGTGGAAACCAAGCTGTGCAAGCCAGCCACCGCCCCAAATCCAGTGTCCTGAAATCGGATAAATAATCAAGCTGATGATTGCTGAATATACGCAATAAGCACTGAACTTAGTTCTTTCTGCCATAGCACCAGAAACGATTGTTGCTGATGTTGCACAGAAAACTGTCTGGAAAATCATATATGCATATAACGGAACTCCGTCAGGAAGTATGCTATCATATGCACCGCTGTAACCTCCTACCGCAAAGAGGTCAATGTTTCCGAAAAATGCTGAAGATGTTCCAAACATTATTCCGAAACCAACCAGCCAATAAAGTGGTGTGCCGATACAGAAATCCATCAAGTTTTTCATAATGATGTTACCAGCATTTTTAGCCCTTGTGAAACCTGTTTCGACCATTGCGAAGCCTGCTTGCATGAAAAAAACAAGTGCCGCACCAACTAATACCCATATGGTATTTACAGCAGAATATTCGCCCATAATCTATTTCCCCTCTCATTTTTAAAACTTTTAAATATTAAAAATTTCAAAATATTGTATAATAAAATGCGGTAGCAAGAACTCCGCATTTTATCATCTCATTTATATAGAGTTACCCCTTTTATCCCTTTTATATGTAGCTCTAAATCAGACGCTGAAAAGCAACTTTCCGTATGATGGATATGGCCAGTATTCAGCAGACATATTTGATTCCATCTCATCAGCTACTGCTCTAAGCTCCTGCATTGCCGCAAATACAGAATTTCTATAGTAGTTAGCAAGCTCCTGAACATCTGTGTAATCCTTAGCACCAACAACAGCCTTATCAAGAACATCAATCTTCTTAGTAAAGTCTGTGAGAAGTGCAGAAAGCTTTTTAAGAAGCTCTGTTTCTGCACAAGTGCAAATATCGCTGTCAATAGATTTCATTACACTTGCAGAATCAGCAAGAAGCTTCAAATACTTAACAACAGCAGGAACAATATCCTTCTTAGCCATATCAAGTGTTGTAAGAGCTTCAATGTTGATAATCTTAGAGTAGTTCTCGAGCTGAATTTCATATCTTGCACGAACCTCTGCCTCAGTAAAGATTCCGTGCTTCTTGAAGAGCTTGAGGTTCTTCTCAGCAACATAATGAGGCATAGCCTCTGGCATAGATCTGAGGTTATAAAGACCTCTTCTTTCTGCCTCTTCAAGCCACTCATCAGAGTAGTTATCGCCGTTGAATACGATTCTCTTATGCTCTTGATATGTCTTTCTGATAACATCAATAACAGCCTTATCAAAATCGTCTGCCTTCTCGAGAACATCTGCGAACTGCTCAAGTTCTTCTGCTACGATTGTGTTAAGCATTTCGTTAGGGCAGCCGATGTTTTCAGCTGAACCAGCCATTCTGAATTCAAACTTATTGCCTGTAAATGCGAATGGTGAAGTTCTGTTACGGTCTGTTGTATCCTTATAGAAGTTAGGGAGAACAGCAACCTTAGTGTCCATAATAGCTCTACCCTGTGCATGGTATTCTGTACCTGTTTCGATAGCATCAAGAATATCCTTGAGTTCATCACCGAGGAAGATAGAAATAATGGCAGGAGGAGCCTCGTTAGCACCAAGACGGTGGTCATTGCCTGCACTTGCAACAGAAATTCTGAGGAGGTCCTGATATTCATCAACACCCTTGATAACAGCTGCAAGGAAGAGAAGGAACTGCTTGTTTTCGCTTGGCTTCTTGCCTGGCTCAAGGAGGTTCTCTCCGAGGTCTGTAGACATTGACCAGTTATTGTGCTTACCACTTCCGTTTACGCCTGCGAATGGCTTCTCATGGAGCAAGCAAACAAGACCATGACGGTCAGCAACCTTCTTCATCATCTCCATTGTAAGCTGGTTGTGGTCAGTTGCAACATTTGATGTAGTAAAGATAGGAGCAAGCTCGTGCTGTGCAGGAGCAACTTCGTTATGCTTTGTTTTAGCAAGAATACCAAGCTTCCAAAGTTCTTCATCAAGTTCCTTCATATAAGCGGAAACTCTTGGCTTAATTACGCCGAAGTAATGGTCTTCAAGCTCCTGACCCTTAGGAGGTCTTGCACCGAAAAGTGTTCTTCCGCAGTAGATAAGGTCTTTACGCTTTTTATACATTTCCTTATCAATGAGGAAGTATTCCTGCTCAGGGCCAACTGTTGTAATAACTCTCTTAGCCTCTGTGTTGCCGAAAAGTTTAAGAATTCTAAGAGCCTGTGTATTGATAGCCTCCATAGAACGGAGAAGCGGAGTTTTCTTATCAAGAACCTCACCTGTGTATGAACAGAAAGCTGTTGGAATGCAAAGTGAACCGTCTTTAATAAATGCATATGAAGTAGGGTCCCAAGCTGTATATCCTCTTGCCTCAAAAGTAGCACGGATACCGCCTGATGGGAAGCTTGATGCGTCAGGCTCGCCCTTGATAAGTTCCTTGCCAGAGAATTCCATAATAACCTTATCGCCAACAGGAGAGATAAAGCTATCATGCTTTTCAGCAGTAATGCCAGTCATAGGCTGGAACCAGTGTGTGTAATGGGTTGCACCCTTTTCTACTGCCCAATCCTTCATAGCATTAGCAACTGCATTTGCGATAGTCAAATCAAGAGGTTTTCCCTCATCAATAGTCTTTTTGAATGCCTTATAAATATCTTTAGGCAATCTTTCTTTCATAGTAGAGTCGTTGAAAACAAGACTTCCAAACATCTCAGGTACACTTGACATTACTCAACACCTATCCTTTGTAAGTTTTTTCTGAATAAAAAATGACGCTGTAGAACCTTTTGTCGTTCTACAGCGCCATTGCTGTTTACAAGTGTTAGTATATACCAGTGGTCTTAAAAAGTCAATAGCTTTTTTTGTTTTTGGCAGTTTTCACATAATTTATAGTTTATAATTTATTTAGATTGTTATATTATATATTTTCGTTCATTTATTTAATATATTTTAGTAGTTTCACCAGTTTCATTATTATGTATAATAACACTATAATTAAAATCGATTATTTCCACAGTATATTTTCCAAATTTATAATATGCATAATCTACTCCAGAACCCGTTCTCCCATCAGGTTCTCCCATAATTTCATATACTTGGTCATATGTAAGTTTGGAAGAAAGCTTATTAACACGACTCATCATTTCTTCGTAGTCTTTATCAATGCTTGATTCGCTTTGCTTACTGCTCTCTGTTTTTGATTCATTTTGCTTACTACTTTCTGTATTTGAGCTTAAAGAACTCTCCGTTTTAGAAGCTGTACTACTTGTACTTTCAGTATCATTATTTTTACAACCACAAGCAAGTGAAAATGCCAGTGCAGACATTAGTAAGATTGCAATTACTTTTTTACTCATAGAAAGTCCTCCTTATATTCTATATTTTATTAAAAAATTACAAACCATTGGAAATCCCTCATTTCAACTATTATACTTCTGTATATTTTTATAATATCATTTTTGTTTAATTAAGTCAATAATTTTATAACAGTATTACAATAACTAAGCAATTATAACAATTATGTAAACTTTTAATATTTTAAAGTCATTTAAAAAAGGTCAGCACACTATGTACCGACCTTTTTCGTTTTACTCGCTACTTACTGTCTCTGATTCAGTCTGCTGACTGCTCAAAGCTCTTTTTGGGTATATATTTCTGTACTTTTACCGGTTCTATCATCATATATAGTAATACGGTAATTAAGATCTTCCATCAATATATAATGCTTACCGAAATACCAATATGTATACTGAATTCCAGAACCAAAATAAGCATCTGGTTTTCCTAAGATGTCAATAACTTGATTACCTGTAAGTTCCGGTGAAAGCTTATTTACATAGCTCATCATTTCTTCGTAGTCTTTATCAGTACTTGATTCGCTTTGCTTACTGCTCTCCGCCTTTGATTCACTCTGTTTACTACTTTCTGTATTTGAGCTTACAGAACTCTCAGTTTTAGAAGCTGTACTGCTTGTGCTTTCCGTATCATTGTTTTTACAGCCACAAGCAAGAGAAAGTACTAAAGCAGACATTAGCAAAATTGCAATTACTTTTTTACTCATATAAATGCCTCCTTATATTTTTTCTTTCAACAATGGAATATTAGGATTTTCTGGATATAAATTTATTCCAAAAATATAGTGTTTTTCAACACCAACATTATAAAACTTCAAATCTTCAGAATAAGTTTTCCATTTGATAATTTGATAGCCCAATCCCAAATAGCAAACCGAGCCACCATCATTTATATGTGCATATGGAAAAGAAAATATTGGAGATTTATTATCTTCAGCTAAACAGCTGTCAATTAAAAACGTACTAACTGATATAAATATCAATATTATAATAACAGCACAAATCTTTTTTATATTTTTTACAATCATTATAATGTCAAACCTCCTCCACCCCTCAACAAACGATTTCCAGTGCCTCCATCAAAGCCCAAATGATAAAATTTTTTCCAATAATCACTATATTTTTTGCAGAAGTTCCTCTCTCCTGCATTACAAGTTCTAAAAATAACTACTTTCTCATTATATAAAGCATTACCATAGTCAAGCCTATAAAAATATATTATATCATTGGTTTTTTCCTTTCTATATAAGTTTACATTTGTATAAATTTATAATATCACGCTTGTAAGAATAAGTCAATATATTTTAACAAGTTTCATTAAAATGAGTGAAAGTAACAAAATTGTAAATTTTTAATGTTTTAAAGTCATAAAAAATGGGTTGACACAATATGTGCCAACCCAAATTAGTTTAATATTAAATTATTCGCCGAAATATCTCTTGAGAAGTCCTGCAAAACCTGCACCATGTCTTGCCTCGTCCTTAGCCATCTCGTGAACTGTATCGTGGATAGCATCAAGGTTTTGAGCCTTAGCAAGCTTAGCAAGCTCAAATTTTCCTGCACAAGCACCAGCCTCAGCGTCTACACGCATTTCAAGGTTTTTCTTTGTGCTGTCTGTTACAACTTCACCGAGAAGCTCTGCAAACTTTGCTGCGTGTTCTGCTTCTTCAAAAGCATATCTCTTGAAAGCTTCTGCGATTTCAGGATAGCCCTCTCTGTCAGCAACTCTTGACATTGCAAGATACATACCAACCTCTGAGCATTCGCCGTTAAAGTTAGCAACGAGGTCATCATAGATAACCTTGTCTACGCCCTTAGCACAGCCAACCTCGTGAACTGTTGCATAAGAAGCCTCGCCCTTAACCTCTTTAAACTTTTCCTTAGGTGCCTTACATACTGGGCATTGCTCTGGAGCCTCATCACCTGTGTGAACATAACCGCATACCTGACATACAAACTTTTTCATATTAAATTACCTCCAATTTTATAATTTGTTTTTATATCCTTCTGGATAATGAACGCTAATTTTCTTGACCTTCTATGCACAAATCACATTTCCCGTAAAAAGCAAGGTCGTGACTTTCTACTTTTACACCAAGCTCTTTCTGAACAAGCTCATCAAGATTGCTTATATGCACTGCAAAGTTTCTGCTGACATCAATTATTCTTCCACATTCAGTGCATATAAAATGCGAATGTTCACGAACATTTCCGTCAAAGCGTTCACAGCCCTTAACTACCCCCAGAGAAATAATTTTCCCCTCATTCCTTAGCATAACCAGATTACGATAAACTGTTCCAAGACTAATATTTGGAAAATCAGCCCGAACCTTATTATAAATCCATTCTGCATCAGGATGAGTTGTTGTTGAGCATATTGCACTGTATATAGCTTCACGCTTGGCACTATAATTTGTACGATTCATAACTAGACCTCTAAAAATGATAATCATTACTGATTTCTTTTATAATATAGCATATAAATTTCAATTTGTAAAGTCTTTTTCGTAAATTTTTCTAATTTTTTTATTTACCAAAAAATCATAATAGTTTTTTCCTTTGAATATACTTTTAACAACATAGCCAAGGAGCGTATATCCTATGTTTATATCATTAAGATTAAAGCATTTGATTTTGCCAGCTGTTCTTGCAATTTGCATTATAAGTGCAATAACTATATGTATTTTTACTGCTTCAAAACCAACAAGTCTTGAAGCATCTACATCATCTGCTAAAGAAATCAAATTGCCCATACTTATGTATCACGGAATAAGAAAAGATAACTCTGCACAGAACAAATATGTAATATCCCCCGATGAATTTGAATCCGACCTAAAATATATAAAAGAAAATGGCTATGAAACAATCGTTGTTGCCGATTTGCTTGAATATTTTGATAATGGCAAAGCCCTTCCTGAAAAGCCAATTATGATAACTTTCGATGATGGTTGTCTTAATAACTATACTTATGCTTTTCCATTATTAAAAAAATATAATGCAAAAATGATTCTTTCTCCTATTGGAAAGTGTATTGATGAATACAGCAAAAATGGCGATAAAAACCCAGCCTATGCACAAGCCGATTGGAATACGCTTCGTGAAATGTTAGATTCAGGCTTGGTAGAAATCCAAAACCATACATATAATATGCACGCATCAATAGGCAGAGTTGGAGCAAGCCAAAAAATTGGCGAATCCGATGAAGAATATCGGAAAAATCTTTCAGAAGATTTGAAAAAATTTAACGAAAGAATGAAAGCTGAATTAAACATAACTCCAACAGCTTTTACCTATCCATATGGTGCAATTTCTAAAAATTCTCCAGATATAATCAAGGAATTAGGCTTTCGAGCAAGCTTTGACTGTTCAGAAAAACTTAATCATATAAAAAGTGAAGCCGATTTGCACGAATTGCATCGTTTTATACGACCACATAATAAAAGCTCTGCTGAAATCCTCTCAAAAATAGAATAATAAACATTTCAGGATAATATTTATATTATAGTTTATAAGATTAAAGGAGAGATTTTATGCCAAGTGTTTTTCTAAGTCCGTCACTTCAAGAATACAATCCCTATGTAAATGGCGGAAACGAAGAATATTATATGAATTTAATTGCTGATGAAATGGTTCCTATTCTAACCTCAAGTGGGATAGAGGTGGGCAGAAATAGTCCCGAACAAACTCTTTCTCAGGCTATTGCACAATCTAACGCAGGAAACTATAATCTTCATCTTGCCATACATTCAAATGCCGCTCCTCCATCAAACGCTGGCAACGTCAAAGGAGCTGACATATATTACTCGGCAGCAAGTAGTCAAGGAACTCGAGCCGCAACAATCTTTGCAAATAACTATAAGTTAATTTATCCATATCCTGAACTTGTAAAAACAATTCCTACAACATCACTTGCAGAAATTGTTCGAACGAAAGCACCTGCTATTCTTATTGAAGTAGGCTATCATGATAATCCGGAAGAGGCACAATGGATTCGTGATAACATTTCCGCCATAGCCGAAAATTTATCCACATCAGTAACTGATTTTCTCGGTGTAATTGAAGAAGAGCCAAGCGTTCCCCGTCAAGGCAGAGTTACAACGCAAAACACTGCTCTAAATATAAGAAATCAACCATCAATCAATGCTCAAGTTATCGGTCAGGCACCTCGTGGTGCAATTCTTACAATTTTAGGCACAGATGGCCCGTGGTATCTCATAAACTACAATGGACTTCAAGGCTATGTAAATAGCAATTTTGTAACGCTGATATAATAAATTAAAATTTTCGCTCATAGTAGATTAGACTTTTCATGCGTCTGACGAAACTGCCAATGAATTAACAAACTTCCGTAAGACACTTTAAAGTTTCGCTTGAGCCTTTTTAAAGGCTCATAGGTCAAGGGCAACGCCCTTGTCGCTCTCCGCAGAGAGCGAAATACTTTATACTCCATAAAGCGCAGGAGGGTAGAAAAACATTCCAGTGGAATGTTTTTCGTAGGGAACCCTCGCAGGGGGTTCCCTGAAATTCCAATTTTAGCGAAAATCTTGAATTTAATATTTTTTAAGATTATTAGCTATCACAATAAAATATTTTCTTTCTAATAGACCCATTTCCTATAAGAAAAGAGGTAAAGCCTGAAATAGACTTTACCTCTTTCCTGTATATTAAACATTTGTTGAATATGGAATGAAATAGTAAATAGCTGCAACAGCTGTGGCAGCTATAGCAAGAACCGCTCCCAATGCAATCAACACCCCAATAATAACCTTTGCTCTACGGCTACGCTTATAAAGCTTAGGTTTAGGCGGAGCAGAAATCAATCTTACCCTTTGAACCCCCGAAAGGCTTTCATCAAGATTTTGCATAATGTCATCTACATTATTTGTTTCTTCTTTAGGTGTTTTCAAAGAATATGTTATTGCCAAATCTGATATAATTCCATTTTTTAATATATTAGAAACCTCATCAGGTTCATCAGGCAAAATAACAATAGTCTGACCTATTGCCCTAATAATATATCCACTGTTTTTCTCCCCGTCAACACGCTTAGAAAATACATTAGAATCATTAGTCACAAGAATCTTAGAAAGAACCTTATCTGTACTATCATAACCATTATTAAGACCACCAATAACAAATATAAGCTGGCTTTTCTTCAACATTTTCGCAAGTGCATTAGCAAGTTCAGATGTAGTAGTTGCCGCCTCACCTGCCGAATGTGAAAGTCCCATCTGAGAAAGGTTCTTATCAAGAACACGCTCTACCTCAGCAGTTCTTCCTGCGGTGTAATATATAAGTTCGTAATCCATAATAAATCTCTCCGTTACTCTATATTAGGCTGCCTCTTTATGCGGTCTGCTCTTCTGGATGTGTCGTTTCTTCCATACTTGATTCTGGCTCAGGCTCTATACTTAATTCGGGTTCCTTACTCGATTCAGGCTCACTGCGGCTTGGCTCTGGTTTACTGCTTGGTTCAGGCTTACTGCTGCTTGGCTCTGGTTTACTGTTGCTTGGCTTTGGCTTACTGCTTTCTTGTGCTTTAAGCTTTTTAATAGCTGCATTACCCTTTTCAATCATATTATCAAGCTTGCTATTTCTATCTTTTGCACTTGATATAAGCTTTTCCAAACCATCAATAATACTTTGGATTTTTTTCTTATAATCCTCTGCACTTTTCTTTAAGGTTGCCGCCTCAGTTTTTATAGTTTTATATGTAGAATATTTCAAAGCAGCATTTACATATTCTATTACACCATCACATTGCCTATCAATAGCATCTTTCCATTTGCTCATATCAGTAGCTATAACTTGATTATTCAGAGCTTTTGCATTGTTCATATCTTTAATAAGACTATTTATTGCACTCTCAGACTTGGCCTTAGGGATACCCTTGCTTGCATTATTATATGCAGTAGCTGATGCCTCTTTTGCAGAATTTGCCAATAATTTTATATCAGAATACACTTCATTGGCAATATTATAATTTTCTTTTGCTACATCAAGATATGAGCTTGCACTTTCAAGCTCAGCCTTTGCACTTTTAAGTTTGCTTGCTTTTTCAGCAGCCTTCGAGGCTTCTTCCTCTTTCTTCTTTTGTTCTTCTGCCTTCTTAGTGGCTTCCTTTTGAGCCTCTGATGCACTCCATTTCTTCTTATGAGGATTATTATACCAAGTAATCTGCTTTGCAGCAAGAGCCTCCTCAAAGCTTGTCAAAACAGGCTTCTTGCCACCATATGCCTCATACCAGCAATCTGGATAAACAGGGTTAGATGCCATCTTAGCTGTTGAAGTATCTACCTTTGCTGTTTCACCCTCACGAACACGCCTTGCAACAACAACAAACCTGAACTGGTCAAAATCATAAGCACAGGTTGAAAGAGTTACAAGTGTATCATCTTCATTAACATCAACAGGGCAATCTATAATAGACCTTGCACGAACCTGATATATATAGTTCATAAAATCAGATTCCGTTTCAAAAGTTCCTCTCAGATAATTGAAAAATTCGCCTTGACTTTCGAGTGTATTAGTCTTATATATGGAAATAATTTTCCACTTTGCCTTTTCATATATAGTATTAAATGTAAAAGCAGGATTTTCCTTATAGAAATTAATATCCTGATAGTAAAGTAAATTTGCAAACATTCTTCCGTCATTCATATGATGTCCGTGTAGAATAAGATTCTTTGCATCGAGTGGACTTCTGTAATCAAGGAAGATTGTTCCGTAGTCGCTGTAATTTCCGTAGAAATCACGCTTCAAATAGTATTCTGGCTGTTCAGGGTCTTGTGACTGGCAAACAACATAGTCAATCTGTGTATTAGGAATCTTAATCCAACCAACAGTATCCTTATTTTGGTTAAGAAGCTTTTCAAAGTCTGGTAAAATTTCACTTTCACCTATGACAATTTTCTTTCGCTTTGGTGCAACAGCATTATAATCATCGTCATCGCTATCACCGCCACCAGTGGCTTCTGTTAATAAGTCCTTAACTTCGCTTTTAGTTTTATCTGCAACCGCAGGCTTAATAACAAGCTCATTAAAGAGCAATGTACCTGAAACTAAAAATGTCGCAATAGCAAGCATAAGAATAGATTTTCTTGCAATCTCAAGTGGCTTATCTCCTTTTATTGGAATAAAGTTTTTCCACCATGCTCTCTTTTGATTATTTTTTATGCAAGAATTATATATAGCACCATAAAGTAAATCTGAAAACTCAACCTCTGCTGATTCTGCCTTTGGAAGAATTATCATCTTAACTCCATTTTTACCGCCTACTCTTGCAGAATAAACATTTACATTTTTCTTCTCAGCTTCAGAACTATTCTTTTCTGAATGACTGCCTATTTCAATTTCTTTATCATTGTCTTTTGCCTCAGATGCAGATATATCAAATTCAACAGAAATTCTTCTTACATCTTTTTTCTTAACTCCAAAGACCGCAAAAAAATCCTCTGCATTTTGCCTTGTGCTTTCTTCAATAGCATCAGCTGCAATTACAACATCTATACCCTCATCATCAGTAAGTGAAAGCTTTAAAGCTTCTTTCAAACTGCTCTCGCTATTATCAACAGCAGTTTTATAAAGAACACAGACATTATGTTCAGCAAGCACCTTCATCTGTCTGTTAAAATCCTCTGTTCCACAGGCTGACGAAGCATTTCCACCTCTTAAAAGATAAATTTCAGCATTCATTTTTAGAACTCCTTTCAGCCACAACAAATCTCAACTATCAGAAAGAAATCTCTGTAACTTTTACATTCTTAACAGCCTCATCAATCAATTCATCAACAGGAAGCTTATTTTGTGCCTCTACAACATACTTAAGTACAGGCTTAGTTCTTGGATGCTTTGGTGTAAATACCGTACAGCAATCTTCAAACGGCTCTATTGAAATATCGAAAGTATCAATCTTTCTCGAAATCTCAATGATTTCTTCCTTATCCATACCTATAAGCGGTCTGAAAACAGGAAGTCTGCACGCCTCATCAGTACAGCCTATTGCACCAATAGTCTGACTTGCTACCTGACCAAGACTTTCACCTGTAATCAAAGCACCGCAGTTTTTCTCTCTTGCAATCCTCTCAGAAATTTGCATCATAAATCTACGCATTATTATAGTGAAAAGTTCCTCAGGACAATTATCTTTGATTTGTTCCTGAATCTTAGTAAACGGAACTGTATACATCTGCATACGACCACTATATTCAGATACCTTTTTAAGTAGTCTTACAACCTTATCTTCTGCTCTTTCGCTTGTATATGGAGGGCTTGCAAAATGAACAGCTGTAAGTGAAAGACCTCTCTTAGCCATAGTCCAAGCCGCAACCGGAGAATCTATACCACCAGAAATAAGTATAACCGCATTTCCGCCTGTTCCGACAGGTATTCCGCCAGCACCCTTTTTAGCTGCTCCACGAATAAATGCCGCATAATCACGAACTTCTACTGTCACAACCAAATCAGGATTATGTACATCAACTATCAGATGTGGAAATTCCTCTGCAAGAAAACCACCAACCTCTCGACTTATTTCAGGTGATGTCAAAGGGAATTTCTTATCCGAGCGCTTAGATTCAACCTTAAAGGAATTTATCTCGTTAAGTGTTTCAGCAAGATATTCCTTAGCACAGCTAAGAATAGATTCCATATTCTTTTCAGCGATACAAGCTCTTGAATATGTCGCTATACCAAAGATTTTAGATATACATTCCTCAATCCCATCAAAATCAACATTATCTTTATATGGTGTTACAGCTATTGTAGATTGTGCAATTTTAACTTCGCAAGGAGTTATGCAATTAACTCTGCGTTTAATATTTTTTATGAGAACATCTTCAAAGCTTCTTCTGTTAAGACCTTTTAAAGCTATTTCTCCAACCTTAATAAGTATTGTTTCTTTCATAAAATACCCCTTATTCATCTTGATTTTGCGAGATTTTTCATTCCCTCAGCAAGTTTTTCTGCAAATATATCAATATCATCTTTTGTATTAAATTTTGAAAAGCTGATTCTTATAGCAGAATCTATCCTTTCAGGAGATAAACCCATTGCCGTCAGTACATGGCTTTTTTTGCCCTTAGCACAAGCTGAACCGCTCGAAACATATATTCCGCTCTCAGCAAGATAATGCAACATTGTTTCCGAGCGAACTCCAACGGCTGATATATTCAATATATACGGCAAAACTCCGTCCGGAGAATTTATATATACATTCGGAATTTCTAAAACCTTTTCTTTGCAATAATTCCAAAGTTCTTCAATCTTTTCATGCTGGTCATCAATATTCGGTAAAGCCTTTACAGCCTCAGCAAATGCACAAATCAAAGGAAGTGATTCTGTACCAGGACGAATTTTTCTTTCTTGTTCTCCCCCATAGTGTAAAGGTACAATTCTTGCACCCTTTCTGATATATAAAGCCCCCACACCTTTCGGACCGTGTATCTTATGTGAGCTTATAGACATCAAATCAACGCCAAGCTTTTGAGGCTTCAAATTAACCTTTCCAAAAGCCTGAACAGCGTCACAATGAAATAAAGCAGGCGAACCGCTCTTGCTTATTATATTGCTGACCAATTTTATAGGTTGGATAATACCTGTTTCATTATTAACCGCCATAACGCTGACTAAAATTGTATCAGAATTTATAGCATTAATAAATTTTTCTTTTGGAATAACACCAGATTCATCAGGTTCAAGGAATATAACCTCATAACCGTCCTTTTTAAGCTTTTCGGCAGCTTCTACAACCGAAGAATGTTCTATTGCCGTTGTAACGATTCTGTTTCCTCTGCGTTTAAGTGCATTAACTGCTCCAAAAACAGCTGTATTATTGCTCTCTGTTCCACCTGAGGTAAAGAAAATCTCTGTTGGCAAAACGCTGAGAGAACCTGCAATAACATCTCTTGCCGCCTCAAGCTCCTTAGCCGCCTCAAAGCCAAGTGTATGAAGTGACGAAGGATTTCCATATTTTTCAGTCATAATATAGTAGGCTTTCTTAGCGGCCTCCTCACAGACAACTGTTGTTGCACTATTATCAAGATAAACAATTTTACTCAATTAAAATACCACCAAATATATTCAATTAAATTTCTATTTTATATCAAATAAAAGTATATTTCAGCATACAATCAATTTAATCTTAAAAATTTTAAATACACCACTCAAAGCGTACATTTTATTATACTACATTTTTTTGCGAATATAAAGAGCTTTTTCGGGGAAAATATAGGTTATAAAGGCTATTTGTTGAATAGCACTAACATTCTTTTTGAGAGGAGTATCTTTCTATGAGGGTTACTAAAACTGAATATTCAAGTATGACCGATAAAGCATCTAAAAATAGTTCATTGCTCAAGGATTGTAGCTGTGCTTTTCTGGTCGGCGGTGCTATATGCACCATAGGACACAGCCTGTTTTTAATGTATCGAAATTTTGGCTTGCAAGAAATTGATTCCCGAGCCGCAACAAGCTCAACACTAATTTTCCTTGGTGCATTTCTCACTGTTATTGGAGTATATGATGACCTCGCAAGATTTGCAGGTGCAGGTAGTATAGTTCCTATAACTGGTTTTTCTAATGCTGTTGTTTCACCGGCAATAGAATTTAAAAGTGAGGGTTATGTTCTTGGCTTAGGTGCGAAAATGTTCATAATCGCAGGTCCTGTAATAGTTTATGGTACAGTTGCGTCTGTAATCTATGGTATAATTCTTTGTATAATAAAGCTATTTCAATAAATTTATTATACAAATATTATGATGAATTTTGTCTGTAATCATATACAAAACTTCTTGTAATAAAGAAGATTTTGTGGTAAAATATGTAATGTATAAAATTTTATCACCTTTATTACTAAGGAGTTGAGCATTTTTATGAATAATAGAATACTCCAATCACTTTCCTATGGATTATATGCTGTCGGCGTAAAAGGAGAAAAATATCCGACCGCTTGTATAGTAAATACTGTCTTTCAGATTACATCATCTCCAATGATGGTTGCTATAAGCATAAATCACGCAAATTATACTAACGAATGTATCAAAAAGCAAGGCGAATTTACTGTTTCTGTTCTCTCAGAGAATACCTCGGGTGCAATAATTGGTGCTTTAGGCTTTAATTCTGGTCGTGAAAGCGATAAGCTTCAAAATGTCCGCCATAAAATTTTGCGTGAGGGTGCTCCTGTAGTTCAGGAAGATATATGCTGTTGGTTCTTATGTAAGGTTCGTGATTCTATCGAAACAACAACACATACTATCTTCATTGGCGAACTTACCGCAGGAAGTGAAAAAATCACCGGAACACCTATGACATACAAATTCTATCAAGATGTCATAAAAGGAAAATCTCCAAAATATGCACCAACCTATGTTCCTGATAATGAGCCTGCCGGAGATGTTTATACCTGCAAGATATGCAAGTATGAGTATGACAATTCTCTTATTCCTTTTGAAGAGCTTCCTGATGATTGGACTTGCCCTATCTGTGGTGCTCCAAAAGATGTTTTTGTCAAAAAAGATAGCGAAACTATCGAAGAATAAGTAATTTTGCCGTTTACAAAAGCTTGTAGACGGCATTTTTCTTACTATATGTGTATTTTATCACTAAGTATGTTGTATGTCAAGTATACTTGTCATAATTTCAGATAAACTTTACATTTTATTCTTAATTTTCTCTACGAATACTCTCTTATTTTTGGGGAATTATATATTATGCGGAATGAAACCGCTAATCCCTTTAGGAATATCGGAGGAAAATTATGGACAAAAGAAAGAAACAAGTCGAGATTGAAAAAAAGAAAAAAATTAAGCAACTACCAGGAATTCCGTTTGACCCTCTTGATAATGATTATCCCAAAAATCACCAAATAATTTTACCAGGGACTTTTCAAAGTACAGGTGGAACATTTGGTGGTCTTGGCTACAATGTTATCAATAACCCATATTGTGGTCAAACAGAAACCCCAGATAAAAATGATGACTACATCTATTATTGACAAAATTTAAATTTAATAAACTGTATAATAAGGGCTGGCTAATAAGCTTGCCCTTTTTCCATTTCTTGACTTTTATAATGCTTAATGATAAAATATAGGGTAACATTTTATGAAATTTTAATATTATATTACAGAGGTGAACTTATCTATGTCTTCTTTAAATGAAATTAAATCAGCTATAGAAAAATACCTTAGAGATGATGAATGGCATTATACTCTCGATAAAGAAAATAATGTAATTCGTTGTGGTGTCAATCTTAATAATCGTCTACAAGAATGTAAAATCATCATAGATATTCGTGAAGATAAATATATGGTATATGGACTAATCAATCTTAATTGTGATGAACCTAATAAAAATCAAATGGCAAAGCTTCTTGCAATGATTAACTATGGCTTAATTTTCGGAAACTTTGAAATTGATTATTCTGATGGCGAGGTTCGCTATAAAACCGCCACAAACTGCAAAAATTGCATACCATCAAAAGAAGTTATTGAAGATAGCATAATGATTCCGGCGTATATGTTCAATAAATTTGGTGATGCAATTATTGAGGTTATGTTTGGCATAAAGGACGCACAAGAAGCATTTGATGATATTCCAGACAATAATTAAAATTACATATCCGCCAAAACTCACCGCTTAAGGCTGTGAGTTTTTATTTTTTCTCATTTTTATTACTTCAATAGCATATTTATATATAAATGGACGAGGTGATGAAATGACAGAATATTCCGATAAACAAGAATTATATGATGAATATGAAGAACTTCCCACCGAGGAAGAACCCATTCAAGAAAAGAAGATTGTAATTGGTAAACAACTGTTGATTATAATTCAATTAATAATCTGTGGCATTGCTCTGCTTTTTATGCTTGTAATCAAGCTAATAGGTGGTGATTTCTGCAATGGAATAATCAACTGGTATGAAAAAAATTACTATGATTCTATATATATAAGCGGTGAAAATAATAATCTCTCCATCTTCGGAGCAAGCAATAATTCCTCCGAAAATAGTAAATAGCTATGAGAATTAAGCTTGGAAACCTCTCTATAATAGTAAGTATTCCACTATGCTGTGTAATGACAGCAATAATACTTCTTGATAGTTCACAAACTGTAATGCTTGGTTGTTTTTCTGCCCTTATGCACGAATCAGGTCATTTATTTTTTATGTGGCATTTCAATTCATTTCCGAAAGAAATTAAGATAAGCCTTTTTGATATTGCTATAATTGACCGCAAAAAGTTTAATCGTCCTCTTCATCAAGAGCTTTTAATCACTCTCGGTGGAGTTATGATAAACTTAATTTTCGGTTCAGTATGTTTTGCACTTTATCTTATTTTCAAATATAATTTTCTGATTGTTCTTTCAGGAACTAATATTCTTTTACTTATATATAATCTTCTGCCAATAGATACTCTTGATGGTGGTCAGGCATTATATTTAATCCTCTCATCAAAGCTATCTGAAAAAGCTACCGAACGAACTATGCTTATATTATCTCTTGTAATATTATTCCCATGTACAGTACTTGGCTTTTTGTTATTACTTCAATCAAAATATAATTTCACATTACTTTTAACAAGCCTTTATCTGATAGCCGTAATTCTCCTCAAAAAAACTAAAATACATTAATTAAAGCCACAATTCAATTATGAACTGTGGCTTTTTGAATTTAAGAAAATTTTCTACTATGCTTTTATAATATCATCTGCGAGAGTTTCAAGGGCTGTAAGTGTTTCTGGCTTTACTGTTGACTTGATTGTAACAATATTATCTAAAACCGTAAGGTTCTTCATTGTTTCAAGTATACCCTTCATTGTACGAGCCGCAGACGGTGCCCATGAACCATTTTCGATTATCGCAATTGTACGATTCTGATAGTTCTTAGCTTTTAAGTGGAGCAAGAAATCCTGCATAACTGGGAATACTCCTCCATCATATGATGCTGAGGCAAGGACAAGCTTATTATATCTGAATGCGTCTTCGACATTTTCTGCCATATCACTGCGTGAAAGGTCTGAAACTGTAACCTTAACTGCACCCTTTTCTCTTAGCATCTCTGCAAATTGCTTTGCTGCTGCAGCTGTATTACCATGAATTGAAGCATAAGCAACAAAGATACCTTCATCTTCTGGCTTATAACTACTCCAAATATCATACTTGTTGATATAATATCCAAGATTCTCTTTAAGGATAGGTCCATGAAGTGGGCATATCATTTGAATATCAAGTGCCGAAGCCTTCTTGAGGAGAGCCTGAACCTGAAAACCATACTTACCGACAATATTAAAGTAGTAGCGTCTTGCCTCACAAGTCCAATCTTCATCAGTGCTTAATGCACCAAATTTTCCAAAACCATCAGCTGAGAAAAGAACTTTCTCACTTTCTTCGTATGTGACCATAACCTCTGGCCAATGAACCATAGGTGCCATAATAAACTTGAGTGTATGAGAACCAATATTAAGAGCGTCACCCTCTTTTACTACTACCTTTCTATCCTCAAGGTCAATATCAAAAAACTGAGGAATCATTGCAAAGGTTTTGACATTTCCGACAAGTTTCATTTCTGGATATTTGTCTGCAAGAATTTTTAAGCTTGCTGCGTGGTCTGGCTCTAAGTGCTGAACAACAAGATAATCTGGCTTTTTACCATCAAGGACTTTTTCGAGATTTTCAAGCCATTCATCTGTTTTGCGTTTATCAATGGTATCCATAACAGTAATCTTATCATCAAGAATAACATATGAATTATAGGATATGCCATTAGGAACTACATACTGACTCTCGAAAAGGTCTATATCGAGGTCATCTGCACCAATATATCTGATGGAATCTGAAACTGTAATATTTGACATTATAAATTCCTCCAATTTTAAGAATTATTACTAAATATATAATAGCATATTTAGTGATGTAATAAAAGCTATAAAATAAAATTTATTTATTTTTTTCAATTTCGGAAAAATTTTCTTGACAAATCAGGCTTTAAGTGATATAATAATTCTTGCTTGATTGGAAGCATTATCAACTGAATAAGGGGCATTAGCTCAGTTGGTTAGAGCAACCGGCTCATAACCGGTCGGTCCGGGGTTCGAGTCCCTGATGCCCCACCAAAAAATCCGAATGTTATTTTAACATTCGGATTTTTTGATTTCTTTTTTAGAAAATTTATATATAACAAAAGACGGCTGATTTTTAACAATCAGTCGTCTTTTGTGTTGAAAGGTGTGTATTTTAATTAGAACTTTCTGATGTTGTCGTTAGCGTGTCTTTGTGCAACTGCTTTTTTCATAGCCTTTGTCATACGCTTTTTAGACCTTACCATTGCGGCTACAACAGAAACGCTAAGAACAAGAATCAAACCAAGAAGAATATAGAGCATATTCCTTACATTAGAAAGGTGGTTATCACTCTGTTCTTTCTCTAATGAAAGCTTCTCTGTCTTAGATGTTGCAAGTCCTGACATTGCTTCATTTGCAACTGACGCAGTATCTGTAATGATACACTGTGCATTCTCTGAGCCTTGTCTTGCAATGCTCTTTGTGATGCTGTTACGAACTGTATCATCAGCAACACCGTTTGCTTCGAGTTTATTCTCTTTCTGATAATCCTGAACTGCTGTTTCAAGCTCATCGTTAAATTCGCCTGTTATAGACCCTTCATAATAACCAAGCTTTGTGAGGTCACCTTCAAGTGACTTAACATCGCTGCCGTTATAACCTACTTGAAGATTATCATAATCTTCTGACTTAACAGCCTTATCAGAATAAAGTACCTTTAATTCTTCAGCAGAAAGTGAATTGCTTACTTCAAGACCTGCATTCTTCTGATATGCGTTGACCGCCTTTAATGTAGCATCATCAAATATGCCTGTTGGCTCATCTGTTGTATATCTTAGTGCCTTGAGTCTTTCTTGAAGCTTTGTAACAGCACTTCCACTCATACCATAGATAACTGCACCAGCATTTGGATTTTCAACAGCACTGCCACTAAAGAGTACGAGTTGGCTATTGAAATCTGCTTCGCCTGTTGCCTCTATTCCATTAGCACTCTGGAAAAGCTGCATTGCAATTACTGTATTTCCATCAAACTTGCCTTCTTCATATTCACCTGCTGTGAGGTATGAAAGAGCAACAAGCTTATCTTGAATATCCTTAATGCCTGTCTGTTCCTCATCATAATCGCCACTCTTATAGCTATTATACTTTACTGGAGCTGAATCAGCAAAAATAGCATTCCATGTAGCTTCGTCAACATTACCTGTTACTTCAATTCCTGCTTTTGCCTGGAAATCTTTAACAGCAGCAGTAGTTGCTTCACCATAGTAACCTGTTACTTCATATGTATAATAACCAAGCTTTGCGAGAGTTTGCTGAATTTCTGTTATCTTTGCATCAGCAATAGTTTCGTCCATATTGCCCTCTGTAAGTGTTACAAACTTAGGCTTTTCAGGTTCTTTGCTTACTTCTGACTCCTCTTTGCTTGATTCCTCAACGCTTGACTCTGGCTCGGGTACTTCTTCGCTTGATTCCTCATAGCTTGGCTCTGGCTCAGGTTCTTCGCTTGATTCCTCGTAGCTTGGCTCTGGCTCAGGTTCTTCACTTGATTCCTCATAGCTTGGTTCTGGCTCAGGTTCTGTGCTTGATTCCTCGTAGCTTGGCTCTGGCTCAGGTTCTTCGCTTGATTCCTCGTAGCTTGGCTCTGGCTTACTTGGTGCCGGGGCTGCTGTTGCTGTGCTGTAATCTGTCTGTGAATAAGCACTTGAAGGAGGTGCAATATTTGAAACACCATTAGCATCGAAATAATATGTCACACCATCGAGTGTTCTTGATGTATTAACAATATACTGACCATTTTCATAGTAGAAAGAATCGCCATCAAACAATACCCAGCCTGTTGTAGGATAAGAAACTCCTGCAACCTTGAACCATTCAACCCATGGCTTTGAATATACATCGTGATAAACAACGCCCGAATTTTCATCTCTTGCATCAATAGCTGTGCCACTTCCGATATAGATACCTACATGGTATGGCTGGTGAAGTCCAAGACCATGTATTCTTGGAATACCATCAGCTACATAGCCCCATTCTGATGATGAGCCTAAAAGGTCTGTTCTGTTGCCACCTACACCGTTATAAGTAATGAATAAGCCAGAGCAATCAACTGCCCCATAGCTTGCTCCGCCCCAAACATATGACCAATGCTCGTTATATGCTTGAAGTGCGTGTGCTGAAAGACCAACACCTGTACTATCAGAAGCTGATGTTGTAAGTACACCAGTTGTAGCAACTGAAAGAATAAGTGCTGCTGCAATTGCAACAGAAACAATTTTCTTAGTTACTGATTTTCCTAAACTTCTTTTCATCGAAAAACTCCTTTTATAATGTCTGCTTGCCAAAAAGGCATTTTTCGCTATTGTTCGTGGCGAATTCCACGAACCACAATACATATGCGAAATTATAAATTTGTAAAAGTAATTACAAATTGGTAACATAATAACATTATTTTCCGTAAAAATCAAGCCTTTTTCGAGCATACAAGCAATTTATATGCAAATTTGGGCAAAATAAACAAAATAAATTTTTAGATAATTTAGATTTCTAATGTCAAAAATCGCTCTTTCTTAATATAGAGTTTGCAGGTACTTTTAAATTATGATAAAATAAATTAAAACCCTAAGTATATATCAGATAATACATTTTTAGGAGTGAGTTCATTGAGCAAAAAGCGTATTGCCGTAATATTCGGTGGTGCTTCATCTGAACATGAGGTATCAAGACTTTCTTCAGCTTATATTATAAACAGCATCGATAAAGAAAAATTTGATGTTGTTACAATAGGTATTACAAAAGACGGTCGCTGGTTCTTAACAACCGCACCAACAGCTAAAATTGCAAACGGCGAATGGGAAAACGATACAAACAACAAAAAAGCTTTTATCTCTCCTGCTCCAACAGTAGGCGGTCTTGTTGTTCTTAATAGTGACGGTCATAGTGAGGTTGTCAAGCTTGATGTTGTATTCCCTGTTCTTCACGGAAAAAATGGTGAAGACGGTACAGTTCAAGGTCTTCTTGAGCTTAGCAAGATTCCATATGTTGGTTGTGGCGTAGCTGCATCTGCTTGCTGTATGGATAAGGTTTTTACAAACATTATGCTTCGTGACAGCGGAATTGATGAAGCTGATTTCACTTGGTTCTATACATATGAATATAAGCGTTCGCCTGAAAAATGTATTGAACAGGTTGAAAATGCTCTTGCATACCCTATCTTTGTCAAACCAGCAAACGCAGGTTCTTCTGTTGGTGTAAATAAAGCTAAAAATCGTGAACAGCTCATCAACGCTATTGAAATTGCTATAAAAGAGGATAGCAAAATTCTCTTTGAGGAAAATATTATCGGCAAAGAGGTTGAATGTGCTGTATTCGGCAATGAGGATATTTTCGCTTCAATTCCCGGTGAAATTGCACCTGCAAAGGAATTTTATGACTATGAGGCAAAATATCAGAGTGCAAGCAGTGAACTTTATATTCCTGCAAAAATCAGTGATGAGCTTATTGAAAAGGTAAGAGAAACTGCTAAAAAGGCCTATCATCTCTTTGGCTGTGCTGGACTTACAAGAGTTGATTTCTTTGTAACAGAAGACGGCAGAGTTCTTCTCAACGAGCTTAACACACTTCCGGGCTTTACTTCAATTAGTATGTATCCTAAGCTTATGGCTAATTGTGGAAAAGAAGGTAAACAGCTTATCGCTGAGCTTATCGACCTCGCTTTAAATAAAAATATGGCTTAAATCAGTAGCTACCAAACGGGCGAACACAGTTCGCCCCTACTTTTAGATAACTTTATTTAAAGATAAAGAAATATTCCGATTTTATGAAAGATGGGAAAATATAAATGACTAAACAGGCAATCGGTGTTTTCGATTCAGGTCTTGGTGGTCTTACTGCTGTAAGAGAGCTTCTCTCTGTATTGCCAAACGAAAATATAGTTTATTTTGGTGATACAGGTCGTGTTCCTTACGGTAACAGAAGCCGAGAAACCATCAAAAAATATTCTATGCAGGACGCCACATTTTTGCTTACTAAAAATGTCAAGCTAATCATCGCCGCTTGTGGCACAGCAAGCTCTGTTGCACCTGAAATCGGTGATAATCTTTCTGTACCATTTACAGGCGTTGTTGCTCCTACTGCCGCTGCGGCTGTTCGTGCAACTAAAAATGGGAAAATTGGCGTTATTGGCACAACTGCAACTATAAAAACAGGTTCTTATAAAAGAGAAATTAAAAAAATCAATCCTAATATAGATGTATATGAGCAGGATTGTCCACTCTTTGTACCGCTTGTTGAAAATGGTTTTATATCCGCTGATGACCAAGTGGTAACACTCGTAGTTGAAAGATACCTTTCTTCTCTAAGAGAGGCAGATATTGATACTCTTATTCTCGGCTGTACGCACTACCCTATAATAGCTGAGGCAATATCTAAGGCTTTGCCTAATGTAAGGCTTATAGACTCTGGCAGAGAAACTGCTATCTATGCAGCTTCATTATTAAAGGAAAGCAACTCACTTTCTGAGGATAATCTCAAAGGCAAATGTGAATTTTATGTCAGCGATACAACAGAAGGTTTCTCTACTCTTGCAGGAATTTTCCTTGGCAGAGATATTTCTGGACAGGTAAGCCATATTGACATAGAAGATGTTGCGAAAAAATTCAAATTGGGATAAAATCAGTAGTGCAGGAAGTGAAGCATTATGGAGAATAATTATAATTTAAAGATTAAGACAACACAGGTTGTTGAAAGTGAAGCTTTCAATATGGATTTTGAGATGAATGCGTCTTATGTTAAAATAAATGAAACTCGCTATATCTCTTATATTCAGGTAGATGAGGACACTAAAAACAAGCTTCGTACAACTATAAAAATCAAACCAGACGGGGTTGTTACTATTATAAAAGGTAAGAGCGAAGGTATGATTCTCGAAATCGGAAAAACTCACTCTTGCAATTATCCAACTCCATTTGGCAATATATTGCTTGAAGTTTCTGCATTTAAAATTGCAAATAGTCTTAGCGATGATGGTGGAGAACTTGAACTTCAATATAGCTTAATCGTTGATGGCAACGAATTAAGCAAAAATACTCTCAACCTTACCGTAAAAGAAATTTAATCAACCGAAAGGAATGTTATAAATTATGTCTGATACAGCAGGAAATACTGTCAGCCTATTGAGGAATGCTATTATTGACGCTATGGGACGAGCTATGTCCGCAGGCGAGCTTCCTCTTGCTCCTACTCCAAATTTTACAATCGAAACTCCAGCCGACAGAACTAACGGCGATTTAGCTTCAAATGTAGCTATGGTTTCGGCTCGTGCATTTAAGAAAGCTCCTCGTGCAATAGCTGAGGCAATTACAAAATACATTGAGCTTGAAGGAACTAACCTCGACCGTTTTGAAATAGCTGGTCCTGGATTTATCAATTTCTTTTACGGCAAGCAATTCTATACATCAGTCATCAGAGAAATTGAAGAAAAAGGTGCTGATTACGGCAAGAGCGATTTCGGTCAAGGTAAGCGTATACTTGTAGAATTTGTTTCTGCAAACCCAACTGGTCCTATGCACATCGGTAATGCTCGTGGCGGTGCTTTGGGAGATTCACTCGCAAGTGTTCTTTCCGCAGCGGGTTATGATGTTTCAAGAGAATTCTATGTTAACGATGCCGGAAACCAAATCGAAAAGTTTGCTACCTCTCTCGAAATCCGTTATCTTCAAATCTATAAGGACGGCATAGAGCTTCCTGAGGACGCTTATCATGGACAAGATATTATCGACCACGCAAAAAACTTTGCTGAAATAAATGGCGATAAGTATGTCAATGCTGAAAGTTCAGAACGCAGAAAGGCTCTTGTGGATTTCGCACTTCCAAAGAATATTCAAGGTCTTGAAAACGACCTCCTTAAATATCGTATAAAGTATGACAGATGGTTCAGAGAAAGCACTTTACATCAGAGTGGTGCTGTTAAGAACATCGTTGAGCTTCTCAAGGAAAAAGGACATACCTATGAGCAAGACGGTGCCATATGGTTCAAGGCTACTGAATTTGGTGCTGACAAGGATTTCGTTCTCGTTCGCTCAAATGGTATTCCAACTTATGTTGTGCCTGATATTGCTTATCACTACGACAAGCTTGTAACTCGTGGCTTTGATAAGGCTATTGATGTTCTCGGTGCTGACCACCACGGTTATGTACCAAGATTAAAGGCTGCTCTTACTGCTCTTGGAGTTGACGCTTCAAGACTTGACGCTGTTCTTATGCAGATGGTTCGTCTTGTAAGAAACGGCGAAATTGTTAAGGCATCTAAGAGAAGTGGTAAGGCTATCACTCTTGTAACTCTCCTTGAAGAAGTTCCGATTGATGCAGCTCGTTTCTTCTTTAACCTTAGAGAGCCAAACAGCCATTTTGACTTTGACCTTGACCTCGCAATCGAGCAATCATCACAAAACCCTGTTTACTATGTTCAGTATGCACACGCAAGAATCTGCAATATCATAAAAGGACTTGCTGAGAGCGGTATTACACAAAGAGCTTGCACTGATGAAGAGCTTGCTCTACTTACTGCTCCTGAAGAAATTGAACTTATCAATAAGCTTGCTTCTCTTACTGGTGAAATCATAACTTCTGCAAAGACTTATGACCCTGCAAGAGTTACTCACTATGTCTATGAAACAGCTACACTTTTCCATAAGTTTTATAATGCTTGCAGAGTTAAGGGCGAAGATGAATCACTTATGCAGGCAAGACTTGCACTTTGCGTAGCAACTAAAACTGTTATCGAAAATGTTCTCACTATGTTCAAGATAACTGCTCCTGAATCAATGTAATAAAGCAAAATAATTACTGGCGGGCGAACTGGCTTATACAGTTCGCCCACAGCAATTTATAGCGAAAATAAAATATTTTCGCACAATAAAGATAATCTTATCGTTTTATTTAATAGAAAAGAGGTTTTTATTATGCGTCAATCAACCTATTTAACTATGACCTTAGTTTTTACTATTGCCACTGTAACTGCTTTACTGTGTGCAATTATCTGTGATGCACTAAATAATTCAAACAGGTCTATTACCTTCGGCTGTATAGCTTGTGCTTGCTCTATTCCTGCATTTTCGTGTGCGTCTATTCTGTTTCAATCAGGCTCTAAAAGTATGAAAAATGATGAAGAAACTACTGAGGATACAGAAACTGTTGATTCGGAGGAAAATAATAATGCCGAATAATACTCGTGGAAAATTTATTGTATTTGAAGGACTTGACGGTTCGGGCAAGGGAACACAAATTTCTTTGCTCTCAAAATTTCTCAACGAAAAAGGTATTAGCATTTATGAAACGGCTGAACCCACTCAATCTGCGACAGGCGGCCTTATTCGTGATACACTTGCAGGCTATCAAAAGCGTACAGCATATGAACTTGCAGCGCTCTTTTTGACAGACAGAATTTTCCACAATACCTCTGCAAATGGAATCAAGCATCTGCTTGATTCTGGTGTAACGGTAATCTGTGACAGATATTATTATTCATCTTTTGCTTATCAAGGTATAGATACCGACCTTAAATGGGTTATGGATATGAATTTAAATTGTCCGGAAATCTTAAAACCTGATTTATGTATCTTCCTTGATGTTCCAACAGAACAATGTGATGAAAGAATGGGTTCTCGCCAAAACAGGGAAATTTTTGAAAATGTTGATACACTCAATAAAATTCGCAAGAGATTTTTTGAAGTGTTTGATTTGCTTGAGAACAGCGAAAATATAAGCATTATTAATGCCTCAAGAAGCATTGATGATGTTAATAGAGATGTTGTTTCTTCTGCTATGGAAATATTAAATAAACAGTAAGAATCTTCTGTTTATAATACGGGTTTTTGCTTGACTATTGCGAAATTTTTATCTATAATTAGATTGGTTTAATTTGATACTTTGCGGAATTTTTCGCATTTGGAGGGTTAATATGAATAAGTATAAAATTGCTGTTCTTAAAGGCGATGGAATCGGCCCTGAAATCGTAAACGAGGCCATTAAGGTTCTTAACAAGACAGCAGAAAAGTTCGGCTTTGAAGTAGACTATGATGAGGCTCTTCTTGGTGGCTGTGCTATTGATGCAACTGGTGTACCTCTTCCTGAGGAAACTATCGCTAAATGTAAAGCTGCTGACTCTGTCCTCCTTGGTGCTGTTGGTGGTCCTAAGTGGGACAATCAGCCAGGTAACAACCGCCCAGAGGCTGGCTTGCTTGGTATT
>OGWY01000309.1_pt1 | contig 40646 bp, 36 predicted proteins | sample 1576121 | NCBI WGS metagenome assembly OGWY01 (sample SAMEA3541543, study PRJEB24748) | human gut metagenome | biome: human gut; feature: human-associated habitat; material: faeces | place: China | collected 2012 | reverse complement strand
CCAAGCAGACCTCCTTCCAGGAGCAGTATGGGATCTATCCCTATGAGGAGCCGGAGAATACTACGCACCCCTGCGGCGGTCATTTCTACTGCGAATCTTATCAGGAGTTCACGGATCGTTTCATCCTGGACAACGGCTCCTGGTCCGGTTGGAAAACGGTCAACGGTGCATCCTACTACTTCGTCGAGAACAACGCCTTGAAGGGAATCCACAAGGTTCCTGGCCTCAACGATGAGAGCAACGAGTATTTCTATCAGTTCAATGAGACTACCGGAGCCTGTGAGGGCAAGGTCACCGGGCTGATTGAAGTCGACGGCGCATGGTATTACGCCATCAACGGTGTGGCCAAGTCCGGCTGGTGGAATCTGACGGATGCAGATGGCAACAACGGTTATTACTACTTTGACCCCGAGACTTTCCAGGGGCTGAATGGTGAGAACAGCAGCTTCTTCCCCAATGTGACCTATCAATTTGAAAACGGCAAGCTGGCGAAGGGTGCATGGCTGGCCACCGACCACGGTAAGCGCTACTATTATGGCCCCGGCTTTGTTCAGGGCAAGTGGTACACCATTGAAGGCAACCTGTATTTCTTCAATCAGAACGGTTATCGCTATGAGGGCCTCCGGTATGTAAAACTGCGCGATAACCATGATGACCCGATTTATTGGTACGACTTTGGAGAAGATGGTATCTGCCATGGCGTATATCAGCACACGGGGCTCTTCTACCTCAATGGAAATACGTATTACACCATCAACGGTATGGTCTGCAATGGCCTGTATCTGGCAGATGACGGATACTACTACTATTTCGGAAGCGTAGACTACACGGCAGTGAAGAACACCCGTCATTGGGTTTCCTACCCCAATGACACTGGCTTTGCACCGGCATTCTACAGCTTTGATGAAGATGGCCGCATGATCATTGATACGCCCGATCCTTCAAAGGATGGCATCGTAAATGAAGACGGCGAACTGTATTACTATGTCAACGGCGTTCGCTTCTACGCTGGCCTGATTCAGATCGACGGCGATTATTACTATGTGAACAGCTACTGCAAGGTCATCACCAGTCAGCGCTACTGGGTATCTAAGACCAACAACCTGCTGCCTGCCACATTCTACACCTTTGGTGCAGACGGCAAGATGGTGAGATGACCGAATAAGCCATGAGGTATGGCGTTTTTAGCGCCATACCTCATGGAGGATGTGATTACGAAAAGGAGTACGCTTTGCTTGATCTTGTATTTATCTGGCTGAAGGAGCATTCACTGATCGTGCTCCTGCTTCTGGGAACTATCTTCAATGTGTTCTGGCTGTACAGGATGCGGCGGCAGCTCCAAATGAAATGGTACGCCGTGATAGCATTCTCGGTGCTGCATACGGTATGTGGTGTTTTGAGTGTAAAAGCATTTGCGTTTCTGGAAACCGGAGATGCTGGCAACATGAGCTTATTCGGCGGAGTGTTCTTTATGCCAGTGCTTTATTTCATCAGCGCAAAGGTTTCAAAACGCAATATCAAAGCCGTTTTTGATATTTTTACGATTTGCATGATCTTCACGGTGATGTGCGCTCGGATCAACTGCATCGTCTCTGGATGCTGCGCTGGCTTAGTCATACCGGGAACGCACGTTCACTTCCCCACAAGGGAACTCGAGATCCTCTATTATATTGTGATGCTGATTCTGCTCATCCCCAGAGTGAAAAAGAGCAAGAACCCCGGCAGCATTTACCCGTTATATATGGCATCCTATGGAGCGTTCCGCTTCATTGATGAATTCTTCCGGACGTCCTCTACGGGGATGCTATTCCACCTTTCTCATGTCTGGGCAGCCATCGCATTTACGGCGGGACTCAGCATTTACATAGAAATAAACGACAGAAATCATCAAAGAAAGAAGGTAATAAAGAAATGAAAAGCACATTGAAGCGATTCCTTTCGCTTGTGCTCTGCATGTTCATGGTCATGGCACTGCTTCCAAATGTGACCATGACAGCGTTCGCAGCAACCAGTGGAACTGTGACAGGCTTAGCCGACGAGAACATTGGACTGAGTTTTACAGGCGACGCAGATGATGCTTGGTCGGCCAATGGTACAAGCATTACCGGTGCAGTTACCAGCACGAGTGCAGGATGCAGCGATACAGTCTATAAATCCACACTGACAATTACAAATAAGAAGTCGACAACGGCAACCCTTTCTTTTGACTATACCATTGAACAGAATAGTGGAACGATTCAGGTGAATGGTACTGCAGTTTCTTCGGGTGCCAGTTTTACCAAGGAACTGGCGGCAAACGAGAGCGTTAAAGTATACATCAAGTCTGGTAGCACCGATGCTGCTACGAAGATCACCCTTACCAACGTGGTTCTGGTAAGCGATGTCAATGCAACTGCGACATTCGTGCCTGCTGAAAACGGTACTTATACAGTAGACGGAAAACTCATTACCGAGGAATACAGCAACACGCAAAGCTCCATGACTGCTTATCAGGTAGTGGCGACTCCGGCGGATGGTTATCAGTTCATGGGCTGGTATGATGTTTCTAACAAGAAATATATCAGCACGTCTGCAAAGGCTGCGTTGAACATTGACAGCGACTGCACCATCACAGCGCGGTTCGCAAGTAAAACGGCGGCCCTGTTTGAAACCGGAGGACAACCGTTTGACAATCTGGGCGATGCGGTCACCTATGCACAGGCAAACGGTCAGTCCAAGATTACCTTGGCTGCGGATGGTTCCATCAGCGGTAGCTACACCATTCCGGCTGGAATTACACTTCTGATTCCGTTCGACGCGGCAGGGACACTGTATACGGATGCTCCTGCGGCGATTCGGACGACTCCCGAGTCTAAGCCTTTCCGAACGCTGACGATGAGCGAAGGCACGTCCATTACCGTCAATGGCGCGATCAGTTTGGGCGGCAGGTATTTTGCCGCTGCCGGTAGTCAGCAGGGACGTCCCGTTGGCGATTACGGCTATATCAAAATGGCGGATAACAGCTCCATCACGGTAAAGAACGGCGGCAAGCTCTATGCATGGGGCTTTATCTCCGGCAGCGGCTCTGTTTTGGCGGAATCTGGCGCTACGGTGTACGAATTCTATCAGATTGCAGACTTCCGTGGCGGCAGCGCATCTGCCAATATGGGCAACAAGGTGTTCCCATTTTCGCAGTACTTCGTACAAAACATCGAAGTTCCCTTGACGTTGAATGCCGGCGCCAATGAACAGGTTTACAGCGGCGTTTTTGCAATGAGCAGCACATTTACTACTGCTATTAATTTCATTGGTGACAACGGTATGTTCAAGCTGACCTCCGGCAGCTTTACCAAGGATTACGATGAAAAGACAGACCGTCTTGTATTTACGGTAAATGGCGAGGCGGCATTGAACACGTTGTCGCTAAAGCTCGCGGGCCAGAGTGTCAACTCTGCAAGCTATGTGCTGCCCATCACCAATAACATCACCATCAATATCCAGTCCGGCAATGTGACCATCAATCAGGATGCAGCTCTGCTGGCAGGCGTTGAGGTCAACATTGCCGAAGGCGCTGGCCTGACGGTTGCAAACGGAAAGAACATCTATTTCTATGACAGCGATGAGTGGAACTCCGACAACTTTGTCTGGGGCCCCTGCAAGTTTAAGTCCGTGGCCTATGCGCCGGGTAAGGCATACAACCGCACCAATAACGACTTGGTTGATGCGAAGATGGATGTAAACGGCAGCGTAACGGCGATTGGCGCCATCTACACCACCGAGGGCGGTGCGGATATCTGCTCCAGCAACGGCACCGGCAAGTACATTCAGCAGGGCACACCCGGTACGGAAACCGAAACCTATCAGTATAATGCAAATGGCAATAAGGCGGTGACTATCCCCATCACCGCCGCCAAGCTGCACAACGCCGGCGACTCCTATACAGGGACTGCCGGTTCCAAGGCCGGCGACACCTATGTGTACGCCAACGGCAAATGGGCGCTCAGGGGCAACGAAATCACCATTACCTTTGACCCGAACGGCGGTGCGGGCAGCATGGAGCCCATGAGCGTCAACCCCGGCGTTGGTAACAAGCTGATAGACAACACATTTACCCGTGAGAATTATACCTTTACCGGTTGGAACACGGCGAAGGACGGTACCGGCAAGACCTATGCCGACGGGGAGACCGTGAATTTCAGCGCGGATACCACCCTGTATGCCCAGTGGACCCAGAACCCGGTCATCACCTTTGATGCCAACGGCGGCAAGGGAACCATGGGCACGCAGACCGTGAAGCCCAACGAGGCGACCGACCTGACCGCCAATAGCTTCACCCGTGCGGACTATGATTTCACCGGTTGGAACACGGCGAAGGACGGCACCGGCACGGCCTATGCCGACAAGACAAACATCACCACCAACGAAAATGTCACCCTCTACGCCCAGTGGACGCTGCACAAGTATCATGTCCGCTGGCTGAACTGGGACGACACAGTCTTGCAGGATGGCTACTACACCTGCGAGGAAGAGGCTAAATGGGATGATTGGAACAACGACCCCCCTAGCAGACCCGAGGACGAGAACTATACCTACGTCTTTGCTGGGCGCTGGACTCCCTATGATGAGACGAAGGGGATCAACGGCTGGGGCTTCAACCCGCATGAGGACGTTGACTTCAAGGCAGTATTCAACGAATTTAAGAAGCTCACCGTCACTTTTGATGCCAACGGCGGCATCGGCACGATGGATTCGGTAAAGATCGCCAACGGCGGCTCCGGCAAGTATTACATGCTTCCCGAATGTGGCTTTACTCGCGAGGGTTACACCTTCAATGGCTGGCTGATTACCGGCACGGTCAAGATGAGCGTCTGGGACGAAGAGGAAGAACTCAATGATGAGCCTTGGACAGAGTCAGAACTGCTTGCTCTTTCCGATCTGACCCTCAAGGCCAGCTGGAAGCATTCCGACGGCTGGTTTACGGATGTAAACGGCAAGCAGTACTACAAGAACGGCGAACTGCAAAAGACCGGTTGGACCGTCATTGACGACAAAACCTATTATCTGGACACCGAAACCGGATATGCGGCTACCGGAATCGCGACGCTGATCCCCGATGGAGCAACGGAAGAAGCCCGCTGCGTCTTTGATGCGGAAGGCGTATTCCAGAGCGACGTTACCGGTGTTTACAGCGTCGGAGCGGACACCTATTGGCTCAACAGCGGCATCATCGAAGAAGAAGCCGGCCTGAAGCGCGTTGTCAAGGAGAACGGCGAGGTCAACTATTACTACTTCGGCGAGGATGGTAAGGCAGTCAAGAAGACAGGGGAAATCGAAGAGTATGTTGTTGAGAAGAACAATGGGTACGACCTGCCAGAAGGCAACCGTTATTGCTTTGATGAGAACGGTGTGATCGTGCATTTTTCCGGTTGCCCCAATGGGATCTATCGAGATAACGCGTCCTGCAACTACTACTATTGCGTTGATGGCGTCATTATCGCAAACGGCCTGATGAAGATTGACGGCAATTACTACTATGCCAGAACTTCGAACGGTGCGTTTGTCTGCAACCGAACCTACTGGATCACCAAGACAAATGGCCTGCTGGACGCGGGCATCTATACCTTTGATGACGCTGGTAGGATCATTTTCCCTGAGAAGCCGAAAAACGGCATTGTTGCCGAGAATGGAAGCCTGTACTACTATGAGAATGGCGTCCTGACCGGCGCGGGGCTCATTCAGTTGAACGGTGATTACTATTATGTAAAAACCTCCAACTGTGAGGTCGTCCACGGCAGAAGCTATTGGATCACCGTGACCAACGGTTTGCTGCCCACAGGACAGTATATGTTTGCCGATAACGGAAAACTGATTCGGTAAACCAATCCCATGCAGATTGCTTTATGCGTGAGCATTTGCTCACGCATAAAGCAATGCTGCTGCGCATTTGCGCACGGCAGAGACTCGCGTCGCAGATACAGACGCGGTCATTTGAAGAATCTTTCCACCGAGGCACAGTGCTGCGGTTTGATGTTAGCGGCTGCATACTGTGGGGGGGAGACCAGAGTCATACCGACCATGAAAAAAATTCTAATCGTAAATAACAACATGAAAATTGGGGGCGTGCAGAAAAGCCTGTGTAACCTCTTGTGGTCGGTTGCCGACCAATATGACATCACGCTGTACCTGTTTGCACCGATCGGCGCATATATGCATGACATCCCGCCGCAGGTGCATGTGCTGTCGTGCGATTCGTTGTTTCGCTATCTTGGCACAAGTCAAAAAGACTGTTCCACGCATTGGCGTGATTATTTCATACGCGGTATCTTAGCCTGCGTTTGCAAGCTGTTTGGACGAAAGGCGATTCTACCGCTCTTACTGCGCAGTCAGGAGCAATTGCAGACGCATTATGACTGCGCAATTTCCTATTTGCACAATGGAGCTCCGCACCGCTTTTATGGCGGTGTTAACGAGTTCGTACTGAAAAGAGTCAGCGCTGAGCGTAAAATCGCGTTCCTGCACTGTGATTATATGCAATGCGGCGCCAACTGCGAGGAGAACAACGCCGCCTACAAGGGATTCGATACAATCGCTGCGTGTTCGCGGGGGTGTCGCAGCGCTTTTATCCGTGCGATGCCGGAGCTGGCGGAAAAGTGCCGGATAGTGCCGAATTTCCACCAATACGAGAAAATTCGCGCCCTTGCAGCCCAAGCTCCGTACTGCTATGCCGATGGGCAGCTTCATGTGCTCATGGTCGCGCGCCTTGCGCATGAAAAGGGCGTCGACCGCGCCATCCGCGCCCTTGGTTATGTGCGTGCGCAGGGTATTTCGGTGGTTTTACATCTGGTCGGAAACGGCCCAAAGGAGCAGGAACTGCGTACCTTGTCGCACGCTCTGGGACTTGACGATGCAGTGCTGTTTCACGGAGACCAGGCGAATCCATATCGATTTATGCGCAATGCAGATCTGCTGCTAATCACTTCTTATCACGAAGCGGCGCCCATGGTAATCGACGAAGCCCGGTGCTTGGGACTTCCCGTGCTAAGTACCGCTACCACATCTGCACAAGAAATGATTATAGATCGCGGGTGTGGCTGGGTTTGTGACAATTCGCAGTTTTCGATTAATCATTCTTTGGAAGCGGTCCTTCAAAATCAAAGCGGACTGGAACATGTTCGTTCGCTAATTCGATTTTCCGACGTAGGCAACAAGAAGGCGATGGATCAGCTATGTGAGCTGATAGGGAAATAAAATGATACAAAAGAAATTAGTTCTGGATCGGCTGCAGTATCCAATACCGGGCATATGCGCGATCCTGACGCTTATTTACTTATCTCCGTTTGTGGGTGCGTGGTTAAATTATCTGGCATTCTCACTGTGTATATATCGCTTGGCAAAATATGATGTGCGTACCTTCAGCATTGATTACTGCTGCTTAATCAGCGTGGCGGCAGTTTTTGTTCTTCCGAGCGGCATCTCTTTTGTTGTTGTACTATGCCTGATTGCAGAAGTTTGGTTTGTTATTCGCGATGGACTTGCTATTAACAGTGCTTTGGCGCTCTTGGTGCTGCTGGTGTGCTACCTTTTGCTGCGGATGCAGTTTGCGGTCAGTGATTTTCTGCTTTGTGTGAGTCAGTTTATTATCATATATCTGATGCTCTCGTTTCTGGATGCGCAGACAATAGTCTTAGATATAGAATCATTCATAATCAACATGGTGGTATCCTCTGCATATGCTTTGCTGCTCCGAAAAACTCCTGCGATAACCCACATGACCGGGGCGGAAGTGGCGGCGTACTATGGCAGTAGCCTTACACGTTTTAAGGGGCTGTTTCGTGACCCTAATTACTATATGTCTCTTGTGATCATGGCCATTGTTTTATTGACACTGCTCTATATCAAAAAATACACATCCAGACGTGCATTTTTGTTGAGCATTGCGTGCATGCTTTTGTTTGGCGCATTGACCTATAGCAAAACCTTTATACTTCTGCTGGGGTTATACTGGCTTTTATGCCTTTTTTATTTGATCCGGGGCAAACGATATTTGCTTGCATTCATCTACATTTTCGCTACAGCATTTTTGGCAGTTATCCTTTCAGATACACTGTTCGCAACGACGCTCTATCGGCTCACCAGTGCTTCGTCTGTAAGGGAATTGACAACGGGACGCTCCATCTTGCTTGAAATGTATGGGCGCGAAATTATATCATCTCCCGATATTCTGCTTTTCGGTAATGGGATGTCTGCTCAACTGCTAAAAAAGGGGACACATAATTTGTTCCTGGAAATTCAGTATTATGTTGGATTGATCGGCCTGATCCTCTACCTTCTTTATTTTGGAATTCTGACTGCTCAGGTACAGAAAAAGTATGCAGCAGGCAATGCGGCTGCCAGACTATTCAGCTACGCCCCGTTGATCGTGTTCATTGCTGCATTCTGCTCATTGCAGGGGATGTTTTCTGTATCCGTGTATACTTTGCTGTATCTCTCTATCATTTCCATTGGTATTGCGCAAAATGACTGCACAAAGGGGAAGGGGGCACTGAAATAGCATGAAACTTTCTTATATAGTCGGATGCCTGATTTACCGTGTCATTGGCAATCACCTGCCGAAATCCGACGCTCGGATCAAACTTGGCGGAAAGCGGGTTCGTGTATTTGCCGCTAAGTTAATGCTTACAAAAGTAGGGAAACACGTCAATGTCGAAAGAGGCGCACATATTTCGCACACAACAGAGATTGGAGATTATTCGGGTATTGGAGAGAATTGCAGACTTTACGGGTGGGTTGTTATTGGTGATTATGTAATGATGGGCCGTGAGTGCTTTATTTACACCTATAATCACGAGACATTACGAACAGATATTCCCATGCAAGAACAAGGTGGAACGGCTGAGAAAACGGTCTCTATTGGCAACGATGTCTGGATCGGGAGTCGTGTCACAATATTACCCGGTGTAACCATTGGGAATGGAGCCGTTATTGGAGCGTCTTCAGTAGTAACAAAAGATGTTCCACCTTATGCTGTCGCTTGTGGCAACCCAGCAAAAGTGGTGAAATACAGGGAAACTAATATATGAGAGTTAGGAAAGGAATAATGCCAGATGGCTCATTTTGAAAACAAAACACTCCTGATTACCGGTGGGACAGGTTCTTTTGGCAACGCTGTTCTTAATCGCATCCTTTCCACTGACATTGGTGAAATCCGTATTCTTTCCCGAGATGAGAAAAAGCAGGATGATATGCGCCACGAGTATCAAGCGAAGATGCCTGCGGTTTCCGGGAAGATCAAGTTTTACATAGGAGATGTACGGGACTATAACTCAATTGTCAGTGCATTTCGAGGCGTGGATTATGTGTTCCATGCTGCCGCTCTTAAACAGGTGCCATCTTGTGAATTCTACCCAATGGAAGCTGTGAAAACGAACATTCAGGGATCAGACAACGTGATTTCTGCCTGTGTAGAAAACCATGTACAGAAAGCGATTTTCCTTTCTACAGATAAGGCAGCCTATCCCATTAATGCGATGGGCATGACGAAAGCTGTTATGGAAAAGAATGTGATTGCTCGTTCCCGGCAGATGTTGCCGGGAGACCCGATTTTGTGCCTTACCCGATATGGGAATGTAATGGGTTCCCGTGGCTCAGTCATTCCGCTTTTTTGTGAACAAATCGACGAAGGCAAGCAGCTTACGATCACAAATCCCGAAATGACCCGTTTTATGATGACCCTGAATGATGCGGTGGATTTGGTACTCTATGCATTCGAGCATGGTCAGCAGGGAGATTTGTTCGTACAGAAAGCCCCAGCCGCAACGATTGAAACACTGGCACAGGCTATTTTAGAGCTAAAGCACGCAAATGTTGACGTTACAACGATCGGAACGCGCCACGGTGAGAAGCTGTATGAAGTGCTGGTAACATCAGAGGAGATGCTGCGCGCGGAAGACCTGCCGGGCTTCTTCCGTATTCATGCAGATAACCGGGACCTCAATTATGACAACTATTTCAGCAAGGGAACAAAGGGCCTGGAAGCAATGAAACAGTACACTTCTCATAACACCCAGCGGTTAGACGTGGCGGGTATGAAGCAGTTGCTCTTGAAACTTAAGCTGTTTGGGGGCCGATACTAATGAAAATACTTACTTGGGACTCTGCCCTTTTGCCGTATGGGCGTGTGCTTGCCCTCAACACATATGGAACGAATTCCCTTACACGCAACTTTATGAGCATGTAAAAAGGTGGGGAAACATTGAGCAAAGTATTATTGTTTTCACATAGCGGTTTTTCCAACGAAAATGCAAATGGGATCACAATGAAAAACCTGCTTTCTGCATGGAGTAGTGATGAGAAGGCAGAGTTCTATTGTGATGTCCAGCCACCGGATTTTACCGCAGCAGATAATTATTTCCGTGTGACAGATATACAAATGTTAACAGCATTTGTAGGGAAAAAGACTGTTCATATTTTCAGCGCCAATACTGAGGATGCGAAAGCCGTAAAAACTCAGACTACAGATGAATGTGGGAATGAACGTGCGCGCCGAATTCCTCCGTGGTTAAAAAAGAGGAAATACAATTTCGGGCTGAAGTGGCTGCGGGAGATTTTGTGGATCATTAGTCCGTGGGGACACCACAAGCTGGATGAATGGATTAAGCAAATCTCACCGGATGTTCTGGTGTATATGGTGGGAGAGAGCATTTTTATGGACAGGCTTGTTTTGCGGGTATGCAGAATGACACAAAAGCCCCTGGTCCTTTATAATGGAGAAGCCTATCGAATCATTGACTGCCGCGAGCGGCACGGACTTGAGCGCATTTATTACCGTTCTTGCCAGAAATACTATGTACAGTTGGCGAAAGAAGCCAGACTTGTGATATATAACAGTGAGATGCTAAAGCAGAACTACGAAAACAAGTATGTTTTCTTCGGTGAGAGCGTCGTGGCATATAACAGTGCGGAAAGCAACTTCTCGGAATATTGTCCGAATGAAAAGCTAAAGATCACCTACTTCGGTAACCTGGGGGTTGGAAGAGTGGACTCCCTTTTGCAAACTGCAGATGCGCTAACGGAAATTGACCCGTCCTGTGTGATTGATGTTTATGGAAATGCACCGGATGGTGAGCTGGAAAAACTCAGTGCACATCCAGGGACTATTTACCATGGATTTGTTTCTGCGGAGCAATTGCATGAGATCATTGATGCCTCAGACATCTTGCTGCATGTTGAGAGCTTTGATCCGGCGTATATTGATAAATTGAAATATGCCTTTTCAACGAAGATTGCCCAATGCTTCTGCGCAGGCAGATGCTTGTTTTCATATGCCCCCAAAGGCACCGCATCAACACAGTATTTGCTGTCTACGGAAAGTGCGGTTGTGGCGGCAGCCCCCGATGAGCTGAAAAACGGTCTTGCCCTGATAATAAACAACAAAGAAATCCGCACGGAATACGCCAAACGAGCAAAAAGGCTTGCCACACAAAAGCATGATATGGCATCGGTTTCACGTCAAATTAAGGATCAGGTCGGAGTGATTTTAAGGAATGAAGCAAATGGCAGCAGGAATATTAGGGAGAATTGAGTGGTTCCAGAACCATAATTTCAGCATTGTTCAGCAACTTAAAAAATATTATAAACGGAAAAAATTCCAAAAATATGCACGGATTCATCAGGATTTGTCTTTATGCGCCAGATCTGACTGCTGGGCCGACAAGCCGGGGCTGATCACCATCGGCGCGCAGTGTGAGATTTTTGGCACGCTGTATTCAATGGGAGATGGCCGGATTAGTATCGGGGATCATACATGTATCTATGAACGATCAATTATCGGTAGCGCAAATAAAATAGAAATCGGTAATTGTGTGATAATTTCCAACCAGGTACACATTTATGATAATAATAATCACCCGACCGATCCGGTGGTCAGGGAGAAAATGTGTATGGAGGGTTTTCACACGGATGCATGGCGATGGACACATTCTGATTCAAAACCCATTACTATTGAAGATAACGTGTGGATTGGAGAAAATGCGGCTATATTGAAAGGCGTTCAAATCGGCCGAGGCTCCATTATTGCCCGCAACGCAGTCGTTACCAAAGATGTGCCGCCATATACGATCGCAGCAGGAAACCCGGCAAGAATCGTAAAGGACATCCCCCATGAAGATCAATAATTTTTCCCTTCAGGGCGCATCTCTGGATGGCATAATACTTAGCGCTGTTAAAATTGTGACAATGGGATTGGGCCTTATTACAACACGCCTTCTTTCCCAATATCTGAGCATTTTTGATTACGGAACCTACTCACTGATTCAACTGGTCGTATCATCAACAGTCTCCATCACAATTTTGGGAATGATGGATGGCATAAACTATTTTTTCTGCAGCGAAAAAGATGAAGGAAAACGAGACGCCTATATCGCAACCATTTATCTGCTTCAGTTTTCTGTCAGCCTGCTTGCCGGTTGTGTGATTGTATGCGCAGGTGGTCAAATCTGTCTTTACCTTGGAACAGCTGAGGCAAGAAGATTGATGATTTATGCAGCTGTTTTGCCATTCCTGCAGAACATCCTGTCCATGACGCAGGTTTTGATGCTTTCTGTTGGAAAGGCAAAAGTTTTAGCGGTCAGGAATCTGGTGATTTCTTTGCTGAGGCTTCTGATTGTGATCCTGGTCATTGTTTTTGTTGGGAGTGTCGGAATCATTCTCTTCATGACATGTATTCTGGATGCAGCGCAGATCATCGTGTTCTTCTTCATGCTCAAAAAAAGCGGATGCATTGTTCACCTTCGGAAAGCTTCGATACAGTTGCTGAGACCAATCATCCATTATTGCCTCCCGATGGCTGTTTATACAGCGCTGAACACCATCAACAGAGACTGCGATAAATACATTATTGCTGCAATGACAAACACGGAGACCTTGGCTGTATATACAAATGCATCAAAGAAATTACCCTTTGACCTGATTACCAGCTCCTTTATCACGGTTCTCCTCCCCAAAATTACACGCTTGATATCCAATAAAGAAGAACAGGAAACAGTCAAAGTATATCGTGCATTCCTGGAATTTTCTTATAGCTCAACGATCATTTTAGCGTGTGGTGCCATAGCAGCGGCACCTCAATTGATGAATCTTCTTTATACTGAAAAATATCTGAGCGGCATCAGTATCTTTGTAGTCTATATTCTTGTGGATATCATGCAGTTTACAAATATCACCTTGATTCTGAGTGCCTCGGGAAAGACAAAAACGCTAATGCTTCTATCCGGCGGTTCCATTGTGCTGAACATTGGAATGAATTTTTTGCTTTTCCATTTGCTCGGGGTTATCGGCCCGGCCATAGCGACACTTTTAATTACATCATTGACTGGGGCGGCAATCCTTTACTTCAGCGCGAAAAAACTGGGTACAAGAATAACTGGCTTCTTTGATTTCCGTTACCTAATTCGTCTTTTGGCAGAAAATATTGCCGCAGTTACTGTTCTGGCCTGTCTCAGGAATCTTCTGGAATCTGCGGGATTGAACAATCTTCTGATTCTTCTCCTGATTTGTGGCACGTACTATGTGATCCTGCTTGCCCTAAATAAGAAAAGACTGATTGTGAATTTGAAAGAAATCGGCTGACTGTGGAAGAAATGAAACAGCTGCTGCTGAAGCTGAAACTGTTCGGAGGAACTTGCTAATGAACGTATTGATTACCGGCGCAAACGGATTTGTTGGGAAAAATCTGACGCAGCGTCTGTATACGCTCAGGGACCACAGAGACAGGACGCGACCGACTTTACAAATAGAGGAGATCTTCCTGTGTACACGGGAAACCGCTCCTGGTGTATTCACGGAATATTGCCGGAAAGCGGATTTCGTGGTCCACCTGGCTGGTGTGAACCGGCCCCAGGATCCGGGAGAATTTGCAGCCGGAAACACGGACTTCACCCGTACCCTGTTGGAGATGCTTCGGGAAAGCGGCAACCGCTGCCCAGTGCTGCTCTCCTCCTCCATTCAGGCCAGCCTGACCGGACGATATGCCGAAAGTCCCTATGGGCAGTCCAAAAAAGCGGCGGAGGAGCTGCTCCTCGCTTACGGCAGAGAAACCGGTGCAAACGGGATGATCTATCGTCTGCCGAACCTGTTTGGCAAGTGGTGCCGCCCCAACTACAATTCGGTGGTGGCAACCTTCTGCCATCATATCGCGCGGGATCTGCCGATCACCGTTTCAGACCCGGCAGTCGAATTGGAACTGGTCTACATTGACGACCTGATCAACGAGATTCTGAACGCCATGGAGGGGCATCCCAACCGGACAGATGGGGCGTATTGCAGCGTTCCGGACAGTCATCCTGTGACACTGGGCGAGATCGTCCGTCTACTCCGAACGTTCCGGGAGCAGCCACAGACGCTTTTGCTGCCAGAGATCCCGGATGGCAGCTTTGCAAAGAAGCTCTATAGTACCTATCTGTCCTATCTGCCGTCGGAAAAAATTGCGTTTCCGCTAAAGATGAATGTGGATGAGCGAGGCAGCTTCACGGAACTTCTGAAGACCGCCTCCTGCGGACAGGTCTCCGTCAACATTATAAGACCGGGTGTCACCAAGGGACAACACTGGCACAACAGCAAGTGGGAATTCTTTATCGTCGTGGCCGGACACGGGCTGATTCAGGAACGCCAAATCGGCTCCGATGAAAAGATCGAATTCGAGGTCAGCGGCGACCGGATCCAGGCTGTTCATATGTTGCCGGGCTATACCCACAATATTATCAATCTGAGCGAAACGGAAAATCTGGTGACAGTCATGTGGGCCAACGAGCAGTTTGCCCCCGACCACCCGGATACCTACTTTGAGGAGGTGTAGCAATGGGAAAGCTGAAGCTGATGACGATTATCGGTACGCGGCCGGAAATCATCCGGCTGTCCGCCACGATAAAGTGCTGCGACCGGTACTTTGAGCAGATTCTGGTCCACACCGGTCAGAACTACGACTACACCCTCAATCAGGTGTTTTTTGACGATCTCGGTCTCCGGGCGCCGGACTATTATCTGGATGCTGTAGGCGATGACCTCGGGGCAACGATTGGGAATATCATCGAGAAGTCCTACAAGCTGATGGTGCGGGTCAGGCCGGATGCGGTGCTGGTCCTGGGCGACACCAACTCCTGCCTTTCTGTGATCGGTGCTAAACGGCTGCACATTCCGATTTTCCATATGGAGGCGGGTAACCGCTGCAAGGACGAGTGCCTGCCGGAGGAGACGAACCGCCGTATTGTGGACATCATCAGCGACGTCAATCTCTGCTATTCGGAACACGCACGCCGGTATCTGATGGAGTGCGGCCTGCCGAAGGAGCGCACCTTTGTGACAGGCAGCCCCATGGCCGAGGTGCTGCACGCCAATCTGGACAAGATCGAAGCGAGCGATGTCCACCAGCGTTTGGGACTGACTAAGGGGCAGTACATTCTGCTCTCGGCCCATCGGGAGGAAAATATCGATACAGACCGCAATTTTGCCCAATTGTTCACAGCGGTCAATGCCATGGCAGAGAAGTATGATATGCCAATCCTTTACTCCTGCCACCCCAGAAGCAGAAAGCGGCTGGAGGCGACGGGATTCCAGCTGGACACCCGTGTGATCGCCCACGAACCGCTGGGCTTCCTTGATTACAACTGCCTCCAGATGAACGCTTTTGCGGTGGTTTCCGACAGCGGAACGCTGCCGGAGGAAAGCAGTTTCTTCCTGTCTGTCGGTAAGCCATTCCCGGCAGTCAGCATCCGCACCTCCACTGAGCGCCCCGAGGCGCTGGACGCGGGCTGCTTTGTACTCGCCGGAATCGACGCGGACTCCCTCCTGCAGGCGGTGGAGATGGCTGTCGGGATGCAGCGGGCGGAATGCTTTGGCACACCGGTAGCGGGGTACACTGCTGAAAACGTGTCCATGAAGGTTGCGAGAATCATTCAGAGCTACACGGGCATCGTCAATAAAATAGTTTGGAGGAAAGACGAATAAATGGCGCTTGCAGATAATCACATACACTTTTTGCTTGGAGTGGATGACGGTGCGAAAGACGAAGAAGTAATGCACGCCATTTTAGACGTGGCATAGCAAAAGGACCAAAGGGGGGGATACAAACAAGGGAGCTGTATATGGGGAAGTGCGGTTGGAAAAGGCAACTGCGTATCCCGTTCTCCGGCTTTACAACATTTGCCCGGGTGTGGCATCATGCGGGCTAAAACAAATTCGCAAATAAGGGGGGATGTCTGTGTCAGACGCCAGAGAACAACCGGCGGCGCAGCCGCAAAAAAAACGCATGAGCCGCGGAACGCTCGTGCTGGTCATCATCGTGTGTGTTCTGCTTGCCATTGCGCTGATCCTGGTCGCCACGGTGCTGATCCTGTCGGCGGTCGGCCGCAATGCGCTGACGAACGACGACGGGGTGAACATTGCCCGCGATGATGTGGAGGCGCTTGGCTCTGGCACGGTGCGTTACAACGGCCAGCTCTACCGCTACAATACCGACATTGTCACGATCCTGCTCATGGGTGTGGACGAGGAGGTCAAGCAGGATACCGACGGCGTCTATGGAAACGCAAACCAGTCGGATGCGAATATCCTTGCGGTGCTCGACATGCGTAACCAGGAGCTGACGCTTGTGTCCATCTCGCGCGACGCGATGTGCACGCTCGACATTCTCGACAGCACGGGTGCGCACGTCGGCACGGCCACGGCGCAGCTGGCGCTGGCCTATTCTTACGGCGACGGGGCGGAGCGCAGCTGCGAGCTGACGAGCGCGGCTGTTTCACGCCTGTTTTATGACCTGCCGATCCCGGCCTACGGATCGATCTATATGCAGGGTATCCGCCAGCTTGTTGACAGTGTTGGTGGCGTGACCGTTACTCCGGATGCGAGCTTTTCCGGTTTCACCGCCGGACAGGCCGTGACGCTCACCGGTCAGCGCACGGAGAATTATATCCGCTACCGCGCAGACTCGACCGAGGGCAACAACCAGCGCATGCAGCGGCAAAAGCAGGTCGTGCTCGCGCTGGTGAACAAGATGCTCGCGCAGGTCAAGGAGGACCCGGCGAGCGTGCTGGCGCTCTATAACGATGTTCGGCGCAATATCACGACGAATATCAACACCGCCATGATGGTCTATCTGGCGCAGCAGGCGAGCGGGATGCACTTCTCGGGCGATATCGTCAACGTGCCCGGCACATCGGTTATGGGCGCGCAGAAGCACGCAGAGTATCAGGTCGATCCCGATGCGCTGTTGGAGATGGTCCTGGATATTTTCTACGAGCCGGTGGATGGTTGACTGAAAACGGTTATTTTTTGAAAATAACCCTTGCATTTTACACCGTTTCGGTGTAAAATTATGCTACTATTAGAAGCTGTAAGTTTATGAATGGAGGAGTTACACAATGAAGCGTTTTGTGGCCATTCTTCTGATACTCGTGCTTGTGTTTGCACTGTCGGCGACGGCGTTTGCTGCCAGTAATGTTACCAGCCCGGAGAAGGGCAACACGAATCCGAATGTCAATCCCGATTCCGGCAAGACCTCTCCGCAGACCGGTGAGTCCTTCAGCATCCTGTGGGTGATCCTGGCGGCCGTTGCTGCGGTCGGAGCGGTGCTGTTTTGCGGCAAAAAGCTGATTCGCGCCAAGTAAGATGGCATAACTATGATAACAAAGCTCCATGATTCGTTCATGGAGCTTTTGTTTTATGAGGTGAACGATGAAAACGAAAAAGATCCTTGTGCGCAGTGTGCTGGTGCTTGTGGCGCTTGCAGCGCTGTGTGCGTGCGCGTGGTGCGTGTGGTACATCATTCAGTACTATCAGGGCCAGTCCTTCGGCGACCGGATGCGCACCAACGCCCCGGCTGATGCCGGCAGCTTCCAGCTTGGACGCGTGAAGATTCCGGTCGATTTCGACGAGCTGCAGGCCATGAACCCGGATATCTATGCCTGGGTCACGATCCCGGATACGGACATCAGCTACGCTGTGCTCCAGCGTGACGGCGATGATGATCAGGAGTATTACTCCAAGCACAGCGAAAACGGCGCGTACTACAGCGGCGGCAGCATCTTCAGTCAGGACTATAATCAAAAGGACTTCAGCGATCCCATGACCGTGCTCTACGGGCACAACCTGCGCAACGGGCGCATGTTTGCCCAGCTCAACGATTTTTCGGATGCCGAGGTCTTTGAGGCGCACCGCTACATCTATGTCTATCTCCCGGACCGGATGCTTGTCTATGAGATCTTCGCGGCCTATCCGCACTCGAACGAGCACCTGCTGCTGTGCCACGACTTTGCGGACGCGGACGATTTCACGGCGTATTTTGACGGCGTGCAGGCGCAAAAGAGCCTGCAGGCCAACTTCCGCACCGACGCCTGGCCCGAACCGGGCGACCGGGTGCTGACGCTCTCGACGTGCTTCCGGGGCGATAACCACCAACGCTACCTCGTGCAGGGCAAGCTCGTGGCGGAGGCCCACGCCAAATAACTGCATACGAAAAGGAAAACCCGGCAGAGCAAATGCTCTGCCGGGTTTTGCGTCCGGAAGATCAGCCGTGCAGGCCGTTTTCCTGACGCTCCATGTTTTCGATGACGACGTCGTGAATGTCGCCCAGGCCCGCGCAGTATTCGAGCACCTTCCAGGGCGTGTTCGTATGGAAGTGGATCTTGATGAGATCCTCGTCGCCAACGGCCAGCAGGCAGTCGCCCGCGATGTTCTGCTGAATGTAATCGTGGATGGCGTCCTCGTCGAGGCCGTGGCCCTCGATGAGCAGCTGGGTGTCAAACCGGAATTCGAGCATGCTTTGCTTCCTCCTTATTCATCGAGCTTGAGCACGGCGAGAAATGCCTCCGTGGGGATCTGGACCGTGCCGAGCTGGCGCATTTTCTTCTTGCCTTCCTTCTGCTTTTCGAGCAGCTTCTTCTTGCGCGTGATGTCGCCGCCGTAGCACTTGGCGAGCACGTCCTTGCGCAGGGCCTTGACGGTCTCGCGCGCGATGATCTTGCCGCCGATCGCGGCCTGCACCGGGATCTCGAACAGCTGCCGCGGGATGTTCTCCTTGAGCTTCTCGCACAGCTTGCGCGCCCGGCCGTAGGCCTTGTCCTTGTGGGCAATGAAGCTCAGTGCGTCGACCTGGTCGCCGTTGAGCAGCATGTCCGCCTTCACGAGCTCGCTCGGGTGGTAGCTGGAAAATTCGTAGTCGAGCGAGGCGTACCCCTTCGTGCGTGCCTTGAGCGTGTCAAAGAAGTTGTAGACAATCTCGTTGAGCGGCATCTCGTAGTGTAGCTCCACGAGCCGGCTGTCGAGGTACTGCATGTTTTTATACTCGCCGCGCAGGTCCTGGCACAGCGGCATGATGTTGCCGACAAACTCCTGCGGCGTGATGATCGACACGTTCACGAACGGCTCTTCCGCGACCTCGATGGACGCGGGGTTCGGGTAGTCGTGCGGGTTGTCGATCATGAGCACCGTGCCGTCGGTCTTTGTGATGCGGTAGATGACGCTCGGCAGCGTCGTGATGAGGTCAAGGTCAAACTCACGCTCGAGCCGCTCCTGAATGATCTCCATGTGCAGCATACCGAGAAAGCCACACCGGAAGCCGAAGCCGAGCGCGACCGACGACTCCGGCTCGAACGAGAGCGAGGCGTCGTTGAGCTTGAGCTTTTCGAGCGCGTCGCGCAGATCGGGGTACTTCGAGCCGTCCTCGGTGTAAATGCCGCAGTAGACCATCGACCGCGCCGGGCGGTAGCCGGGCAGCGGCTCAGCGGCGGGGCGGGCCGTTTCGGTCACGGTGTCGCCCACGCGCGTGTCCTCCACGTTCTTGATGCTCGCCGTGAAGTAGCCCACGTCGCCGCAGCCGAGCTCGTCGCACGGGTCGAGACCGATGGGCCGCAGGTGGCCGACCTCCAGCACCTTGTACGACGCGCCGGTGGACATCATCGTCACCTCCATGCCGCGCCGGAGCGTGCCGGCCACGATGCGCATGAGCACGATGACGCCGCGGTAGCTGTCATACTGGCTGTCGAATACGAGCGCCTGCAGCGGGGCGTTTGGGTCGCCCTTCGGGGCGGGGACGTGGTCAACGATGTCGTCGAGCACGGCCTGGATGTTGATGCCCTGCTTGGCCGAGATCTCCGGCGCGTCCATGGCCGGGATGCCGATGATGTCCTCAATCTCGGTCTTGGTGCGCTGGGGTTCGGCGGCGGGCAGGTCAATCTTGTTGATGACCGGCAGGATCTCCAGATCGTGCTCCAGCGCCAGGTAGGTGTTGGCGAGCGTCTGGGCCTCCACGCCCTGCGAGGCGTCCACGATCAGTACGGCGCCCTCGCACGCGGCGAGCGAGCGGCTGACCTCGTAGTTGAAGTCCACGTGGCCCGGCGTGTCGATGAGGTTGAGCGTGTAGGTCTTGCCGCCACGGTGATACGTCAGCCCGACGGCGCGCGCCTTGATCGTGATGCCGCGCTCGCGCTCGAGGTCCATGTTGTCGAGCAGCTGCGGCTCCATCTCGCGCTGATCGACTGCGCCGCACAGCTCGATGAGCCGGTCGGACAGCGTGGACTTGCCGTGGTCGATGTGTGCGATGATCGAAAAATTACGGATGTCTTCTTGTGGGATCATAGGGAAATCTCCTCCAGTGCGGCCCCGGCGCGGTCAGCGGCGGTGCGCACGTCCTGCACGAGCACGCGCAGCGCCTCAAGCTGTTCGGGCGTGCACGTCGGGCTCGGCGCGCGGCCGAGCAGAAAGTCCGCGCTCACGCCGTAGTAATCGCACGCCCGGCACACGAACGCCAGCCCCGGCTCGCGCGCGCCGTTTTCATAGTGGGACAGCAGCGCCTGGCTGATCTTCAGATCGGCCGCGACCTTGCGCTGGGACAGCCCGCGCGCGTGGCGCAGCTCCGACATGACGGCAGCAAAATTGCGTTCCATGCCGCACCTCCTGTAACATTCATGATAACGGACTGTATTTTACCACGCCCGCGCCCAAACGGCAACAACCTCTTTATAAAATCGCGCGCAAGACTTGAAAAACGTCGAAGGGGGTGTTACACTATTTACTTGTGAAACCATGTTCACAGCAAACAGAAAATAGATGAACATATTGGAGGAAAACACCATGTTTGAAAATCTGGTTGAAGTTCTCAAAGCCAATCCGCGCAAGATCGTCTACACCGAGGGCACCGACGCCCGCATCCTCGAGTCCGCTGCCCGCCTGAAGCAGGGCGGCTTCCTGACGCCGATCCTCGTCGGCAACGTCGATGACGTGAAGGCTGCGGCCAAGGCCGGCAGCTTCGACATCGAGGGTCTCGAGATCATCGACCCCGCCAACTACGACAAGATGGACGAGATGGCTCAGTGCATGTTTGACCTGCGCAAGGGCAAAATGACCATGGAAGAAGTCCGCGCCAACCTCCAGAAGGGCAACTACTTTGGCACCATGCTCGTGAAGATGGGCGTGGCCGATGCCCTGCTCGGCGGCGCGACCTACTCCACCGCGGACACCGTCCGTCCGGCGCTGCAGCTCATCAAGACCAAGAAGGGCGCCCACCTCGTGAGCTCCTGCTTCATCATGGTCCGCGGCGACGAGATGCTCGCCATGGGCGACTGCGCCATCAACATCGACTATCAGGATACCGTCGACAAGGCCACCGGTGAGGTCACGTTCTCTGCCGCGCAGAAGCTGGCCGAGGTCGCCATCGAGACCGCCAAGACCGCAAAGCTGTTCGGCATCGACCCGAAGGTGGCTGTGCTGAGCTTCTCCACCAAGGGCTCCGGCAAGGGCGGCACCGTCGCTCTGAGCCACGACGCTACCATCAAGGCTCAGGAGATGGACCCCGAGCTGGCTGTGGACGGCGAGCTGCAGTTTGACGCTGCCGTTGCTCCGGAAGTGGCACAGGTCAAGTGCAAGGGCAGCAAGGTCGCCGGCCAGGCCAACACCTTCATCTTCCCCTGCATCGAGGCCGGCAACATCGGCTATAAGATCGCACAGCGTCTGGGCGGCTACGCTGCCTACGGCCCCATCCTGCAGGGCCTGAATGCTCCCATCAACGACCTGTCCCGCGGCTGCAACGCTGACGAGGTCTACAAGATGAGCCTGATCACTGCCTGCCAGTCCTGATCGCACCCATCTGAGCTGAATTGAACCTGAGGGCTCCGGAAGTGTCTGCGGATGCTTCCGGGGTCCTTTTTTGTCTCCCTCTTGAATTCTGCCTGCGTTTGTGGTACAATATTCAAGCACTCAGAAAAGTGCGTCGGACAGCGCCTGCGGCGTGGTTCGGCATACGGATGCGGGTCCTGTACGATGGAGCCGCTGTGAACCAGGTCAGGTGGGGAACCAAGCAGCCTTAAGCGGCGTGCTCTGTGCGTTTCAGACAGCCTGCATCCGTATGCCGAGCTACGCAGGGCGGGGACAAAACCCCGTCATGCGCTGTCCTTTTTTATTGCCGATTTTGTCCGGAAAGGGGAGTGCTGCTCATGTATCGAGCCCTGTACCGCAAGTGGAGACCCCAGCGGTTTGAAGATGTAGTGGGTCAGCGCGGCATTGTGACGGCCCTGCGCAATCAGATCGCCACCGGCCGTGTGGGCCACGCCTACCTGTTTACCGGCGTGCGCGGCACCGGCAAGACCACCTGCGCCAAGATCTTTGCCAAGGCGGTCAACTGCCTGCACCCGCAGAACGGCGACCCCTGCGGCGAATGCGAGATCTGCAAGGGCATCGACAACGGCAGCATCCTCGACGTGGTGGAGATGGACGCCGCGTCCAACAATGGTGTGGACGACATCCGCGACCTGCGGGACGAGACAGCCTATACCCCCAGTGCCTGTCATTATAAGGTATACATCATCGACGAGGTACACATGCTGTCCACAGCGGCCTTCAACGCGTTACTGAAAACGCTGGAAGAGCCGCCCGCCCACGTCATCTTCATCCTCGCCACTACCGAGATCCAGAAAGTCCCGGCCACCATCCTCTCCCGCTGCCAGCGGTACGATTTCACCCGCATCGGGCCGGAAGACATCGCCCAGCGGGTCGAGTATATCGCCGGTCAGGAGGGCTTAGAGTTGACGACCGGTGGTGCAGAGCTCATCTCCCGTCTGGCTGACGGTGCCATGCGCGACGCCCTCTCGATCCTCGACACCTGCGCCGGTGTGACCACAAAAATTGATGCCGATGTTGTCCGCCGGATGGCGGGCGTCACCGACCGGAGCTACCTGTTCCATATTTCGGATGCTCTGGAAGCGCAGGACGGCGCAGCGGCGCTGGCTCAGCTGGCCGCACTGCGGCAGCAGTCGGTGGATGTGAAGCGTCTGACGGAAGAGCTCATCGCCCACTACCGCGCCCTGATGCTGGCGGCTCTGCCCGGCGGGCAGAGCCTGCTGTCCGGTGTTTCCCCCGAAGAGGAACAGCAGTACCTCGAAAAAGGCCCTCAGCTGGGCCAGCGGGAGGCCATCCGGGCCATCCGTACGCTGGGCAACGCCCTTGAGCATATGACCCGGGGCAGTGACCAGCGCATCGAGCTGGAACTGGCCCTCTTCACCCTCTCAGAGCCGCCGCAGGCCGCAGCTGTCCCCGTGGCGGCAATGCCCGTGCAGACTGTCGCTCCTGCCGCACCGGCCGTCCGGCCCTTTGTTGCGGCACCAGTCCAGCCTGCGCCGCAGCCTTTCATGAGTACACCTGCTGCACCCGTGGAACCTGTGGCCGCACCGGCAGTGGAAAAGGAGCCTGCTCCCGCGCCCGCTGCAGAGCCGAAGGCCGCTGTCCCGGATATTCCAGAGTCCCCCGCGCCCGCAGACGAAGAGCTTCCACCACCGCCCGACGAGCCGCCGGTGACGGAGTCGGCCCCCCTGCCCTGGGATGAGCCGACTGCGCCGGTCACTGCGCCTGTACCGCCCGTACCGGAAGAGAGACCGGTGGAGCCCGCTGCAACGGTCTCTCCGGCAGCACCTGCCCCGGAGTACACCGCCGACCCGGCTCTCAGCCGACCCCGCAAGGTGGCCGCAGAGGGCGTCAATCCCTTCGAGCAGTGGAGCGAAGTCGTCAAGCTCTTACAGGAGAAGGACCCGATGCTTCACAGCTACCTGCGCAAATCGAAGGCGTACTTCGATGGCACACGGGTGCTCATCGACGGCGGCAAGACCTTCCGGGACTTCATCCGTGTCAACAAAGACAGCCAGCGTCTCATCAAAAAGCTCATCGCGCAGGTGTCAGGCGTCGCGGTGCCTATCGGCCCCTACGAGCCCCGCACCGCCGCAAAGCACACCTCCAATGCCGAACAGTCACTCCACGCGCTGGAAAAGCTGGGTCTGGACGTGAGCATTGAGGACAGCGCGAAGAAAAAAAGATAAACAATAACTTTTAAGGAGAACCAATTATGAAAGCAAGAATGCCCGCAGGCTTTGGCCGCCCCGATATGAACGCCCTGATGCGTCAGGCCCAGAAGATGCAGGAGGACATGAAGGCCAAGCAGGCCGAGCTGGAAGCCGCCGAGTACACCGGCAGTGCCTCCGGTGAAATGGTCACCGTGAAGATGAACGGCAAGCACGAGGTGCTGGCCATCACCATCAAGCCCGAAGCTGTGGACCCGGATGACATCGAGATGCTGGAAGATTTGGTGGCTGCTGCCGTCAACGCCACCGTCAAGCAGGTGGACGAGACCGCCGAGGCCGAGATGGGAAAGCTGACCGGCGGCATGAACATTCCGGGTCTCTGATCCGGCTGGAGGGAAGAACATGGGCTACAATGCTGCCCCGCTAGAAAAGCTGATCGAAGAGTTCGGCAAGTTTCCGGGCATCGGGCGCAAAGGCGCGACCCGCATGGCCTATCAGGTGTTGAGCATGTCCGATGAGGACGCGGCGGCCCTGGCTTCGGCCATCCAGAACGCGCACACCAAGCTCCACCGCTGCCGCATCTGCCAGAACTACACCGAGGCCGAGATCTGCCCCATCTGCGCCAGCGCCAAGCGGGACACGTCGGTCATCTGCGTGGTGGAAACGCCGCGGGATGTGCAGGCGTTTGAGCGCACCCGGGAGTACCACGGCCTGTATCATGTGCTGCACGGCCTGATCAGCCCCATGGACGGCATCGGGGCCGAGCAGCTCAGCGTGAAGGAACTGCTGGCCCGTCTGGGTGACGGCAAGGTCAAGGAAGTGATCATGGCCATGAACCCCACCGTAGAGGGGGAGGCCACCGCCATGTATCTGGCCAAGCTCATCAAGCCGCTGGGCATCAAGACCACCCGTCTGGCCTACGGTCTGCCGGTGGGTGCAAGCCTGGAGTATACCGACGAGACCACCCTTTACCGTGCGCTTTCCGGCCGCGGAGAGCTGTAAACCGCCTTAAGTGAACAGAGAACGCCCCGTCTGTCAGACTGCAATATCTGGCGGATGGGGCGTTTTTGCGTACAGAAAAAACTGGATGCTTTCGCAAACCTCTACGGGGATGAAATATCTGGCAAAATTCTATTTATAACGTTATTTCGTAAAAACCGGAACTTTGCCAGATAACACTACCCCAGTAGACATTCCGGATAGTTGGGACTGGGACCCGCGCACGCAGCAACAGCCCACTGGGCTGATTGCTGCCCCTGCTGCGCAGGGTCGTGCTGTTCGCCTCCTCATCGCCGGGACCGCAAAAACAAGAACTCCCCCACCGCAGCGCGGCAGGGGAGTTCTGTTTTTGGTGGAGGCGATGGGAGTCGAACCCATGTCCGAAAAGAGTTCAGTGTAGGTGTCTCCGGGTGCAGGCGATCTACAACATTCCCGCCGCGCCACGCCGATCGTCAGGCTAGCGCATTGGTAGCTTCATGAGTTCCTGCCGGTCCGCAAAGCTTAAGTCCGTTCAGGTGCTGTGTCTAAAGGACGCCCCGGCCCCACACGACACAAGAGTGGGCGGAACGCGCAGCACTCAGGCTGCGAGCAACTGATAATTATTGTTGTCAGTTAATTTTTTTGGAGGAGTTATAGAGCAGTTCCCCCACTGCTACCCGCTGCCCAGACCTCGCTCTCCCCGTCGAAACCTTTACGCCCCCTTATAAAGCACACCTTGCGGTGTGCAGAAAGCTTTGAAAAAGTTCCGCTTCAGGAAGCGGTCTGAAAAGATCAATAGTATTTGCCGTTGGACTTCATGGCACGGTCAATGGAACGCTTTGCATCGCGCTGGGCGGCATCGGCACGCTTATCGTAGAGCTTTTTGCCTTTGCAAAGGCCCACTTCCATTTTCACGCGGCCATGTTTGAAATAGAGCGAAAGCGGCACAAGGGTATATCCCTGCAGCTTGCACTGCTGATGCAGCCGCCGGATCTCACTTTTGTGTGCCAGCAGGCGCCGGACGCGCATCGGATCCTGATTGAACATGTTTCCGTGGTCGTAGGGACTGATATGCATTCCCTTTACCAGCAGTTCACCATCCTCAATATCGACCCAGCTGTCTTTCAGGTTGACCCCTCCGGCACGCAGGCTCTTGACCTCCGTACCTTTCAGTTCAACGCCGGTTTCCAGCGCTTCCAGAACGAAGTATTCATGGCGCGCTTCACGGTTTGTGGCAATGGTTTTTGTTGCCGGACGCTCCTTAGTGGGTGCCATTCCGCGCGCCTCCTTTCTCCATTGTGGTTTGTTGTATCAGTATACCATTTTTTTATGGTTTTGCAAGGGCTGTTTTTGAAGAAACTGTAAATTTTTCCCAATTCACAGCTCACCACGGCCAGAAAGTGCACGATACAAGGTGGTCTCGTCTGTGTACTCCAGACTTGCACCCACCGGCAGACCGTAGGCCAGACGTGTGGTCTTGATGCCCAGAGGCTTGATAAGCTTTGCCAGATACATGGCGGTGGCTTCACCCTCCACCGTGGGGTTCATGGCCATGATGACCTCTTTCACCTTGCCGTCGCCCAGGCGGGCCAGAAGTTCCTTGACGCACAGCTGTTCGGCAGTAATGCCGTCCATCGGGCTGAGCAGGCCGTGCAGCACATGGTACAAGCCGTGATACTCCCTTGTGCGTTCAAACGCCTGCACATCGCGGGGCGTTTCCACCACGCAGATCACAGAAGGATCGCGTTTTGCACTGGCACAGATGGGGCAGATATCCGCTTCTGTATAATTCTGGCAGATACGGCAGCGATGGAGCTTGGTGTGGGCACCCTGAATGGCTCCCGCCAGTGCGGCGGCATCTTCGTCCGACATGCTCAGCACCTGATACGCCATGCGGGTAGCGCCCTTGCGCCCGATCCCCGGAAACTTGCTGAATTCTTCGATCAGCTTTTCCAGCGGGGCAGCAGTATAGCCCATGTTCTTCCCTCCTGCCGGATCAGAGACCGGGGATGTTCATGCCGCCGGTCAGCTTGCCCATTTCAGCTTCGGCAGTTTCGTCCACCTGCTTGACGGTTGCGTTGATGGCAGCAGCCACCATATCTTCCAGCATTTCAACATCATCCGGGTCCACAGCCTCGGGCTTGATGGTGATGGACAGCACTTCGTGCTTGCCGTTCATCTTAACAGTGACCATCTCACCGGCAGCGCTGCCTGTGTACTCGGCAGCTTCCAGCTCGGCCTGTTTGGCTTTCATATCTTCCTGCATCTTCTGTGCCTGACGCATGAGGGCGTTCATATCGGGGCGGCCAAAGCCTGCGGGCATTCTTGCTTTCATAATCGTTTCTCCTTATTGATGCAATGTATTTTTATGATCTCGTTTTCCTTGCGGAATCCTCAATGGACACATCCAACCCCAGCTTTTCCAGTGCACGAAGCGACTGCTCTGCGTTGGAGACCGTTTTGCCAGCGCTCTTTGGTTCATAGGGACCAATGGGCACCGCCGTACCGGACACATCCTTGATCAGCTTTTTGATCAGGCGCTGGCTGTCCTTATTGGCGCGGATAAAATCGCGGAAGGTCTTGCCGCCGTCGATCAGCACGCGGGTGCCATCAAAGTAAGCCTTGGACTTGCGCAGATAGGTGTAGAGCATGGGATCTTTTTCCTGCAGCTGCTGTACCACCTGCGGCCAGTACGGATACAGCGCAGTCCCTTCCTGCCCGGCATCCTGTGGCTTTTCCGGCACAGGCTTTGCAGCGGGCGTGGGTGCAGGTTTGGGCGGTTCTGGCTGCGGAACAGGTTCCAACTCTGCCGACACGGGTGCAGCTGGCTGTGCGGCCTGCGCGGCAGGCTCGTCCCAAGGCAGCATTCCGGCCTGCTGCACGGGCGGTTCCTCCGGCAGCGGCGGCAGCTCTTCGGTCTGGACGGGTGAAGTCTGCTCTACAGATATTTCCGACGGCACGGAAGGTTCTGCCTTTACAGGTTTCGGTTCCGCTGCAGGCTGCACCACAGGAACGGACGGTATTGGCGGCTGTGAAATCGGAGCGCTTGCAAAGGGCTGCACAGCAGTTGCCGAGGCAAACGGCTGCGGCGCTGCGGGTTGAGCTGCAGCACGGACAGGCGCGGCCTGCACAGGAACTGCCTGCGGCTGCTGGGGCGGTTCGGATAAGCCAAACAGTGCAAGTTCCAGCTCGATCCGCTGGTCGCTGCCGCGGGTCATATGTTCCAGCGCACTGCCCAGCGCACGGATGGCACGAATGGCCTCCCGCTGACCCAGCTGCGGGCCTTTTTCCAGATACAAAGCTTCCTCCTCCGGCGAAACGCCGGACAGAAGGCTCTGCCCGCCCGGCAATGCTGCCAGCATCAAAGCACGATAATGCGCGATCAATTCCTCTGTCAGACGCTTGACATCCACAGACTGCTGGCGAAGCTGTGCCAGCTGGGCCAGTGCTGTGGCACCGTCCTGCGCTTCCAGTGCGTCCGAAATGCGGAACAGATAACTGCGGTCGGTCACACCTGCCATGCGGCGCACCACATCGGCATCGATTTTCGCCGTAACGCCTGCGCAGGTATCCAGAATGGACAACGCATCGCGCAGCGCACCGTCGGCCAGACGGGCGATCAGTTCCGCACCGTCCGGCGAAAGCTCCAGCTTTTCCTCCCCTGCAATGTATTCCACCCGGCGGGCGATATCCTCCGGCCCGATGCGGGTAAAATCGTACCGCTGGCAGCGGGAAAGAATGGTGGCGGGCACCTTCTGGATCTCAGTGGTTGCCAGAATAAAGATGACGTGGGCAGGCGGTTCTTCCAGCGTTTTGAGCAGCGCATTGAATGCCGCTGTGGACAGCATGTGCACCTCATCGATGATGTATACCTTATATTTACAGGCGCTGGGAGTGTAAGCTGTTTCGTCGCGCAGGTCGCGGATATCGTCCACACCGTTGTTGGAAGCCGCATCCATCTCCACCACGTCCAGAATGCTGCCGTTATCGATGCCCTTGCAGATCTCACACTCGCCGCAGGGGTCTCCATTGACCGGATGCAGGCAGTTGACTGCCTTTGCAAAGATCTTGGCGCAGGTGGTTTTGCCGGTGCCGCGCACGCCGGTAAACAGGTAGGCATGGCCCACACGGTTTGCCGTGATCTGGTTTTTCAGCGCAGTAACAATGGCCCGCTGGCCTACCACATCCTCAAAACGCTGCGGTCTCCATTTGCGGTACAAGGCACGGTACATGGTTTTCTCCCCTTTCCTGCAAAATAAAAAGGACAGCGCTGACGGGGTTTTGTCCCCGCCTTGCGTAACTCGGCATACGGATGCAGGCTTACTGAAACGCACGAACGCACTGCTTAAGGCTGCTTGGTTCCCCACCTGACCTGGTTCACAGCGAATCCATCGTACAGGACCCGCATCCGTATGCCGAACCACGCAGCAGGCGCTGTCCGACACATCCTTCTGAATGCCAGAATATTGTACCATAAACGCAGGCAGATTGCAAGGGGTGGGAGGTATCATTTCACGGCCCACGCATGAAACGATCAAATAGGATAGCCCAACGTCAGAAAATGTGATGTTCTCTAAAATCCAAAAAGCGCAGTACATTCTCTGCGCTTTCGCGTTTTGTACTGCGCTTTTCTTTTATCCTGTTATTTTAACGGCATTGATTTTGCAGCAGCCTTTTTTCTTACAATGCCACATCCAGTGCCATCATCAGCGCAAATCCCAGCACGATGCTTACAACACCGGCAGGCTCGTCGCCCTCCACGGCCTGCGGGATCATCTCCTGTGCGGTCACGCACACCATACAGCCCGCCGCTGCGCTGAGCAGCCACGGAAGCGCAGTACTGACCCATTCGGCCAGAGCAAAGGCAAGCAATGCCCCCAACGGCTCTACCAGCCCGGAAGCCGCTCCCGCAAAAAACGCCTGACTGCGGGTGCGGCCGTTATGGGCCAGCGGCAGGCTGACTGCTGCACCTTCCGGGATATTCTGCAGGCCGATGCCAAGGCTCAGCGCCAGTGCACCGCTGATGGCATCCGGCTCCCCGGTCAATGCCAGTGCAGCGGCAAGGCCCGCCACCATACCCTCGGGCAGGTTGTGCAATGTTACAGCCAGCACCATACGTCCGCCGTGCCCGGCCCCGCCTGCCAGCAGTTGCCCGGCAAACTGTTCCACCTGCAAAAGGCCCACTGCGCCCAGCACAAGCCCCACTGCCGATGGGATCCATGCCGGAAGCGGCAAAGTCTGTCCGCGCTGGATAGCAGGCAGCAGCAGGCTCCACACACTGGCCGCCAGCATAATGCCCGCTGCCATGCCGCACAGGATGCGCTGCGTGCAGGGCCGCGACTGCCGCCGCAGCAAAAACACGCCTGCTGCCCCCAGTGTAGTGCACGCCGCCGGAAACAGCAGTACCCACGCAGTGAAAACGATCTGGTTCACGATACATTCCCCCTTTGCCCGGTGTATGTGCGCCGAAGCAAAAAGGTGCAGAAAAGCCCGTCACACAAAATACAGTGTGACGGGCTTTTCTGTCAGAATGCGATTGCATCTTCTTCGTTGCCAAAGGGCAGACCCGTAGCCGGATCGACCGGCGGCAGGCCAGCCTGCCTCATATCCGCCGCCTTTACGCTGCATACCACCGCATTGGCAAGCACATACTTCACCTTTGCGGTGGCAGCAGCGCCGATCTTATCATAGATGCGGCCTGCGCTGTAACAGTCGCCCAGCACGGTGTGAGTGCTGTTGGCCACATAACCCACCTTGCCCAGACCCGGCAGTTCTGCGCGGATGGCTTCGCGGTCAAAGTCATTCTCCGGCTCTTTGACCAGCTTTACCTTCTGGCCTACTGTAAACGGCTGAGTGCCGAAGCGGTAGTTGAGTCCGGTCAATGTAACATAGTACTTCATCTTTATTTCTCTTCAGGAAACATGCATTCCCGTCTTGATTCAAATGAACAAATAATGAAAGAAATTACAAAGGGATTACAACGCGGTAAAAAATTCTTTCCTGAGTTTCTCTGCGCTTCGATCAGTTTAGCAAAAACTCTTTAACTTTTAGCGATAAATTATAACAAAATCGTAGATTATCATTGAAATCTCACTTCTTAGCCAAAAAAACTCTTGATTTTTTCGCAAAAAAGACTAGAATATCCACTTGCAGAAAGGCACTTCCTGTAGGGCCTTCTGCAAAATACATTTGCGTATGGCAAGGAGATTTTAGATATGAAACTCAAGAATGTTTGTGTTGCTGTTGTTGCTCTGGCTCTGGCTGTTGGCATGACCGCTTGCGGCGGTTCTGCTTCCTCCACTGCTGCATCCTCTTCCGAGGCTGCTTCTACCAGCACTTCTGTTGCTGCTGAGGCCGAGGAGAACGCTTCTTCCGCTGTTGCAGAGGAGAACGGTTCTTCTTCTGAGGCTGCTTCCAGCGAGGCCGCTTCTTCTGAGGCCGCTTCTTCTGAGGCTGCTTCCAGCGAAGCTGCTTCTTCTGTTGCCGCATAATCAGGCAGCACTCTTAGTTCAAGGAACGATCAAACCGGGCACGGAACTTTTTCTGTGCCCGGTTTTTTTGCAGCAAAATGCGCCGGAAAGGTTTATCGGGAACCTCCCGGCGCATTTTTCAGAAGCTGTCATCAGAAGCAGGATGCCCCTCAGGCAGCGTGCAATGCTTATTCTTATATTCCCCAGAACAGGATTCCCAGTCCTGCAGAGAACAGGATCATCCCAATGGGCGATGGTGCTTTGCCCTTTTTCCGGCGGCAAAGGGCATGCAGCCCCCACAGCAGCAGGAACACCACAATGGAACGGAGATCCGGTGCAATGCCTGCCTTGTCCGCTGCAAACCCGGCCAGCGTAGAAAGCGCCATGTTGACTGCAGTTGCCAGGATCATCGCCACCACACAGGGACGAACGCCGCCAAGAACTGCGTTGATTCCCGCATACTTCATCAGGTTCTGCAGCACCGATGCAACGAGCAGGATAATGACAAAGGACGGTAGCACCACACCCAGCGTCGCACACAGCGCACCCCAGAAGCCGCCCTGTGAAGCGCCGATGAAGGTGGCCATATTGATGGCCAGCGGGCCGGGTGTGGACTCTGACACCGCAATAAAGCTGAGGAACTCCGTTTCGGTCAGCCAGCCGTGTCCTAAGACCGTTTCCCGCACCAGCGAGATCATCCCGTAGCCGCCGCCAAAGGACAGCGCGCCGATCATGAGAAAATTCCAGAAAAGTTCTACATAGATCACGGCTTCTTCTCCCCCTTCCGCAGCTGCTGTACTGCATACACCAGCAGCCCGGCCGCACCGCTGAACAGGATGTAAAAAATGGAAGAGAAGGACACTGCTGCAATGGAACAGCCCACCATCGCTGCCGCAACCGTGGTCAGGATGACGAGATTGAAGACGCTGTGTTCCAGCTGCTTCAGCATTTTCAGGCCCGCCGAGAGGATCAGATAGATCACACACACCTGAATGCCGTGGAACGCACTTGCCACCACCGAAAGGCGGAGGAACTGGTCAAAGAACAGCGAGATCAGATAAATGACCGCGAAGGACGGGAGACACACCGCCACCGTGGACGCTGCCGCACCTGCCGTACCCTCGATCTTGTAGCCGATATAGGTGGCACTGTTCACCGCCACCGGGCCGGGCGTAGACTCCGCAATTGCCACCATGTCCAGAAATTCTTCTTTTGTCACCCACTTTTTCTCTTCCACAAATTCATTCTGCAGCAAAGCCACCATGGCATAACCGCCGCCAAACGTGAACGCACCAATTTTAAAAAACGTCCAGAAAAGCTCCTTTGTTTTCGACATAGCTTTCTCCTTTCTTGCGCCTTATTATATCATTTTTTGTTTTCATATGATATACTTTAATGAAATATGCTGCTTTCTTTGGAAAAAGCAGAAAAAGGAGTTTAGGATATGAAAACAAAATTTGGTATCGTAGGCTGCGGATTTCTGGGCAACATTGTGGCCGATGCATGGAAGAACGGTCTGCTGCCAGACTACGAGCTGGTGGGCGTGACCAGCCGCACCCGTGCTTCGGCAGAAAAAACTGCCGAAACAGTGGGCTGTGCCGTGTGTGACGATGTGGATGCCCTGCTGGCGCTGGAGCCGGAGTACATCGTGGAGACTGCTTCGGTGGAGGCTGTGCGCGCCATGGCTGTGCCTGTACTGAAAAAAGGCGTGAATCTGGTCATTATTTCCATTGGTGCCTTTGCGGACCTTGATTTTTACGAGCAGGTCAAGGCCGCTGCCGTGGAGGGCGGTGCCAAGGTGCATCTGGCAAGCGGTGCCATTGGCGGCTTTGATGTGCTGCAGACCGTCACCCTGATGGCCGAGGCGCAGAAGCTGGCCGAGACGGCAGGCATTGAGACCCACACCGGAGCCAAGGGCTTCCGCAACACGCCGGTATGGGCCGACCACCTGCTGACCGATACCGAAAAGACCACCGTGTTCACCGGCAATGCCAAGCAGGCCATTGCCACCTTCCCCCGCCGCGTGAATGTGGCTGTTGCCACCTCGCTGGCCACCACCGGCCCGGAGATTACCGGCGTGACCATGCACTCGGTACCCGGCTGGGTGGGCGACGACCACTGCATCACCGCCGAGATCGAGGGCGTGAAGGCCGTGGTGGATATCTGCTCTTCCACCAGCGCCATTGCCGGTTGGAGCGTAGTTGCCCTGCTGCGCAACCTCTCCTCCCCCGTATGCTTCTATTAAAGGAGGGCTTTGCAGATGTTCAACAAACTGGTGGCCATTGAGCCGGTAAGCCTGATTCCTTCCGCCGAGGAAGCGCTGCATCAGTACGCAAAAGAAGTGGTGCTGTACCGCGATATCCCGGCCAGCGACGACGAAATCGTGCAGCGCATCGGAGATGCCGATGCCGTGCTTCTGAGCTACACCTCCCGCATGGGCAAAAATGTGATCGAGCGCTGCCCGAATATCCGTTACATCGGCATGTGCTGCAGCCTGTATTCTGAGGAAAGCGCCAATGTGGATATCGCCTACGCCCGCACCCGCGGCATCAAAGTGCTGGGCATCCGGGACTACGGCGACCGCGGCGTTGTGGAGTACGTCCTGCATGAGCTCACCGGCATCCTGCACGGTTTTGGGATGCCCATGCTGCGGGACGAGCCGGTGGAGATCACCGGGCTGAAGGCAGGCATCATCGGGCTGGGTGTGTCCGGCAAAATGATCGCCGATGCGCTGCAGTTCATGGGTGCCGACATTGCCTATTACAGCCGCACCCGCAAGCCGGATGCCGAAGCTGTGGGCATGGCCTATAAGCCGCTGGCACAGCTGCTGACCGAGAGCGAGGTGGTGTTCACCTGCCTGAACAAGAACGTACTGCTGTTGGGCAAGGACGAATTTGCACAGCTGGGCGCAGGCAAGGTGCTGTTCAACACCTCCATCGGCCCGGGCTTTGACTCTGCTGCTCTGGAACAGTGGCTTGCTCTGCCGGGCACCCACTTCTTCTGTGACACCCGTGCCGCTGCCGGCCCGGTGGGTGAAGACTTCTTTGCCCGTGAGAATGTGCATTGCGCGAATGTTTCTGCCGGACGCACCAAGCAGGCTTTTGTGCTGCTGAGCCAGAAGGTGCTGGCAAATATCCGCACTGCACTGGGAGAATGATATAAAAAGGAAACGCTTCCCGGCCGGGGAAGCGTTTCCTTTTAGGCTTTATTCAAAATTGTTGTGATCTCTTCCAGATTCGCCGCAAATCGGATGCCCTGCTGGCGCTGCGGCGTGGAAAGGCCTTTCTCGATCATTTTGGCAAGCAGTGCTTTCAGGCTGTCGTAGTAGCCGTTCAGATCATACAGGATGCAGGGCGCGTCCAACTGGCCCAGCGAGACCTTGGACATTACCTCTGCGATTTCTTCCAGCGTGCCGGTGCCGCCGGGGAATGCGATGAAGGCATCGCCCAGCTCGATCATCTTCGTCTTGCGCTCGGTCATGTCCTTGGTGACGATCAGCTCGGTCAGGCCATCGTGCTGCAGCTCCTGCTGCACAAAGAACTGCGGTTCCACACCGGTCACCGTGCCGCCTGCGTCCAGCGCGCTCTGGGCAAGCTGACCCATCAGGCCGCTGCGGGAGCCGCCGTACACAAGGCGGTGCCCGTTTGCACCGATCCAGCTGCCCAGTTCCCGGACAGCTGCCGCCAGCGCAGGATCATTGCCCGCATTTGCTCCAAGATAGACCGTGATGTTCATGGTATTTCCCCCTTTGTTTTTTCCATTTTACCACGCAGCGGGCCGATTGAAAAGGGCCATCCCCTTGCAAATGCAGCGGCACTGTGGTATTCTTGAACGCAGAAAAAAGGGAGCCTGCAAAAGCAGGCTGAGAGTGGGCTGTTTGCCCAGACCTGTGACCTGATTTGGACAATGCCAACGTAGGGAGATACTGCTGCTTCAAAGTGCGGAGATGCCTCCTTGCGGGCATTTCCGCATTTTTTGCAAAGGAAGTTGTAACCATGAAAACTGCATTGACGATTGCCGGCAGCGATTCCAGCGGCGGTGCTGGCATCCAGGCCGATATCAAAACCATGACTGCAAACGGCGTGTACGCCATGAGCGCTATTACCGCACTGACTGCCCAGAACACCACAGGTGTGACCGGCATTTTTGAAGCCACGCCCGAATTTCTGGCACAGGAGATCGACGCCATTTTTACCGACATCTACCCGGATGCCGTCAAGATCGGCATGGTATCCTCGGCAGAGCTGATCGGTGTGATCGCCGAAAAGCTGCACACCTACGGCGCAAAGCATATCGTGGTGGACCCGGTGATGGTTGCCACCTCCGGCTCCAAGCTGCTGCGGGACGATGCCGTGCAGGCGCTGACCGAAAAGCTGCTGCCCATGGCAGAGGTGGTCACCCCCAACATTCCGGAGGCTGAGATCCTTTCCGGCATGAAGATCACCGATGCGGCCGGAATGGAGGCCGCTGCAAAGCTGATCAGCGAGAAATACCACTGTGCCGTGCTGTGCAAGGGCGGCCACCAGATCAACGATGCCGACGACCTTCTGTGGCGGGACGGCTGCGGCAAATGGTTCCGCGGCAAGCGCATTGCAAACCCCAATACCCACGGCACCGGCTGCACCCTGTCCAGCGCCATTGCATCCAATCTGGCAAAGGGCTATGATCTGGATGCATCTGTGGAGCGCGCAAAGGCCTACATTTCCGGCTGTCTTTCTGCCATGCTGGATCTGGGCCATGGCTCCGGCCCCATGAACCACATGTTTGCACTGAAGGGAGAGTTTGTGGGTGAGTGAGCAGACCTTTGTGCAGCAGCTGGTGCAGGAAAGTCTGCCTGTGTGGGAGAAATGCCTGCACTCAGAATTTCTGACTCACCTTGCGGATGGCACACTGGATGAAGCCTGCTTCAAGGGCTACATCGTGGAGGACAGTCTTTACCTGCGGGAATATGCCAAGGTGTTTGCCTGGGGCATGACTAAGGCAAAGGATATGCAGACCATCCGCACCTACTATTCCCTGCTTTCCTTCGTGAATGAGAGCGAGGATGCAGCCCGCCTGCACTATCTCAAGCACTTTGGACTGACCGATGAAGGCATCCAGAGCCTGCCGCTGCGGCCGGAGAACCGTGCCTATGTGGACTCTATGATCGAAGCCGCCAAAAACGGCGAGGGCGCAGCTGAGTGCATGATGGCCTGCCTGCCCTGTATGCTGAGCTATGGCTGGATCTTCCAGAAACTGCTGGAAGAAAAACCTTCCGTGCAGGATACCCTTTATGGTGCACTGGTGGTGGACTATGCTGACAAGGGCTATGAGGCGGCCTGCCGCGACTGGGCCGCGTTTGCAGAAAAAGTCTGCGAAGGCCTGAGCGACGAACGCCTTGCCCGCTGCCGCGAGATCTTCCATGCCTGCTCGGAGCACGAGCTGAACTTCTGGGCCATGGCTGCTTCCCCGCGCAGTGACCTGTAATGTTTCCTAAAATATAAAATGCACCCGGCCTGTGGGCAGAACCGCAGCAACCGGGTGCATTTGTTTTGTTCAGGGTTTCGTGGCCGCAGCCGCAGGCATGAGCCTTGGTGCCGGAAACAAGGGAGCCCTAAAACAAAAACTCCCCCGGCTCTTCTGCCGAGGGAGTGGAAAAGAAAAACGCCCCTAACAGAAGAATTCTCTTCTGTCAAGGACGAAAAAAATTTGGCCTTTTATCCGCGGTGCCACCCTGACTTCATGGGCATGACCCCATGCACTTGGCGGGATGCCAACACATCCCCGGCAACTGACGTATGCCCTACGTTGCAGAATACTGTGCGGCGAAAGTTCTCCGCAGTTCCCTGCACCCTCAGCGGTCCATTTCGGGAAAATATAACGCAAAGTCACACTTTCCTTGACGAACTGTTTCCGGTCTGCTTCTCAGCTGCGCAGGCTCTCTGTACAGGCATGGTTCGCCGTTATCTCCGCTTCAACGGTTTAGTGTATTGAATTTGGCTATATTAAACCACGGATTTTTCGTTTGTCAATACCTGTTTGCAAATTTTTCAAAATCAGCCTATGTCCACAGTGGGTTCAGCGCTTCCGGCGGCTGTTCGTGCTGGAAAACTTCACCGCTTTTGCCGGCCTGCGGCGGCTGTGCAACGCACTGTAGTAGCCAAAGGCAGTGCCGCATAAGCCGCCCACAATGTGCATGAAGTTTGCTACATTGTCATGCACAAAAATGATATCGTACACCTGCTGACCAAAGTACAGCGCTGCAACCAGCAGCATGGTGACCGGGATGCCGCCGGAGAAGCCCGCCAGCGACGAAAGCATGATGAGCATGAACACGATGCCGGACGCGCCCAGCAGCCCCGAACGTGGGAACAGCACGCATTGCAGCACGCCGGTGACCAGAGCGGTGAACACCATGCCGCACAAAAGCGGCTTGCTGCCGTACTTTTCTTCCATTGGCGGGCCAACAACGAGCAGCAGCAGCATGTTATTCAGAAAGTGGTCCCAGCTGGCATGGCCCAGCACATGGCCGAACAGCCGGATGTAGAACAGCGGGTCCTTCAGCGAGGAGCGGTAGACACAGAACAGATGCATCGTCGTCCACCCATCCGTCCACTGGTCGAGGAACAGCACCAGAAGTGACAGCAGGAAAAATGTGAGGATCACCGGGGAGTTGTACTGCAGTTCCAGTTTGAGTTTTACTTTTTTCATCCTCTTGTCTCCACCCAGTATTCGCCCATGCTCTGGCCGGGCTGGTTCGTCACTTCATCCTTGAGGTAATCGCCAAGGCCGCAGCTTTCCGGCTGCCATGCAAGGGCTGATTCCACCGTGGGGTACTCCACCTCGGCATACCAGAACTCGGTGGGCTGGCCTTCGTCCACATGGTTCACTTCCAGCACAGAACCGTCCGGCAGGGTGTAGCTGCGGCGCAGCTTCGGGATGAGAGGTTTGCCGATGATCTTGTATTCCAGATCATCAAACAGTTCTTTGTCGATGCTGCGCTCGATCTCCTCACGGGCAAGGCCGCCCCCGGATTTGAAGCAGAGGATGTAGTCCGTTCTGCCGCCGGTGAGGGCTTCTTCCCGGATGCGCACAGTGGGCCGCACGCTGATATAGCCCTGCCGCATGGCAAATTCCTCCCTGAGGGGCAGCCCCTCCGGCCAGCCCTTCACCATCCATTTGCGTTCGATTTCCATAATGCATCCCTCTTTCATGCGGTTTTTTGGCATTTCTTATTTATAATAACATGATTTTGTGCTATTATAAAGGGTAGATTTTTACTCCTTCAGTCTGCTTCGCAGCCAGCTCCCTCAGTGAGGGAGCCTATCCGCACGGTAAGCGTGTCGAGCGAACGCGGGACGAAGGGAGTTCGTCCATGATAAGGAGAACCATATGAAAGAACGCGCTTACCCTGTGTATACCGTCAACAAACACGCCGAGGGCTTGCTGGTGGGCGGGCATCCATGGGTGTACGAGAACGACATCCTCAATTCCCCGGAAAATGAGCCGGAAAACGGCACTCTGGCCGATGTGGTCAGCACCAAGGGTTCCTACCTTGGCACCGGCTTCGTTTCGCTCAAAAGCAAGATCCGCGTGCGGCTGATCTCCCGCAACGCCAATGACACCTTTGATGCAGCTTTCTGGCGCCGCCGGGTGGAATATGCATGGAGCTACCGCAAAACCGTGCTGGAACCCGCAGACCTTTCTGCCTGCCGCGTCATTTTTGGCGAAGCCGACCAGTTCCCCGGGCTGACTGTGGACCGGTTCAGCAACATCCTCGTCACGCAGACCCTGAGCGTGGGCATGGAAAAGCTCAAGCCGGTGCTGTTCCCCCTGCTGGCCGAGGTGCTGCGGGCCGACGGCCAGACCATTGCCGGCATCTACGAGCGCAACGACGAGGCCCTGCGCGCCAAGGAAGGGCTGGAGCAGAACAAGGGCTGGTTCGACCTGCCCGGCGAGACCCACCCCGCCAGCACCCAGACCGAGATCTGCGAGAACGGCGTGTTCTACCATGTGGACTTTGAGAACGGCCAGAAAACCGGCTTTTTCCTGGACCAGAAGTACAACCGCCGGGCCGTGGCACGGCTGGCAGCAGGCCACACCGTGCTGGACTGCTTCACCCATACCGGCAGCTTTGCGCTGAACGCTGCCAAGGGCGGGGCCGCCCGGGTCACCGCTGCCGACATCAGCGCCGACGCCATCGCCATGGCCAAGCGCAACGCCGAACGCAACGGCCTGACCAACATGGACTTTTTGTGCGAGGACACCTTCGCGCTGCTGCCCCGGCTGGAAAAGGAGGGCCACCCCTACGACTTTATCATTCTGGATCCTCCTGCCTTTACCAAGGCGCGCCGCACGGTGGAGAATGCCATGCGCGGCTACAAGGAGATCAACTACCGCGCCATGAAGCTGCTGCCCCGGGGCGGGTATCTGGCTACTGCCAGCTGCTCCCACTTTGCCACCGAGGAGTTGTTCATCAAGATGCTGCGCGCCGCCGCCAAGGACGCTCACCGGCAGCTGCGGCAGATCGAGGTGAAGCAGCAGGCCCCGGACCACCCCATCCTGTGGGGCGTGCCGGAGACCAACTACCTGAAGTTCTTTTTGTTCCAGGTGATCTGACGTTCAAAAGTCATACCAAGCTCAGTTATGCCAAAATTCGCAGAGAGCGTTTGTGCAGAATCGTCAGATTTGTCAATTGCCTTTTTGGCCCGCCGGGGCTATAATCAAACCATAGACAGCAACGGCGCTGTGGGTCACCTCCTGACTCGCAGCGCCGTTTTTGTTAAGATGCTTTCGTACTTCTGGGTGCGGCATTGCGGCAGACCAGAATGCAGACGAAAGGGTAAGAAAAATAAGATCAAGTAAGGAGTAGGATTTATGGCAGCAAATGTTATGGAAATCTACGGCA
>OGWY01000307.1_pt1 | contig 40742 bp, 28 predicted proteins | sample 1576121 | NCBI WGS metagenome assembly OGWY01 (sample SAMEA3541543, study PRJEB24748) | human gut metagenome | biome: human gut; feature: human-associated habitat; material: faeces | place: China | collected 2012 | reverse complement strand
TAGAGATTAGAGGATTTGCACAGAATAATATTTATGGACAGATTAGAAATACAGCTTATTTTGAATATCCAGATGGAAATCAAAGCGGAAAATTTGATTCATCAATAGAGAATATACCATCAATCCCAACTTTAACAAAAGTTGTAGATAAATCTAACTATGTTTCAGGTGAAGTATTGACTTATACAATAAAAATTAAAAACCAAGGAGAGTCAGTAATACCAAATTTTGTACTAAAAGATACAATAGGAACTATAGTAACAGATATTTCAGGAGATAGCTCGCCGACTGGATTAGCATTTAGTAGTTGGGAAAAAATAAGCTTAGTAATGCCAAATACTTCAGCTTTAATAAGTGAAGGAGCTAAGAATTCAACTGAAGGAACAGCATATACGGCTACATTTGATTTTGCTCCAGGAGATGAAGTAGTTCTTACAGTTGCAGCAACAACTGTGAGCAATGTTTTTGGACAAATAAAAAATACAGTTCTAGGTAGGTATACAGAGATAATTGAAGGTCAACCAATTTCTAAAGAGATTACAGATGAAGCTATATCTACTGGAAAATTAGGAAAATTAAGTATAGAAAAAGCTGTAAATACAGAATTGTATGAACCAGGACAAGAAATTGAATATGCTGTAAAAGTTATTAATAATGGTGATGGTTGGATAAGAAATGCAATAGTTGAAGATAAATTTTCAGAAATAACAACGATACTATACGGAAATAACCTAGGAGTAGCGTTTGATTCAACAAGTGTAAGAATAACTTATACAACAGATAGTTCAGAAAATTCAGTTACAATATTGGATTCGCCAGGAAATTTAAAAGCAGATATCGATATAAAAAATGGTTCTAGTATAACTTTTAATATAAAAGTAAAAGTTTCAAATTTAGCAGCTTTTCGAATAAATAATACAGCAACAATAACGATACCTCCAGTAAATGAAGAACAGTCGGAAACGATAACTTCTAATTCAGTAAAAATAGATCCACTAGCACCAGAGTTAACGTTAGTTAAAACGGTGGATTTAGCAAATTTTGAAAATGAAAGTACTTTAGTTTTCACAATAGTTTTAGAAAATATAGGAAAAACAAATATAAATAACATAATAGGAAAAGATATACTAAAAGATATCACAGCAATGAATAATTTAGGCCAAATGGTATATCCATTCAAATCTGGAATAACAGTAACAAAAGAGATAATTCCAGAAAATTCTGTAATTGTGAAACCAACAGATGAAAGTGATGGAGTTATTATTGATAACCTTTCTTTAAAACCTGGGGCAAAAATTATTTATACAGTAACTGCTAAGGTTATTGATGGAGTTGTTGGAAATATAATAAATACCGCAACAGCAGAGATATCACCACAAACTCCTGATGGAAATCCACGAACAATAGAGTCTATAGTATCATCGATACCATTTGACCCTACATTAACTGTAGAAAAAATGGTTACAACAGATATTGAAAATGATAATGGTATTATAAATGGTGAACTTGTAACGTATACAATTAAAATAGGAGCGGATAGACCAGCATTTAATCTTCAAGTAGTAGATGAGGTTTCAAATATAAAAACTGCAGCAGGAGAGGAAGTATTTGATCCATCAACAATAAAATTAATATCTGTACAAGAAAATGGAAGTGCATTACCTTATACAGGAGATATTAATGGTATTAGTTCAAAAATTAATATTCCTAGAATAAATAGTGAAGCAATTATTGTTATTCAAGTTAAAGTGAGTAATACAGCAGTATTAGTAACGGGAGAAGAGTTGATGAATACAGTATCATTAAACTTTGATCAAAATAATGATGGGACATCTAATCTAGAAAATCCATTAGAAGATTTTGTAGTAGTTATTCCAAAAGCACCACAACTAGAGATATTAAAATCATCATCTGAAAATGAAGTCCTTTTAGGAGATGAAATAGAATATACAATAAAAATTACAAATACAGGAGTAGGAAGAGCTACAAACTTTACAATAGTCGATAATATTTCAGATATTACAGCAACTTCAAACTTAGGTGGAAAAATTCAAGTTTATACTGAGTGGCTAACAACAGGAGTTGCAGAAACTAATTCATCAATAGGAACTCTACCTGCAAACAATACTAATATAAATATAACTGATGCAGAGATAGCTCCAGGAGAATCTTTAACTTATACGGTAAAAGCAAAAACATCTTTAAATTTAAATGTTAAAGAGGTTGAGAATACAGCTTTAATAAGATTCCCGGGGTTACCAGATCAATCTTCTAAAGCTACAGTAAAAATTAAGAAACCACTAGTAACAATAGATAAAGAAGCTGGAGTTAGAGAAACATCAATAGGAAAATTTGTACCATATAGTTTACTAGTAACAAATAATGAAAGTCAAACAATAAAGAATATATTTATAAAAGATACTCCACCAGCAGGATTTAGTTATGTAGACGGTTCGCTACAAATAGTTCAAAATGGTGAAAAGATGGGAACAATACCAGCTAAATATGTTGGAGATACAGTTGTTGTAGGACCGTTTGATTTATCTCCAAAACAACAAATAGAGGTTGTGTACTTAACAAAAGTTTCTCTAGGAGTTGTAAGGGGAGTTTACAAAAATACAGCAGTTGTAACTAATACTTCAGGAACAGTAATTTCTAATGAAGATACAGCAGAAGTAGACGTAGTAGAAGATCCGTTATTTGAAACAACAACAGTAATAGGTAAAGTTTTCCACGATAGAGATGGTGATGGAACTCAAGATGATTCTAAAGCAACAGGATTAATAGTAACTCAAAATATACCAGAGTCAGCTTATATACCAAATAGTACTTTCTATGTGGTTGATGGAATAAGAAAAATCATTCCTGATAGAAGTGTACCTTTGAATAGAGGTATAAAAATAAAAGATGTATTGCATGGAAGAATGAGTGAGAGAGAGGTTTTAGACAAGAGTAAGTTAGAGGTATATACAGGTCTAAATGATATTTCATCTCTAGGTAATATAAGAGTTACAACAGATGAAGGAACAGATATAACTTTAACTAGCGATAATAAAGTTATAACTAATCATAAAGGTTTAAAAGCAAAAGGCATGGTTTCACAAAATATAGTTATAACAAGAGACATTTTAAAGAGAAATACAAATAAAAATCAGGATAATAAAGTAAAATACTATGAAAGAATAACTATAATAAATACAGGGTTGATAGAGGAAGGATTCCCAGGTGTTAGAGTAGCTAATGTAGAAGGGTTAGTTGCTATAACGGATCAATATGGAAGATTCCATATACCAGAAGTTTCAGATAAAAAAGGTAAAAATTATATCTTGAAAGTTGATCCAGCAACTTTACCAGTTGGAACAATATTTACAACAGAAAATCCAAAAGTTCAAAGATTAGGGACTACAATAATTAAATATAATTTTGGAGTAGTTTTACCAAGAACGACTTATGAAACTAAAAAAGATGGAAATAAATTATTAAGAACAAAAATCTATCCAGGAATTATCTTCTATGATGATTCCACAGAGTTAAAACCAGTAATAACAGAAAGGCTTTTTAAATCAATAAAAACAAGATTAAAAGCAAAAGATCACCTATTATTAGAGTTGAATACTTCAAAAAATCAGAAGTTAGACAAGGAAAGGAAGTATATTTTATTAAAAGCAATATCTGAGTATTTTAAGGATCAGGAGATTGAGGTTAAACTAGTAGAAAATAAAAAGGAGGGGAAATAATGAGTAAATATTTAAGAAAAAATTGGAATTTATATATTTTATTACTAGCTTTTATATCAAATGAATTAAGTGCTCAAATAGTTGAACCTCCAAATACTTATGATGAGTATGAAATTGTAGACAGCAAATCTACGCAAAGTTTAACAAAAGAAGAATGGAGTGAATCAATAGAAAATGTAAGAGGGGTTGAGTTCCAGCAAATGGAACTTGACTCACCCTTAATAAACGAGGAGACATTACCAGAAAATAATGAGTTAGTTTATAAAGGAAGAGTATTTTTAGAAAATAGGAAAGGAGTAATCTATAGTATAGTTGATTCAATTGCTGTTAATCCTAGATTAAATATTATAAGTGATGAATATGTAGTAGTTGATTCATTAGGTAAAATAAAAAAACCAGTAAATTTTTATACATATACAAATTATGAAAATAATATTGAAAAGTATGAGATTTTAATTTTTAAAGAAAATGATTTATTAAAAAGAAATCCAATTGCTATTTTAAAAGGAGATAAATTAGATTATAATATTCCAATTGTGTGGAATGGAGAAATTGAAAAAGATGACAATCTAGACAATGTTGTTAAATTATTTTATGTGCTTAGAGTCTATGGAAAGAATGGTGTTTTTGATGAAACCTATCCTAAAATTTTAGCTTTAGATGATTTAGATAGAAGTAGTTTAAGTATAAATGAAACTACTTTAAAAGAAAAGGTTTATGGAACAACTGATTTAGCTTTGCAAAATATACCAATCACAGGATCAAAAGTAAAGTTTTACGGAAGAGATTTAGATCCTAAAACAGTTGTAAAATTAGATAATCAAGAAATTGAACTTGATGGAACAGGAGATTTTATTTATGAAACAATATCTAATGAACCGTTAAAAGTTTATAATTTTGTTCTTCAAAATGGAGAAATTGAGAAAGAGTATCCTGTAGAAGTAGAAACCAATCCAAATTATGAGTATTTAGTAGCTTTAGCAGATTTCTTTTATGGGAAGAATAATATATCGGGAAGTGATGCAATTTTACAAAATGATCCATCATTTAAACCTAGCTATTATAATACAGGAAGGTTAGGGTTTTATTATAAAGGTATAAGAGGAAAATATAAAATAACTGCCCAAGCAGATACTTGGGGTAAAGAGATAAAATATATGTTTTCTGATTTTTATAAAAGAGATCCAGATGCTATTTTTAGAAAAATAGATAACCAATACTGGCCTTTCGATTATGGAGATGAATCAGATCTTTATTATGATGTTGAAACAGAAGGAAAAGCTTATTTAAGAGTTGATTGGGACAAGTCTCAAGTTCTTTGGGGTAACTATGAAACAGGATTAGATACAGGAATATATAACCAATATAATCGTAGTTTATACGGTGCAAGAGCAGAATATAACAGCTTAGAAACAAATCCTTATGGTGATTCGAGAAATCACATAGAAGTGTTCGCATCTAATCCAGATACAAGTTATAAAAGGGATACTTTTTTAGGAACAGGTGGAAGTATTTACTATTTAAGTGAAAGAGATATAGTTATTGGAAGTGCTAAGTTAATATTAGAAATAAAAGATAAAACAACAGGAAGAACTTTAGATAGAGTTACTCTTTCAGAAGGCACTGATTATACGATAAATGAATTATCAGGTAGAGTTATATTATCAGAACCTTTAAGTCAAAGTTATTTTACACAAAATGGAGCAGATATTATAAAACCATCTCCATCTGGAGAAAAGAATATATATTTAGTTGCAGATTATGAGTACTATTCTCTAGATGAAAATATATCAAATCTAACTGCAGGAGGAAGAGCTAAAAGTTGGATTACAGATAATCTAGCTTTTGGAGGAACATATATAAAAGAAAACAGAAAGGGGGATTTAGCAGATTACGAATTAAAAAGTGGAGATGTAACACTAAAAAAATCAAATGGAACATATATAAAAGCAGAATACTCTGAAACAGATGGAAATCAGCTAACAAAAAATTCTAATTGGTTTTCTTATAATGGTGGATATGATTATATTCAACAACCGATTATAAAAACTAATGGAAAAGGTAAAGCTTATTATATAGAAGGAAGTTTAGCCCCTAATGATTATAATCAAAATTTTAATCCGAATGATGCTCTATTATTTTGGTATTCTAAAAAAGATAAGAATTTTTCTATAGCCTCTGAAGCTAGTGGGTTAGATAAAGAAGAAGTTGGAATAAAAGCAGAATATAATTTAAATGAAAAAACATTGCTTTTTGTAGAAGCGTCAAAATATAAAGAGAAAGAATATGATGATTTTGGTTTAGAAGATGGATATCAAGAGCAACAAAGTATAGCTATAGGAGGATCTCGAGGAATCACAGATAGATTAACTTTAGGGTTAGAAGGAGAGTATATAAAAAACGCTGAGGATGAATCAGAACTAATAACGTATAATAGTGATGATTTAGATAATGGAGAAGCAGTATTAGTTGGAGCAAGAGCTGATTATAAATTTAATGAGAAGTTAGATGGATATACAAAGCTTCAAAGCTCTATTTGGAGAGATAAAGAGTACGGACCAAATAATATGGTAACTGTAGGAGCGAAGTATAGTCCATACGAAAAGTTAGAATTGGGAGGTGCTGTAAGTACAGGAAATAGAGGGGATGCAGTTGAAGCAACAGTAGCATATAAGTATAGTCCTGACTATGAAGTATATGCAGGTTATGCTTTTGAAAATGAAGATGACTTAAATCGTGATTTGACGATAGGTCAAAGATTTGCATACAGTGATCGAGTAAGTCTATTTCAAGAAAATAGTTTGATGAAAAATTATTCTGAAAAAGGGTTACTTCAAGGTTATGGAATAGATTACAAGGTTGATAAAAACATATTTGTTGGATTTATGTATGAGCGTGGAGATGTAGATATATTAGATGGAAAAGTTAGACGTAATAATGTCACGGCAAGCTTAAGATATACAGGAGAAGAGTTATACTCAAAACATAGAGTTGAATATGGAAGAGATTCTGGTGCAAGATCTTTAGATAGTTTAGGCTTAATAAACAATTTAAAATGGAAGCCAACTCCTGAATATACTATTTTTGCAGAAGCTAATTACATAAAGTTAGATGGAGATATATACACTCTAAAAAGAAATGATAACGAATATTTGACAAGAACTTTTGATGGAAATGATAAGTATTATGAGTTAGGTTTAGGATTTGGTTATAGACCGATTTATAACGATAGATTAAACCTTATTTCTAGATGGAGTTATATTTATGATACTAATGGAACAGGACTTGTAGACTCTCCGACAGCATTTAATTTTAAAGCTCACATATTTTCTTTAGAGGCTATATATGATCTTACACAAAGATTGAGTGTAGCTGGAAAATATGCAATAAGAGATGACAAAGTTAGATTAGTATCAGGAGGTGATTGGTATAGTAATACGATAAATCTTTATTCTGTTAGAATGATTTATGAAGTGATATATAAATGGGATATATTTGCTGAATATCATTGGTTAGAAAGCAGAAAAACTGATGAATTAAGACAAGGTGCCTTATTTGGAGTTTATAGAGATATAAATGAAAATATGCAAGTTGGAGTAGGGTATAATTTTAGTAAGTTTGATGATGATCTAAAAGATTTAAGATATAAGAATGGAGGAAGTGATTTAGATTATAAGAATCGAGGATGGTTTATAAATATAATAGGAAAGTTTTAGTAAAAAATTGAAAAAAAATAAAAGAGGTGATAAAATGTAGTGATTAGTAAAAATAGGAGGAGTTTTAAATTGGAAGAAAAAATCACAATTACTATGCTAATTTTACTTACAATGATGTTTATGAGAAACGTAATTTAAAATAAAAAGCCCCTTTAAATAAGGGGCTTTTTATTTATACTTTTATATCCAAAGATAAAAGTATTCCTTTACCATTCCCTTCTATATTAAAATTATTTCCACAAGCAATAAGAGTATCTTCTTTTCCTAAAGTATACTCGTTATTATTTACACGGATATGCCGATTTTCTTCTAAATTATAAAAAATATTAATTGCTTTAGAGGATAAGTTGTTTCCAGAAAATTCAGTTTCAAGAATCTTAAAATCTAAAAGATTAATATTCTCTTTGAAAATAAGATTAAAGTCGATACTTTTTTCTTCTGCCAAACTACTTGTATGACTATCTCCAGAAAAAAATATATGAGATAGAGGTTTTAAATAGTAATCTTTTCCATCTACATCTAATTTAACATTTCCTGATAAAAGAATAAGAAGTCGTTTATAACCTTTGAAAGATGTAAAATTATATTCTCCAGGATTTATACTTGCTGTTGATACTCTAAAATTAAAAGGACTGTTAATAGTTGAACCATCGGGATAAATATATAATTCTTTAGAAACTCCTCCAGTCCAAAGGCGTTCTTTTTGATTTTCTTTTCTGACGATTTTATAATCCATAGTGCCCTCCATATATTGAAGTTAATCTCACTACTTATATAGCTCATAAACTTCAAATAATCAAGGCTAATTTTTACAAAAAATAAAAAAACTCCTTGAAAAATATCAAGAGAGTTATTAAGCAATCTCCATAAGAGGTTTATCTTCATTAAAAGTATTGATAAAAGATTCTTTTTCATCATTAGCTTCTAATCCTAAAATTATTAAATCTAGTAATTCGTCTATAGTTTTACCTTTTAGTAGTTCTTTTATGTTAGCTTCAAGCATTTTTCCACCTCACCCCAAAAGTTATAATATTACACATATAATAATACAAAAATATTTTGAAATAGTCAAACAAAAAAGAGATTTTTTTTTAAAAAAATGTTATAATTTTTAGTGAAAGTGATTTTTAATAGAACAAGAGGTTAAAATGAAGAAGAGAATATTACCAATACTAGTAGTTATATCCATTTTTATAATGGCAATTTACTCACCTAAATTGAGTGTGGATTTAAAAGGAAAAACAAAATTTCCACAAGAATTTGTTCAAGGTGAAGTAACTAAAGTTATAGATGAAGAATTAATGAAAGACCCTGTTATAAAGGGTAAATTTAGAGGTGGACAAAATTTAGAAGTAAAGATTTTAGAGGGAAAACATAAGGGAGAAATTTTCAAGGTTTATAACTCCTTAAGTGCTCTTCACAATGTGTACGCTGATATAGGCTTAAAAGCTATATTTACAGTGAGAGAGGAAAAAGAAAAAACTACAGTTTGGCTATACAATCTAAAAAGAGATCGTGCTATATATCTTTTAGGTGCAATATTTATAGGAGCTGTTTTAATTTTAGGTAAAATGAAGGGAGTAAAGTCTCTTTTGGCTTTAGTTTTTACAGGGTCAATGATAATATATGTACTATTGCCACTTTTATTTAAAGGTGTGGACCCGGTATCAACTTCAATACTTTTATCTTCTATAATAATAGTAGTTAGCTTTTTATTGATAGGAGGATATGACAGAAAAACATATTCAGCAATAATAGGAACTATAAGTGGAATAACCATTGCAGGATTAATCTCTTATGGATTTGGAAAAATAATGAATTTAAGTGGATTAAATTTATCAGAAGGACAACAGTTACTATATATAACAAGAGATTTTAAGCTTCAAATAGAAGGGTTATTATTTGTATCAATATTAATAGCTTCTTTAGGAGCCGTTATGGATGTGGCTATGTCAATATCATCATCTGTTAATGAAATACACCAACATAAAAAAAATCTGACTTCAAAAGAGTTGTTCCAGTCAGCAATGGTAATAGGAAAAGATATTGTGGGAACAATGATAAATACATTGATACTTGCTTTTGCAGGAGGATCATTACCTTTAATGATGATGATATGGGGTTATGGAATGGTTTATCAGCAGCTTATAAACATACCAGCTATAGCAATTGAGATTGTCAATGCTTTAGCAGGAAGTATAGGTATAATAGCAACTGTACCAATAACAGCAGTTGTTTCAATATTATTAATAAAAAGAAAAGGGGAGGAATAATAGTGAAAAGCACTAAATTCTTAGTTTTAGGAGCTCTTTTATCTATGGCTTTAATTGGTTGTGGGAAAAAAGAGGAAACACCTAAAACAGCAACAAACACAGAGGTTAAGGAATATAAAGAAAATAAACTTAATCTAGAAAAAAAGGTTATTACAAAGGGAGAGGCAGGACCAGAGGAAGTTACGTTATCATTTGCAGCTACATCTGATGTACATGGAAGAATATATCCGTATGAATATGGAATTGATTCTGAAGATAAAAGCGCAGGATTTGCAAAAACTTATACAATTGTAAAGAACTTAAGAGAAAAAAATCCAAACTTAATTTTAATGGATATAGGAGATACTGTTCAAGATAATAGCGCTGAGTTATTTAATAACTTAGAAACACATCCTATGGTTGAAGCTATGAATACAATGGATTATGATGCGTGGATTTTAGGAAACCATGAGTTTAACTTTGAAAAAGATTTCTTATTAAGAAATGTAAAAAACTTTAAAGGATCGGTAATCTCTGTAAATATAGAGAATGAAGATGATGGATCAAAATTTGTATTACCATATCAGATTTATGATATTCAAGGAGTTAAAGTAGCTTTAGTAGGAGGAATTCCACCTCATGTTCCTATGTGGGAAGCTTCAGCTCCAGAGCATTTCAAAGGACTTACTTTTGAAGATCCAATGACAGCAGTAAAAGAAACTTTAGATGAATTAGAAGGAAAATATGATGTACTTGTAGGAGCGTTCCACTTAGGAAGAAAAGATGAGTATGGAAAGACTGGTGTATTCGATTTAGCACAAGCTTACCCTCAGTTCGATCTTATATTCGCAGGTCATGAGCATGCTAGATATGTAACTGATGTAAATGGAACAACAGTTCTTGAGCCTGGTGCTTATGGATGGGGAGTTTCTAATGGAGAAATCAAAGTTGTTAAAAAAGATGGTAAATGGGAAGTTAAAGATATCGTAGCTAAAAATGTAGAAACTAAAGACGTTGAAGCTGATAAAGCTATGTTAGATCAATTTAAAAATGTTCATGATGAATCAAGAGCAGATGCAAATAAAGTAGTAGGAAAAGTAAATGCTAAGTTTATAGAAAGAGCAGACTATATAACTGGAGAAGATAAGGTTACAACAATGCCAACTTCTCAATTAGAAGATAATGCAATAATTGAATTAATAAATGAAGTACAAAATCATTTTGCAAAATCAGATGTTTCAGCAGCAGCAGTATTTAATTTTGATTCAAATTTAAATGCAGGAGACTTTAAAAAGAAAGATGTTGCGTTTATCTATAAGTATACGAATACTCTAATGGGTGTAAATATGACTGGTGAAAATTTATTAAAATATATGGAATGGTCAATGGATTATTATAATCAAACAGAGCCAGGAGATGTAACAATATCGTTTAATCCAAAAGTTAGAGGGTATAACTATGATATGTTTGATGGAGTAAATTACAAGGTTGATATATCAAAGCCAGCTGGGCAAAGAATAGTTGATGCAACAATAAATGGGCAACCAATAGATCCAAATAAAATATATAAGGTAGCTGTAAATAACTATAGATTCGGAACGCTTATGAACTTAGGGCTTGTAACAGATAAAGATAAATACTATGATTCTTATGAAGAGTTACAAGACGGTGGAAGAATTAGAGATTTAATTGTAAAATATGTACAAGAAAACTTAAAAGGAGAGTTAAATCCAAAAGTTGATAATAACTGGTCAATAATTGGATTTGAAGAAAATGTTCCTGGAAAGGATGTTGTTATTGAAAAAATCAAAACAGGTGAGATAAAAGTGCCAATGTCTGAGGATGGAAGAACATTAAATGTTCAATCAATAAACATAAATAACTTATAATAGTAGTAAAAGCAGAAAAGAGGGAAGTTTTTTCCTCTTTTTTTGTTTACTTTTTTAATAAATCAAGTTACAATAAAGGGAATTTATAAAAATAAAATATTTAATATATATTATATGTGTTAATTCTAGGAGGAAAAGATGTATCTATTAAAATTTAAAAAGAATTTAGTTGAAAAAATATGGGGCGGAAGAGGCTTTGAAACAACTTTAGGATTTCAATTGCCTACCGATGAATTATATGGTGAATCTTGGGAAGTAAGTTGTCACCCAGCAGGAATGTCTTATGTTGAGAACGGAGAGTTAGAAGGAAAAAGTTTAGAAGATATATTTAAAAAATATGGAAAAGAACTCGTTGGAGAAGAGATTATTGAAAAATACGGTGAAAAATTTCCACTTTTAATAAAATATTTAGATATTAATGATAAGCTTTCTGTACAAGTTCATCCAAGTGATGAATATGCATTAAGAGTAGAAAAAGAGTTTGGTAAGAGTGAAGTATGGTATGTTATGGAAGCTAGTTCAGATGCTAAGTTAATATTAGGATTAAATAAAGAAATTACACCAGAAATATATAAAGAAAAAGTTCATAAAAAAGATTTTACAGGATTATTTAACGAAGTAAGTGTAAAAAAAGGTGATTTTATAGATGTAAAGCCTGGAGTTGTACATGGAACTTTAGAGGGATCTATTTTAATATGTGAGATCCAACAAAACTCAGACACAACTTATAGAATATATGATTTTGACAGAGAAGTAAATGGAGTGAAAAGAGAACTACATTTAGATAAAGCTATGGATGTAATTGAATTTGGAAAAGAGGTAGAGATAAGTTCAGAGGCTTCAAGAGAAAAGATAAAAATTCAAGATGCAACTATTGAAGAGTTAATAAGAGGAGAATATTTTTCTATTGATAGATTATTAGTTGATGGAGTATTTCAAGATGAAAGTTATAAAAACTTTAAAATATACTCAATACTTGATGGAGAGGGAAAATTAAGTTCTGATGAAATAGAATATGAAGTAAAAAAGGGAGATACATATTTTATACCTGCAAATACATCTGTAATAATAAGTGGTAAGTTAGAGATTATGAAAAGCTATATATAAATAAAATTTTAGGGGGATGGTATATGTCAAATAAAGCAATAGCTCTACTAAAAGTTTTGTTACATGGAGATATTCATTTAGACGAAATAACAAAATATGTAGACCTAGATATTAATTCTATAGAAAGAAATATAAATATACTAAATGAATACCTACATGAAAAAGGGATAAAACCAATAAAAAAAGTCAATAATATGTATAGTCTTGAAAATAGAGATGAAAAATTTTCTGAGTTTTTTTCAAAATTAGATATCCTCTCATCTAGAGAAAGACAGGATATATATTGCATAAGGTTACTTTTAGATGGATATATTAATTTAGAAAAAGAAAGACAAGCTATGGGTGTTTCAAGAACCACCGCAATTAAAGATTTGAAAAAGGTAAGAGAGTTTTTAGAGAAAAATGGAATAAATGTAGAATCTAGAAATTCAAAAGGAATTTTTCTTAAAGAAATCAATGAAGGGAACTTATATAATATACTTTGTGAAAAAATAATGAAATTATTTATAGACAGAGAGTTTCTTTCAAAACAAAGAAAAGAATTGTTAGAGGAAATTGATATATTAGAAGAAGAGAAATATTTAGAAATTTATTCTCAAATAACTGAAAAGTTTAAATTAAAAAAATCCTCATTTTCGTATTATGCTATTTATACAATGGCAATAATAGAAAAAATAAAAGGTTCTATTAATTATGATTTAAATGGAATTGAAAATCATAAAGAATTCAATGAAACATTATTAGAAATGGAAAATCTAAAGACAACTGCTATGCTTTCATCAGAATTTAAGAAGTTTTTAGCAAGTGTGGTATTAAAAATTAGATATAGCTGTGATTTAAATATAGATTTAAAGAAAAGTTATGAAAGTTTTATTAATAAAATTCAAGAGTTATTTGAGCTTAACGAAAAAGAGAGAAAAGGATTGTATGAGCAACTTGTAAATTGTTATGCCATGGGATATTTTGATAAAAAGTATGGAGTTTTATGGGTTAGAAAAAGTCCAAATTCAGAAAGATGTAAAAGACTAGGGAAAATAGTAGAGGAAACTTTAAAAGACTTAGGAATAGAGATGATATATTCTGATATATTAAGATTAGCAGGATGCATAACAAACTTTTTTATGTTAGAAGAATATGGTGAGGGTTTTAAAGTATTGAGTGTATCTAGAAATATAGACAATGAATATAGTCAAAGAGTAATTAATTCTATGAAAGTTTTTTACCCTAAAATTTCTTTCACAACACAATCTTTTTTAGAATTTAGATTTAAAGATAAAAAAGAAATTGAGAGTTATGACTTAATAATATCAGATACAGAAAGTTATAGTATTAAAAATTTAAGAAAAGTTAATACTTTAAGCTTAAGAGAGATTCAAAGATGTTTTATAGAGTATGTTCTAGACAAAAGATTTTTAAAATTGAAAAAATAAGAAACGTGTTTTTTATGATATAAAAAGTGTTAAAAAAAGTATATATACACACTAACTCAAAAATGATACTCTATATGTACAAATCCTTTTCTCTAATATATTCCCCCTAATATATATTTGAGAAAAATTCCAGAAGAACTCCACCCCCCGGAGTTCTTTTTTTATTTTTTGTAAAAATATATTTAGTATGTTATTATGAAATAAAGAAAAATTAGACATAAGTAAAGTAGTTAGGTTATACGGGGGACATATGAAACTTATTATAATATTTTTTTTAATTTCTCTTGAAATAATTAGTATACAATATACACCAAGAACATATCAAGAGGAGTTAAATTATATTAGATTAAAAAATAAAAAATTTAAAGTAGGGATTATAAACAGTGAATTAAATGAAGAGGTATTAAATGATAAAAGTTTAAATAGCTTATCTAATAGTTTTTTTAAAGATTATTTGAAATTAAATGTAGAATTTTATAAAGGGAATGAAAACGATATTCAGAAATTATTTATAGATAATAATTTAGATATAGTTGCTTTAATAAAAAAAGGAAGTATAAATGATGAAGATGTTTTATATAGCGAAGATATAAAAAGAGAAAACAATATATTAAATTTTGGAGTAAAAAGTAATAATAAAAATTTATTAAATTTAATAAATAGTGGATTAAGAGATAATTATAATTTAATTTTTAATGAATTTTCCCAAGAGAAGTTAAAAGAATTAAAAAAGAATTTCTTTATAGAGAGTTTAACTGAAGAAGAAAAAAATTTTTTTCTTCAAAAAGAAAACCGAGATTTAAAAATAGCGTATATAGAGTGCGAATCGTTAAGTTATTACTCTCGTTCTGAAGAGAAGTTTATAGGAAGAATTCCAGAGATAATAAAAATTTTAAAAAAAGATTTAGATTTTCAAATAGTTGAGATAAAAACTAAAAGTGGTGATTATAATGAGATATATGACCTTTTTTTAAAGAAAAAAATTAATATGATAGTTACATCTACATGTAAAGATGAGAAATGTTTAGAGAAAAATAATTATATATTGAGCAAAGAGCTTTTTAAAATCCCAATATATGAGATTTATAATAATATTAAGCTTGATGTAAATGAAAGTAAAGTTGGAGTTGTAAAAAATTCTTTAGAGAGTATTGGAGTAAAAGATGTATTAGTTTCCCAAAATATTAAATATTATTCATCTAGAGATAGATTAATGAGTTCATTTTTAAATAATACATTAAAAAGTATAGCACTATTAGATATTAATAAAATAAATAAGAAAAATATAAGAGCGAAAGTAATTGGAAATATGAGTATCTATCTTGGATTTCCAAAAGAAGATTTGGTAAAAAGAGATTTAATTAATAAAATTTTAGAACATTATATTGATTTTAAAGAGATTGAAGACAGTGTAGAAAAGTATAAAAATGAGGTAGTTATATCAAAAAATATAGAAAATAAAAACTATATATTACTATCTAGGATAAGTTTAGTTTTATTATTACTAATGGTAGTAGTGATGATTGTAAAACGAAATAAAAACTTTGAAATAGAAAAGCAAATAACCTTTGATACTTTAACAGGTCTTTTCAGTAGAGTTGTATTTAATAGATTTTGTGAAGGCTTTAAGAGTAAAAAAGGAGTTGCGGTACTTATTGATTTGGATAATTTTAAATATGCAAATGATAACTATGGGCATCATATAGGTGATGAAATTTTAGTAGAATATGCTAAAATAATAAAAAAAGTATTTAGAAGTAATTATGGTGAAAAAAATATATTTAGAATATCAGGTGATGAATTTTATTGTTTTATAGAAAAAACTGACTATGAATTAGTAATTAATGAATTAAAAAAAGAGCTGAATGAAAGTGATATATTAAAAAAATATTGTATAGGTTCAAGTATTGGAATCTATAAGAAAAAAGAAAAAGAAAGTGTAGAACAATCATTTATGTATGCTGATATTGGAATGTGTAAAGCGAAAAATAAAAAAGGGCATACAGAGTATTTTGTAGAAAATGGAGAAATTTTAAAAGATAGTTTAATGATGTTATTAAAAAAAATATTAAAAAATGATAAATATAGTTTAAAAAGTGAATTAAAAATAGAGAGTGATTTAGTAAATGTAGGGGTATTAAAGATAAAAAGTAATGTTATTTTAGAAAGCGAAATATTAGGTGAAGTTAGATATAGAGATTTTATAGAAGTTTCTAAAGAGATGGAAATTATAAAAAAAGTAGATTTGAAAGTTTTAGAAACTATTCTAAAAGAAACTTTTTATTGGAAAGAAAAAAATAATATAGAAAAAGAGATAGTTATTGAAATAAATTTACATTTAAAAATATTTGAAGATATATATTTGTGGAAAAATATTGATGAAATTATATCTAATTATAAAAAAGAAAATATAAAGATAAAAATTATAATTATTGAAGATGGTAGTGAAATTTTAATAGAACAATTGTTTAATAATTTATATAGTTTAAAAAATGAAAATATATTATTTGATTTAAATAGTTTAAAGGTAAAAACAGAAAAAGGACGTCGATAAAACGTCCTTTTTTTTGTTCTAAAAATTAATGTGGTAGTCTTAATTTTTAAATATTTATATATTACTTGTTAGAAATAGATTCTACACCTGGTAATTTTTTACCTTCTAAATATTCTAAAGAAGCTCCTCCACCAGTAGAGATGTGAGAGAACTTATCAGCGAATCCTAAAGAGATAGCAGCAGCAGCAGAGTCTCCTCCACCGATGATAGTTGTAGCATTCTCTAAGTTAGCGATAGCTTCACAAACTCCGATAGTTCCTTTAGCGTAGTTAGACATTTCAAATACACCCATAGGTCCGTTCCATACAACTGTTTTTGCTCCAACTAATTGATCAGCAAATAATTTAACTGTAGCAGGTCCCACATCTAATCCCATCTCATCATCAGGAATTGCATCTACAGATACAACTGAGTGAGGTGCATCGTTAGAGAATTCTTTACAGATTACTGTATCGATAGGTAAAACTATTTTTCCATTAGCTTTTTCTAATAAAGATTTAGCTAACTCAACTTTATCCTCTTCAACAAGAGATTTTCCTGTATTTTTTCCTAAAGCTTTGAAGAATGTGAACATCATAGCTCCACCGATTAATATTTTATCAGCTTTAACTAATAAGTTTTCAATAACTCCAATCTTATCAGAAACTTTAGCTCCTCCTAAGATAGCAACTAAAGGTCTCTCTGGTGCATCAACAGCTCCACCAATGAATTTGATTTCTTTTTCCATTAAGAATCCAGCAGCAGTGTTTCCTTCTCCAATATTAGCAGCAATTCCAACGTTAGAAGCATGAGCTCTGTGAGCAGTTCCGAATGCATCGTTAACGAATAAATCTCCTAAAGAAGCCCAGTATTTTCCTAACTCTGGATCATTTTTAGATTCTTTTTTACCATCTAAATCTTCAAATCTAGTGTTTTGGAACATTAAGATTTCTCCATCTTTTAAGTTAGCAACAGCCTTTTCTAACTCCTCTCCTCTTGTAGCATTGATGAAAGTTACAGGTTGTCCTAAAAGCTCAGCTAATCTCTTAGCAACAGGCTCAATGTTTCTTTTTTCTAAATCAGCAGCTTCTTTAACTTTTCCTAAGTGAGAGAAAGCGATTACTTTTCCTCCATTTTCTAAAACATACTTTATAGTTGGTAAAGCAGCTACGATTCTGTTTTCGTCAGTGATTTTTCCATCTTTCATAGGAACGTTAAAATCAACTCTCATTAAAACTTTCTTACCAGCTACATTTAAATCAGTTACAATTTTCTTTGCCATTTTGTATGAACCTCCCAAAATTTTTATAAATAACTTATATTTTCTTAAAAAAAAGCGGAACTAAATAGTCCCGCTATTCTGTTTATTCTGTTTTTCCTAGATGCTCTAATTACTTAGAAATTTCTACGAAGTACTTTAAAGTTCTTATTAATTGAGCAGTATAAGACATTTCGTTATCGTACCAAGCAACAGTTTTAACTAATTGCTTATCTCCAACTGTCATAACTCTTGTTTGAGTTGCATCAAATAATGATCCAAATTCGATTCCAATGATATCAGAAGATACTAATTCTTCTTCAGTGTATCCGAATGACTCGTTTGCAGCAGCTTTCATAGCAGCGTTGATTTCAGCAACAGTTACTGGCTTCTCTAAAACAGTTACTAACTCAGTTAATGATCCAGTGATTACTGGTACTCTTTGAGCAGCTCCATCTAATTTTCCAGCTAATGCAGGGATTACTAATCCGATAGCTTTTGCAGCTCCAGTTGTGTTAGGAACGATGTTTGCAGCAGCAGCTCTACCTCTTCTTAAATCTCCTTTACCGTGTGGACCATCTAATGTATTTTGGTCATTTGTGTAAGCATGGATAGTAGTCATTAATCCTTCTACAACTCCAAACTCGTTATTTAATACGTTAGCCATTGGTGCTAAACAGTTAGTTGTACAAGAAGCTCCAGAAATTACTGTCTCTGTACCATCTAAAATTTGGTGGTTTACGTTATAAACTACAGTTTTGATATCTCCTGTTGCAGGTGCAGATATAACAACTTTTTTAGCTCCAGCTTCTAAGTGAAGTCCAGCTTTCTCTTGAGAAGTGAAGAATCCAGTACACTCAAGAACAACGTCTACTTTTAATTCTCCCCATGGTAAGTTTTTAGGATCTCTATCAGCTAAAACTTTAATTTCTTTTCCGTTAACTGAGAATCCTCCTTCGATAACCTCGATAGTTCCGTTGAATCTACCTTGTGCTGAATCATACTTGAAAAGGTGAGCAAGAGTTTTTGCGTCTGTTAAGTCGTTTATTGCTACTACCTCAAACTCAGGGTTGTTCATCATTAATCTTAATGCTAATCTTCCAATTCTTCCGAATCCATTAATCGCTACTTTAACTGCCATTTGGAAACCTCCTAAAAATTTATATTTTTTTTAAATTAAGTTCGATAAATATTTGTACATCTTTTAGAAATTACAAGATAAACTTGTATTTCCTTTTTTCTTTTTTTCTAAAATGCTTTTGTTTATGTTTTAATGATATATTATCTTGGTTAATTTGTCAATTTATTCATGGGAACTAAAATTAATCTTTTTATGATTACTTTTTCATTAAAATTATAGTATAATTGAAAAAAACAAATTAGGGGGAGATCGAATACATGTTAAAATTTCTACTCTTTTCTCTTTTATTGTGCACAAATTTGATAGGAAAAGAGCATGTAGTTTTATTAGAAAATGAAAATAGTTTTTTCTTCTATAAAGAGAGAGATGAATATAAGGGATTATATCCAAAAATATTTGAGGACATTAATAAAAAAAAGAAAATAAATTTAAACTTAAAAGAATTAGATACAAATCTGATCTTAGACATGGAAAAAGGTAGAGATATTTTAATAATGGATTTAATAGAAAATGAAGAAAGAAGAGAAAAATACTACTTTATTCCTACGTTTTTTTATTTAAAAGCAAATATGTATTTTTTAAATAATAACTTTATAGACATTACAAATTTTTATAAAAAAAGAGTTGGAGTTATTAAAGGAACATATTTAGATAGAGAATTTTTAGAAAAATATGATTTTTTGCATAGTGAAATAATAGATATAGAAACTCGAGAAAAAGGTTTACAAATGCTCAAAGATGGTGAGGTTGATGGATTTGTAGCTGATAATCAATATGGATTTAAGGATAATTTAAATAAAATAGAGTTAAGTAGAATTCCTATTATGGTAACAACGTTGGCAGTTCCAAAAAGTGAAAAAAAACTATATAAAGACCTAAAGAGATATTTTGAAGAGATTTCGCCAGAAACATTAAAAAATATGATAAGTGTCTCTAGAAGAGAGTATTATAAAGATAAATTTAGAGATAAATATATAAATTTGAAAGATAAATCAATAAGTGTGGTTTTTCCAACAGAAAAAACTAATTATCCCCTTTATTATATAGAAGATGGCGAAGAAAAGGGATTGGCGATTGAGTACTTAAAAGATGTAGGAGAGGTTTTAGGTATTCAGATAAAAAAAATATTTTATTCAAAAGAGGAAGATTGGAAAAATAGTGATATAACAATCGCTTCAACAATAGAGAGCAGTATAAGAGATAATGAAAATTATACAAATCCATATTATACATTAACTCCTGTTATTTTTAATAGAAAAGAGGAGGGATTTATAAATAATTTAGTAGAAGCAAGAAAGAAGAGATTTGCTGTTGTGGAAAATTCATATTATATGGATTATTTGAGGAAATTTTTAAAAGAAGAAAATTTTATATATGCTAAAGATATTGATGAAACAATTGAAAAAGTAAGAAAAAAAGAAGCTGATTATAGTATTAGTGATTATAAAACATTAATCAATAAATTATATAATAATGGTTATGATAAAGAAATTAAAATTGCTGGAATTTTAGATAAAAAGTATGATGTATCAATGGTTGTAAACGAGAAAGAACACGAGTTATACGAAGCATTAAAAGATATTTCAGCTAGTTTTTTAAATGAAAATATGAGTAAAAATATTTATTTAGAAAAAAATACTTATGAAACAGATAAATCTAAAAAAATTCTTATATTTTCAATGGGAATTTTGTTAATTAGTTTTATTTTATTATATAAAGGAAGAAAAAACTTAGAAGAAAAAAGAAAATATGAGGATTTAATGTTATCTTTAGTGTCATCTTTAGAAGCGGTAAATCAATTTAATGATCTTGAAACAGGGAATCACATAAAAAGATTAAATTTATATTCAGAATTTTTAGCTAATAAACTTGGGTGTAGTAAAAAGTTTTATGAAGAAATAGGAAAAGTTGCTTCACTTCATGATGTTGGAAAAATAGGGATAGATAGAAGCATACTTAAAAAACCAGGAAAATTAACAGAAGAAGAGTTTAAAGTAATAAAAGAACATCCAGAGATAGGTTATGAAATAATAAAAAAGTCAGGTGTAAGCATAATGGCTGAAAATATAGCAAGATACCATCATGAAAAATGGGATGGAAGTGGTTATCCTTGTGGCTTAAAAGGATTAGAAATACCATTAGAAGCTAGAATTGTATCAGTTGTAGATGTGTATGATGCACTGAGACAAAAAAGAGTTTATAAAGATGGATTTACTCATGAAAAGGCGATAGAGATAATAAAAAATCAAAGTGGAAAGAGTTTTGATCCAAATATAGTAAAAATATTTTTAGAAAACGAATTCAAATTTGAAAGATTATTTAATTCAAATATATAGTAAAAGGGAGCAAAATATTTTGTTCCCTTTATTATTTCAAATTAAGTTATTATACTATAAAATGAGATAAACCCTAAAGTTAGGATTATAAAAGATATGAACTTTTCTCTAATATTTTGAAAAAAATATCCTGTTTTTCTTTTAGTATCAAAAGAAAAATATATGGTTCCTAACGCATAAATAGTTAAAGATTGAAAAACATAGTTTAGTCCTGAAGAATAAATCATCCAGACACCATAGATAACTCCACCAAGTCCCCAATAAAAACATTTTTTATGGGCATGTTTAATTGCGATTTTCATTAAAAATAATGAAGAAAAAATATATGGAATGAGTATCATACATGATGCAGAGTTAGTAATAACAAGATATGCATTTTGTGCTGATAATGAAAGAAAAAATATAATTTGTTTTAAAATACCATTTGTAAAAAGAGCTCCAGAACAAGCATCATTTTTATTTACTTTTTTAAAAAAGTTAGGAAAAAGTCCATCCAAAGCTACGTTATATGGTATTTCTGCTGTTAAAAAAGTCCAGCTAAGCCAAGCACCACCAACAGATATTAAAACAGCTATATTAACTAAAGTGGCTCCAACAGGGCCAATAACAGCTTCAATAATATAAGAAAGAGCAGGATCTTTAAGTGCAGCTAATTCAGCGTCACTTAAAACCCCATAACTTAAGAGTACAATAAAAACATATAAAAATAAAGAAATGAAATATCCAATCATAGTAGCTCTTCCAACTAATTTAATATCTGAAGCTTTGTCAGAAATAACAACAGCGCCCTCTATTCCAATAAAAGCCCACAAAGTTTGTAACATGCAACCTTTAACTTGAGAAAAGATAGAGGAGTGATTAAATGAACCACCCCAAAAATCTTTAAAAAATATTTGGCGAGTGAATCCAATATACAATATAATAACACCTAAAAAAATAGCTACAACTTTACCTATTGTAGCTAAGACATTTATAAATTTTAATCCAACGTCTCCAGCAAGAGCAGTTCCAATAACAATCCAAATTAAAACACTTCCTAAAATAATACCATTAAAACTATTGATAGGTCCAATACTAGGAAAAAAATAATTTAAAGTTTGAACTAAAAGAACAGGATAACTTGCATTACTTATAACATTTGAAATCCAATAGCCCCAGGCGGAATGAAAACCTGAAAAAGTTCCAAACCCCTCTTTAGCATATTTATAAATTCCATCTGTAACATCAGGAGTCTCAGTGGCTAAAATTTGAAAGGTTTTGGCTAAAAAAAGAACTCCGATACCAGAGATTAACCATCCAATCATGGCTGCTCCAACAGATGATGATTGAGCAATATTTTTAGGCATATTAAATATTCCTCCACCAATCATAGAACCAACAACAATTGTTGATAATGCAAAAATTCCCAAAGAGTTCTTTTTTTCCATAACAACCAAAACCTCCCTAAATATTTAGAACTATTTCTTTACAATAGGTTCTAATCCTTGAACATCTAACCACTGAGAAAGAGTTAAGTTATTTAATTCTCCAAATCCTTTTTCAGGAACTGCTTTTCTAGCTAAAGTAACATAAGGCCCACAAGTTAAAGATGTTCCAATTTCCCCTGGTTTCATGATAGTATAAGCAAATCCTACATAAGTTCTATCATATGCAACATGAGAGTCTTTTCCACATTCAACAACAGACCAAACGATAGCTTTTCTATGATCTTCTAAGAATTTTTTTAGATCGTTTGGATTGTCATTTTCAGTCCAAATTCCAGCATCTTCAATAAATAAGCTAGCATCTTTGTCTCTATCTTTAGCTATAGATATAGCGATAAAACACCAAACACCATACCCTTCATTCTCTTTAAATTCTCTATTTTCAGTAGGTCTATATGCAGTAACTCCCTTGTTAGCACAAATCATATGTGATCCAGGAAGAGGAGTGAATCTTCTTTTAGATTCAGTTCCAAAAAGTTCAACACCAGCCTCTAAAAGAGGTTTAGCATCATAAACTTTTAAAATTGAACCATCAAATTGAGGAACTTCTAAAACAGTTGGGTTTGAATCTTCAGCAATTGAATCATGTTTAGCTAAGTCATATCCCCAAACTTGTCCAGCAAGTCCACAGAAAGATGAAGCAGTCAACATGTTAATTTGTCCAACATAAGCATCGTTAACCTCAGCTCTATCATAAGCTACAATACCATCTATTAAAATATCGTCAGTTTTAGGAACTGTACCTACAGAAACTTTTAAAACTGAAACATATCCGTTTCCAGTTGAACCAGGAGCTCCATATCCATCACAATAATCCTCATAAAAGCTAATCGCAGTTTTGTCAATTTTCATTTTTGTTCCTCCTTTATTTTAAAAAAGTTCAGCAATCATGCATCGTACGGATCCACCACCATAAGTTTCAATGGTAGAAATATCTGAATAAATAATTTCAGAACTTTTTTTAATTACATCGATTTGTTCTTTTGTAAAGCCTTCAAAGGCTGATTTAGACATAAGTGTATAACATTTTCCCTGAGAGTTTTTTAATTCTAAAACATTTCCACAAAATTTTAAAACTTGATTAAGAGAGATATCAATAATCTCTTTCTTTGAATTTAAAATAGAGTTTTTTAAATTTTCTCTTTCTTTTAAATCAGAAATAGATTCTAGACAAACTACAACAAAATTTTCAGTAACTCCCATCATGACATTAGTATGGTAAATAGGAGTTTCTTTATTGTTGAAATTTTGTGTTGAGTGAAACTTTAACAATCTATAGTTAGTTAATTTACAAAACTCTTCTAAAACATCTTCGTTTGCTCTAGGAGAAAGAGAACAATAGGCGATTTTATTGACTCTATCTAAAACTAATGCTCCTGTTCCTTCTAAAAATTTTTTTTCATTTTCAAAAGATGTCAAATCTATAATATTAATAGACTCGTTTTCATAAATTTTTTTTAAACTAGGTAGAAATTTCACTCTTTCTAATCGTCTATTTTCTGCAAACATAGGGTAGACAATAAGAGTATTGTTTTGGTGAGAACTAAACCAATTGTTTGGAAAAATACTATCAGGAGTATATGGAGTGGACGTATCTTGAATAACGTCCACTTCAATTCCAACATTTTTTATTTTATTAACAAGAGTATCAAATTCATTCAATGCTTTTTTTTCTACAAGTTCTGGATTTTCTTCAAGATTTTTTTGATAAGCATTATTAACTGCAGTTTGAGCATTATAATAAAACTTAACAGGTTTAATCATTAAAACCTTACTTGTTATTTGGCTATTCATTATACTCATCTCTTTTCATTAACCTAATAGAGCTTTATAGTTCATGATTAAATAGATTAACCCTAAAATTCCTAATATGAATAAAACTATAGAGAAAACTTTTTCCTCTTTATTGAATTCAGGATTACTAGGATCAAACTCTTTTCTTGCTTTCATAAAGAATGGAATACCAATGGCATATATAACTGCAGCTAAAAGCATATAATTTAAACCAGCTGCATAAACAAGCCATAAACCATAAATTGTTCCTAAAAGTCCTGTAATTTCTGCATTTTTTCTACTTGCAAAGATATTAGTAGGATAGTTGTCATTTTTAGCAGCAATTTTCCATAAATATGCAGTACAAACGATATAACAAGGTAAAACCATTACTCCTGTAATACTTAGCATTAAATTCCATGCATTATTAGAGAAATATACAACAATCATAGTTACTTGCATAATTATACTAGAAATAAGTAAAGAGAATGATGGAGAATCATTTTTGTTTACTTTAGCAAAAGCTTTTGGGAATGTTTTTCCTTTAGCTGCGGCAAATGGTAATTCTGCAAGCATAATAGTCCAAACAAGCCAAGAACTTAATATAGCTATCATAACTCCAATATTCATTAACCAATCTCCCCATTGACCAACAATTCCACCTAAAACAGCTGCAGTTGATGGAGCAGCCATATTTGAAAGTTGACCTTGAGAATAATGTCCAAGAGGAAGTAAAGATAATAAAACATAAAGAATTAAACATCCTAAGAATCCTAAAAGAGTTGCTTTACCAACTTCAGCCTGATCTTTTGCTCTATCCGACACAACAACAGCACCTTCAATTCCAATAAATACCCAAAGAGTTACAAGCATTGTACCCTTAACTTGGCTCAAAAGACTACCTAGAGGTTTATCAGAAAGAGTTGTAATAGTATCTATACCCCAGAAGTTAGTGAAGAAGAAACCAACTTTAAAGAAAAAAGCTGTAATAAGTAGGAACAGTACAATTGGAACCAATTTACCAATAGTACCTATTGTATTTAACGAAGTTGCTCCTTTAACACCAGCTAAAACAATAAAGTAAATAATCCAAATAACTAAAGAACCACCGATAACAGAGTTTAAATTATTTCCTCCAGTAAAGTGTCCTGGAAAAAAATAATCCAAAGAATCCATTAATAAAACTGCATAACCAATATTAGCAAAACAGTTACAGATCCAATAACCCCAAGCCATAAGGAAACCAGTGAAATTTCCAAATCCAAGCTCACCATATGCATAGATTCCTGTTGTTGCATCAGGTCTAGCTTCTGCTAGAATTCTAAATGTATTAGCAACAAACCACATACCTACTCCCGTTATAACCCATGCAATAGTAATTGCTCCAGCACCAGCAGATTGAGCCATATTTTGAGGTAGATTGAATACTCCACCACCAATCATAGCACTAATAACAACGGCAGTAAGAGCTACTAAACCAAGTTTTTTGTTATCATCAGCCATTTTAAACCCTCCTTAAAATTAATTTTTTATAACCATTGTGTGGAATCTTCTGATTCCATCATTGTCAACAAAAGCTTCAATTCCATGAATATCACTAAAATATCCAGGGAATATTCTTTCAAATTCTTCTCTAGCTAAAAGAAAATCTAAAATAGGTTTAGAAGTTTCGTCTATTTTTTCTCCACCCATTAATACAGGAATTCCTGGAGGATATGGAACAACAATAACTCCAGCGACCCTATTCATACAATCTTTTATAGGTAAATGTTCAATATTTCCTCTAAAAACTTCTCTAGAAGCTTCAGCAGGTGTTAGTTTTTGTTTAGGAATAATTTGGAATGCTTTATCCATAAGTTCTAAAAGTTTTGATTCTATAATGTACTTATGCATATCTAAACAATGATCTTTTAATCCTTTAGTGCCATATTTTTCAGGATAAGAGTTAACTAACTCTGGAAAAATTTCAATAAGAGGAGTATTTTTATCAAAATCTTTTTTAAAGTCCATTAAAACTTTAATAAGAGCTTCTTGTTTTGTGATAGTTGTACCAATAGAATGAAGGAAAAGCAGAGAGTAAGTGTCCGTCTTTTCATTAACTACTCCTTTATCAATAATATAATTACTTAAAATAGAGGCAGGAATACCAATCTCTTCGTATTTTCCATCAACATTTAAACCAGGACATTTTAGTGTTAACTTGATAGGATCTAACATAACATAGTCATTTTCAATATCGTTAAATCCATGCCAATTATTAGAAGAATCTAGTGTCCAACAGTTTTGGTTTTCTAATAAATATTTATCAGGAACATCTTCAAAATTAGTTAATATACTATTGTATAAAACTTTTTCTGGTTGCCATAAAGAGAAAAACCATTGATTAAAGCTAGCGTATTCTTTGTTTAATTGAGCAATTCTTTTTCTAAAATGAATTGCATTTAAAATAGTTTCATCCATAAGCTCTTTACCAGAAAAATCCATCATAGTAGTTGATACATCTAAAGATGCAATCATACTATATTGTGGAGATGTAGAGCCATACATTAAATATGCTTCATCAAATATAACAAAATCAACTTTATCTTTAGTACCGTCTTTAACATGAAGCATAGAAGCTTGAGAAAATGCTCCTAATAGTTTATGTGTAGAGTGTGATGCAAAAATTGGAGGATGTTCAATAAAGTTATCAGATTCAGTCATGGCATAGTGATTTTTGTATATAGGATGGAACTTAGCATAAGCATACCAAGCTTCATCAAAATGAAGATTTTCAACATTATTATTTAAAGCTTCTTTTATTTTATTAACATTATAACAAAGACCATCGTAAGTTGAATTTGTTAATGCAGACATTTTAATTTTTTGTTTTTTCTGTTCAGTAGTTAATTTTGGGTTATCATTAATCATTTTATCAATGTATTCTTTTGTAAATTCGTTTAATTTAACAGGACCAATGATACCAAGACTATTTCTTCTAGGAATCATATACATAGGGATAGCTTCTGTTATAACCATACCGTAATTAAGAGATTTATGACAGTTTCTATCAACAAAAGCTAAGTTATCTTTAGTAACTCTACCTTTCCAAATTACCTGATTAACTGAACTCGTCCCATTTAAAATATAATATGTTTTATCAGCTGAAAAGACTCTAGCTGAATTGTTTTCGGCATCTTTAACAGGTCCTTCATCATCTAAAAGAGATCCCAATTCAGGAACGGATATAGACAAATCTGCTCGAAGAGTATTTTCTCCATAAAAATCTAACATCATTTTACCAATAGGATTAGTCATAAACATAAGACCACCAGCATGTCCAGGTGTATGCCAAGGATATTTAAATTTTTGTGTATAATCCATTAATTCGCCGAAAAAAATAGGTTTTATAGATTTAATATATTTTTCAAATTCTATTTCTAATTGACCTGTTAAAAAAGGGATACTATCTTCAAAAATATTCATTACAAGATTTATCGAATTTAAAACTTGTAAAGGTATTGTTGAAGAATCTTTTTCTGTTAATACAATAATGGGAATTTTTGGATTTGTTTTTCTAACAAATTTAACTAATTCCTCTAGATTTTCATCTGAATTTAAAACAACTCCAATAAGAGCTTTATTAGATGAATAAACTCTTTTAAAATCAGTTATGTTATCAACAAAAGAACTAGAGAAAGATTCTAAAAGGATATCTAATTGTTTAGAAGACTCATAAGTTGAATCTAATTCATGAAAAACTAACAAGGACCAATTTAAATAATCAATAGACTTCATAATAAAAACCTCCTTAATTTGTAGAACAAAAAATATAACTCACGGTATTGTTAAAAAAAAGTGATAGGTTTCCTTTAAAAAATATTTTTTATTCTTATATTGATAAGTTCTTTTATATTTTCTATAAGTAAGAAATAAGTTGCTTTGTTTTCAATATTTAAATTATTTTCATCGATTTCTTTTTTAAACTTATCTTCAGAGCGTTTTATTTTATTTAAAAGAATATTATAAGTGTAATTATTTGAACTTAGTGTGGCTAAATCTTTTAAAATTATAGCTAACTCAGATGTTATTGAGATGTTTGTGGAGATTTTGTTAAAGCACTCTCTAATTTTTAAAAGAGTTAGATATTCTGAAAATTTTAAAGAGTAATTTTTAGAAATGTCAACTTTTTTAAAAAATAATTTATTATCTTTTTCCATTTCGACTAGTTGTTTGCAGTCATCTAGATTAATTTTAAGTTCTTCAAAAAGTTCGTCTTGTTTCAATGAAACGGCTTTGTATTTTAAAGCTTTAGCAAAATCAAAAATAATATCTTTCATTATAGAATCAATTTTTTCTAGTTGAGAAATAATTTCATTGTTTTGACTAGGCATATATAGATTGGAAACTATAGCACAAAGAACTCCAACCAATAAAAGAATATATTGATCTAAAACAAATATTAAAGATACATTTTCATCGAGTAAAAAATGTGTAGCTAAAACAATATTCGTAAAAAATCCTTGCATTAAATTAAACCGAATGCAAAGAGGCATAAAAATAGCTGTAAAAACAACTAAAGAAATAGGATTAAATTTAAAAATTTTAATAATTGTAGCAGACAAAATCAATCCAAAAGATGCTGCCAAAACCCTTTCAAAAGAACTTCTTAGAGATGCTTTTCGTGTACTTTCTAAACTTAGAATACAAATTGTAGCCGCAGAATATTTATATTCTAAAGAGAAGTATTGAGCAATGAGAACAGCTACATATGGACCAATCATATTTTTTAAAACTTTATGTTTGTCATAAGTGCTCAGTTTATCAAAAATCATAAAATATCCTCCAAAAAATAAGATTAAGTTATTATAAGAATTATTCAATAGAAAAATAAAAAATCCTCTATAAAACTAAAACTAAAAATATATTTTCAAAAAAATATATTTAGAAAAAATAATTTATTTTTTTCTTGATTTTTTTGATTTTTAAATATATAATTTATTTTGTAAAAATAAGATGTTTATAAGGAGTGAATTGAAATGAAAAAGTTGAGTTTGACAAATAAGATTTTTATATCATTGATTTTAGGAGTGATAAGTGGATTATTATTATATCCATTTAGAAACGATTTGATAGTGAAAAAATATATAATAGACTTTTTCTTTAACTTCTTAGGAACAGGATTTATAAGAGCTATAAGAATGATCGTAGTTCCATTAGTATTTTGTTCTTTAACTGTGGGAGCAGCAGGTGTTGAAGATATAAAAAAATTAGGAAGAGTAGGGATAAAAACTTTAGCTTTTTATTTAGGTACTACAGCAGTAGCAATAACTTTAGCTTTAGGAGTTGGGTCTCTTATAAATCCGGGAAAAGGAGTTATTTTATCTCAAATTGCAACAAGTAATGTTTCAGTAAATGAAACAAAACCATTTATAGATATATTATTAGGAATGATACCGATAAATCCAATAGAAGCGTTAGCTAAAGGAGATATGTTGCAGATAATTGTATTTGCGATTTTATGTGGTGTTGGTATGGCTATATTAGGAGATAAGGTTTCTACGGTTAGAAAGGGAATGGAAGAGTTAAATAATTTAGTTTTAAAATTAGTTGATATTATAATGCAATTGGCTCCATTTGGGGTATATGGATTGATTGGAAAAACATTTGCAACACTAGGATACACAGCAATGTTACCTTTACTAAAATATTTTATAGGTGTAATTATTGTTCTGTTATTACATTATCTAATAACATATCAAAGTTTATTGATTTTTGTAGCTAAATATAACCCTATTAAATTTTTAAAGAAATTTTCAGGACCAATGATGGTAGCATTTTCAACTTCTTCAAGTAGTGCAACTTTACCATCTTCTATGGAAACAATGCAAGATGAGTTTGGAGTATCTAAAACAATATCTTCATTTACGCTTCCTTTAGGAAGTACAATAAATATGGATGGAACAGCAATAATGCAAGGTGTTGCAACAATATTTATAGCTCAAATTTATGGAGTTAACTTAACAATGGGAGATTTTGTAACAGTAATTATAACAGCTACATTAGCATCAATAGGAACTGCAGGAGTTCCTGGAGTTGGAGTAATAATGTTGGGGATGGTATTACAGCAAGTGGGATTACCATTAGAAGGAATGGCTCTTGTAATGGGAATAGATAGATTTGTAGATATGTTTAGAACAACTGTTAACATAACAGGAGATGCAGTTTGTACACTGATTGTAGCGAGAACAGAGGGGGAATTAAAAGGAGAAGAGGTAGCTACGCCAGTTAAAAAAAATACACTAGCTTAATGCTAAAATAAAAAAGATACCTTTAATGGGTATCTTTTTTGTTTGTTGCAGTTTAAGATTAGTTTGCTATATGAAGAATCTCTTTGAAGTCTTCTGGTAAAGGTGCTTCAATTTGAATTTTTTCACCACTTTCAACATCTGTAAAAATTAGTTTAAATGCATGAAGAAGTTGTCTTTTAGCTCTAATATCGTCACCACCATAAAGTTCATCTCCTAAAATAGGATATCCTACTAAAGACATGTGAGCACGAATTTGGTGAGTTCTACCAGTGAAAAGTTTTAATTCAATTAAAGTTAAATCCTCATTTGGAAAACGCTCTAAAACTTTCATATAAGTTTTAGCCGTTTGGCCACCGTTTTCAGGAGTCATCTCTTTACGTCTAAGTTCATCTCCCTCTTTACCAATAGGAATTTCAATCATCATTTCATCTTCTTTAACAATACCTTTGACAATAGCTTGATAAAATTTAGAGACTTTTTCTTTATCGCTTTGTAAAAAAGCTTGCGTATAAGCATTTTTAGCTACGACAATTAATCCAGAGGTATTCATATCTAAACGATTAAAAAATCTAGGAGGTTGAATTTTTCCAGTTTGTTCTTGAAGATAGTGAACAACACCATTAGCTAGAGTTAAATCTGTTTTTTTAGTAGTTGGATGAACAACTAAGTAAGGATCTTTGTCAATAATAAGCAAATTTTTGTCTTCATACATTATTTTTAAGTCCATTTGGATAGATCTAATTCCAACTTCCTTTTCTTTTTCTTTAACTAAAAGTCTCGCATTTTTTTTAACTTGCTTTGTAGTTTTAGTTCTTTTTCCGTTTAAATATACTTCGACATTTCTAATTCCTCTTCCAGAGTACCCTTTTTCTCTAAGGTACTGAGAAATTTTCATATTGTGAAACTCGGGTTCGACAACAAATTTTTTCATATTTCCACCTTTAAAATTTATATTATTTTATAATATTTTATAATGAAATTCAGAAAAAAACAATCTTTTGATTTTAAAGTGACAAAAAAATGATCGTTACAACACTAGTGTATAAGTATACTAGTGTTGTATAAAATTAGAATTTGAAAGGGGATTCAAAAGTAGAAACTTTAGTAAAAAAATAAAGAAATTAAAGTATGACCAAATACTTTTCGACTAAAAATTCAAATTTAACCAATTAATAAAAAACGGTAATTAATGGTTTACAAAAAAACATAAAGGTTGTAATATAAACACATAATGAATTGAATAAAAATTCAAATAACAGGGAGGCAAAGTAAGAATGGGATACAAAATAACAGCAGAAAATTTTGATAGCTTGTTAAAAAATCTTAGTAAAGAGTATAAAATTTATGCTCCAAAAAGATTTCCTAAACAGGGAAGATATTCAGACACAGACATTGTGAGATATGATAGAGTTTATTCGGCAGATGAGATTGTACATGATGAGAAATCTGATTATGCAGCGAAGGAAGCATTAAGCCCTATAACAGAAACAGTTTTATATTTTACAGATGCAGACTATAGAGAGTCAAAAGTTGTTGACGATAGACCAATGCTTGTATTTGCAAGAGCTTGTGATATTCACTCGATAAAAAGATATGATGATATCTTCTTAAAAAATGGTGGATTCGAAGATTCATATTATAAAAGAATGAGAGAAAAAACAAAGTTTATATTAATGGAGTGTCCAGCAAAAGGTTGGGATACTTGCTTCTGTGCTTCAATGGGTACTGGATCAGCGGATGAGTATGCATTTGGAGTAAAATTTAATGGTGAAGAAGTTTTAGTAGAAACTAAAGATACTGCATTTAACTCATACTTTGCAGGAAATGATGAAATAGATTTCCTAGTAACTCCAGTTGTAGAAAATGAAAGAGTTGTTAAAATTCCAGAGATAAATGATAAAGAAACTCAAATGGCTGTAAAATCATTAGAGATGTGGAAAGAGTTTGATAAGAGATGTTTGATGTGTGGAAGTTGTACTGTATCATGTTCGACTTGTACTTGTTTTACAACTTATGATATGAACTATAGTTCTGATACAAATGCAGGAGAGAGAAGAAGAATAAATGCTTCTTGCCATGTTGATGGATATACTGATATGGCTGGAAATCACTCGTTTAGAAAAACAGGTGGAGATAGAATGAGATTTAAAGTTATGCATAAAATCCACGATCATAAAAAGAGATTCAAAGAGCACCATATGTGTGTTGGATGTGGAAGATGTGATGATAAGTGTCCAGTGTTTATATCTTTCTCAACAACTGTAAACAAATTAGCTGCAGAAGTTGATAAACTAAATGGAGGTAATAAGTAATGGAAAATTTAATAATGCCAACGCCATATAGACTTTTAGATGTAAAAAAAGTTACAGATATAGAATACTTATTTAGAGTTGAATATCCAGAGGCAGGAAATGTAAAGTTTGGACAATTTATGCAGTTATCTCTACCAAAAGTAGGGGAGTGTCCAATATCTGTTACAGATTTCTCAGCAGCAGATGGATGGGTAGAGTTTTTAATTAGAAAAGTTGGAATAGTAACTGATGAGATTTTTAATCTTCATGCAGGAGATTTATTACCAATGAGAGGACCTTATGGAAAAGGGTTTGATGCAATTGATATAAAAAATAAAAAAGTAGTTATCGTAACAGGAGGATCAGGGTTAGCTCCAGTTAGATCTTTAATTAATCATATTCATAGAAATCCAGAGGAAGTTCAATCAATGGAATTATTATTTGGATTTAAGGATGATGCATCAATATTATTTAGAGACGAGATTATCAATTGGAGAAAAAAACATCCAATGGTATTAACAGTAGATAAAGGATGCGGATTAGATGGTGAGTGTGTAGGACTTGTAACAGAGTATGTACCTCATTTAAAAATGGTATCAGATAATTTTGATGATTTAGAAGTTGTAATTGTTGGACCACCTAATATGATGAAATATACAGCTATTGAATTTGAAAAGCTAGGAGTTCCAGCTGATAAGATTTGGGTTTCTTTTGAAAGAAAGATGTCATGTGCAATTGGAAAATGTGGTCACTGTAGAATTGACGAAGTTTATGTATGTCTAGAAGGACCAGTATTCAACTATTCTCAAGCTAAATATCTAATCGACTAAGGGGGTAAAATAAGTGAATCACGATATTAATATAACTAAACTAAAATTAAACTGCTTCCGTCAATCAAAAGTACCTGGAGAGTTCATGATCCAACTTCGTGTTCCAGGTGGATTAATTGAAGCTAAATATTTAAAAGTAATACAAGAGATTGCAGAGAGATGGGGAGATGGAACATTCCACATGGGTATGAGACAAACTCTTAACGCTCCTGGAATAAAATTTGAAAATGTAGAGGCAGTAAATGCTTACTTAGAGGAATATATTAAAGAAGTAGATGTAGAGATGTGTGGAGCTGAGATGGAAGTTAACAAAGCTGGATATCCTACTATCGGAGCTAGAAATATCATGGCATGTATCGGAAACTCTCACTGCGTAAAAGCTAATATCAATACTTGGGAATTAGCTAGAAAACTTGAGAAGAAAATTTTCCCAAGTCACTATCATATAAAAATGGCTATAGCTGGATGTCCAAATGACTGTGCTAAAGCACACTTTAACGATTTTGGAATTATGGGTGTAACTAAGCCAATCTACTTAAAAGATAGATGTATTGGATGTGGAAGATGTGTTAAAGTTTGTGATCACGCTGCTACAAGAGTTTTAAAATTAGAAAATCACAGAATTGTAAAGGATTCTTGCTGTTGTGTAGGATGTGGAGAGTGTGTTGAGGCATGTCCATCATCTGCATGGGTAAGACCAGAGCAAAAGTTATATAGAATGACAATAGGTGGAAGAACAGGAAAGCAATATCCAAGAATGGGTAAAATGTTCTTAAACTGGGTAACTGAGGATGTTATTCTTCAAGTTATAGGAAACTGGCAGAAGTTCTCTGCTAATGTATTACATCATAAGCCTATGTATATCCATGGAGGTCACTTAATTGACAGAGCTGGATATCAGAAGTTTAAAGAGATGATACTTGATGGAGTAGAGTTAAATCCAGAAGCACAAGTAGCACAAAGAATCCTTTGGGCAGAAACAGAGTATAGAGCTAATATCAACGTTAAGCCAATATCTCAACACCCAAGTCCAGGAGAAACATATACATTAGAAAAACCTTTTAACTACGGTGGAGGTCACTAAAATTTAGTTTTTAAAATCAAAAAAATATAGTCTGATTAATGGGGACCCCAAAAGGGTTCCCATTAGTCATGTTTGGGACTTTGAATATCAGTTCAACAAGAGCACATTAAAAAAAACCTAGGGGGTAAAAATGGAAGCTGTAAAAGAGAACAAAAAAAGTTTAAAGGAAACAATACTAGATTTATTTAAATTTGAGGATTACTGGGCAATATTACTAGCAACAATTATACTTATATTTTGTACAATTATTTATATGGGGTCAGATTCACAAAGTGTTTTAGGTAAAACAGAGGTTTATAATAGTATAATGAAAGCAGAGGGAGAAAGAGCTCCTTTTAAAACAGTTCAGTGGCATGAAGCACAATTTGATAAAAATAGTTTGGCTATAAAAACATCAACAACAGAAAAGGTAAAAAGTATTTTAGGAAAACCTAAAAAATGGGTTACCAATCCGATTGAATCAATATATTTAAGTGAAAGTGCAGCTAAAGTAAAAGGTGCACCATTTGTTCAACAATATGAAGATTTAAAAAAGGAAACAGTATTGCTAAAAAATCAAGCTTTAGCAGCAACAGCTTTGGCTGAAGAAAAAGCTTTTGCAGATACTAGTTTAAATACAACTGCAAATGAATTAACAGATAAGTGGTTAGTTAGTAGAGATAAAGAAAATAAAATGAAATCTAAAGCTATTGTAAAACCTTATAACTTAATTCCTAATTTAGCAATATTATTAGCGTTTATAGGTATTTATTTTAGTTTAGGTATGAGAAAAATGGGAAGAGATAGAGAAGGATTTTTACAAGGATTTCCAGCAGTATTTGCTTTAGCTACAGGAGCTTATTTATTAGGAGAGCAAGAGACTTTGAAAGCTTGGGGTCTAGGTTATGTTTTCTGGGGTCTAGTTTTAGGATTAATAGTTAGTAATACAGTTGGGACACCAAAAAAGCTTTTAGCAGCAGCTCAGACAGAATATTTTATAAAAACAGGATTGATTTTATTGGGGTCAACAGTTTTAGTAAATAAAGTTTTATTAATAGGAATACCAGGAATTTTTGTAACTTGGTTTGTAACTCCGGTAGTTTTAGTTTTAACTTTTGGATTTGGGGATAAAATTTTAAAAATGGAATCAAAGAGCTTAAATATGGTTATGTCAGCAGATATGTCTGTAAGTGGTGTATCAGCAGCTATTGCAGCAGCAGCAGCTTGTAAAGCTAAAAAAGAGGAGCTTACACTGTCTGTAAGTATATCTATTATGTTTACTGCGTTTATGATGATAGCAATGCCAATGTTTATAAAAGCTCTAAATATGGATCCAGTATTAGGTGGAGCATGGATTGGTGGAACTGTTGATTCAACAGGAGCAGTAGTTGCTGCTGGAGAATATTTAGGTCCAGTTGCTAGAGATGTTGCAGCAACTATAAAGATGATTCAAAATATAATAATTGGGGTAATGGCATTAGGTGTAGCAGCATACTGGTCGCTAAAAGTTGATAAATCTATGGCTGAAGAAAGAGATTTCTCTTTAAAAGGTTCATTAAAAGAGATTTGGAATAGATTTCCAAAATTCATATTAGGATTTATTGGTGCTTCTCTTGTTTTCTCTGGAATTTATGGGATGTTAGGAGTGGATGGATCTAAAGTTATTATAGATAAAGGTATGGTAAATGGATTAATTTCACCTTTACAAGGTTGGTTATTCTGTTTAGCTTTTACAAGTATTGGATTATCTACAAACTTTAGTGAATTAAGCAAGTTATTTAAAGGTGGAAAGCCAATTACTCTTTATATAGTAGGAAAAATTATAAACCTAGGTGTAACTTTTGGAGCTGCATACTTAATGTTCCATGTAGTTTTCCCTGATATAACAAAATCTTTAATGAGTTTATAAAGAGTTTTTAGGAGGAGATATGATAAAAAAGTGGATAGCTTTTATAGGTAGTTTTGTATGTATATATTTTTTCTGTTTCTCTGTATTGCCTTTTTTAGATGAAACTTTAGGATTTAAAGAAGCTCATGAAAAGTTAGCAGAAGAGGATATAGAATCAGGAGCATGGTATTATATTTTTGTAAAAAAAGTTGAACCTAGCTCAGAAAATGTTAGACATACATTAACTTACTCAAATTGGGGAGAGAGTAAAGATGCAAAACGTTGATATATTTATAGAAGAAGAAAAAAAAAGAGCTATAGAGATATCAAATGAAATAATAGAAAAACCTAAAATATCTATGATGGTTGTTATATTTCCTTTTCTTTTAATCAATTATATTCAGGAATTAAGAGTTTATCGATATAAAAAAGAGTTTTTTTTAAAAGAATATCTATTTTTAAAAAAAATGGTAGTCGATTTGTTGAAAGAGGGATATTCCTCTTCAGAAAAGATAAAAATTGAAATAGAGAAGCTTTTAATAAAAGATGAAAAGTATTTAGAGTTTTATAAATATCAAATTCAAGAAGCATTGAGTATAAAAAAATATATTTTCCAAGAGGAAAGCGAAAAGATAATGAGGTTAAAAGAGATAGAAACTTTAAAAAAGTGGATGGATATATTTGAAGTGGATGAAGAAAGTTTGAGTGTTAGTTTAAAATTATTTAAAACTTTAAATAATAAAATATAAAGTCTTGAAAAAACTGCATTTGTATGCAGTTTTTTCTTTTACAATCTTGTCTAAATATGATAAAATATGTTCGAATTTAATTTGAAAACTAGGATTAATTAGGGAGGAAAAATGAATAAAAATTTAAAAGTTTTTGGTTTGATGGGGTTAGTCTTAGCTCTTTCTGCTTGTAAAGTGTTACCACCAAAAGATGGAGAGTATGAGCTGACTTTAGTTCATGTAAATGATGTTCACGGTAGAGCAAAAGAGGGGAAATATGATGGAGTTGGTTTAGCTAGAGTAGCGACTATAGCTAAAGCTTTAGAGCAAGATAAAAATAATGGAAAAGTATTACTAATAGATGCAGGAGATACAATGCATGGGACAACTTTTGCTACTTTAACAAAAGGAGAGTCAATGGTTGAAACTTTAAATGCAGCTGGACTTGATTATGCAACTTTAGGAAATCATGATTTTAACTATGGACAAGATAGATTAGAAGAGTTATTATCGATGCAAAAATATAAAACATTAGCGGCAAACGTTGTAGATAAAACAACAGGGAAGCCAATAGCAGGAACATATGATATTAGAAAAATAGATGGGAAAAAAGTAGGATTCTTTGGTTTAGCAACTCCAGAAACTTACTTTAAAACAAATCCAAATAACGTAAAAAATATAACAATAGCTGATCCAATAGCAACAGCAAAATCAGTTGTAGCTCAAATGAAAAAAGAGGGAGTTAAATTTATAGTTGTAATAGCTCACTTAGGTGACGATGAAAGTACAGCAAAAAATTTACAAAGTGTTGGATTAGCAGAAGCTGTACCTGAAATAGATTTAATTATTGATGGACATAGCCATACAGAATTAAAAGAAAAGAAAGTAGTTAATGGAGTAACTATAGTACAAACTGGGGAATATGCTAAAAATGTTGGAGTAGTTAAAGTTGATTTTGATAAATTAAAAAACAAAATTGAGGCAATAGACTATACATTATATACAAAAAATATAATAATGAATGGAGATAATCCAGTTCCAGAAGATGCTAAGGTAAAAGCAACGATAGATGAAATTTCTAAAAAGCAAGAAATGATAACAAGTGTTAAAGTTGGAGAGTCACCAATTTTATTAGAAGGAGATAGAGCTTTTGTTAGAACAGGAGAAACAAATCTTTCTCAATTAATAACAGATGCAATGCTATGGAAAACAGGAGCAGATGTAGCTCTTACAAATGGAGGAGGAATTAGAGCTTCTATTAACCCAGGAGAGGTTACAGTAGGAGATGTAATTAGTGTATTGCCATTTGGAAACTATGTAATTACAAAAGAAGTAAAAGGGTCAGATTTACAAAAAGCTGTTGAAAATGGAATTAGATCGTATCCAGAATCGCTAGGTGCAATGGCACAAGTTGCAGGAATGACAGTTAAATTTAATGTTAAAAATCCAGCATACAGAAGAGTTTTAGAAATTAAAATAGGAAATGAAAAATTAAATCCAAATAAAACATATGTTGTAGCAACAAATGACTTTATGGCAGCAGGTGGAGATGGATATTCATCTTTAGCTGGTGGAAAAGAATTAGGGCATTATCCAGCGTTAGATGAGGTTTTAATTGAGTATATCCAAAAAGTTGGATTAGAAGGTAGAGATAAGGTAGTTCCTAGATTAATACCGAAAAAATAAAAGGGGTTATAGATGAATAAAGAATCTTTAAGGAAAAAAGTAGTACTAGCTTTTATAGCGGTAGGATTGTTGTTAGGAGTATATGAGGCAAATAAGCCAGGACCATTAGTTATTGAAGAGATTGGAACTGGGTATAATGGTGATTTAAGTATAAAATTACAAGTAAAACCAAAAGGTGATGGATTTAAAATTATTGGAGTGGATGTTGCTCATCAAGATACACCACCAATAGCTGATCCAGCTGTAGATACATTGAAAACATATATTCTAAAAAATCAAAATGCTGAGTTCGATGTTGTTTCAGGAGCTACATATACATCAGAAGGTATAAGGGAAGCTACTAAAAAAGCGTTAGAAAAAGTAAAGAATTAAAAAGAGGGCTAATTGGGCCCTCTTTAATTTTATATTAATATGCTGGGAAAATCTGAATTTCAACTCTTCTATTTTGTGCTCTACCAGAAGCAGTTGAGTTACTAGCTATAGGTCTATCAGGTCCAAATCCATTAATAGTTATTCTATTAGGATTTACTCCTCTACGCACCAAATAATCAGCAACGCTTCTTGCTCTTTTAACAGATAAGTCCATGTTATAAGAGTAAGCACCTGTATTGTCTGTATTACCTGAAATAACTATTCTTGTTTCAGGATATTGATTTAAAACAGAAGCAATATCATTTAAAGGTCCATAGAATCCATTTCCTATAACGTATCCATTTGTAGGGAATGTAACTCCACCAGGAAGATTAAGATTTATGTAATTTCCTTCATCTGTAACTTTAACTTGAGTATTTTGTAATCTAGCTTGTAGTTCTTTTGTTTGTTGATCTTTGTATGCTCCCCAACCTAAACCAGCAAGAGCTCCAATTCCAGCTCCAATAAGTGTTCCTTTTGTATCTTGTCCAATAGCTTGTCCAATTAAAGCACCTACTGCGGCTCCACCAGCAGTACCAGTAGTTTTATTGTTATATCCAGTAGCTGTACAAGCACCAAAAAGAGATCCAGCTAAAAGAACAGAACAAATAAGTTTTGTATTTTTCATTATAAAAAACCTCCTTAACTAAAAATGATTATAGATATTATAGAAAAACTTTTTATATTTGTATATAAATTATTATTCTTTTTTAATAAAATCAATCCTTTTTTTTGAGGTATAAATAAAAAAATAAAAAAAATAAAAAAACTTTGTTGACATAAATAAGAATTTATGATACTATATTTTTGTAGCGAACGAAAGCGAGTTACGAAAACTAAATAGTCGGAATATAGCGCAGTCCGGTAGCGCACCTGCCTTGGGAGCAGGGGGCCGCAAG